>Ga0207772_100086_pt1 | contig 105207 bp, 105 predicted proteins | sample A23M3SouthBayCA_2_FD_187750 | JGI IMG/M metagenome (GOLD analysis project Ga0207772, IMG submission 187750) | Aerobic enrichment media microbial communities from Eden Landing Ponds, California, USA - A23 M3 (2) (SPAdes) | ecosystem: Environmental > Aquatic > Marine > Unclassified | place...
CGTTGATGTTCATTACCGGGATCGTCCTCGTCGCCGGCGGCCTGTAAGCGGACTTGTCGTGACCGCCCTCGATCCGATTACGGACCGTCCCTACTGTATCGGCTGTTCGCTGTGCTAGTCGAGTGGGTGGTTCGTGGTTTTCTTTGTTGGACTGCAATCAGTAGCGTGACTGCCAGAATGACCGGCACCTGAACGCCCTCGGCCCGCTTTAGAGTCGACGCAACCACTGACAACTGAACGCCCTCGGCCCGCTCGACGGTGTCTGTCGACCGAGAGAGCAGAGCTCTCTCGAACCATGCGGGATATTTTCCCTTCGGTCGAATAGTGCCCGCGCAGACACCGCGAGTGGGCGGTCGGTGGAACCGACCGCCAGTCTCGCGTGCGCCGCAACCGGCCCGATCCGAGCGTCAGCGAGGATATCCGGCTGGCAAGGGGACCGAAGGGAGCCTTCGACAAAAGCGAGCGGGAGCGAACGCAGTGAGCGACACGCGAGCTGACGTGTGCGAGACGGCAGAGGGCTTTCGGGCTGTTGGCGCCCGGTGCACGCGGTTCCGCGACGTGTCAGTGCAAGCGCCGAGCCCGTCTGCTCCCAGTCCGTCGTCGCAATCTCCCCAACAGAAGATTCGAACGAAACCACTGCCGTCAGCCAAGCGTCTGACGCCCGTCCTGCAAATTCCTTTTTTATTTGTGAGAAAACAACGTCTGACAGGCGAAAATATTAACCACCAGGGCAACGATTGGCAGCGTATGCAGCCAGGACTCCCCGAGGCGGCTCGCCGCGTCGAGGCCGACCCCGGCGCCGTCTTCGAAAGGCACGGCGCCGAATCGGTCGACGAGCTGGTGGCCAGCGGGGAGTCCCCCGAGCGCGACGATGTGAGCGATCGCGCCGTGAGCAGTCTGTTCGAGGGCGCACTCGCTCGGCCAGAACGCCAGTCGGTGTCCCCAGGCGAGGGAAGCGGGACGCCGACGGCCGGAGAGCCATCGAGTGGGGTCGACGATGGAGCCGTCACCGAATCGACGACCACGCCGGCCGTTCTCGCCGACCTGAAGCGAGCCATCGACGAGACCGAGGCCGAGGCCCCCAGCGCGGTCGACGGCGAGGAGCTCGACGCGCTCGACGACGCGGAGGTCGCAGAGGCGCTGGCAATCGCCGAGGAACTGGAGACGGCAGACGCTGGAGAGGTCGACTGCCAGACGTCGATTCCAGCGGAGTGGCGAGAAGACTGATTTTCGGCGGCACAGCGCCTGCAGTGTGGTGCCTGACGAAAGGAGTATCAGTCGGTAGTACAACCAGCGGATACGATGAACGTCCTCGTCACCGGCGCCAGTCGCGGAATCGGGCGGTCCACCGCACTCGCACTCGCGGACGAACACGACGTCGCGATCGCCTACAACCAGTCGGCGGACGCGGCAGCGGAGGTCGCGGTCGCTGCCCGGGATCGTGGCGCGGAGGCCGTCACCGTTCAGGCCGACGTGACGGACTCGGATGCCGTCGAGGAGATGGTCGAGGCGGCCGCCGACGGGCTCGGTGGCCTCGACGCCGTCGTGAACAACGCGGGAGTCGTCGACCCGGACAGTTTGGACGACCTCGACGACGACCAGTGGGATCGCGTCCTCCGAACGAACCTCACGGGCGCGTTCTACGTCACCCGCGCAGCCATCGACTACCTCCAGCCCGGCGGCGACGTGGTCTTCGTCTCCTCGATCGGTGGCACCGCCGGCACCGTCGACGCCAGCTACGCGGCAAGCAAGGCCGGACTACACGGGCTCACCCGTGCACTCGCCCGCGAGTACGGCGAGGACGGCGTCCAGGTCAACGCCGTCGCCCCCGGTCCCGTCGAGACCAGTATGAACGACGACATCCTGGAATTCCTCGAGGAGATCGAGTTCCGCGGCCACGACAACCTCGACACGCACCTCCCGGAGTACGCCTGCGACCCGGCGGACGTCGCGGACACGATCGAGTACCTGCTCGGCAACGAGTACGTGCAGGGCGAGATCGTGAACGTCAACGGCGGGATGCAGTTCCAGTAACCGGCCGTCTCCACCGTTCAGGGCCCGGCGAGTGGCCGTTCGATTGACCGCAGCGACGCGTAACGCTTTTGCGTCGGCGTTTCGAGGGGTTCGAGTATGCCGTCGAACCCTGCGGACAGGCGTTCAGTACGCCCAGCGACTGCCGCCACGGGGTTCGTCTTTTTCGGGCCGGCCTGACTGGCGGCGGACTCCGGCGTGGGCCCCATCGGCCCGACCGGACGAAACCGACCGCGATCCGGCCGGCACCGACTCCGAGCGATCCACCTGCGATCCAACCGACCACACACATCAATGGAACTTCCAGCAGCACAGGTCGCGGTTCTGAACGCCGCGAGCGCGAACGACGCACAGACCACTGACCAGCTCGCCGACGACACCGATCTCGCTCCCGAGACGGTGACGGGCGCGGCGTTCGCGCTCGAGGAGGCCGACCTCGTCACAGTCGAGGCCGTCGAGCACGAGCGCGTCGCCACGACCGCCGAGGGCGAGACGTATCTCGAGGACGGCCTGCCCGAGGTGGCGCTCTACCGCGCCGCCATCGACGCCGGGGCGGCGTCGGACCCCGTCTCACTCGGCGAGGTCATCGGCGCCGCGGAACTCGATGGAAACGCCGTCGACATCGCGCTCGCGAACTTCGCACGGAAAGGCTACGGGTCGATCGACGACGGTGCAGTCAGCGCCGATCCCGACGCAGATCCCGACGCCGACGGGGAGGCACTCGCACTCTCCGCGGTCGCAGACGCCCTCGACGCGACCGAGGGCGAGGAGGACGATACCACCGTCGCTCCCGACGACCTCGACGTCGGCGCCGACACGCTCGACGACCTCGAACGCCGCGGGCTGATCGAGCGCTCCGAGACGACCGACCGCACCGTGCTCCTCACCGACGACGGCGTCGACGCGCTCATGATGGGTGTCGAGGAGGCCCAGACGGTCGGGCAGGTCACGCCAGAGCTCCTCACGAGTGGCGACTGGGAGTCGGCGGAGTTCGCGGAGTACAGCGTCGAGGCGGACGCCGAGACGCCCGCCGCAGGGAGGACCCACGTCCTCCGACAGACCGTCGAGCGGGTCAAGGACGTGCTCGTCGGGATGGGCTTCTCCGAGATGGAGGGGCCCCACGTCGACGCGGACTTCTGGATCAACGACGCGCTGTTCATGCCCCAGGACCACCCGGCGCGGACGCACTGGGACCGCTTCGCGATGGAGACGCCCAGTGAGATCGACTCCCTCCCCGACGAGCTCGTCGAGCGGGTCGAACGCGCCCACCGCGAGGGCGTCGGCCAGGACGGCGACGGCTACCACTCGCCCTGGGACGAGGAGTTCGCGGAGGCGCTCGCGCTGCGCGGGCACACCACGTCGCTCACCGCTCGCCACCTCGCCGGCGAAGCCATGGGCGATCTCGAACCGCCCCAGCGGTTCTTCAGCGTCGAGAAGGGCTACCGCAACGACACGCTCGACGCGACGCACCTGCTGGAGTTCTTCCAGATCGAGGGCTGGGTGATGGCCGAGGAGCTCTCCGCCCGCGACCTCATGGGCACGTTCGAGGAGTTCTACGCCCAGTTCGGGATCACGGACGTGCAGTTCAAACCCCACTACAACCCCTACACGGAGCCCAGCTTCGAGCTGTTCGGGGAGCACCCCGAGACCGGCGAGCTGATCGAGATCGGCAACTCCGGGATCTTCCGCGAGGAGATGCTCGAGCCGCTCGGCGTCGACTGTGACGTGATGGCCTGGGGGCTGGCAGGGGAACGACTCGCGATGCTCGTGACCGGCGCAGAGGACATTCGCGACATCCACGGGACGCTGACCGATCTGGACTTCCTGCGGAACGCGGAGGTCATCTACTGAAATCGAGCGTTGCCGGCACAATTAACAAATTCACATTGTCTCGAACGTTGTCCTGAGGAATTGGATCGACTATTCTAGTCGCCGACGAATCCAAGCACTCTCCGAGCAACAGGGAACCGAACTAGTTGTCCACTGTGGTTGCGCAAATATATTCCGCTGTTATAAATTCCCGATTTAATAAATCAATCAGCCATTTTACTTGAAAACGCAGCACACAGGTGCGATGTACGAAGGAGGAAAACATAATAAATAGTATGTATACACGATTCTAGAATATAGTATTTAATTTAGCCGTTTGAAGCCAGGACGATGGTAGACGCTGATAGCACCAGTCGTCGGAAAGTGCTCGAATCAATCGGCTCGATTGCTGTTGGTCTCGGTGGAGCTACGATTGGGAGCGGTAGCGGAGCAGCGAGGCGTTCTGGTAGAGATTCATTCAGGACACTTCGGGCGCACTCGGGAACGATTCCCTTCGAGCAGATTCGACGGACGCGTCGAGAGGAAATTCGACAGAAACCAGGTACGTTTCAGAATGGAGGTCAAAGTGACTCGACACTATTCGTCCGGCCCAGTCTCATCAGGACAGTATCGTAGCATACAATTTTGGCTTCGCAGACGGTCATCCAGTCGAGTACTTTGGATACTCGCCGCAAGAAATGAGTATTCAACAAAACGAGGATCAAACCAGAGAGCGTATTCACGCCAGCGCGGACGAACACGTCGAAAGACACCAGGGATTCTCGACGATGTCGTCTGGTGGGTTCAGTCACTGGGAACGGCATTATGAAGCCACAGAAGAGCTGAAGCAGGACGACGGGAACGTACGCCTCAACAGCGAGGTCCATCGATTTCAGGAAGACACGAGCACTGACGCTTACGCCATCGTGTCTTGGGGTGAGATGGGCGGCGGATACCTGAGTGGAGTGAATCCTGGAGTTAGGAATTCCGAGCTTACTCTAGAACACGACTGGGAATCGAACGCCGACATGGAATTCGACAGTCGCTATCCGACTTCAAACGTGACCGGGACTCAGACTGAGAGTTGGAGTGCGTCAATCAGTTTACCATTTGGTGTCACAGCGACAGGTGGAGAGTCGTATTCCCAACCGAACGTCCAGACGTACGATGAAAGTAACCCCTGGAACAATCTTGGGAAGTGGCGAGTCGACATCGATAGCACTCATACCAAACGGTACACGGCACAGGTAAATCCCGGATCTACCGCTCAGGTTGATCGTGATGATTGCATTGATCCGCCAATGTATGGACCGACGCAACCAGTAGCAACCGTTCGAGTCGATGCTGAATTTAAAGACACGATGGCGCCTTCATATACACCTAGATACACGAAAAGTCTCTACTCTGTATTGAACGACGTCCCGTTCGAGTGCTAACAACGCTTGACGAATGACAATGAAACGCCGTACCCTGCTCGCCACCGGTTGCGCGCTCGCGATTCCCGGCTGCAGTCTGCGCGACGATTCGGAACGTCCCCCGTCAGTCGACGACCCGGAACCGTCGGCGTGGTCGACCTACCGGGGAAACGTCGCCCAGAGCGGCCGCGCCGCGACTGCACTCGAACCGCCATACGAGATCGAGCGGCTTCGGCAGTTCGGAACTGGCCTGTCCGTGGAGCTGCCGTCGATGCCTGCGCCGACAGCGGGGCTCGCCGTCACCCAGGACACGGTCTACGCGACCGCCGCTGACGAGTACTTTGCGCCAATTGCCATCAGCCGCACCGGACATGACCTCCATTGGCGCTTCGACGACGTCATCGAGGAAACGCGTGAGCAGGCGTTCTTCCGAACGCCGGTTCCAGTCGCTATCGGCGACGACGTCTTCGTACAGACGCACTGGGACCTCGCCAGAATCGATGGACCGGATGGCACACTCATCTGGTCCGAAGACGGAACGACGACCACGAATGGCCCGATGATCGGCGATCGGACTCGGCTGTACTATCCCGATACCGTCGGTAGCGTGGAGACGCGTTCGGGTGAGTATCTGGGATCGCATCGGTTCCGAGACCGCGGCGTCTTCGAAGGCGTCTCCGTGGGGTACGGGAACGCGGTCGCAGTCGCGCGGACGAACGGCGGGCACGACGGCGTGATCGCTGGCTACGACACCGACGACTGGTCGGTTCAGTGGCAGGACGACACCGTCCAGCCGTGCTTCGAAGCCCCGGCGATCCACGACGGAACGGCGATCGCGCTGACGGACGCGAGTCGGGAGGGTATCCACGGTGGCGGGGGCAAGACGATCGCTTACGACCTCGCTACCGGGGCCGTCAGGTGGCGCATCGAGACGCCAGATGCCAGGGTCGGCGTCGCACTCGACGGGGAGGGGACGGCCTACGTTCCCCACGAGCGGTCCGGGGTGCTCGCGTTGGACACGGAGGCCGGCACCAGAAAGTGGCACGCCAGCCGGTCGCTCTCGTCCCTCGTCGGGGACCCCGACGACTGCTATCCCCCGATCGTCGCCGACGACGCCGTCGTTATCAGCGGGCGGGGCGGTCTCGCTATCCTCGACCGCACCGACGGGGCGGTGCGTCACCACCTCGATCGGCCGCTCTTCGGGATGCCAGCAGTTGCATACGGGGACGTGTACGCGATCACGGACCAGGCAATCCTCGCGATCCGCGGCAGTAGCTGACGCCGCTCCGTTCCATTTCGACCGCCAGTCGCCGACGGACGAACGGAACGGCTAACTGTCCGCCGGACGCCATGCAAAACAATGACCCCCCGAGACGTGCAGGTCGCTGCGGTCGCGACCGCCGACGCTTCCGACGCAGGACCGGCCGGGGATCGGCTCTCCGACCCCGAGGTGATCTATTAGATGCCCGTCGTCGAGATCGATCCCGACGAACTGCGGACCCTCGCCAGCCAACCAGAGAAACCCGAGGACGAACTGATCGACGACCTGTTCGCCCTCGGCCTCGAACTCGAAGGGAAGACCGAGGACGGCGAGCTCGAACTCGAGTTCGCGCCGGATCGGCTCGACCGTCTCTCCGTCGAGGGGATCGCTCGCTCGCTTCGCTACCAGCTCGGCGACGACCGCGGCGCCCACGTTCCGTCCGTCAACGATCCCGACTGGACCATCGAGGTCGACGCCGACGTGCCCGAGGAACGCCCCTACGTCACGGGCGCCGTCCTGCGGGACGTCAACCTCGATCGGGACGCGCTGGACTCGCTGATCCAGCTCCAGGAGAAGCTCCACGCGACGATGGGACGGGGCCGCGCGAAGGGTGCCATCGGCGTCCACGACCTGACGATGCTCAAGGGCGGCGCAGCGGCGACCGACGACACCTCCGAGCCCACCAAGACCGTCCAGTACACCGGAATCGACCGCGATGGCGACACGTTCGTGCCACTGGAAGGTGACGCGGAGATGACCCCCGGCGAAGCGCTTTCCTCCCACCACATGGCCAGCGAGTACGCCGACCTCGTCGCGGAGTATGAACGTATGCCGGCGATCTACGACGACCTGGGCCTCTTCTCCTTCCCACCAGTGATCAACGGCCGGCGGACGGAGGTGACCGCGAACTCCCGGAACCTCTTCGTCGAGATGACCGGCACCGACCAGTGGACGATCGACCGCATGCTGGCGATCCTCTGTTACGCGATGGACGCTCGCGGCGCGACGATCGAGGCCGTCGACGTCGAGTACGCGGAGGATGCGGGCGGCGACTACGCCGGCTCGACGATCCAGCGGCCCGATCTCGCGCTCGATACGAAAACCGTCGCCCACGACCGGGTCGAGTCCGTCATCGGCGTCGACTTCGATCCACGGGAGGTGCTCGATCTGCTGGAGCGGTCGGGACTCGACGCGCGGCAGGTCGAGATCGAGGGCGGCGACGTCGGCGAGGACGGCGACGTCGCGGTCGGTTACGAGGTCGGCGTTCCGGCCTACCGCGTCGACGTACTGCACCCGCAGGACCTCATCGACGACGTCGGACGCGCGTTCGGATTCAACGAACTCGAGCCCAGCTACCCCGACGTCTCGACGCTCGGGGGGCGTCACGAGCGCTCCCGGCACGAGCGAGCGGTGCGGGACACGCTCGTCGGCATCGGCTTCGAGGACATGCTGAACTTCCACATGACGAACGAGGCCGAGACGTTCGAGCGGATGGGGCTACCCATCCCCGAGGCCGACTCCGTCGACGGCGTCGATCTCGAGGCCGGCGGCTCGGTCGAGATCGAGGCGCGGAGCGGCGAGCACGCAAATCGCGACGTGCCCGACGACGCGGTCGGGTTCGCGCCCGCGCCGACGATCGCGACAGCCTACAGCGAGGACTACACCATTCTGCGGACGTGGGCGCTTCCATCCCTGCTGCAGGTGCTCGAGGGGAACACCCACCGGGAGTACCCCCAGAACCTCGCGGAGGTCGGTTTCGTTGCGGAGGTCGATCCCAGCGAGCCGACCAGCGTCGCGGAGTCCCGCTCGGTCGCAGCCGTCGTCGCGAACCACGACGCCTCCTACGAGGACGCACGCGGCCGGCTCCAGGCGCTGGCGTCGGTGTTCGACGTCGATCTGGAGACGCCGGCAACGGACCATCCCAGCTTCCTCGACGGTCGTGTGGCCGACGTAGTGATCGACGGAGACGTTGCGGGCGTCGTCGGCGAGATCGACCCTGCGGTCCTCGTCGAGCACGACCTCGAGGTGCCGGTCGCCGCGTTCGAGCTCCGACGGGACGCACTGGAGTAGCACGGCCGCCTGCAGCCAATCCGATCGACCGAAGCGCTCGTTTTCCTCGGCGACAGTGTGTCCATCACCGCCAACTGGAACCGATCCGTGCGGTGATTCGGCCAGGGCGATCGCCCGTTCTGGAACGCACAATCCACACCAGAACCGGCTGTTTCCGCGTGACTGAACGCTTATTAGGGCCGCGTTCGCAGTTGGTGGTACGCAGTAACGCTGAACATTCGTTCAGTCATAGCCCCGTACCCATGGACGGCGACCACCCCTCCGCGCGACTCGGCGGCCGCGTCCGCGACGAGCTCCGGCAGCGATCGGCCGTGCCGGATCGGCTGTCGAGCGTCGTGACAGATTCGGTGCCCTCGACCGCGCCCGGCGAGATGCTGCTGTGTTTCGCGCGGGCGGATCCCGACGAGCGGGGAGCGGCAGAGCGAGGGGCCGACGGCGCGATGGAGGCCGCCGTGGCCGTCGAGTTCGCGGCGCTCCACCAGTACCTCCATGCGATTCCAGTCGCCAGCGCCCCGCTCGCGGACCCCGCGCGGGACTCGCCGTACGCTGACGACGAGGTGGCGGCGATCATCGACGGCGACTGGCTCCAGGCGGCTGCGTTCGCCCGCGTCGCCGGAAGTACGTCGTCAGCTGGGGCCGCCCGACGATGCCACGCCGCGCTCTCCGGTGGCTCCACCCGCTGCTACGAGCTGTGGGAGCGGTCGAACGAGGCCGCGGATCCGGCGCCGATCGCACCGCTGATCGGGGCCGCTGGTCGCATCGGCGCGATCGTCGCCGGTCTGGATCGATCGGCCGGGGCGACGGTCGCCGACGTCGCCAGATCGATCGGTGCGGCGGTTCCGATCCGGACGCCCGCGGGCACCGGGGCCGGTACAGCCACGACGCCGCCGTCGCGATCTTCGCTGGTCGAGGACCTGTCCGGCGTCGTCGGGGACCCGGAGAGAGTCGTCGACGAACTGGAGCGGCTGGCGAGTGGAGATTCCGCACTGGAGGTCGTCGATAGCTGACTGGGACGTGGCGTCGCATCGTCTGAATCGATCCTGAGGAGGAACGGCACCGTGGCAAGACCGTAGCAGCGACCGGGTACGGAGGAACCGAGATATCGACTGCAGAACAGGGGGAGCAGGTCGGCGAAGAACGCGTGGGACAGCGGGCCCGAACGGCCTCGAGCGACCCCTACAGTCCGACGGCGACGAGGACCGCGATCCACATTACCACGCTGAGCCCTCCGACACCGGCGATACCCACGCCTGCCACGGTGCGATCGTATCTGGTCCAGAGTCCGAGACCACAGTAGACGCTGACGAGCCCTGCGAGGGGAAGAAACAGCCACGCTGCCAGCGCCGTGACGATACCGACGACGAAGAACAGCCGCCCGTCCTCGTTCCAGTCGGAGAGCGAACCTCCCGTCGATGCGGACGCCTCGCTCATCGTAACTCACCAGTGTGTCGGATCTGATCGCCGAGCATGGCTGACTAAACGTTCAGTAAATATTTAAATGATGCGGACCCAGTCCCTCGCGTGGCCGCCGGCTGCAGTCGCCGTCCTATCGACCCGCCGACGGATACCCCTGCCCGGACGCGGTGTACCGAACCGCGACGGCGACAGCACGCCGGACGAGCCACGCGACGCACGCCGCCAGGGAGAAGTACCCCCAGTGCAACGATTGATTTCAGGAGCGTACACGCGATGACTGACGATGTCAGCCCGACGAAACGGGCAATCATGGAGGCGACGTACGACGCCTTGCACGAGCAGGGGTACGGCGATCTGACGATTCAGGCGATCGCCGACGAGTTCGAGAAGAGCAAGTCGCTGCTGTACTACCATTACGAGGACAAGGAAGCATTGCTCGCCGATTTCCTCGAGTACGCCCTCGAGGAGTTCATGGCTGAAATCGATCTTCAGGATCACGAGCCACTCGAACAGCTCGAGATGCTGATCGACGCCACCGTCCCCGAAACGATCGACGAGGAGCGCTACCGCGTCCAGATCGCACTCCTCGAGCTGCGCGGACAGGTCCCCCACACGGACGTCTATCGCGAACGCTACACCGAGATCGACCGAATGCTCACGGATCGCGTCGCCTCGATCATCGAACGGGGCGTCGAGAGCGGCGCAATCCGCGACGTCGACGTGGAACTCGAGGCAGAGCTCCTCGTTTCGACGATTCTGGGGGTACAGACCCGCAGACTCACGACCTACGCGGAGTTCCCCATCGAGCGAAGCAGAGCCGCACTCTTCGAGCACGTACAACAACGGCTCGTGGCGGCGGAGTCCTGACCGGCATAGACGGCGACGCCGGCACCAGAGTAGACCCTCAGTCGCTCACTTCGACGCCGCCGAACAGTGCGACGCCAGTGAGGACGAGGTCGGATTTCTCGCTTCGGCGAGCAGTGCCGTCGTCCGCGGGCCGCGACCGCTCGTCGCTGGCGCCCCCGAACAGCGGCAAGACGTCGAGGTCGACGGACCACTCCTCGGGCACCCGGATCTCGGCACCGCCGAAGAGGACCACTGCCTCGATCGTCGCCGGCGGCTGATCGATCTCGGCGTCGCGGAGATCGATCTCCGCGCCACCGAACGCGACGATCACCTCGCCGCCGACGAACCGGTCGGTCGTGAGTCGCCGGTCCGCACCGCCGAAGAGCGCGATCGCGTTCAACTCGTCGTTCGCGTCGGTCGCCGTGCGGCCGTGTCCTCTGCGCTGACGCCCGATCAGCAGGAGGACGCCGAACAGCACGACGAACAGCGGCCACCACGTCCCGATCGCCTCGTCGCCGATGACGCCGACGTTCCGCGCGAGGTAGGTTCCGGCGATCGCGATCACCATCACCGGGCCGGTGAGGTTCCGGAAGCCACTGGAGAGCAACGCCCAGAGACCGAGCACCACGAAGATCGCCGGGACCCAGTCCCAGATCGAGTCGGCGGGGAGTGCGTCGGTCGTCGCAAGCAAGAGCAACACGCCGACGAGCACGATCAGCCCGCCCGTCGCGATCCGTCCCGTCAGATTCCGAGCCATAGCAGGGTTCTCGGCGCGGATTCGCATAAGCGTGGGGCACCCCACCACACGCTCAAGTGCCCGCGGCCCGTTCCCTGGCCACGATGACAGGGCAGGGCGGGGACCCCATCCCGGTGACGGTGCTCTCCGGACCGCTGGGCGCCGGCAAGACGACCGTGTTGAACCACCTTCTGACCCATGCCGGCGATCGCCGGATCGCCGTGCTCGTCAACGACATGGGCGACGTCAACGTCGACGCGGACCTGCTCGCGGCGGGCTCGGATCTCGCCGCCGACGGCGGGGTCGCGGAGCTCTCCAACGGCTGCATCTGCTGTGAGCTCCAGGACGATCTCGAAACCGAGGTCGCGCGACTGGCCGAGGAGCGGGCGTTCGACGTGCTCGTCGTCGAGGCTTCGGGCATCTCGGAGCCCGGCCCCGTCGGCCGGCTGTTCGTCACGGACTCCCGCGCCGCCGCGATCTACGACCTCGACGCGCTGGTGACCGTCGTCGACGCGCCCCGATTCTGGGAGACCTTCGGCGGCGACGTCGAGGGCGAAGGCGGACTCGAGGGGCGCGTCCAGCGCGAGACCGCGCCAGGCTCGACCGACCGGCCGCTCTCGGACCTCGTGATCGAGCAGATCGAGACGGCGAACGTCCTCCTCCTGAACAAATGCGATCGTCTGAGCGACGAGCAGGTGGGAGCGGCCGAGGCGCTGCTGGGCGCGCTCAACGCTGACGCTCCAGTCCATCGGACGGTCCACGGAGACGTGGCTCTCGATCAGATCCTCGAGACCGGACTCTACGCCGAGCAGGAGGCCGCTACGGTGGGTGGGCACTCCGACGCGAGGGCCGGCCTGGAGCAAAGCGGTCACCGGCACGGAGACCGCGATCGCGGCGATCACAACCACCGCGCCGACCACGGTGATCACGGCCCTACTAACCACGATCATAACGACCACGATCACAGCGACCACGGCCACAGCGACCACGGTCACGCACATCCGGAAGCAGTCTACGGCGTCGACTCCGTCTCGTTCCGACGCCGCCGACCATTCCACCCGGGCCGACTTCTCGACGTGCTCTCGGAGCTGCCACCGGCGGTCGTGCGCTCGAAAGGGCTCTTCTGGGCCGCCGGACGGGACGATCTCGCCCTACTCTACAGTCAGGCCGGGCCGACGGCGAGCGTCGAGGGGGTCGGCCCCTGGATCGCGAGCCTGCCCGATATCGAGGCCGACCTCTACCGGTCGAACAATCCCGAGCTACGGTGGGAGGAGCCCCACGGCGACCGGCGCAGCGAGCTGGTGTTCATCGGTCGGGACGTGCCAGAAGAGTCCATCTTCGCGGCGTTGGAGGACGCGCTCGTCACCGACGAGGAGTGGGATCCAGAGGACGGGTGGCTCGGCGACGACGATCCCGCCGAGTCGGCCGGGCTCCCCGCCAGCGAGGCTGACGACGAGCGCATCGAGTTCTCGCCCCGGGACGCCGAGGGGTTCGATCCAGCGCGGTGAGGGCAGGCAGTTCCACGGGACCGATCAACGTCTCGCGGCGTGGGCTCACCACGTACGACAGTGCAATCTCTACACGTAGAGCAGCGCGAGCAACGCCATGAGCACGAGCACCCCGGCGGCGATCGCGTAGAGCAGCGTCCGGAACCGATCGCCGACCGGCACCTCCTCGCGACGATCGGGATTCTCCGTCCAGACGAACCGGTGGAACGCGACCCCGACCGTTCCGAGCGCGACAACGCCCGAGACCCCGATCGCGAGCGGCTCGCCGAGTCCGTGGCTCAGTAGGTAGAGCGGCCCCCACGCCATCGCGACGCAGATTCCCAGCAGCGCGACGACCAGGAACGGCACCGGATCGATCGGGCTGCCGTCGCTGTTCCGGAGCTCCATCCCCGGTACGTTCGGTGTGCAGAAAGTTAACAGTGAACGACGAGCGGCGATCCAGCGGGTCGAACGACGGAGTCGATCCAGCGCCGGGACTTAAGATGCACCGCCGCGCAGAGCCGGCCATGCAGAGTCGTGGCGACCCCAGAGTTCACTTCGTGATGAACCTCCTGCTCTCGGCGGCGTTCGTCTACATGCTACTCCGCGGGCTGGAGTTCCTCGACGTGGTCGCCTTCTCGCTCGTTCGCTTCGCCATCGGCACGCTCCTGTTGATGGCGATTACGCACGTCGTCACGCAGTAAGTGCGATCGAAAACTGTAGCTCCGGCGGCGGACTCAACAGGCACAGCCCGCGCCGTCGGTCGAGCGCTCGAACGACATCGCCTCGCCACAGCCGGGGCAGTCCGGGGCGCCCTCCCCCGCCACGTCGACGTCGCGGATTCGCTCCTGGCAGTCGTGACACCAGTACGCGCCCTTGGAGCCGTCGGTCGTTGTCGTCTGGTTCGAGGCCTGGAAGACCTCCGCGACCGTGCCAAGAATACCCATGGTCCGGTTTTGGCGTCCAGCCCGATAAGCGACGCCCCGGCTGTGCGCTCGCGGGACAGAACCGCTCGCCGGAACGTAGCGTTCGGGTGCCACGGCGGCGTTCGCCGCAGGAATCACCCGACGGCGTCCGAAACCGAGCTCAGAGCGCGCCGGAGTTCGCCGCGGCGCTTCCAGCCCGCGATCCGGTCGGTGATCGTCCGCGGACGGACGCCCATGCTGACCGTCGAGGTCGCGTCGATGCGGGTGCCTTCGTTTTCGGATCGCCAGGAAAGATCGGTCTCCATCGTCTCGAGGGGCGCTCCCTCGTCCTCGATCTGCTCGTAGAAGATGCCGTTCTCACGGAGTTCGAACCGAAAGGAGAGTTCGAGTCCCGCGCCCCCGGCGACGACGTGGACGTCGCCGTCGCGCTCCTCCACGTGACGAACCTCGAAGCTCCCCTCGTGTTCGACGATCGACGCCGGATCCAGCGCCCGCTCGACCACCCCCGGCGGCGCCTGGACGAACTGCGAGACCTCGACCGTGCGCATACGCCGGCCTTCGGCGGGTAGCACCTAAGCGTTCGGGCGAAGTGGGGTCGTGTTTAGTTAAAACTGTGAGTAATACGAGCGATAGCCGGCCTCGGAACCGCCAATCTGGTGGCCTGCGGAAATCGGAGATTTCCGGGCGGCCAAAAGACGCGTCTTCTGGCAAACTGAAAGGGCGAGGTCGCTGGCCGAACCCCGACGACGCAAGCACTGCAGGCCGCGAAGCGGCCGAAGCGCGCAGCGTCTTCGCGAACGTGAGTGAGCGAATGGCTCGAGAGACGCAGCCCGGGACCGAGCGGAGCGAGTGACCGGGAACGTCTCTCGGCGAGTCGCGGGAGGCCAGCTGCTGAGGGCTTTCTACCGCTATGTCGTCCGGATGCGTCCCAGTTTGAACGCTCACTAAACACGGCCGGGCCCATCCGCCCGAGGCTTTTTCCGTCGTTCCTGCGGTCGACAATGCATGAAGCGCGTCCAGTACGGCGATGGCGACCGACGGCTCGTCGTCGTTCTCGGGTGGGGCAATCGGCCGGAGCACGACGGCGTTCAGTGGCTCGTCGACCAGCTGACGACGGCCGGATACTGCGTCGACGTCTTCGAGCTCCCGCGCACGATCGAGGATTTCGAGGCCGAGTATCTCGAACCGGTCGAGCAGCATCTTGCCGAGCTCGACACGTACCGGCTCCTGAGTCACAGTACCGGAGGACTGATCACCCGGTACGTCTCGGCCGACGAAGGGCTCGAGACGCGGACGTACCTCAGTCCGTGGTGGGGATTCCACGAAGGACTCCAGAACCCCATCGTCTCCTCGCTGATGCGGGTGCCTATCGCCCGGCCCATCCTCCCGGTGTCCACAACCAGATCCGATCTGGGCGAACTGGCCTCCGACGAGTGGGTCGAAGACTCGCCGTCGTACGCGGCGCCGACGTTTCTCCGGGAAGCAAAGCGAGCACAGGCGTCGATGCCACCGTTCGACGACCGAGACGCGGTGTTCTACAATCCGGACGATCCGATCGTCAGCGGTGCCGCCATCGAGGCCGACGCTCCCGCCGCGAACAGGGTCAGCTTCGATGGCGGCCACGAACTGTTCAACTCTCGATCGCGGGACGATCACATCGATGCGCTACTTGGAGCAATCGACGGCGGAATCGACGGCATGGACGACTGAACCGATCAAATCGACCGACTGGACGCTGACGAAGGATATCCCGCTCTGTTCGTCCCTAGGCAACTGCTATCCAGAGCCCACTCGGTGTACTCGCCGTCTACCTATTCCACTCGGCCGTGTGGCTCCGCCATGGTCGATTTTGGTAATCCGGCTGGCTTCGACGTCGCGACCGTGCTTCCTGGGTCGGGGCTCACCCTCCTGATCTCGGCCGCTATCCTGCAGTACGGAGACGAACTATCCTACAGCGAGCCGGCACTCTACGGCGTGAGCGGGGCCGTCCTCGCCGCGCTGGGTGTCGCGTTCGGTCTCGCACTGGTCGTGAGCGGCTACCGGTGAGGACGCGAGGCGACGACGTGCGACGGATCGGGGGACAGACTGCTCCGCGATTCACGAAACGGGGCGGTCACTCCGCGAGCGGGGAACTCGCCAGCCACGGAAACACGGAGTGGGCAAAGTGGTAGGCGACGACCACGATGATCGGGCCGAGGAAGAGTCCATACCAGCCGAAAGCCATCGTCCCGAGGACGTAGCCCAGAAGGATCAGCCCGAGGTGGATCGATCCCCGTGCGGAGAGATACGTCCGGAGGAAGACGTCCGGAATCGTGTCGATGACGATCGCCGAGACGGCGAGAAAGACGAGCGGGTGCCAGAGCGGCGTCTCGGTCGTCACGGCGAGCACGCCCAGATACGCCGCGTAGGGCAAGTAGACGATCTTCATGCCGACGACCGGGACGATGGTTCCGATTCCGATCAGTGCGCCGAGCAATACGGGCGTCCCGACTACGGATCCTCCTGGTGCGAGCAGGTTCATCCCGGCGTAGAACACCGCCGCCTCGATAGCGGTGAGCACGACCAGCACGAGATTGTTGAAGAAGACGGTCTCGAGATCGTCGTCGACGGCCTGGGTGAACGCGACGATCCGTTCGTCCTGATCGACCGCGTCGTAGAACCACTCACTGATCCGCTGATCGTCCCGGAGCAGGTAGAAGAGCAACACCACCAGGAGAAACACCTGCGCGATGACCTCGAACACCAGTGACGCCACGCCTAACACGCTGTTCGCGACGCTTCGGACCTGTCCCGTCGTCGCTCCACCGCTGCCCGAGGACGCGATCGCGTCGGCCAGCGCCTGGAACTCGCCCCGGCGAGCGAGTCGGAGATACGGCTGGGCAAACGGCCGTGCGGACTCCATCTGACCGCCACGGAGGACGCCCTCGAGCTCGACGGCGATGAGGAAGAGCGCGTAGCCGAGGACGAGGGCCATCGGAACGACGATCGTCGACAGCGTGAGCGTCACCGCGAGGTTGGAATGGCCGATCCGTTCGTCGATCCGGCGGTGGATCGGCCGGGTCGCGTAGTAGAGGAAGATCGCGGCGACGAGCACGCCCACGTACTGGAACAGCGCGAACGCGACGAGGAGCCAGACGACGGCCCCGATCGCGATCCAGAGGCCACGGTCGTGGTCGCCATCGTCGAAAGCATCCATTGTACAGTGTGACCGGTCTCCGATGTGGAACTCACGGCCGAGTCCGTGTCGTCGGCGTGCCAGCGGTCGATCGACGGCGGTGATGGGGCAGGGGAGCTCGGCCCGGCGACACCGGTCGCACTTTCCGAGCCTCTTCACTCTGTTTCTCGCTGCCTACCGCGACGGACTGCCGTCTACGTGGCCCGTACTCGGCTACCGCGTCGCAGTTGCCGTAGTATCAGCAGAAGTAGTGGTAGTACTAGCAGTCGCAGCAGGAGGAGCGCGCCTAGCAACAGCAGCAGTAGGAGTAGCAGTTCGGAGCGATCGACGGGGAGGGGAACGCCAGCCGCCGATCGATGATGTCCGTCTGGCCTACACTGCGCCAGCCTCGCTCAGAACGAGGCGAGGCCGCGCTTGAACTTCCGGACGATGCTCTTTTGCTGGAGATAGCTCCCGAGTGCGAGCATCGTCGGCGCCCAGAGCCCGACGAAAATGCCGTCCAGCTTCTCCCCTTTGACGTAGAACTCGTACCACGACAGGAGGACCGATCCAGCGGCGACCGCGACGAGCGGATCGGCCATCGAGGTCGGGACGCGCTCTTTCATCTCCTCACGCTGCTCGTCGACGTCAGTTTCGACTTCGAGTAACGCCATCGTGCTGCACGACAGCCCCGAGTCGCCTAACGGCTGACCCGTCGAGCGCAGGCCGCGACTCGATTGGACCCCCCAACGGCTGTTTCGTCAAAAAGGTTCGCCCGGCGAGAAACCCGCGTGTTGCACTCTGCACCGGTCGTTTCCCGACGCCTCAGCCGTTTTCTGTGGTCGCGTTGTAGAATGCCGCATGGTCGAGTTTCGAGCCCTCTTCGACGACCGCCGCGTCAACGCCGCCGTCGCCTGGGTCGCAACGATCGCGATCCTGCTCGCCGCGATCGGACTATTCGCGAGGGGTGCGTTGCTCTGGGCAGTGTTCGCGGTGCTCGTCCTCGCCGTCGTTCTGCTTCCGCCGATTCTCACGCGGGACGTGACGACGACCCTGCCCGGCGAGCTCGTTACGCTGGTCGCGTTTCCCGTGGTTCTCAGCGCGACCGATCTGTTCGCCCAGACGACGCCGTTCGCGACGATGGCCGGCCTGGCGTTGCTGATCGTACTCGTGCTGGACGCTTTCACGTCGCTGGAGATGGTGCCGCGGTTCGCCATCCTCTTCGTCGTCGTGACGACGATGGCATTCGCTGGCAGCTGGGCGATGGGCGAGTACGCCGCCGACCTCCTCCTGGGAACGACGTTCATCGATGGACAACGCGAGATGAATGTGAATCTCCTGACGGCGACGCTCGTCGGACTGATCGCGGGGATCGTGTTCGCTGCGTACTTCCGCGAAACCGACGGTGACGCGCCCCTCTCCGGGCGTCGGTTCCCCTTCGTACTCGGTACGCCGACCACAGCGACCGAGGGAAGTGGTGAGATGAGCGGGAAGGGAAGTAGGGAGACGAGTGGAGCGGCAAGCGCGAACGGGGCTAATGAGGGGAGCGGAGGGGAGGGTGACGAGAAGGGTACTGAGATGAGCGAGGAGAGTAACGATACGAAGAGTGACGACGTCGTCGAGGGATCGGGTGCAACCGAGGAGGTCGAAGATGCGCCAGCGTTCCGCGTGGCGATCCGGGCGTTGCAGGTCGTGCTCGTCGCAATTTTTCTCTACTCGATCGTCACCGTCCAGTGGTCGCTCGTGATCAACAGTGGGGTACCACTCGCGCTAAGCTTCTTGCCGGCAATCGTGCGCTGGCGATACGGCTATCCGATGCACGCCGGACTCGCCCTGCTGATCGCGCTCGCCGCCACGCTGCACGCGGTCGGCGCACTCGGACCGTACCAGCAGACCGACTGGTACGATACGGTGACCCACGCGCTATCCTCGACCCTCGTCGCGGGGGTCGGCTACGCGATCGCTCACAGCATCGAGTTGCACACGGACCGAGTGTCGTTTTCGCCGCGCTTTCGGGGAGTGTTCGTGGTTCTCTTCGTGCTCGCCGTCGGGGTCCTCTGGGAGATAATGGAGTTCACGAGCGGTATCGCGGCGGGGCTACTCGGTGGGGAGGTGCTCGCCCAGTACGGCGTCAGTGACATCGTGAAAGATCTGACCTTCAACACCCTTGGCGCGATCATCGTGGCGCTATGGGGCACGGCACTGTTTCGCCAGTCCGCCAGACGGCTCACCGACAACGTCGGTCAGCTGTTCAGTTGAGCACCCCTTGCCAGCCCCGCCTCACGGGCGGGGCCGCCCACCGACTCGGCGCCAATGTGTGGCCTGAGCACATATGACGTGAACCATAATGTTTATCAGATGACCAGTAGCACACCAACTGGCACGGAGAGTGCGGGCCGGACCAGCTACAATGACGCGCCAAACCGCGAAACAGGGGCCGAGGAACGCCTCCTCGGACGACGACGGATCGACGACCGCTAGCAGCGGCGGGGAAGCGACCACAGAGGACAGATCGACACCAAACGTCTCGCGGGACGCTATCTTCGACGCGCTCAAGAACAGCCGGCGGCGGCTCACGCTCCAGTATCTCTACGAAAGAGGAGAGGCCGAGACCGTCAACCACCTCGTCGACCACGTCGCGGCCCTCGAGAACGACACCACGCCGGCGGAGCTCACCTCCGATCAGCGAAAACGAGTGTACGTCGGCCTCTACCAGAGCCACCTCCCACGGCTCGACGACATGGAGTTCGTGGAGTTCGACCAGAGCGCAGGCACGGTCGAACTCGGGGCAGCGGGGCCAGCCCTCGAGCGGTACCTCTGCGAGGGCGACGACGGTGACGAAGGGGCCTGGTACCAGATCCACCTCGCATACGTCGCGCTCACCGCTGTCGTGTTGGCAGGGGCGTTCGCGGGCGGCTTGGTGACGATCGTCGGTGCCACAGCGGTACTCGCTGGGATCGGTGCGGGCGTCGGCGGACTCGCGGCCTACCAATGGCGAATCGAGCGCGAGTGAGCCAGGACGACGGATCCTGCGGCGGTCCACCTCACAGCGACACAGTACCTGGAGGCAGGTCAGGCGACGCTACTCGATCGAACTGTCGATATCCTCCCAAACAATCATCAGATGGTGGAAACGACTAGCATGGCATGGACGCCGGCATCGACTACAGCCAGTACGACGCTGGACGTCACCTGAACTACTGGGCCGTCGACCGGACCCTCCAGCGCGAACTCGAACGGGTGCTCCCCGGCGAGGCGTTCGACTGGGCGGAGCCGCGGCTCTCCGAGTTCGGCGCACTCGTGGGAACCACCGTCGCGGACAACGCCGACTACATCGACGATCACGGGCCCGAACTCGAGACGTACGACGAGTTCGGCGAGGTGCAGAACTTCGTCAGCTATCCGGCCGAGCAGTTCGAGAACGAACGGGCCGTCTACGAGTCGGGGATCGTCGGCGACGCCTTCGAGGCGCCGCCGGGGCGGGACGAACCGATGCCGTTCTCGCAGTATTTCGGCACGCTCCAGCTCCTCTCCTACGCGGAGGGCGGTGGCTTTGCCTGTCCGGTCGCGATGACCGCCGGCGCGGCGCTCGTCCTCGACCGCTTCGACGACGGCGAGCTCGACGCGTACTACCGCGGGCTCGTCAGCCGGGAGTACGACGATATGATCGAGGGCGCGATGTTCCTGACCGAGGAACAGGGCGGCAGCGACGTCGGTGCGATCGAGACCACGGCGACGTACGACGAGGACACTGACTGCTGGCGGCTCACCGGCGAGAAGTGGTTTTGCTCGAATATCGACGCCGAAGGGACGCTCGTGCTGGCCAGAATCGAGGGCGCGCCGTCGGGCACGGACGGGCTCTCGATGTTTCTCGTTCCCCACGGCGATCCGTTCGCATCGTCGTGGGACGGCGACGTGCTCACGAAGGGTCGCCGCACCGCCTTCGATGGCAACCCGCCGCCCGAGGCGCTCAACGATCAGCGCTACCGGCGGCTCAAGGACAAACTCGGAACGATCGCCGTCCCGACGGGCGAAGTCGAGTTCGAGAACACGACGGCGTTCCTCGTCGGCGAGCGGGAGGCGGGGTTCAGACAGATGGCAGAGATGCTCAACCTCGAACGGCTCTCGAACGCCGCGGCGGCGTGTGGCGTGATGGGCCGCGCGCTGCTGGAGAGCAAGATCCGCGCGGCGAACCGCGAGGCCTTCGGGAGCACCATCGACGAGTACCCGCTCATGCGAGCAGATCTAGTGGACATGGCAGTCGACTACGAGGCGGCGACGGCGTTCACCCAGGAGGCAGGTCGGCTGTTCTCCGAGCGCGAGCGAGCCGTGCGTGCCGGAGTGGACGACAGCGAAGACGCCCGGCACACCTATCGCTTGCTCCGACTGCTCACGCCGATCGCCAAGCTCCGGACCGCCCGAATGGCGATCGATACGGCCTCCTACGCGATGGAGATCCAGGGCGGCAACGGCTACGTCGACGAGTTCGTCACCCACCGGCTGCTCCGCGACGCGCAGGTGCTCCCGATTTGGGAAGGCACCGAGAACGTCCTCTCCCTGGACGTGTTGCGGGCGATCGACCGCGAGGACGCTCACGAACCCTTCTTCGAGGTGATGCAGGAACGGCTCGACGCCGTCGACCATCCCGCGCTGTCGGACGCCGCTGCGACCGTCGAGGCCGAGTACCACGACCTCGTCGAGGCGCTAGCGACTCTCGCGAGCGAGGACGAGGAGTACGCACAGCTCTCCGCCAAGCGGCTGGCCCACTACGTCTTCGAAGTGTTCACCGCCGGACTGCTGCTCGAAGAAGCGCAGCGCAGTCTGGCCGAAGACGAGAACGGTCGGATGGCACTCGTCGCTCGGCGGTTCGTCGATCGGGAACTGGGCGAATCGACCGCTCGCGGAATCACGGATGGTGACCGGTTCGCCGTCGAGTGGTTCGAAGAGGTCGTGCGGTTCGAGCCGACCGACGTCGAACAGCTACCGACGGAGCACTGCTACGGCGGGTGAACGCTCGGTCCTGTTGACGCCGGAAACCACGGCCTCTATCCGGAGGACGCCGGCCACATTAGCTAGCTCACGCGAAGTTCGCAACGATCTGAACGGTGAAGTAGTCGATCGGGAACGACGGCTCGCTACCAAACGTCACCGCCCACTGCCAGGTGTCGCCCGCCCCGAGACGGTCGCGTTCGGCCTGGGTGCTGGTCGAGTCCCTGACGCCGTGCCCCTCCTCGTCCCTGTTGTAGAGGACGACTTCGGTGTTGAGAGGACGGAGTACCCGATCGCCGGTGTTGGTCGCGTCGCCAGCGACCACGATCCCACGCTCTCCCGCACGCTGGAAGATGACGTCGCTCATCGAGAGTTCCTCGGATTCCCGGGGAACCACGTTCCCGACGGAGTCCTCGTATGGCGATTGGTTCTGGGGAGCGTTGCGCGCGATAGCCACTTCGACGTCGGCGGTGTCGGGGGCGACGTCGGGAGCCCCGCCGCTGTTCGTTCCGCTGCCGGAGCATCCAGCGACGCCGACGGTCGCCGTTGCGGTCAGTGCCGTCCGAACGAACTGTCGTCGGTTCATGGTGGGTAGTGACGAATCGTACGGAACCGCCGAACCACTCGACGAGTCGGTGGCGTCGTGCATTCGGAGGCCACCGATCCGCAAAAACCCGGGAGACGGTTCAACGGCCGTAACCGTGGCCACACGCGAGCAATAGCGAGAATCCGCAGATCGTTGCGTTGCGGTTGTATCCACAGAGCCGACGGAGAGGCCTGGTGTTGCCGGTTCACCGGAATCGTTGGATGGCCGACACGCTTGCCAGGCGTCCCGACGCGTTGGACAACCGTACCGGACATTGGCTGAGCATATCGATACGTTGGCCGACCGTACTTCGAATGCGGCGATCTGTACGGATCTTCTAACTTTTCGACGGGGCCGTGAAGATCGGAGCGATGTCTCGAAGCGGATTCTACGCGATGGCGATCGCGGCGATCGCAACGATCGCGCTCCTCGGCGGCGGGCTGGTCGCGCCGTTGGGAGCGGGGACGCCTGCGCTCACGCCGGACGATGGCGGCACTGCGAACGCCGCTAGCGTCGACGGCGTCCTGCAACAGCAACAGCAGACCGGCGAGGCGTGTAACTACACGGCGCTGTACGAGCAGACGATCGACGGCGTCGTCACGATCCAGCGAGGCGGTGGCCTCGGCTCTGGATTCGTGACGGAGCTGGGCGGGAACGACTCCGCGCGGTACGTGGTCACGAACGCGCACGTCGTGGGCGACGCGGCGAACGCGACGGTCCAGTTCGATCGTGGCGAGTCCATAACTGGCGAGGTCGTTGGGACCGACGTGTCCAGTGACCTCGCGACCGTGCGGGTCACGGACGTTCCCGAGTACGTCGACGCGCTCCCGCTGACCAACCAGAGCCTCGCCCACGGCCAGCGCGTCGCTGCCCTCGGGAGCCCGTTCGGTCTCGAGGCGACGATCACCCACGGCATCATCAGCGGCCTCGATCGGTCGATGCCGACGAACCGCGGCTACACCATTCCTAACGTCGTGCAGACGGACGCGGCCATCAGCTCCGGCAACAGCGGCGGTCCGCTCGTGACCTGTGAGGGAGCAGTGGTCGGCGTCAACACCGCCGGGATCGCTGCGCAGGGCGCTGAGAACATCGGCTTCGCCGTCCCCGCCTCGACGGTGGAGCTCGTGATCCCGTCGCTGATCCAGACTGGCGAGTTCACCCACACGACGCTGGGCGTGAGCGGCGTCACGCTCACCCCAGCCATCGCACAGGCGAACGACCTCGACGTGAACCGAGGCGTTCTCGTGGCCGCCGTCGACGAGAACGCTCCCGCTGCCGAGGTGCTGCAGGAAAGCGAGGAGCGCGTGCGGACCGACGGACGGATCGTCCCGGTCGGTGGCGACGTCATCGTCGCTATCGAGGGGCAGCCGGTCGCGAACGGGGAGGACGTCGCGTCGATACTGCTCGCCGAGACCCGGCCTGGTGACGAGGTCGAGATCACGATAGTCCGCGACGGGCAGGAAACGACCGTGACGACGACCGTCATCGAACGGCCGGAGCCGACGATGCCGTAGCGAGTGGAGCGAGCGACGAACTCCGACGAAAAACGGTGTGATGGCGCCCACAAACGGGACCGAGCCAGTCAGTGATCGGACTGGATCGGCGGCGTCGGATGGCGAAACGTCTGGACTTCGAGCGTCCGTCCGTCTGGATCCTCCGCGAAGAACTGGTAGATATCGAAGTCCTCGTTCACTTCGGGCGGGCCGTGGGCGACGTCGGACAGCTCCTGGTACAGGGCGTCGACCGCTGCGTCGTCTTCGAGGACCACGGTGACGATGCCGTCGGTCTCCGTCGCCGGTGCGTCGCAAAACCCGACGAGAAGATTGCCGTGCTGGAGGATGGTACAGCCACCCTCTTGTTCGAGCCAGCGGTCGAAGCCGAGTCGGTCGGTGTAGAATTCGGTCACATCGTCGCGATGCTCGGTCCGGAAGAACACGATTCCCGACATAGGAGCAGCGAAGCACCCTGTGCACCTGAAGGTACTGCCGTTGGGGCAGGAATGGGGCAACGACTCGTCTGATTCAAATCCGCTCACGTCGCTCGGGGGCGGTGACAGCTAGATAGTGGCCGATATTCCAGCATACCGCGGCGAGCGCTGCGAGCCGCTGTTTCCCCGGACACGAGCGAAGCGAGTGTCCGGTTCTTTTTCGCCCACGTTTTTCGAGGAGTGGTCGCCGAAGGCGACCCGACGATGAAAAAGGTGGTATGCCGCCTCCCGGATTTGAACCGGGGGCAGACTCTTGTAATTAAGTTCATGAGCCACTCTATCCGACGATTTTGGCGTTTCGGAGAATCCAATGAAGAACGACGAACTCGATCCGATAGCGCCGGCTGCGGCGAAGGAAATGTACCTCGACGCTCGGAATCGCGAGGTCTCACAGAGTACCCTTGACGGCTACCACTATCGACTCAAACACTTCATCCGGTGGTGCGAGGAGGTCGAGGGCCTCGACAACATGAACGACCTGACGGGGAGGAAACTCCAGAAGTACAAGACCTGGCGACGAGACGACGGCGACCTCAAGCCCATCTCACTGGAGGGGCAACTCGACGCGCTACGCCTCTTCGTCCGCTGGTGCGGATCCATCGACGCGGTCGACCAGGATCTTCACGAGAAGTTTGAGGCGCTGATGCCCTCGCTCGATAAGACCGACGAACAGAGTGAGGCGCTCCTCGAAGAGGACGAGGCGAAGGCCCTCCTCGGATATCAGCGGAAGTTCGAGTACGCCTCCCGGGCCCATGTGATCCTCGAACTCCTCTGGCATACGGGAATGCGTCTCGGGGGTCTCCACGCGCTGGACGTTGACGACTACGACGAAGACGAGGAACGCCTCGAAGTCCGTCACCGTTGTGATCGGAGTACGAGCGGCATCACCATCGAGAAGGACGAAGACGATCAATGGACACAGACACCGCTGAAGAACGGCAAAGAGGGCGAGCGGATGATCGCGCTCAACGCCGACGTATGCCGGGTTATCGAGGACTGGCGAGATCATCATCGGCACGACGTGACCGACTCAGGAGGCCGAGAGCCCCTCCTGACGACGCGAAACGGGCGGATGCCTCGGTCGAGTATCAGGGATGCCGTCTACAAAGTCTCACGACCTTGCTACTACTCTGACGAGTGCCCAGCGGGGCGTGATCCCGATGAGTGCGAGGCGACGACCTACCCTCACTACTGTAAGTGCCCGGTCAACGTCTCGCCCCACGCGATCCGGCGAGGGGCGATCACTCACTTCCTGACGAAGGACGTGCCCGAGACGGTGGTCTCGGACAGGATGAACGTCGGCCAAGACGTTCTCGATAAACACTATGACAAGCGGGACGAGTCGGTGAAGGTCGAACAGCGTCGGGGCTATCTCGACAACATCTGAGGTCTCGGCCGGGCGCTTCCGGCCTTATCTCTCTCAGGAGGCAGGAGATTGGCTCCTAAGCGAGTGCTCCTGCGCTGACTGCGGGAAACGCCAGCCACCTATTAACGCCGCTCATATCGCCTCCTATCGCCTTTGATTCTTTGAGGAACCAACTGTCTAGACTGATCCTTCTTGAAACGCCGTACACATTTCTCTTGCCCAACAGTTTCCACAGTCAGGGGAACGAGGCTTACAGAGTATAGAACCGAAGTCTAAGAGGGCCAAATTATATTGACGAGCTTGAGCCCCGTCCTCTGGAAGCATCCGCTTTGTAAATTCCCATCTCTCAGATGGCGAAGAGGGCCAATCCTCTCTAAATACTCGGCCATAAATACGCTCTACATTTCGATCCAGTATCGGAATTGATCTGTCTAACGCAAAACAGAGAGTAGCATTTGCGATGTATCTGCCAACCCTAGGGAGGTCCATTAGGCCATCTGGATCTCTTGGCATTTCACCAATCGAATTCCCGATTGATGATAGGGCGCTACTACGTCGATTCTGGAAGCCCAATGGTCGGATAACATCTGCTAATTCTTTCTCAGTGGCTAGCTCTAGCGAGCTCAAATCGGGATACTCCTCCAGAAAGTGAGGGTAGTGTTCGGCCACATTTTCGGCTGGTGTCTGCGTCAGAAATAATTCCGCAATAAAGACCTCGTACAAATCGGCATCAGGTTCTCTCCAGGGAAATTTACGGAGGTTGTTCTCACTCCACTTGAGGAGACTTGCTCGGAAACTTTCAGCGGACTCGGGTAGCATTCGGGGGATCAATTGGGGGGTCTGCGAGAGTTCCATCTGTAGCAATTTCAGGCGGGGGCAAGAGACTATCGTACATTGCTTGCTCCTCATTCGAGGAGTTGCTTTGTTCACACTCGGTGGTCTCCGCCTCGATGTCTTGGATATCGAGATGACGACGAATACTCCCCCCTATTGCATTACCCACTCGCACAGGAACAGCATTTCCGATGAGCTGGCCCATCACATCGTTAGTTGGATCCTCACCGTCTTGGACGAAACTGTAATCTGGTGGGAAGGTCTGGAGCAGCGCTCCCTCACGAAGCGAAATGGCACGATCAATACTATCCCCTGGGTCTTCCGCGTATCCGGGGTGGCCAAATCGGCCACTTCCCCAATTGTAAAATTGCGTAGTTAATGTGGGGGCAGGCTGGTCCCACCACATCCTGCCATATGCCGTGAAACTATTGTCTTCATCCTGAGAATCCAGTGTTAGACGATCAGGCCAATCGTGCCAGTCTTCTCCCTCTTTTGTATGTCGCATCCGTTCAGGATTTTTACCCCTCAACCCTGCTGCCTTGTGTAGAGAATCGATATGTGAAGCAGACTCTCCTGGGCCAATTACAGGAAGATTAGCTTCCGCAAACGCCCGTCGGACTGAGACGATATCGCCCTGATCACGTGTTGGAGGGATTATCTCGATATCGCCCAATCGCGAAGCTAACATGATTAATCGCTTTCGGGATTGAGGCACAAGATAATCTGTACAATCGATAATCCCGTCCCAGACGCTATACTGATCGTGGTCGTCAAACCACTGCTTGAATCGATCTTGGTATATCTCGTCGCTCAAAAGCCCCTCTACGTTTTCGATGGCTACGACATCCGGTTCAAGTTCGCGACATACCTTGAGGAACGCCTCTAATAGCCCCCATTTTTCGTGCTCAGAATTCGCCACACCGTTGTTCAATTCAGAAAACGGTTGGCACGGTGCACATCCCACTATCGCCGTTATTGAGTCCGAAGGGAGTAGGTCTTCAACCTCCGACAATTCCAATGGATCGGCATCTGACGACGTTTCTCCAAGAAGCCCTCCGATATCCCGGCGTAGAAATTCAGCATTCGTATTTTCTTCGTATGGGTGACGTGCGTTCGAATCAATGTCAACACCCGCCACAACATCAATTCCCGTATGTTCCAGGCCATAGGTCAGACCACCAGCACCACAAAAGAGATCTACGGCCTTGATATCCATGCAGGACTATTCCAATACAAATTTCATAAACCCTGCGGGAACCCTCTGACCAGAGATAGATAGCACAAGCAACAAATTCATGCTTCGATGCCATTGGACATTGCTGGGACTTGCTAGGTTTTTTACCGGGTCAGTTCATACCCAGAAGCAGATGAGCAGCGAGCAAGACTTGGAACCGACGATTGCTCGCCTGCAGGCTATTAACGAATACGAGTTCGAAGACTTCGTGGCCGAATTCTTTGAAGTAGACGGTTGGGAGACAACAGTTACTCAAGACTCTCAAGATGGCGGTATCGACGTAATTGTTGAACAATCATCGGCGTTCCACCGGAGAGCCGTGGTCCAGGCGAAAAGACATTCCCCAGGAAACAAAGTTGGGAGGCCCGACGTGCAACAATATGCCTCTCTGCTTAGAGAAGATCATGAGAATGATATGGCCGTGATAATGACGACCAGTGCATTCACTCGGGGGGCATACGAGTACGGCCGCACCTACAATGTGAAACTTATCGACGGCGCTGCTATTGCTGGGTTCATTACCGCAAGAGACCAACACGACCTCGTCGATGAGTACGCGCCGAGAGCTGATGAAATTGACCCAGTCTCCGAGGTCTTCCCCGTTCAACAAGGGCCACGCGATGAGTATTATGAAGAGAGGCCAATGGAATTCGCGACGCAGGCTTTTAACCAGCACTCCCTGCTGGATGCCTTCAATGTAATCCACGAGGATCGCGTTGGGAGAGTCCTCGTGAAATCCCTTGGTCAGCTCAAAGAGGCGATCGACGAAGACGAGGAAGAGGTTCCGTTTGAAGTTTTACGCTCATCGCCCCGAATCCTCAAACCCCACTGGTTTGATGTTGAAGTGTCTGATGAACTTTCTACCCAGATCAACACCCATGCTAATCTCTCACTATCTCCCCCGAAGGATGCAGCAGTAGTTTGCTACAATTATCGTGATTCTGTGACGGTTTGTGTGTTACTCCCTCCAGCAAATCCTGTCGAACGGCAGCATCTCGCTTATGCCGAAGATTGCGTCGACTTCATTTGCCAGACATACGACTATAACATTGGAAGTATCTCCGGCATGGTAATTGGCGGTGGATTTGATTGTCTTACTGGTTCGCAATCTAAACTTGGTCGGCTAACCCGTGGCAGATTCGAAGTGAAGACTTATTCCGAAATTTTGAGGAGAAGTGTAGATTCTAACAGAGAACTTCTTCTGGCCGTTCGGCCCTATTTCGAGGTATCTGAAGATGGAGAGATGATTAGAAAACTGGATCGACTCGACAGTGTGTTAACATAAAACAATGTCAAGCACTCATCCCCAATCCGAACCGGAAGAGCCCGAGTTCAAGATGACTTTGGACATGAACATCCTCCAGCACCTCGGTCTCAAAATGTACACTAGTCTGCCAGCTGTTATTTCTGAATATGTAGCGAACGCGTGGGACGCCTGGGCAACTGAAGTGGAAATTACCGTACCGACAGAGGAGTCGATGAGCGAAGACTACGAGATCGTCATCGAGGACAACGGGATGGGGATGAGCTACGAAGAGGTTGAAGAGAAATTCCTCGTCGTTGGAAGAAACCGCCGGGAAGACGAAGGGACTGACGTAACCGAAAAAGGCGGGGAAACTCGTCAAGTGATGGGGAGGAAAGGTATCGGAAAGCTAGCTGGATTTGGGGTAGCTGGCTTGGTTCGAGTTAAAACCTTTAAAGATAACAAGTGGGTGGAATTCGAGCTGGATTATGCGGACATGAAAGAGGAGGGCAACGAAGATGACCCAGCAGAGACTAGTGAATATGAGCCAGACATCACGGGCTGGGGTACAGATGGAGACAAAGAGCATGGTACAATTGTCACACTTACAGACTTAGAACGAGAGCGCCGACCCACCCTCCACTATATCACTCAGCGCCTTGCAAGGCGATTCTCTGTCCATAATGCAGATTTCACAATTGAGGTAAATAATGAAGAAGTCGATGCAAGTGATCGCGGACTAAAAGGGAACTGCAAAGAAGTCTGGGAGTTCGAGGAGACAATTGTCGTCGATAGGGAGGGCCATGAACTCCACGGCGAAGAGTTTGAGTTAGAAGGCTGGATCGGTGCCGAAGATGACCCGGTCGACGATGAACAAAACGGTGTGGCGGTTATGGCCCGTAACAAACTCGTCCAAGAACCTTCGCTGTTTGACGCTCCCCCCCGTGGCCCTGGAGAGTACACGTATCGGTATCTGTTAGGAGAAGTCCATGCTGATTTCGTTGACGACGAGGACTTGGATTTGATATCAACTAACAGAAGCAGCCTCGCTTGGGGTAAAGAACCAGCAACGACACTGCACGACTGGATAGAAGACGAATTAGTCGAAGTAGCGGTCGAACTCGATGAGATCAAATTTCAGGAAGCTATCGATGATGCTAGAGAAACGAAGAGCTATGACGAAAGGATTACCAGTCTACCCGACGACCAGCAGGAACAGGTAGATGAATTCATTGCTGAAAATGCAAAAGATCGTGATTTCGAGGAGGGGGAAGAAGATCCATTCTTAGAAAAAGTCGCTGAAAGCACCCAGAGGGAAGCGTTCACGGACTTTATCGCCGATATCCGGGAGGTTCAGGTGTCCGATCCAGAGGAGGTGATGGATCTTTTCCACCAGTGGGAAATTCTGGACGCTCTTGAGTTGATGCAGGTGGCTCGGGGCCGTTTAGAGACTATCACCAAGTTCCGAGAACTCATGGAAACTGGGGCGAGTGATGAACAGTTCGTCCATGAGTTCATCTCTGACAACCCTTGGGTGTTGGAGCCCCGCTGGAATTACGTCGATAACGAACCCGAGTATACCGACCAACTCCAGGAGAAGTACCCAGCAGAGGAATTGCATAACGATCCAGAGAACCGCCTTGAGCTTCTGTGCTTAGGTTATGGGGAGTCGCTCAATATTGTGGAGATCTTGAAACCCGATGGAGAGATCACTCGACGGAATTTGGAGAATTTGGAATTGTACGTCGATGAACTCCGAGAGGAAATCCAGAGCGACGAAGAAAATTACCGTGGGGTCAACGGCTACGTTATCGGTGGCACCGTTTCAGATTCGGCAGAACAGAAAGTGAACCGGCTCCAAGGCGATGAGATATTTGCGAGGACATATGAACAGATGCAAGAAATTGCAGAGAATACCTTCGAGCAGTTCATGCAGGTGTTTGAGGACCGGGCTGTTGCGATGGAGGATGACCGTCTCATGAGAGAGGTAGAAGAGCTAAAAGACGACACTGTCACAGGTTAGGTTGGTGCTTCTTCGGAGCGGGGACCTGGAGAACCGATTGTGAGGCATACATAGCGCTGACTCGCTCGTAAAGCGCGGAGGAGGCGATCTCCTGGGCGGGAAGTCAATCACGGCTCTATCCGCCGGCCAATCAGTTTCGCCGCTGACACTCGATCCTCCGGCATCTCCTGGGGATATCTACGTATCCTACCAGCTTGATGAAACTTGAAGGCGTTCGGGGGTGACTCCCCATCGGCACCAACAACGGGTGCCGTGAACGCCATGCCAGACGACTACCCCATTGACGAAGCCTATTACCTGCAGTTGCTGCGGGTGGCCCGGAGTGCCGGGCTCGACCTCGCGGAGAATCGCGCGAAAGACGAGCTGGTCCAGAGGCTTAGCGAAGCCGGCGTCGAGCGAGTCAGCTACGACGAGTGGGAACAGGACGGCGAGCCTCTCGAACTGCTCCCGCCCCAGACCCAGAGCGCCAACGAGCCCAAGGACGAGACGATCCTCTACTGCCTGACCCGGGACGCGACCACTGAGGAGCGGCTGAACGAGATCGAGGCCGCGCTCAACGACGCTGGCTACGAACTCCTCGAGGCTGGCGAGGAGGGAGACAACTACAAGATCGTCGATCCGGCGGACGATGGTGAGAGTGAGTCCGACCCCGCGGAGATGAGCCGCGAAGAACTGTACGAGCGAGCTCAGGACCTCGACATCGATGGACGGTCCGACATGACCAAGGAGGAACTGGAAGCGGCCATCGAGGAGGCCCGGAGCGACCAATGACGATTCGGGACGATGCCATCGAGTGGCTTGAAGACGTCGGCGGCGATCTGGGTGAAGAGTACTGGCGGGAGGCCGAGCGAGAGGATCCTCACTACTTCGAAGACCGATTCGACACCCTCCAGGGCGTCAAGATCGACTTCGCGACCTACGCGATGATCGACGGTTGCGACGAGTGCGGCTATGATGATGGCTACTTCGACGTGGACGATAAGCTGCGCTGCGTGTCCTGCGGCGAGGTCCAGCCGCTATAGGATAGCTATCTTCCTCCTTTCCGTTTGACTGCTTCAGTAAGGAGTGTCCGATAGGGCAGCAAGCACCCGAAGGACGAAGTAGGCGACCATCAGCACGATTGGAAGTACAAACCCAAGGAATGCTAAGTCGCCCAGGCTTCCAAGGTCAAGCTCTGTGATGGAACGCTCCGCCAGCGTGATTAGCCCGCAGGTCGCCCAGATCAAGAAGAACGCGGGTTGCTTACCAAATATGATCGGGTTCATGGCCAACTGTTGGGGCTGGATCAACAAGATATCCACCCATCTAGAGTGAAAGTATTATCGCCACACTGCGGTGGGGATCGATCGACTTGTTGCTCAGCGGATTATCTATCGACTTGTGCCCATTCTTTGTCAGATAACTCTCGGCGAAGTGAGGAAATCCGGCCGTCGGAGATGTCGCCGTGACCGAGTCCGCCCACGTCGTGATAGGCCATGAGCGTCCCCAAGTGTCGTGGCGACAGGTCGAGGAGTTCGCTCACTTCTGCCGGCGAGAGTCCGCGGCTGTAGAACAGGTCTCGGAAGGATCGCCGGTCGAGGAACTCGCTCCGATCCAGCTCGTCGCCCCTCCGAGCAACCTCCTGGCTCGGAGCCGCGATCTCGGAGGCACCCGGTGATCGACTGCCGTCTCCATCGGGGAGATTCTCACTCGCCTCTCCGCCGCTCTCCGAGCCGTCTCCCTGCTCGGGGCCTCTGTCCGCTCCGGCGTGGGCGGCCTCGAACGGCGTGCGTCGCGAGATATCGTGTTTGTCCATCCAGTACTGGACGGTCCCGCGATCAGTCTCGAAGTGGTCGGCAATCTCCTGTTGGCTCATCTCGCGGTCCCAGTACATCGACCGGAGGACACTCGCCTGCTTGTAGCCCGGATCGCTGGGATCCTCGCCACGGGCGATGTTCGCCACAGACAATCACCAACGGGTGGGGGTCGAAATTTGGTCAAGTACTCTGTACGGATAGGGACCCCAGGGACCCCCGTCTCCAGATTTGGAGACTCGCTTTGAATCGCCCGACTGGATCGAGTAGGCCCAGATCTCCAGAATACCCGTCGTATCCGAGTATCTGGGCATCGTCGCCGCGTCGTCTGGCGATTCGACTGAGCCGAGTAAGCCGGGGTCGTGGGAGTTGGCCCTCTTCGGGCGTCGAGGCTGGAGCAGTCCGACAACTCGTGTACAGCGTGGCGTGGCTCCTAAATGGCAGAACGAGTAGAGACGGCGTCGTCTCTTATTGGGAAGTCGCGGTTGGGCTCCCGTCGGGCGATTCGGAGAACTGGAGCACAGACTGAGAGATACCGTCGACGTTCGAGCGAGAGGCCTTGGAGTCACCATACGTCCTCGGGGAAGAGTGCCTCAGGCGGTTCCTCGCCGTCCTCACGTCCTTGGGACGTGACTGGGGAGCCGCGCTCTGCCGCGGTTTCGAGGTCGAGGACCTGGAGGTACTCCTCAAGCGCCATCCGGTCGCGAGTGATCACGCACGCGTACAGGGTGAGACGTTGCTGAGTGCTCCAGCCGTCGACGAGTGGAATCTCCTCCTCGTTGACCCAGCGGTTGATCGTTCGCGAAGAGACGCCCAGTCGGTCGGCCAACGTCGAGGATGAGACCTCGTCGATCGGCTCACCATCGGGGCCTATGCCGTGATAGCGGCGGATCGCATACTCGCGTTTCGTGGGGGTGGGGGAACGAGATCCACTCCGGCTCTCTGTGTTGGCGTTACCATTGGGACCCGAATTACCCCCAGACCCTCCATTATCCTCAGTCTCCTCGATAGGATCCTCGCCGGTTAGCTCCGTATCCAGAAGGGGCTGGTCGGCTCGATTATATCCGGTCTTGGGCTCCTCCGGTGCCATCTCTCAACGAGGACCGAATCTGCGGTGTCCGTTCTTCCGGTTCATGTGCTGGGTCGACGGACGAGATTACCCACGATCGACCTCGAATGCGTCGTAGCTCGCGAACATCTCGAGGTCTTCCTCGTGGCGAGCGTGGACCGGGATCCACTCGCTTGGATCGCCCTCGTCCATCCCCTCGAAGTAGTAGGTTCGACCGGACGGCACACGAACGGCCTTCTCGTTCTCAGTGTGGTACTTCGCGGCCCGCTCGGGCTGGAGTCGAACGCGGGCGATTACCTCCTTCGAGGACTGAGCTTGTGCGGCCATCACTCCACGCGCACCTCGTATTCCTCGGCCGCTTCGAAGTACTCGATATCCTCGGGGCTACTGACGGTGATCCACTGCGAGTTCGGACCGCCGGACTTCTGCCGGAACTGGAAATGAGACCCAGAGGGCGCCAGAATCCCCTTGGTCCGCCGCTTGCTCGTCTTCGTTCGCATGCCGGACTCGTGTCGACCGTCGGGGAATCCGGTGTAGCGGACCTGCGCGGATCGACGCGAGCGAGAGACGCCCCCGGAAATCCTCTGGGCGAGTTCCTCGCGGACGTTGCCGGCGGTCATCCGTCCACCTCGTCGTAGAGAGTTTCGAGGGCACCAGCGGCGTCCTTCTCAACCACGTCCTCACTGAATCCCGGATCCGGGCTGAATGGAGTCTGCGGCCTGGCCTTCTCGACGTCTTCCTCGACGGCCACCTCACCGTCGCCGGGATCCGAGAGGTGTTCCTGGACCTCGGCCCAGAGATGGCTCGGGAGCTTCTGCTTCAGCTCGTCGGGCGTGTACGAGCCCTCGCTAACCTCCTCGATCTCCTCTCGGATCTCTTCGGCCTCTTCCTTGGTCAGGAGTTCGTTCGCGTCGAAGACCTGGCCGGCGGCGTCCTCGAACGTCTCGTGCAGTTCGGCGCGGGTCATGTCGGGGCTCGACATGGAGGGGTTTCGAGAATTAGCCTCATCAACTGTCGGGGGACCGCTACCGAATTCGGATAGGACAGGCCCTCACGCCCTACAACTCCACCAATTCGTCACTCAACGCTCCGGCCATAGGAGGCCGCTCACGCGATCGGTGGCGCTGACTGGCCAATCCCTCTGTCAGAAGATTGACCCGCCTCCTCGCGCGGCTCCGCGGCTCCTGAGCGAAGAATGCCCGAAGCGAGTGCCCGGAGGGGAACCGGGAACTCATAGCGAGTCCGATAAGGACTCTCGTCCGACGGGGACTACGAGTCCTACGGTGGGGCGTTCCATACGCCGAGCGGAGCCGTTCTTCCTTCACGGAGTCAACGCTGTCGGTCCTCCGACTCCGCGATGAGATATTGGAGGTGAGTGGTCTTCGGGCTGTCGCGATGTATCAGAATCTCATAATCAAATTTTCTGCCGAGAAGCATTATGGGTATCCACCAAGAAAGGGGGTTTCGAATGCCCTACGACAATCGAGCGCAGATCGTCGTCCCTCGGGAGACGAAGGAAACTGTCCGAGAGACGAAAGATGAACTCGGCATCTCGTATCGTGAGTTTCTGGAGCGTGCGGTCGATCACGCGCACGAGCTAGGTGGCTGATCGATGAACGGAAGCAAGTCGAGGAAGCCGACGGTGGGTGCCCGTCGGCGTGGCCCGAGGACCAACGCCCTCAGACGGGGAACTGGACTGGGATCCAAATTCCATGACTTCCTCCGAGCCTGACAGAAATAAACTGTGGGTTTGCGCTGCCTGCTCGGAGCGTGAACACCGCCGCGACATTTGCACGGAGCGGGTTGAGACGCGGCTGCGAGAGGCAGGCGTTCGTGTCGATCGAAGCGTCAGCGTCGAGGACTGCAGTAAGGAGTGTCACACGAACGGTCATCAACTACCTGCCAACCAGACCCATCCGGGGTTCATTGACGGGAACTACACCATCCACGGTGGCGATGGTCTGGTTATCCTCGACATCGACGTACCGATTGGAGAACTCCCTGATTGGGTCCGGGAGTTGCCCCCCACCTTCGTCGTCGAGACGCCACACGGTGGCTATCATCTCTACTACGTCGTCGATGACGACACCGGCATCTCGAACGCCAGTCCCGAGTGGGGCGACATCCAATATGGACGCTACGGCGTCGGTCCAGGTTCGTCGATCGACCACAACCGCTGCGATGACGATGAGGACGGCTGCCCGGGCGAGGGAACTGGTCACTACGCCATGCTCGACGGTCCGGTCGCGACCCTCACCGGTGACGACCTCGACCGACTCCGCGAGGAGTGCGGGTCCGACAGTGATCCCGACTCGTTGGAAGGGGTTGAGTTGCCCGTTGAACCCGATGAGGACCTACTGGCGCTCGGGCAGACGGCTCTCGAAGACCTCCAGAGCGAATCGACGGCCACCTTCGATGCCGTCATGGACTTCCTACAGGGCGGGACGGCTGACTTCGATGGACGACTCCACAAAGAGGGCGGACTGATCGACCGGAGTGCTGCCGACTTCGTCGCTCTCTCGCTCCTCTACTCGACGCTCCGACGCTACTCAAACGAGTCCGAGGAGAGGCTACGGAAGGCCACTCACGCGACGTATACCCACTATTGCCTCGAACACGCTCGAACCAAGGACGCCCAACCTCGCCGCTGGACTCAGGACGACTCGGACTATCGGCGGGGGCGCCTGCGCCATGCGGTCGAGCGGGCTGACCCTGATGAGTTCGAGATGATGGTCGAGAAGAAGGGTGGTGACTGGATCCGTCGCCATCGGAACGAGTATAGCCAACTCACCTACGACGCCCTCTGGACCGCACTCTACGAACTCATTCCCACGCCGGGAGACGCCATGGCAGCGGCCACCTCCTCTCGCCCAACCACGTCTAATGATATGACCCCAGGGAACCCGGAGACGACGGCGACGGGGACTGACGGATCACATTCCGAGGTTCACGAACTCTACCCCAGCAAGAACGAGATCATCGAATTGGCGTACGATATCGACGACGGGCAAAATGGCCGAGACTCGTATGAGAGGGCGCTTCAGCGCCTACAACGAGAGGCCGGCGAGGTAAAAGCCGCGAGGATCGGCTCAACGACCTGGGTCTATTATCCGGCTCGCTATCCAGATCCACCCGAGGCTTCCTACGTCAAAGTCGACGGTGAGAAGAGCGATCCAGAGGTGCTTGAGTCCACCGAGGCGAGCGATCCCGAGTCCGTTGAGGCTTCGGAAGAGCACGAGCCGATCGTCATGACTGATGGTGGCGTCGAGGTCGATCAGGCCAAGCCGTGGCGGAACGAGGATCGGCTTCGCGAGGAGTACATCGAGAAGGGCAAGAGCCAGCAAAAGATCGCTGACGAGTTCGACTGTAGCCGCAGCACGATCCAGCTGTGGATGGGCAAGTTCGATATCGACCGCCGATCGAATATCGGGGGTGGATCGAACAGGAATGAGTACGTCACCCTACGGACCGATGGGAGCGGCTATCCAGCGTGGCGTGATTTTTCAGTTGATCGTGCAGTGAAGGTCCATCAGTTACTCGTAATCGCCAAAGGGGCCGACCCTGCCAAGGTGTTCTCCGGTGGGGAGTACCAGACTCACCACCTCAACGGCATTATTTGGGATAATCGACCAGAAAACGTCGAATTATTATCGCGAAAAGAACATCTCCGTGTACATGGGGATCTCGTGGAGAACCACGAGTAGACCTGCATCAGATTACTTTTTGGATGTGTTAACGTTTGTCTCATCAAAAAATCTTGTAACGCAACTTAAGCATATCGAGTTCGTTGTGGAAATCATGAAACCGCCTCCGTAACGGAAGTGCCACGGTCTCACTGATACACCTGACCGTGGCCCGCTGTTCGTCAACGCGGAGTTTAGCGCCCCGCAGTGATTGATTGGACCTAGGAGTCCAAATGCCTTCCTGTGGGGGAACTCGTCACCAGAGCGACATCTGGATTCAATTAGAAGAATGGTCAATCCGAACCCCGAAAACGAGAAGACAGAATTACAAAATTATACAGGTGCGCACCTGCTGCCGATTGCTCCAGCCCGGAACCGTCACAATGGTCCCGATGACCCGCAGGAGACCACATATACATTCCAAGCTGAGGAATGTCCATACTGTGGACTGAGTCACCACTACAGCGCACTGAACAACCCAGAAGTTGCTCTCGGTGGGCTTTGTGAAGTTGGCTGCCTCGGTAACCCTAATAATAGATTCTACATTATCCTGCCTGAGTTCTCCCCTGCCCCCGGCGTCCCGTCAGAAGTAATTCATTACGCGAGACAGAAGCTCATTCCCTATAGGGAACTGCACGACCCGATCGTTCCGCAGGGCATCGATGTCCGAATGATCAACGAGCAGTTCAGTCGATTGCCCTGATGACAATGTCTAATGAGAGTCCTGATTACGATTCGAGAACGCCTGAACTCGACGAGGACACGATTGACCCCTGTAGATGGTTCGATCCTCAACGAATTCTCGCTACGGCGAAACCGGTCGTGGGGGATGCCACGACTTGTGACCGTTGCGCCCAGGCGGCAGATTCAGACAAGGTCTCGGTCATCCAGTACTGGGGTCATGTCATGGCAAGCGATGAACGGTGGCAATTCGCGGGACCAACAGCGCACCTCTGTGAGTCGTGCTCCTCAGAGGTCCGAGAATGGCTGGAGGAACGTGAAGAGCAGGGCGCGTTGGCGGAAAAACTAAGCTAGCCATCAATCGCCGCCTGTTGATCTATATCTCATTTCTCTCCGGCTCGGAGGCGTGCCCTGAGCCGATTGTAGTCGCGTGCCGGCGTTATCCGCCAGTCGAATCTCCCGCTGATCTCAGCCGCGTATGGCCCGCTCTCCGGCGATGGCGCAGTTGACTGCCAGGTACACGTAACTATTTGTGGCAGGCCGGCCTCAAATGAGAGCGAAGCGCCAGAAGGCGTCGGGGCGCGAGTGGTGGCATGATCAAATCTCAACGCGATCTGCGCGGCAAAACCGCTGGAGAGCGGTCTGGTCGTCCAAATGAAGATCGAGTTAATTTCGGATGCCGCCTCCCGGATTTGAACCGGGGACAGCTCGATCTTCAGTCGAGTGCTCTCCCAATCTGAGCTAAGGCGGCGCGCACCTCCGACTCCGTCGAAGTAACGCAAAAGGATTTCGAAGCACGGCGACGGGGAGCGACCCGTCGATAGACCCCACAGGAACTGCCACCCACCCATTGGACGGGGAGGGGTAGCGTTTGCCAGATGTTCGAAATTGTCGCCGATCACCCAGTCCTATCCATCGATCTTTGAATAAACTACTGGCACGTTGTGGCGGATAGCAACAACTGTTATACGCCGCCGTCACAATACCTAGCACAGTGGCACAGGTTGGTGGCTCTCGGCACGCGATCGATCCGCCCACCCTCGAGAGCGGCTGCTCCGGGATCGCCTGCGAGGCGAACTCGATGCTCACCGTTATCGTTCTACTCGGCGCAATCGCGCTCGGCACCGTGGCCTTTCTCGGCTGCGTGCGGCGGGCACGCGGCGCGGTCTCCTTCGAGCGCGAGCGCCTCCTCGACGAGTACGACGCCTTCCTCGAGTTCGCGGACCGCGTCGCGAACGTCCCCGTCGCGCCCCGCCCCGACGGCGGTCGGCCGATGAGTGGCCCGCTGGTCTCCGGCGCGAAGCAGGACAGCGGCCTCAGTGAGGTGCGAAGCGCGTACCGCGACACCGTGATGTCCGTTCCGCATTTCGAGACGGACTACGACGAATCGCTACAGGAGCATATGGCGACGGAGCTGAGTCCGGAGCTCGCCTCGGCCGTCGTCGAGGGGTCCCAGTTCACACCGGCGTTGCGCCAGCCGCTGGTAAAGAGCGCCAAGAGCGCCGCGCACGACAGACGCGTGCTCGCCGATCAGCTTCACGACGAGCTCGACGACCTCGAAGACGCCGAAGGTCAGCTATCGGATATCTCCAAACGGTTCGAGATCACCGGCGGCGAGGGGCTCGTCGATCGAACGTTCCCCGATCTCCAGTCTCGCTGGCGCCGCCTCGATGGACTCCAATCTGAGTGTTCCTCGATGCTCGAACGCCGGCAGGCGCAGCTCCGCGACAGGACGCCCTCCTCGGGCACTCGCCTGCAGACTCCCACCGCGGTGAGCAACTACCTCTACGCCGACCTCGACGTCGATTTCCCGGTGTTATCCGCAGGGACGAGACTCCTCGAGCGCATCGAGGACGAGAAGAACAACACCGTTCGGGCGCTGACCGAGCGCCGCCGATAACGTACGACCGACCGTTCCAGACCTGTATCTCGGAGAGGTGTAGCAAGAGAGGGAGATCGATAGTGAGCCGTTGCTTCGTCGGTGAGCCGGCCATCAGTACGTGAGTCTGCCATCAGTCGCGACCTGACCTTCGCCGACCAGAACCAATCGGCCCGTGAGTCGATCCATCAGACCGCGACCCGATCAGCCAATCCGCAACTCGACCTGCCATCCGACGAATCGAACGAAACCAGTCCCGATCGGTCGTCCTCGCCGGGTGAGCACCTCGCTATAGCCGGACGGGCCTTTTTTGGTGCCCCCATGCCTCCCTCCGGGCATGCCCGATCTCGTCTCGACCGGCGTCGAAGGGTTGGACTCCATCCTGAACGGAGGGATCACGGAGCACTCGACGGTGCTGGTCTCCGGCAACCCCGGCACCGGCAAGTCGATCCTCGGCATTCAGTACCTCTACACCGGCGTCCTCGAAGACGACGAGCAGGGGATCTACGTCACCTTCGAGGAAGACGCCGAGGACGTCCGTTTGGCCGCAGAGTCGATCGGTTTCGATCGCTGGAGCGAGTTCGTCGACGACGGCTCCATCACGATCCTCGACAAGAAGGAGATGCTCCGGGACCAGGAGTTCTCCCGCGCCGTAGAGCTCCTGCTCGAAGTCGTGCAGGGGGGCGGCTACGATCGGCTCGTCCTCGATTCGCTGACGATGTTCGAGCTGTTCTTCGAGGACGAACACGAACGCCGCGTCTATCTGCTGAAGTTCTCTGATATCCTGAAGGCCAACGATCTGACCTCACTGCTGATCAGCGAGCAGGAGGCCGTCTTCCCGGAGACCGATCTCGACCTCGAGAACTTCCTCACCGACGGTAACGTCTATCTGATCCAGACGCCGACAGACAGCGGGGTGAGCCGGTACGTCTGGGTCTCGAAGATGCGGAAACAGAACATCGACACCGACATCTTCCCGATGGAGATCGGCCAGGGCGGAATCACCGTCCACGAGCAGGCCGGCGGATTCTCTCTCGTCGATCGACCCGGCGGCACGTTCTGAGCGAGGCGGACGATTCCTTCTCGACAGCCAAACTGGTCAGCACTGCAAGCGAGCAGATTCGTCGCCACACGTAAGCCGCGGGCAGCCGACGAACCGTACATGCTCAGCCCGATCCCCGTTCGCGACGTGATGATCGAGGGCGTCGCGACAATCCCGCCCGACGCGTCGATCCGCACAGCCACCGAGCGCATGGCCGAGCGCGACGTCGGCTCGCTCGTCGTCGCTGACGGCGAGGAGACGCTCGGGATCCTCACACAGTCCGACGTTATCGATCTGGTCGCGGGCGAGGACGGCCCCGCAGAGACGCCCGTCTCCGCGTGCATGAGCGCGCCGCCGATCACGATCGCTCCGGACGCGAACGTCGAGGCCGCTGCAACCGTACTCTCGCGAGAGGGCATCAAGCGCCTCCCGGTCGTCGAGGAGGGCAGCCTCGTCGGCATCGTCACCGTCACCGATCTTTCCTACTTCCTCCCGCAACTCGCATTGGGTCGGCCAACCGATGGGACGCGCCAGGGGCCGGCCAGCAGACCCGAGATGGCCTACGACGACGCGGAGTGGACGTCGGACCTCCAGACCGGCGACGAGTCAGACGTCGGGGACACGGTTCGGTTCACCAAACAACTCTCCGAGGACGACGTAACCGACTTCGCGCGGGCCAGCGGCGACACCAACCGACTCCACCTCGATACGGGATTCGCCGTCGGCACCCGCTTCGGCGAGCGAATCGTCCACGGCACACTCCTCGCGGGCGTCATCAGCGCAGCACTCGCGCGGCTCCCCGGGCTCACGATCTACCTCTCCCAGGACCTCAGTTTCCGCGCGCCCGTGCCCATCGGTGCCACTGTCACCGCTGTCTGCGAGATCACGGAGGCGCTAGGCGGCAACCGTTACCGCGTCGCCACGACCGTCTTCCACGAGGACGAGCCAGTCGTCGACGGGCAGGCCACGGTCATGATCGATCAGCTCCACGAGGCAGTGGCGCTCGGTCCTGCTGCGGTCGGTGCCGGCGACGATTGACCTGTGGGAATCGAAGAAGAGCCGCGACGAACGGCGGAGGACGATCCAGAGGACCGTCGTTACCTGCCAGCCCGCGTCACGTCGCCACCGAGTTCCTCGAGCACGTCGAAGAAACCGGGGAAGGAGACGTCGACGTGCTGGGCGCCGGTGATCTCGACCGGCCCGTCGGCGACGAGTCCGGCGACGGCCAGAGACATGATCACGCGGTGATCGCCACGGCCGTCCACGGTACCGCCACCGAGCGACGACTCGCCGCCGTGGACGTGGAGCTCGTCTTCGAGCTCCGTGACCGCGACGCCGAGCGTGGAGAGTTCTTCGGCCATCGCGCTCACGCGGTCAGTCTCCTTGTAGCGGACGTGCTCGGCGTCGACGATCTTCGTCGTGCCGTCGGCGATCGCACCGAGTACCGCGATCGTCGGCAGGAGATCCGGCGTGTCGGCGACGCCGACCTCGATTCCCGACAGCGTGGATTGTGAGACGTCGATGTCGCCGTCCTCCGTTGCCCAGGTCAGCGACGCGCCCATCGCGTCGAGAATCTCGACGATCGCGCTGTCGCCTTGGGCGCTCGGCCGTGCACCAGTGACGGTCAGCCCGTTCGGTGCGGCGACGGCCCCGGCAGCGAGCAGGTAGGACATCGAGGAGAAGTCGCCCGGCACCGCATAGACGCCGCCCTCGGGATCGAAGGACTGCCCGCCCGGAACGTCGTAGCCACCGTCGACGTCGGCGGTCTCGACGCCAAAATCGGCGAGCAGCTCTCGCGTAATATCGACGTAGGGCGCGGATTTGAGCTCGGTCGAGAGGTCGATCTCGACGCCAGACTCCGTCACCGCACCGGCCATCAACAGGGCCGTGACGAACTGCGAGGAGACGTCGCCGGGGATCGACGCCGTGCCGCCTGCGATCGGCCCCTCGATCACGAGTGGCGCCTGACCGTTCCCGCGCGTGCTGGTTGCACGCCCGCCGAGCTGCTCGACGGCGTCGAGGAGGGGCCCCTGCGGCCGGGAGCGAAGCGACTCGTCGCCCGTGAGCACCGTCGTTCCGTCGGCGAGTGCGGCCGCACCGGTCACCAGCCGCATCGTCGTCCCGCTGTTCGCACAGTCGATCACGTCGTCGGGGACCTGCGGCGTCCCGTCGAACCCACTGATCGTGAGGCTGCCATCGGACGCCTCCCGCTCGACAGACCCGCCGAACGCTTCGACGGCACGGGCGGTCGCCCGGGTGTCCGCGCTCCAGAGCGGATCCTCGACGACCGCGCCGTCGGCGTAGCCCGCCGCGAGGATCGCGCGGTGGGTGTAGCTCTTGGACGGTGGCGCGCTCGCGGTCCCGCCGACCGTCGATGCGCCGATGGTGACGTTCATGTCAGGGTGCTCGCGGGCGGTTGCTATGAGGGTGGCGATCGGTCGAGAGTCGGCCGTCGAGAAGCGGCCGAGCGGGTGGTGCTGTTGCAGACGGGCGACGATCCGAGAGGCGGCCGAAACCGAATGGCCGTCCGCAGATGTGATCAGATATCTATTCGCGAAACGATCACCACAAGAAATTTACCGGGAGTAGCGTAGGGCCTCGATATGCGATCACGGGTCCCCCACGCACGCTCCGATCGCAACGGCCCTCAGTCCGGGCCAGTTTCCACGCAGAGACGACGATTCCTCGCTGGAGCCACGAGCCTCGCGGCAGCCGCGGTCGCGGGCTGTCTGGATCGCGGTAGCGACGGATCGGGGGGAACCCAGGCCGCTTTCGAACCGAGTGAGGGCTGGCCAACCTACCGTGGCGATCGACAGCGAACCGGTCGCGCACCCGCAGAGGCCGGTCCAGGTGAGTCGCTATCGGTGGCGTGGGAGACCTCAGTGTACGACCTGATCGAGATGCGCGAGAACGTCTCCGCGGAGCGACCGGCGGAGGCGGACGACGAACCCGCCGCCACTGGCTACTGCTCCGACGTAACCCTGACCGACGACCTCGCGCTCTGCTCGGTGTACTATCAGCTACACGAGGAGGAAACGGACGGCACGTCCTGGGGTGGCGTCGTTGCACTCGACGCTGCCGGCGGATCGATCGAGTGGACGATACCAGGCACTCCGGCGATCATGCAGGCACCCTCCGTCGCCGCCGGAAAGCTCTATCTCGGCGTGATCTATCCGATGACCGCCGACACCGACGAGCCACACGTTCTCGTCGCCGACGCGACGTCGGGTGACGTGGTGCACAGACATGCCCACCCGGGCATGACGCGGGGCGCGCCGACGTTCACGGAAAATAGCACCTACCTGATGGCCCCGAATGGAGCCGATTATGCGCTAGAGGCGATGGATCCGTCGGACGGCACGCAGCGCTGGACCGTGGACCCACCGACGCCGACGGCAGACGGACAACCACTGGCAGTACACGACGGATCGCTGCTCTACGCTGGCCACACCGACGACGATTCGATCGACCTCGTTTCGCTGGCTACCGACTCCGGAGACGTTCAGTGGCGTCAGACTCCCGAACGTGAATCACATCCGTCGTACGCAGCCCCGGAAACGCTCGGGATGCCGGCGCTCGTCGGGGACAGCGGGTACGTGGCGGGGCCGTTCGACGGCTACTGGCGAGACGACGTCTACGGCGGCCCTCTCCACGCGTTCGCAGTCGATAGCGGTCAGACGCAGTGGCAGTTCCGGCCGGAGCCGGCCCCGTACAACGAGATCCTCGGAGGTCAGGACGCAGTTGACTTCTGTAAGGACGATGAGTCGTGTGAGGAACCCGAGTACGCTGCGCTCCACGGAACGCCACTTCCCATCGACGGCCAGGTCGTCGTCGGTGGCGTGGGCCGACCGGCGCAAAGTGGCGAATCGCACGAGAAACACCGGCACCTCTACGCAGTGGACGGGTCGAACGGGTCGCTCGAGTGGTCGGTGCCAGGTGCTACTGCCTCGGCAGTCGCGGCGGGCGACGTGATCTACGCGACGATGACCGACGGCCGCGTCCAGGCAATGTCGACCGACGGAACGGTCCTGGACAGCGTCGAGACCGACGCGGGGGCCTCCCGGAGCAAGGCACCGGCAATCGGGCACGGACGCCTATACGCGCAGTGGGGGTCGAACGGGAACAGTTTGCACAGTCCAGATACCGTCGCAGCTATCGAGTAACGCTACCAGTGACCGGCAGTCCCTCGATCGATGCAGTCCAGTCCACCCCGATGCACCAGCTTCATTGTCCCGGCGTCGGTTGCTGACGCCGTATCCATGGCAGAACAAGGTTCGATCGTCGGTGATATCGCAGGCAATCTGATCGCAGCGGCACTGATGATTTTCCTCGCCGTGTTGAGCTTCTTCGTGACGGTGTTCGTGGTCGACGCAGGCGCGAGCCTGGCGGGCTACGATAACAATCCGTACGTCGTCCAGTCGGCTGCGATCCTCGCAGGGTCGGCGATCATCGCGGGCGGTATCGCACCGATCGGCGCGCTGAGCGGCATGGGCAGCGACGACCGCCGCGATCCCCTCGAGTAACGATCGGATCGATCACCCGCGGCGCGCGCCGGGCCGCCGATTTCGATCGCCGGAGCGCCAGCGTTTTTCACGGACGGGCACGGACCCAGTAGCATGCACGACTCCTCGCCGCTGGACGCCGCGCTCGCCGAGCACGGCGCCGACGGATACGTTATCGACGCCGACGCGACCGAGGCCGACCAGTACTATCTCGCTGGTTTCGGTGCACCCGATCCCTTCGTCACCTGCTACACGCCCGACGGCATCCACCTCCTGGTATCCGGGCTGGAGTACGGCCGGGCCACCGCCGAGAGTTCCGCCGACACCGTCTCGCGCAACGCCGACTACGAGTTCCGCGCGAACGTCGCCGAACTCGGCGCGCTCGAGGGCCGCGTTCGCACGATCGCCGCCTTCCTCGACGACCACGGCGTCGAGCACGCGCTCGTTCCGGATCGATTCCCCACTGCGACGGCGGACGGCCTCCGCGAGCAGGGAGTCGACGTGACCGCGGATCTCGAGGAGACCGTCACGACGATCCGCGCCCGCAAGACCGAGGAGGAGGTCGAGCACCTGAAGAGTGCACAGCGCGCCAACGAGGTCGCGATGGACCGCGCCGCGGATCTGATCGGCGGCGCAGAGATCGTCGAGGAGGGCGCGGGCGTGGACGCGGTCGGCGGGCCAGTTCTGCACCACGAGGGAGAGCCACTCACCAGCGAGTTCGTCACGACCGAGATCGAGATCGCACTGCTGCGGGAGGGCTGTGCGCTCGACGAGACGATCGTCGCAGGTGGCGCCGACGGCGCGGATCCCCACGACCGCGGGAGCGGTCCGCTGCCCGCCCACGAGCCGATCGTCGTGGACATCTTCCCGCGAGACAAGGAGACGAAATTCCACGCGGACATGACCCGAACCTTCGTCCGCGGCGAGCCAAGCGAAGAGGTTCGCCGTCGCCACGAGGTCACTCTCGACGCCCAGCAGGCGGCATTCGACGCTATCGAGCCTGGCGCTACCGGCGAGGACGTCCACAACGCCGTCTGTGACGTCTACGAAGCCGAAGGGTACGAGACGCTCCGCAGCGACGACACCACCGAAACGGGGTTCATCCACGGAACGGGGCACGGACTCGGACTCGAAGTCCACGAGCTGCCCCGCCTCGCCCCCGACGGCGCCGAGCTCGAACCGGGCCACGTCGTTACCGTCGAGCCGGGCGTCTACGATCCGGCCGTCGGCGGCATGCGGATCGAAGACGTGGTCGTGGTCACCGAGGACGGCTACGAGAACTACGTCGACTATCCCAAGGAGCTCGTGGTGGAGTAGCGGCCCGTGGACGAGCGAACTGACCGAACTATCGCGAAAGCGTTACCGAGAGTTCGGAACGTGACACCCAGGGATACATAGTACGTGCGTTCAATGCCCGAAATATGCCCTCCCAGGACCGCGATATTATCGACAAAATCGGTCGTACCCTCGTCGTTGCCTTCCTCATCTATCTCACTACGTACCTGCTTCTGTTTGGTAGCAGCTTGTACGGTGTTAGCACCCCGCTGCTTCTGGATATTTTCCTCGGCTTCTTCATCGTGTTTGCAGGATTCACGCTGTATTACTATCGAAATCCAGAGGAGGCCGCGGGGTAGCCACCCGGATCAGTCGCCGAACGACGATTCCGTCGCCGACGGGTTCGACACTGTCAAAGAAAGCGTTCCGACGGCATCGAGTGCGGGCTGCAATCGCTCCATGCGCAGTAAACCCACCCCGAGGCGTCAGTCCGCGCGATCGAGGCCGGAGAACGCGCCGTCGGATTCGGTCTCCTCGTCGTCGGTCGTGGCGTTCCGCAGCCGATCCAGTCCGAGCGTCGCCACGAACAGCGCGCCGCCGAGATACAACAGTGACTGCGGGTCGACGACGATTCGCGAGACGAGCGTAGAGCCGTAGCCAATCACCGTGACGAGGTAGCCGAGGATCGAGGCCGTCCATCCGAGCCCAGTAATGCCGGCGAGCTGATTCAGCGCATCGCGATCCTGCGTCAGATAGTCGAGGCGTGACATGGAGATGTGGGCGGTACGCCGATCCTACTCCGGACCGGTACAAGAGTGTAGTTTCGGGGAACGTGTTGCGTTGTTACCAGTCGCTGAGGGGCACTCCAACGGCGCAAAGAGCCGTCGGACCGAGAGGGCGGATTTTTCCCCACCCGGCCGAAACGAGGTAGCAATGGAGCTACTCGTCGTGGGCGCGGGCACCATGGGTCGGTGGATCGCCCGTACCGTCGATGCCGACGTTGCGTTCGCGGACCGCGATCCAGCGGCCGCCGAGGCCGCCGCGGAGGCCGTGGGCGGACGCAACGTCGCACTCGACGGCGCGGAGACGTTCGAGGTCGTCTGTCTCGCCGTTCCGATGTCTGCAGTCGAGGGGACGATCGCCGAACAGGCGGATCGAGCCCGGCACGCGATCGTCGACGTCGCCGGAGAGATGGAGCGCCCGATCGCCGCGATGACCGAGCACGGCGCCGACCTCGAGCGGGCGAGCCTGCATCCCCTCTTCGCACCCGAGAACGCGCCGGGGACGGTCGCCGTCGTCGTGGACGCGGCGGGCCCCTCTGTCGACGCGCTGCTGGCGGATCTCGAGGCTGCCGGAAACGAACTCGTCGCCACCACCCCCGAGGAACACGATCGCGCGATGGAGAGCGTCCAGGCGTCGGCCCACGCCGCGATCGTCGCGTACGGACTCGCGAGAGAGTCGGTTCCCGAGGGGTTCGCGACCCCGGTCTCGAGCGCGCTCGACGAACTGCTCGAACAGGTGACCGACGGGGATCCCGGCGTCTACGCCGAGATCCAGGATCGGTTCGACGGCGCAGACGCCGTCGCCGACGCAGCCGCGACGATCGAGGGCGCCGACCTCGAGGAGCTTCGAGAGCTGTTCGCGGCGGCGCGACCCGACGATGCGGCGGACGGTCACTCCTCAGACGAACATGCTGCCGACAACCGCTCCGCCGACGACCACCCCACACACGACCAGCCCACCGACGGCGAGGACGATGCCTGACCGCGAAGCAATCCGGTCGAACGCAAAGTACCTTCGCCAGGTCAGACCGATCGACCCCGAGGAGATCAGCGAGTACGTCGAAGGCGGTCCTCATCCCGCCGTCGTGCGGCAGGTGCTCCGCGAGGAGGCGTTCGATCTCGGCCTCACCGAACGCGACGACGGGACGTTCGTTCCGATCGAGACGGGCACGATCGAACCGCCGCGACTGCCGATCGCCGCATTTCCGGACGAGTACACCCGCGCGCTCGAAAACCAGCTCGTCGACGCCTACGGCTCGGACTGGCACCGCGGCAGCTCCGGCGACGCGCTGCGCGAGGCGATCCGGGAGCTGAAAGAGGCCTACCACCAGGGGTGGTCGGTTGCCTACGACGACGAGACCGCCGCACTCGCCTACGCAATCTACCACCTGCCGGACTACTACGCCGCGATCCAGTACGTCGTGAGCGAGCTGGCCGAGGTCGGGCTTCTCGATCGGAGACTGCGAGTGCTCGAGGTCGGTGCTGGCGCCGGTGGTCCAGCGCTGGGCATTGCCGACGCAGTACCGGAGGACGCACTGCTGCGCTACGACGCGATCGAGCCCAGTGCCAGCGCCGACGTCCTCGAAGAGATGCTCGAGGCCGCGGGGCCCCACGTCGAATCGACGATCCACCGCACGACGGCCGAAGCGTTCGAGCCGGGCGAGGCTGACGCGACCGACGCGCCCGGAACGGACGAAGAGGACGCCACAGCCTACGACCTCGTGGTGTTCGCGAACGTCCTCAGCGAGCTCGACGATCCCGTCGCGACTGCGCGGCGCTACGCAGAGTTCCTCGCAGACGACGGAGCCATGGTGTTGCTCTCGCCGGCCGATCGGCGCACCTCCGGAGTCCTCCGCGGCGTCGAACGCGCACTCTCTGCGGGCCTCGAACCACAGGGTCTCGGCGACGTCTCCGACCTGCCCGATCCCGACGATCCCGCGGACGATTCGCTGGCGACGGTGTTCTCGCCGTCGATCAGGCTCTGGCCGAACCAGGTCCCGGCGGACGAAGGCTGGTCCTTTGCGGTCCAGCCCGATCTCGATGTTCCGGCGTTCCAGCAACAGCTCGACGATCCGTCGGGCGCCTCGGGCGAGTTCGTCAACGTCGACGTCCAGTACGCCTACGCGACGCTCCGGTGGGACGGCGAGCGCCGCGTCGAATTCACGCCGGACCGCGGCGACTGGGCGCCGCTCGTGGAGTCGGGAGACCAGGTCTCCGAGCGCGTCGACTGCGTGGCGATCAAACTGTCCGACGACCTCTCCGAGGGCGGCCATCCGCTCTTCCGCATCGGCGACGGCAGCCAGACCGTCGATCACTTCGCCGTGCTGACCAAGGAGACGGCCCTCAACGACTCGCTCGCAGCGGCCGAGTACGGCGATTTGCTGACCTTCGAGTCCGTGCTGGTCCTCTGGAACGACGACGAAGCCGCCTACAACCTCGTCGTCGACGGCGAGACGATCGTCGAATCAGTGGACGCACCTGTTCGGTAGCGGGTCGGTCGTGTGTCCTGTAGCGGGTCGGCCGGTTGTCCTGTAGCGGGTCGGTCGTGTGTCCTGTAGCGGGTCGGCCGGTTGTCCTGTAGCGGGTCGGTCGTGTGTCCTGTAGCGGGTCGGTCGTGTGTCCTGTAGCGGGTTGGCCGGTTGTCGGGTGGCGGAGCCAGTCGTTTGGACTGGGGAGGCGAAGCGGCGTTTTCGCATGCGCTCGGCGGTCTACTCGGCGATATCGATCGTGCGTTAGTCATGCACGTTCGCGAATGGATAACATTCCGCAGACAGCAACGTTACAAGGCAGGATCCCTTGATAGGGGTATTGTGACCCCTCCGCACGCCTGCGCGGGACGACGGAACGCCGGTACTCACTCACAATGACGGACACGAACACATCACGAGTCGAGGACGCTTCGCTGGAGGGGACGGTCGAACCACTGCCGATCGACGCTGCCGGCGACGTCGCTGCCGACGTCGTCGAGAACGTCGAACGGGTGATGGTCGGGCAACGGGCGACGATCGAACACGTCTTCGGGGCGCTGCTGGCCGGGGGCCACGTCCTCCTCGAGGACGTGCCAGGGGTCGGCAAGACGATGCTCGTCCGGTCGCTCTCGCGATCGGTCGACTGCTCCTTCGGCAGGGTGCAGTTCACGCCCGATCTCCTGCCTTCCGACGTCACCGGCGTGAGCGTCTACAATCAGCAGACCAGCGAGTTCGAGTTCCAGCCCGGCCCCGTCTTCGCGAACCTCGTGCTCGGCGACGAGATCAACCGAGCGCCGCCGAAGACGCAGTCGGCGCTGCTGGAAGCGATGGAAGAAGAGCAGGTGACCGTCGACGGCGAGACCCGGTCGCTGCCGAACCCATTCACCGTGGTCGCGACCCAGAACGCCGTCGAGCCGAACCGGACCTACGAGCTGCCGATGGCCGAGCTCGATCGCTTCATGAAGAAGCTCTCCGTGGGCTACCCGGACGCCGAGCAGGAGTCGGAGATGATCGATCGCGTGCTGGGAACGCACCCGATCGACGACCTCTCGCCCGTCACCGACGTCGAGACGCTCCAGCGACTGAGCCGCACCGTCGCGGAAGCGACCGTCCGCGAACCGGTACGGTCCTACGCGACGGAGCTGGCCCGGTTCACCCGAGAGAACGCCGAACTTGGGGTCAGCCCGCGCGGGACGGTGACGCTCCTGCAGGCCGCACAGGCCCGGGCCGTCCTCGACGGTCGCGAGTTCGTCGTGCCCGACGACGTGAAGACCGAGGCCAGGCCTGTCCTGACACACCGCCTCCGAACTGGGGTCGAGGGTGAGTCCCCGGAAGACCTGCTCGACCGGGCACTACAGAGCGTGACGCCGGAGTAACGACGATGGACACACAGCTCACGCGCCGCGGCAAGGCAGTCGCCGCCCTCACCGTCGTCTGCGTCCTCCTCGGCGCGGTGTTCGGTGCCCGATCACTCAACGCCGTGGTCGCCCCTGGGCTGGTCGCACTCACAGCGGGCATCTTCGTCGTTCGACGCTCGGGCACACCGACGGTGAAGCGGACAGTCCCCCCGGATGGTCACCCCGACGAGACCCACCAGGCCACCCTCACGGTCGAGGACTGTGGCCCAGGACACTACGAACTCCGGGATATCCTCGGCTCGGGCTTCCGAGCTGCGGGGGGAAGCCACCACGTCACCGAGACCGACCGAACGATCCGGTACGACGTCGAGTACGACCACCGAGGGACTCACGAGTTCGGTCCGGTTCGCGGGACGGTCACCGACGTCTTCGGCCTCGCATCGCAGTCGATCAGGATCGACTCCGTCGACGAGGTGCTCGTCTACCCGCGGCTCGTCGATCCGCCGACGGCGGTCCGATCTGTGCTGGAGACCGTCGTCGACCTCGAACGACGGCCGGGCCGGGACGAGTTCGACTCGCTCCGCGAGTACGTTCGCGGCGACTCCCCACGGGACGTTCACTGGAAATCGAGCGCCAAGCAGCCCGACGACGATCTCGTCGTCAAGGAGTTTCTCGGCACGACTCCGACGGATTCGGTACGTATCGCTGTGGACGCCAGCGGACCGCGGTCGAGCGTGGACGCAGCCGCCCGCGCTGCAGCAAGCGTCGCGATCACACTGCTCGACGAGGGCGTCGAGGTCGGGCTCGAGACCCCCGACGCGTCCGTGCCGGCGAACGTCGGATCTGACCAGCGGACGGCGATTCTCGCGACGCTCGCCCGGCTTCGCACCGGGACCCCCGACGGCACCGACGAGACGATCCGGATTTCGACCGACGGCGACGGGGCGCTCGTCCACGCCGGCGGGCACTCCGTCCGATTCGAGAGCGGCGGAGCGCCCAGTTCGATCACTGGCGGAGCCGAGAGTGCACCGAGGACCGACGAGCGAACCGAGGTGGCATCGTGAGTTCCACACCCCCACCGCGGAGCGCGGACGCCTCGACGGAGACGGCCAGGGGCTCGGAGACCCGGAGGCTGCTCGAGCGTCTCGCGACGCCTCGGTCGCTCGCACTGGTCGGTCTCGGGACGATGACGGCTGGCTACCTCGCAACCCTGTACTGGCTGACGACGGTGGTCGGCGGTGCCGTGTGGCTCGCGAGCGGGGTCGCGATCGGTCTGGGTGCAGGCGTGCTTCTCGCCGGCGTCCGGGAGCGAACGATGGTCGGTGTCGCGGCCGTCGGTGCCGCGATCGCAATCGGACTATACTACGGGACGGCCGCGCCCTCCGTCGGCGCCACATCCGCGCTGCAGGCGGTCGCCGACGCGATGGTGATGCTCACCGGCATCAGCGTCCTCGAACTCAACGCAGCCGACGTCTGGATCGCGGCGCTGGTCCCGGTTCCGATCTTCCTCTCGACGTACTTCGGACTGCGCGGGCGATACGTCGTCGCGACGATCGCCGGCGGCTGGCTGGTACTGTTCCTCGCCGTCACCGGTGACGCGACGGTTCCCGAGACGCTGTTAGGCACGATTGGCGCGTTCGCGACGATCGGGTTCGGCGAACTGGATCGGCGCGACGGCTCCGTCGATGGAGCGAACGCGCTCGTCCTGTTGATCGCCGTCATGGCTGTCCTCGCCGTCGCAGTGCCGCTCGTTCCCTCCGGCTCCGCCAGCGCGCTCGAGCCCTCGGGGATCGGCCCCGACGGCTCGGGCGAGGGCGGCGATGCGCCGGCGACGCCACTCGACCAGCAGCTAATCGGTGGAGACAGCGTGACGGCCGGCGGTCCGATCAACCTCTCGACGGACGTACGGTTCGTCGTCGAATCCTCCGAGAAGTTGCGTTGGCGAACGGGGTCGCTTGGCACCTACGACGGCAACTCCTGGTACCGCTCGGGGACCTCTATGCCGTACATGAACGCGCTGTCGGGACCACCGGGCGAGGCGCGGACCGTCGAACAGCGCTACGATCTGTACGCCCCGGCCACGGCAGTCCCTGCTGCGTCTTACCCCGTCGACATCGACGGCCTCGAGACGGGCGGGCTCCAGCGGACCAGTACGCAGACCATCACCGCGATCGGACAGATCGACGCCGGGACGGCCTACACTGCAGAGAGTGAGGTCCCCAATCCGGACGTGGAGACTCTCCGAGCAGCGGGCACCGACTACCCGCAGGCCATCGAGTCTCGGTACACGAGCCTGCCCGAGGACACCGTTCCCGACCGCGTCCACGAGATCACCGAGCAGATCACGTCCGAAGCGTCGACGCCGTACGACAGGGCTCGCGCGATCGAGGCCTACCTCGAGAGCGAGAAGCAGTACTCACAGGACGTCCAGGCGCCAACGGGGACGATGGCCGACGGGTTCCTCTTCGAAATGGAGGCCGGCTACTGCACGTACTTCGCTGGCACGATGGCGACGATGCTCCGGACACAGGGAATCCCGACGCGCGTCGCAGTCGGCTACAGCAGCGGTCAGTGGGCCGGGAACGACACCTGGGTCGTCCGGGGCTCTGACGCCCACGCGTGGGTCGAAGTGTACGTCCCCGACGTCGGCTGGATCGAGTTCGATCCGACGCCGGGGAACGCCGTCGACTCGGCGCGGCGCAGCGCCGTCGAGTCCGCCCGCGACGACAACGCGACCGACGTCGACGTGGAAGCGTCCGCCGGAGAACCGGTCCAGTTCCAGGCGCCCACGGACGGATCGTCGGGCGGCTCCGGATCATCGAACGGCGGCGATACGACGACTCCGGACGGCTCCGGCCAGTCGAACGCCAACCAGGGCGACGGCCTCCAGCGTGGCCGGCCGCGATTCTACAGCGGCACCACCGCCAACGGGACTGACGCCTACGTCCAGCCAGAGCTCGGGAACGTAACGACGTCGGAGGAGTCCGACGGCAACGCCTCCGGATCGAACAACTCGATCGGCGTGCGGCCCACCGACGGCTCCTTCGGCGGCTACGAGGCCGCGGTGCTCGGACTGCTCGTCGTCACCGGCACCGTCGCGTGGGGGCGACAGATCGGCGCCCGCCGACGGCTGTGGCGAGCGGGGAGCGTGCTCTGGCAGCGTCGAACCGGACCGGAAGCCGACGCCGAACGGGCTATCGAGCGGCTCGAGACGCACCTCGGCCGGCAGTACGATCCGAAAGGCCACGGCGAAACCCACCGCGAGTATCGCGATCGCCTGCCAGCATCGGTCGGTCCCGCGGTCGTGCGAGCCTTCGAGCTTCACGAACGCGTCCGTTACGGCGGCGAGGTCGATCGGCAGCGCGTCGACGAGCTGATCGAGATCGTCGACGACGTCGTTCGGGACGATCTGCCAGTCCTCCGGCGACTGACCTGACCGATTGCCGACCGCCCGGCTTCGTTTCGGCAACGAAGCGTCCGTAACAGGAAGACGCGAGGGCCTCGGCGACAGGGTTTAATACCACGCTTCCCAAGTTGGAAATCGTAATGTCGGAAGTCTGCTCGACGTGCGGGTTGCCCGAGGAGCTCTGCGTCTGCGAGGACGTTGCCAAAGACTCCCAGGAGATCCAGATCCGCATCGACGAGCGCCGATACGGGAAAGAGGTAACGATCATCGACGGATTCGACCCGAGCGACGTGGACCTCGACAGTCTGTCCTCGGACCTCAAGAGCAAGTTCGCCTGTGGGGGCACGGTCGAGGACGGCCACATCGAGCTCCAGGGGAACCACACCGGACGAATCGAGGACTTCCTCCGGGACAAGGGCTTCAACGTCGCCTGATTCTTCGGTGACCGTTCGAGCGAAGCACCCACGTCGAGCCGTGCAGATGGCGAGTGGCTGGTCCTGTTCTAAACTCAACGTTCATTTGCTCTCCGTGCGGTCGCTCCCTGCTGAGTAGACGCTTCCTCTAACGGCGGGGATCAGTCCGCCGAGCTACGGGATCCGTTCCGCCGAACGACCCCGATTCGTTCCGCCTAGCTACAGGTAGCCATCAGCCGCGGCGAGTAGGAGCCCCTCGATCGTCGCGTCGTTGGTCGGAGGCTCGCGTGCAACTGCGAGTGCGTCGTCTGCTGGCACGGGATCGACGGAGAGGAACTCGTTGTCGTCGCGATCGGGCTCGCCAGCAGTCAGGCCCGTCGCGACGACGATGCCGCGGCGGTGTCTCAGGACCCCAGTCGCGACCGCGTAGGACTGGAGGAGTTCGGCCGTCTCGGCGACGTAGCCGGTCTCTTCGGCGAGCTCGCGCTTCGCGGCGGCCTCGTACGCCGCGGGGTCGACGGGATCGGCTGGCTCGCCGTCGTGCTCGTCGACGATGCCCGCGACGAGTTCGAACTGGGATTCTCGGACAGTCGGCCGGAACTGTTCGACGAAGACGACCCGGTCGTCCTCGGTGATCCCAACCACGACCACGGCCGGAGCCAGTGCCGCCCAGTAGTAGCGTTTCGTCGAGCCGTCGGGCTGTTCGTACCGATCGTAGCCACCGTCGTACCAGCCGGTCTCGTACTCGGTAACGGAGTCGAGGAGCGTCCAGTGCTCGGCCGTCGGGTGCTCGCTCATGGGAGAGTCATCGCGCGTTCCGTCCTGTGTCTTTCGGGTACCTTCGGTGCCGGCAGAATCGTCGGCAGTCACGGAGGCGAAATCGCCAAGGCGGTTGCGCCCGCAGACGAAGTAGTGACACGCGTCTGTCTCCTGGGGACCGAAGAGCACGACCTCCGCTTCGAGTTGCTCTCCAGAGAGACCTCGAGGGAGGCGCTCGCGACCTACGATCTCGACCAGCCCTTCACCAACGCCGTCGGGCTCGAAACCGTGAGTCTCGGCGCCGCGGTCTCCCTGCTCAACGACCTCAACTGGTACGTGGTGCGCTTCGCGGAGGAGGCGTTCGTACTCGATCCGTCCGTCAGCGAGACGGAGTGGCTCTCCCGGTCGCTCGCGGAGGCGGTACGGTCCGACGGCGTCGCCCCCGAGGAAACCGCCGAGTACTGCACGATCTACGGACTCGAACGGGACGCCCCCTCGGATTCCGGAACGCTCGTCGAACCGCTCTACGCCCGGCGAAGCGACGACGGACTGCCCGAGTACGACCTCCGGGACGTCGACGAGACGGTCGTCGTCCGCGTATCGGAGGCGGAGTTCGACGCGTGAGCTCCGAGCAGCGTCTCCGGCAACTAATTCAGAGATGATCGCACACGACACCGTTCCAGGCGCGGACTCGCTGTTCGTCGACGCCGGCAGTCGGCGACTCCACTACATCCGGGCCGGCGATCGGGAGGACCCTCCGCTCGTTTTGCTTCACGGCAGCGGCATCGACGACGCCGCGCTCTCCTGGCACCACGTGATTCCCGCGCTCGCCGAGGACTACTGCGTCTACGCGCCGGACTGGCCGGGCTACGGCGAGAGCCCACGGCCAGAGGCCGAGCCCGACGGCGCGTACTACACCGAGGTCCTCCAGTGCTTTCTCGACGCGCTCGAGCTGACGCCGGCGACGATCGTCGGGCTCTCGATGGGCGGTGGTGCGGCGCTGGGCGTCGCGATGGCATCGCCGGAGCGCGTCCGGAAACTCGTGCTCGTCGACAGCTACGGACTTCGCGACGCGGTCCCCGGTGGGAGCGCCTCCTACGTCCTCGCGAACACGCCGTTCGCGCGCACGATCGGGCAACAGATCGCAGGCGCGACGCCGGGTGGCGCCCGTGCGGCGATCGGGCCCTTCGTCGAGAATCCAGAGGAGCTCGATCCAGCCTTCCTCTCGGCGGTCTCCGATCGGCTCGACGATCCCGACGCCGGCCGGGCCTTCGTCGAGTTCCAGCGTGCCGAGTTCCAACCGGACGGCGTCGAGACGCACTACGAGGGCCAGCTGGGAGCGCTCGCAGTGCCAACGCTCGTGATCAACGGCGAGAGCGATCCGCTGATCCCGCACTCGTGGGCAGAGGCTGCCGTCGCCGAGATGCCCGAGGGAGAGCTGGCCGTGATCGAAGATTGTGGCCACTGGCCACCACGGGAGCGGCCGGAGGCGTTCCTCGACGTACTGCAGGCGTTTCTCGCGGACGACCCGTGAGCGGATCGGCCAGCCGCGAGTAGAGCGCTACGTCGACGCGGTCGATCGCGATTCCCGCAAGGCCTTTGCCGGTTTGCCGCGCAATCACGGACATGATCGACGAGACGGCCGCCGAGATCGAGGCGATGCGGACTCACAGCTCCTCGGAGGTCGCCATCAAAGCCGCACGGGCGCTCGTGGAACTCCGCGAGCGCGAGTACGCGACGGTCGAGGAGTTCGAACGCGACGTCGAACGCAACGCCGGCGCGCTCCGGCGGGCGAACCCCTCCCACGCGTCGCTGGCCACCGCGCTCGACGAGATCGAGTCCGCGGTGGTCGAGGGCGCCTTCGACGACGTCGACGCCGCTCAGGACGGACTCGTCGAGGCCATCGAGGCGACGGTATCCGTGATCGAGGATGCAAAAGACGAAGCAGCGGCGGCCGCCGCCGGGCTGCTCACCGACGGCGACGCGATCCTCACCCACGACTACTCCTCGACGGTACTGGGTGCGATCGAGCGCGCGGCCGCAGACGGTGCTCAGCTGGACGTCTACGTCACCGAAGCACGTCCGCGATTCCTCGGCCGCCGAACGGCACGGCACCTGGCCGAGGTCGACGGCGTCGAGCCGACGATGGTCGTCGACGCCGCCACGGGGCACGTCCTCGAATCGGTCGATCGCGTGCTGACCGGCATGACATGCGTCGTCGGCGAGACGCTCTACAACCGCGTCGGCACCTACCCATTGGCCGCGACGGCCGCCCAATCTGACGTTCCGTTCACTGTCACCGGATCGAGCGCGAAGATCGTCGACGGCGGGTTCGTCTTCGAGAACGACTTCCGGAATCCCGTCGAGGTGCTCAGAGAGCCCGCGGACGGCTTCGAAATCGAGAACCCCGCTTACGACGCGACGCCGCTCGACCTGATCGACCAGCTCGCAACCGAACGCGGCGTCCGCGAACCCTGAGTGCAGGAGCACTTTGTCTACCGAGTAGCGACGCTGCTGCCATCCGACCAGCGTAGCTCCTGGGAATCGACCACGAAAGCAGCCCTTTCGACAGTCCACCGCGCTACCTCCCGTCAAATCACAGCGGGTGGGATCGGAAGGGGCCGACCGCTCGCGGTCGCTGACGAAGTAAGCACTGGACTGAGCGAACGGAGTGAGCGAAGGAAGCGCGCAACGAGCTCAGGGGCCGCGAGCGGGAGGGGGCTTCCAAGCGGTTTGACGTAGCTGTCATGTTCTCAATATATCTGCAAGCAATAAAACCGGTACTCGCCGAGAAAACGATTCCTAGCAGCTACTCTGCCTTCGGCTGGCCCCAGTACTCCTGCATGCGCGGACGGTCCTGCACGGACATGACGTCGAGGGGCTCGTCGTTGGCCTCGATGGCTTCGAGCGCGGCCTTCGCGCTCGGGAGCGTCGAGAAGTAGGTGATCTCCTCCTCGACGGCTGCCTCGAGGGGCTTGCGGCGACGGCTGATGACGAGATCGACCTTCTCGGCCTGGATCGCCTCGACGAACGCTTCGTCGTCCTCGAACTCGAGCAGGTCGAAATGCTCGTCGAAGCCGGCACGGAGCTGCTCACCGGCCGCGGAGTCGGGGGCGGGGAACTCGCTTTCCGAGAGGTCGACGACGGCGGTTCCCTCGGTCGGGATCGCCTTGCCGACGGCCATCTGAGCCTTCTGGTAGGCCTTTCCGAAGGTGTCGGCGGTGCCCATGACCTCGCCGGTGGATTTCATCTCCGGGCCGAGGCGGGGGTCCGAGCCCGGCAGGCGGTCGAACGGCAGGACGACCTCCTTGATCGAGGTCTGGCCGGGGACCTGCTCGTCGACGTCGAGGTCGGCGAGGCTCGTGCCGGCCATGACCTTCGCCGCGAGCTTCGCGATCGGGACGCCCGTCGCCTTCGAGACGAAGGGCACCGTACGCGAGGAGCGCGGGTTCGCCTCCAGCACGTAGACCTCCTCGTCGCGGACGGCAAGCTGGACGTTCAGTAGCCCGACGGTGTCGAGCTCGCGGGCGATCTCTTCGGTGACCTCGCGCACGCGGCGGTTGACGTCGCGGCCGAGCGAGCGCGGCGGGATCATACACGCGGAGTCGCCGGAGTGGACCCCAGCGGACTCGACGTGCTCCATGATGCCGCCGATGAGGACGTCGTCGCCGTCGGCCACGGCGTCGACGTCGAGCTCGACTGCGCCCTCGAGGAAGTCGTCCACGAGGATCGGGCGGTCGGGGCTGACTCGGGCGGCCTCCTCGATGTACTTCTCGAGAGAGTCGTCGTCGTAAACCACGTCCATCGCGCGGCCGCCGAGCACGTAGCTCGGGCGCACGAGGACGGGGTAGCCGATATCGTGTGCGAGTTCGAGTGCCTCCTCCTTGCTGTGAGCGGCGCCACCCTCGGGCTGTGCGATCCCGAGGTCGTCCATCAGCGCGTTGAACCGGTCGCGGTCCTCCGCGAGGTCCATCGCCTCGACGGTGGTCCCCATGATCTCACAGTCGAGATCGCGGCGGTCGAGTTCGTCCTCGAGAGGCTCGCCAACGGCGACGGAGGTCTGGCCACCGAACTGGACCATCACGCCGTCGGCGCCGGTCGCCTCGACGACGTCGGCGACCTCCTCCGCGGAGATCGGCTCGAAGAACAGGCCGTCGGAGGTGTCGTAGTCCGTCGAGACCGTCTCGGGGTTGTTGTTCACGACGTGGGCGTCGATACCCTGCTCGCGCAGGGCCTGCACGGCGTGGACCGAACAGTAGTCGAACTCGACGCCCTGGCCGATGCGGATCGGACCGCCGCCGACGACCACGACGCTCTCCAGATCGCGATCGACCTGGACCTCGTCGAACCCGGTGGCGGTGTTGGCCGCGGCGGGCTCGCGCGCGGAGTAGTAGTACGGCGTCGAAGCAGCGAACTCGCCCGCGCACGTGTCGACCTGCTTGAAGGAGCGATCGGGGGTCTGCGTCTCGACGTCGGCGACGGTGCCGCCGTCGGCGCGTTCGAGCTCGGAGGCCTGCGTGGCGTCGACGCCAGCGGCGATCTGAGCGTCGGTGAACCCGAGCTCCGCGGCCTCGCCGAACTCGCCGTCCTGGGCGTTGCGGGCAGCCTCGGCGATGCGGCCGAAGCGCTCGAGATACCACTCGCGGATGTCGGTGAGCTCGCGGAGCTCGTCGACGGTGTAGCCGCGGTCGAACGCCTCGAAGATCGCGTAGGGGCGATCCGGCGTGGGTTTGATGAGATACTCGGCCTCGAGCTCCTCGTCGTCGACGGCGTCCCAGACGACGTCGGGCTCGTACTCGGAGGACCGGAGCGCCTTCAGGAGACTCTCCTCGAAGGTTCGGCCGATCGCCATCGCCTCGCCGGTCGATTTCATCGCCGTGGTCAGCTCGAACTCGACGTCCTCGAACTTGTCCTTGGGCCACCGCGGGACCTTGGTGACGATGTAGTCGATCGCGGGCTCGAAGGCCGCCGTGGTCTCGCCGGTGATCTCGTTCTCGATCTCGTGGAGGCGCTTGCCGAGTGCGACCTTGGCGGTCACGCGGGCGATCGGGTAGCCGGTCGCCTTGGAAGCGAGCGCAGAGGAGCGAGAGACGCGCGGATTGACCTCGACGACGCGGTACTCGCCGCCGGGCGTGCCGTCGTCGCGCCACGCGAACTGAATGTTACAGCCGCCGTGGATCTCGAGGTCGCGGATGACTTTCAGCGCGACGTTGCGCATCTCCTGGTGACCCTGATCCGGGATGACCTGGCTGGGCGTGACGACCGTGGATTCGCCCGTGTGGATCCCCATCGGGTCCAGGTTCTCCATGTTGCAGATGATGACCGTGGAGTCGTCGGCGTCGCGCATGACCTCGTACTCCAGCTCGATCCAGCCCTCGATGGACTCGGTGATGAGAACGGTGTCGTCGCGGGAGAGGCGCAGGCCCTTGCGCACGCGCTCATAGAGCTCCTCGATGTCGTCGACGACGCCGGAGCCGGAGCCACCCAGCGTGTAGGTCGTCCGTGCGATGACCGGGAGCCCGTCGACTTCTTCCAGTGCCTCGTCGACGCGCGCCTGAAGCTCCTCCTCGCTGACGTCGGCGGCCGTCTGCTCGCCGTCCTGCAGCGAGACGGAGGTCGACTGCGGAACCGGCTCGTTCAGCTCGTGCATCCGCTGGCGGAAGAGGTCGCGGTCCTCCGTCGCGTAGATGGTGTCCAGCGGCGTGCCCATGATCTCGACGTCGTGCTCCTCGAGCACGCCGAGCTCTGCGAGCTCCGCCGTGACGTTCAGGCCGGTCTGACCGCCGAGGCCGGCGATGACGCCGTCGGGCTCTTCCTTCCGAATGATCTCCGCGATGGCCTCGGGCGTGATCGGCTCGATGTACACCTCGTCGGCCATCTCCGGGTCGGTCATGATCGTCGCCGGGTTGGAGTTGACGAGCACGACCTCCGCGCCCTCCTCCTGGAGCGCCCGGCAGGCCTGTGCGCCGGAGTAGTCGAACTCCGCGGCCTGGCCGATCTGGATCGGTCCCGAGCCGATCAGCAGGATCGTGCGGTCCTCCCCGTCCGCGTCACCGCCTGTCTGCGCGTCGCTCATTGCTGTCCGATCGGAGTTCGCACATCGTAATAAGGCCGGCGATACGGTGCGAAAAACGAAGGTGAATTTCGAAATTCGAATCTGTGAGAGGTTCCCACGGTGTTCAGCACGGCGAGAACGGGCGCGTGCCGCTCGACAACTGATTCCAGCAGCGCACCCTCGGTCGTGATGGATCGACGAGTGCTCGGCGCTGGAAACGCAGTCCTACCGAGTCAGGCGAGCCCAATGCCCCTATCCGTTGTGCTTCTGGAATCGATGCCGGCGGCGCCCCGTCCCGTCGCGAACGATCGTACGATCTTAAGATGTTCCGGCGGAGAGAACTACGCATGCACACCTGCCGGAACTGCAATCAGACGTTCTCCACGGAGCTCGCCCTCGAGCTTCACCGCGACGTCTGTCGAGACGGCGATCTCCGCTGCCGAACATGTGGCGCCCGGTTCGCGGAAGCCGAAGCCACGACGGACGGCTGGCATTATGAGTGTCCCGAGGCCGACTGCGACGGCGAAGGGCGTGGCGAGGCGATCGTCGACGTCGACCGGACGCGGATCGAGCGGAGCGCGACCCGATAGCGAACGCGCGGTGAGCGGAGAACGCAGTTGAGACAGATCGCGATGCGTTCACCGGGCTGGCGAACTGAACGGTTTTTTACCCCTCCCGAGCGGACGTGTTGACAATGACGTCTCCCGAGGACTCGCTGGCCGACGCGGGCCCACTGGACTACGATGATCTGGGACTCGTCGCCGGGCTCGAGATCCACCAGCAACTCGACACCGCGACGAAGCTCTTCTGTTCGTGTCCGACCGAACTGCGCGAACCAGAGACATCGAGCCGGCGCTTCACCCGGTATCTCCACCCCACCAAGAGCGAACTGGGCGAGATCGACGAGGCCGCGCTCGAGGAGAGCGTCGTCGATCGCGAGTTCGAGTATCTCGCATTCGACTCGACCTGTCTCGTCGAGGAGGACGACGAGCCACCCCAGGAGCTCGACGCAGAAGCACTCGACGTGGCGATGGAGATCGCCGCGCTGCTGGATATGACCGTCGTCGACCAGCTCCACGTCATGCGGAAGATCGTCGTCGACGGCTCGAACACGACCGGGTTCCAGCGGACGTCGAAGGTCGCCGACGGCGGAGAGATCTCGACCGACGAAGGCCCCGTCGGTATCGAGGACCTCATGCTCGAAGAGGAGAGTGCCCAGCGCATCGAGGAGACCGAGGACGGCGTGCGCTTCGGACTGGATCGACTCGGCATCCCGCTCGTCGAGATCGGCACCCAGCCCGACATCCGCTCGCCAGAGCAGGCCCGCGACGCCGCCGAGCGCATCGGCATGCTGCTTCGCTCGACCGGGGCGGTCAAGCGCGGACTGGGAACCATTCGCCAGGACGTCAACATCTCGATCGCCGATGGCGCGCGCGTCGAACTCAAAGGCGTCCAGAGCCTCGACGACATCGACGACATCGTGCGCAACGAGGTGCGCCGCCAGAAGCGCCTCGTCGAGATCAAAGCGGAACTTCAGGACCGCAACGCGAGCGTCGGCGATCCCCAGAACGTGACGAGCGTGTTCGAGGGAACGGAGAGCGGCGTCATTGCAGGCGCTCTCTCCGACGGCGGCGAAGTACACGGCGTCCGGCTCGCTGGATTCGACGGCCTCGTCGGTGCGGAGCTCCAGCCCGACCGTCGCCTCGGAACCGAGCTCTCCGACCACGCCAAGCGCCACGGCGCCGGCGGCATCTTCCACACCGACGAACTGCCGGCCTACGGCGTCACGGCCGAGGAGGTCGACGCGCTGCGCGATGCGGTCGGTGCGGACGCTGGCGACGCAGTCGCCATCGTCGCTGCCGACCCGGAGGTCGCCGAGCGGTCCATCGAGGCCGCGGCCGATCGCGCAGCGGTCGCGATCGAGGCGGTTCCGGAGGAGACCCGCGACGCACAGCAGGACTGCACCTCTCAGTACCTCCGGCCCCTCCCCGGTGCCGCCCGGATGTACCCCGAGACGGACGTGCCGCCGGTCGAGCCCGACCCCAGTGAGGTCGAGGTGCCCGAGCTGCTGACCGAGAAGGAAGCCCGCTACGTCGAGTCCTACGGCCTCGGCGCCGGGCTCGCCGAGCAGGTCGCCTACGGCGAGCACATGCCGCTGTTCGAACGACTCGTCGACGAGGACGGCGTCGATCCGACGCTCGCCGCGGACACGCTCGCATCGCAGCTGACCGGGCTCCGACGGGACGACGTGCCCGTCGCGAATCTGACCGAGGAACACCTCCGGGATTCGATCGTGCTGGTGGATTCCGGCGAGGTCCCCAACGAGGGGCTGGAGGACCTCCTGACCGCGCTCGCTGAGAATCCCGCGCTGTCAGCCGAGGAAGCAGTCGAGCAGGAGGATCTCGGCGGCGTCGCCGAGGAGGAGGTCCGCGAGGCCGTCGTCGAGGTCGTCGAACGCAACGGCGATCAGGTCGCGGAGGAGGGGATGGGCGCCTTCTCCGGTCTGATGGGCGAATGCATGGGCGCGCTTCGAGGGAAGGCAGACGGCGACACCGTGAGCGAGGTGCTCCGCGAAGAGATCCAGAACAGAGCCTGAAGCTCTGAGTTGATACTGGCAGTGAACGTCGATCTTCGCTAGACGAAAGCCCCCGATCGCTCGAGGGCTGCGGCTCGTTGCGCTCCTCAGTCGCGTCGCTCCGCTCGCTCCTTCCGGTGCTTACGTCGCCTCGCACCGTCGAGCCATCGGCCCCTTTCGATGACCACCCAAACAGCCTCACTCCTCCCCAGCCTTCTGCGCTCCTCACGTCGCTTCGCTCGTTCCGGTGCTCGGCCCTCGCGCGGAGTCGGCGAGTGGCCGCTCACCCGCGAGGAGGTTCGCGGCCATCGCACCGCACGCGCCAGAGGGCCCAACCGAGGGTACGCGAACTGTCGGAGCAAGGACGGGCGCGACTTCAGTCGGGGGCTCCGGGAGCATTGGCGGCCGGAGATCAGGCGCTATTCTTCCGTCGCTTCCTCGGGCGGATCGGCGAACTGCGCGCCGCGGCGGAAAATGCCGGTCAGCGTACTGGCTTCCCGATTCGTCGGATGTGCACGGCTGATCAGCCGCCGGAACATCCGGGCAGCCTTCGGGCGCTTCTCCTCGGGATGGCCGTTGGATTCCAGAAAGGCCTCGAAATGATCGTAGAGGAGTTCGATCTCGGGCTCGCGCGCGCGATCGTGATCGGGATCGGGAAGCTGCGTGTCGTCCATCGCCAGCTCCCGGAGCTCGTACAGCGAGATGGTCGCGGCCTGCCCGAGATTGAGCACGGGATACTCCGCGCTGGCGGGGATCGAGCAGATCCGGTCGATGCGGGCGAGTTCCTCGTTCGTTAGCCCGTTGTCCTCCCGCCCGAAGACGAAGCAGACCGGAGCGTCGACGTCGGCGAGTTCGTCGGACAGCTCGACGGGCGTCGCGAACGGGTAGCGGACGTGGCTCGTCGCGTTCTCGTTCGTGGTCGCGGTGAAGCCGACCGTGTAGTAGGACTCGACGAGATCGTCGAAACTGGGGCGCTCGTGGTCGGGCAAGATGTCGTCTCGGGCCTGGCCGGCGAAGCCGTAGGCCTCACCGGCGGAATCGAGCTCCGGTGCGTCGATCAGGAGGAGCTCCTCGAAGCCGAAGTTCTTCATCGCCCGCGCGATGGTGCCGACGTTCCCCGGCGTCTGCGGATCGACGACGGCGACGGCGGGCGAGTCCCTGGCGACGCCGTCGGAGGGTTCGCTGGGCGCGTCCTCGGCCATGACTACTTCGTGGGGTAGTCCTGACCGAGGTCGACATCGCGGACGTCGGTGCGTTCGGAGACCTCCCACTGCTCGGCGCGCTCTTCGGGACTCGGGACGGAGGGGTTCGGCACGTCGAGGGGATCGGTGTCGACGTGCTCGATGCCGTCGAAGGCCTCGGGTGCACGGTTCCCGTCCTCGAACCACTCGTAGAACTCGTCCTGGAACGCCTCGGTGCCCCGGTACTCCTTGCCGCCGGCCTCGCGATACCAGTACACGAGGTCGCGCTCGTGCTCGGGACAGACGATGACTTCCGCGGCAAGTTCGCCGTAGACCGCCTCGGCGACGTTGCACTCCGCGATGTTGTCGTCACCCTCGACCAGCCAGCAGGCGTCGCAGGGGGACGCCACCAGCTCGGCGAGGCGAACGACGCGCTCGCGCACGTCGTCGTCCATCTCATCGAGTGAAAGAAACTCGCCGTCCTCGTCGAAGACGGCGTCCTCGTCGAAGCGCCAGCCCCGGAGTCCCACACTCACCTTTGCCATGGCTGCAGATAGCTGCCGCGGGCGTATAGCGTCTGCGAAGGCGAGTGGCAGCAAGTCGGTGCCTTTCGTCGTCACCACCGGTGGTAGCCAATCTGGAGATGTACCACTGGAGATGGTGCCGGAATCGGGCTCCATTAAAGCCCGGCCGCCCACGCTCGGGTATGCGAAGCGTCGACGCCGCGGGGCTGGGAATCGGCGGGGACTATCCGCCCCGAATCATGGGCGTGTTGAACGTCAGCGAGGAATCGCCCTACGACCCCAGCGTCTTCGACGATCCCGGCGAGGCAGCCCAGTACGTCGACGAGGAACTAATCGGAGAGGGCGCCGACGTCGTCGACGTCGGGCTCGAGAGCGCGAACAAACGGTACGACGTCCTCACCGCCGAGGAGGAACTCGACCGGCTCGACACTGCCGTCGAGGCGATGCACTCGACCAGCGGCGACGCGATCTTCTCGATCGAGACGCGCTACGCCGACGTCGCCGAGGCGGCGATCGAGCGTGGCTTCGAGGTGATCAACGACATCTGCGGGTTCGCCGATCCGGCGATGCCGGAGATCGCAGAGGAGTACGACGTCGCGGTCGCGAAGATGGCGAGCCCGCCGGATATCGAACGGCCCGGCGCGATCGACGACACCGACTGGTCCGAGCGGAAATCCACCGACTGGTTCGAGTCCTCCGACTACGTCGACCGCGTCTACGAGGCGCTCACACAGAACGGGCTCACCGACAAGACGATCGTGGATCCGGCCTTCGGCGGCTGGAGCGAGCGGAAAACCCTGCGACACGACCGGGAGACGTTCCGGCGCCTTCGAGAGTTTCGAGCGCTGGGCCAGCCGATCCTCGTCTCGATCAACCGGAAGAACTTCCTCCGGGCGATTGCCGGCCGTTCGACCGAGGAGGCGCTGCCAGTGAGCCTCGCGGCGACTGCGATGGCGATCGAGCGGGGAGCCGACGTGATCCGCACCCACGACGTCGCCGAGACGCGCGACGCTGCGCTGATCGCAGACGAGTTCGACGAGCCGGCTGCTGGCCGAGTCGTCGAGGACGACCTCACCGTCGAGTACGTCGACGTCCGGACGCGCCGCGAAGCAACTCGCCACGTCGAGGCGGCCGGCGGGGACGCGGACCTCGCTAGCGCCGCCGTTTCGGACCTGCTGGCGATCGACGGGCTCGATCCCACGAGCCGAGAACGGCTCCGCGAGCACGCGGAGGCGGTAGGTGCCGTCGTGACCGGCGATCGTCGGACGCTCGTCATCGGAACACGACAAGTAATGGTTACTTTATCGGGAGAACTCGATGCAAGCGGCGAGTTTGAACGTCTTTCATCGGCGATACAGTCCCTCCCTACCCTAAGAGAAAACTTATGATGGATGCCATGCAACGCTCGGATGCACGCCGGGAGGGCGCTCGGGTAGGGGTACACGATCGCCATTCCGGCCCGCGACAGCGGTTTCCTGCGAGAGCCACACCTCGGAGTGGCGACGCTCGACAGCCTTCCGAGCCTGCACCCGTGGTGAGCTAGCGATGGAGTTCCAGGAGTGGGAGCCATTCTACAAGGCGATCCTCGCGGATTTTGGCTTCGATCGAACTGCGGATGAGAGGGCTGGCGACTGGCTCGCCGACCACGTCGACGCCGTCGAACTCGAGGCGATCGGGATCGCTCCAGACAGCACGGTCGCGATCGCCGGTGCAGCACCGTCGCTCGACGCCGACCGACCGGTCGCCAGCGACGCCGACGCGGTCGTCGCTGCGTCCGACGCTGGCGTTCGTCTCGCAAGCGAGGGTATCGTACCAGACCTGATCGTCACCGACCTCGACGGCGACCCGGAGGGCACCCTCGCCCTCGCAGAGCAGGGCGTCCACGTCGCCGTCCACGCCCACGGGGACAATCGGGAGCTGCTGGAGGCGTACGTTCCTCAGTTCCCGCGACCGACGCTCCTCGGAACCACGCAGGCCGCACCCGTCGGCCCGCTCCACAACCACGGCGGGTTCACGGACGGCGACCGCGCAGCCTTCATCGCCGACGCGATCGGGGCCGAGCGACTCACATTCCTGGGGTGGGATTTCGGGAGGGCCTCCGGCCCGAAAGCCCGGAAGCTCGCGTGGGCGGCTCGGCTGCTTCACTGGCTCGAACGACGCCGTTCAGAGCGCTTCGACGTTCTCGACGGTCGCCGCGAACTGCTCGATCTATCCGGGTTCCCCGACCCGTGAGATCACCAGGCAGTGCCACCAGTTGACACGGCCCCAGAATCACTATCTGTCGCGACCGAGCAGTGCCGCTATGCGCGAATGGACGGTACCACCTGCGCTTGAACGGGGCGACCGCGTCGCGATCGTCGCGCCTGCGGCAGGCCACGCGTCCCGGTACCCCCACGTCTACGAGCTGGGACTCGAACGGCTGCGGACAGTCTTCGACCTCGAACCCGTCGAGTATCCGACCGCGACGAAGGACAGCGAGTATCTCGCGTCACACCCCGAAGAGCGCGCGGCGGACGTCATGGACGCATTTCGCGATCCGAAGATCCGCGGCGTCGTGACGACGATCGGAGGCTCCGACCAGCTACGCATTCTGGATCATCTCGATCCAACAGTGCTCAGATCGAACCCGACTCGCTTCTTTGGCATCAGCGAAAACACCAATCTCTCGCTCTATCTCTGGAACCAGGGGATCGTGTCGTTCTACGGCGGGACCGTCATGACGACGCTCGCCATGCAGGGGTCGATGTGTGAGTACACCGTCACCCACCTCGAGAGAGCGTTTTTCGACGACGCCATCGGTGAGATCCAGCCAGCAGATGCGTTCACCGACGAGGATCTCGACTGGAACGATCCGGACACCCTCTCGCAGCGCCGAGCGTTCGAAGACGCCCTCGGCTGGCAGTGGGCCGGGACTGACACCCGCGCTGAGGGGCGGGTCTGGGGCGGCTGCCTCGAGGTGCTCGAACCGTTTCTTGGGGCTGATCGGTTCGTGCCGGATCTCGTCGATCTCGACGGATCCATCCTCCTGCTCGAGACGTCGGAGGAACTGCCGGCGGCCGAGGACGTCCGAATGGCGCTCCTGGCGATGGGAGAGCGAGGTATCCTCGATGCCGTCGACGGAGTCATCGTCGGACGAGCGAAGGCGAGATCCCCCAGCGTGTCGCGTGAGCGAGAGGAGCGACGTGCCTACCGCGAGCGACAGCGCGAAACGATCGAAACGGTCGTCACGGAGTACAACCCAGACGTTCCGATCGTCTTCGACCTCGACGTTGGCCACACGGCACCGGAAGTGCCCGTACCGATCGGTGGTCGTGCGGTGCTCGATCCCGAGTCGGGATCGGTCGCCTTTCCGGAGAGCTAGCAGGCGGACCATGCGACGATCCCGAACGGCGGCCCGCGCACCCGCCTCAACCGATTCGGGAACGGTGTTACGCGATGGGGAAGGTCGCCGCGGTTTCCGACGTAAAGCTGTGGCTGGCTGGCAGATCGGTTCAGCCACCAGGTGAGTGCGGTGGTCGAGCATGGCGGCCGAACTCTCCGGCAGACGAGTCGGCCATCGAAAATACCGCCGGAACGTAACTTGCTACTCCAGCGAATCGTCCCTGACGAGCACCGTCTCGCCAGCAGTCACGCTATCGCCCTTCTCGACGGCGAGATCGGCACGCTCCACGCCTGGCGGAAACAGGACGTCGACGCGGCTGCCGAAAGAGATGTGTCCGATCCGCTCACCTCGGTCGAGATCGTCCGCCGGTTCCACGTAAGGGTGGATCCGGCGTGCGAATGCACCGGCGATCAGCGTCACGGTGAGAGGCCCAGCGTCGGTGTTCAGATCGACTACCACGCGCTCGTTACGGTCGGACTCCTTGGAGAAGGCGGGCTTGTGCGCGCCCGGCTGGTGGTCGACGTCCGTGACGGTACCCGGAAGTGGCGACCGGTTCACGTGCACGTCGTGGACGTTCATGAACGTGCCAACGAGCAGGCGTGGCTCATTCACATCACCGTCGCCACGTGGTCCGTCCGACTCCTCGCGAATGACCGATACTGTTCCGTCGGCCGGTGCGATCACGCCGGATTCGGGCGTCGTTCGCTCGGGATCGCGGTGAAACCAGAGGGCACCGAGTCCGAGAAGCAGAAGGATGGCGGCCGGGACGGGGCCGATCAGGAGTGCCGGTGCGCTCATGGCGACGAGCACGGCGCCGTATCGGAGTCCCCCAGGCGCGATCTTCATCGGAGGAGTGTACGCGAAGCCGCCCCAAACCGGTTGCGGGTCGGACGCTACTGAAACCGCGATCAGCCTACGCGATATCGCGCTCGGACCGCACCGGCGCTCGCCACTCGCTGGTCCGTTCGAGCAGGTCGACGAGAATCCGACCGGTTGCACCCCACACGGTGTAGCCGTCGACGTGGAAGTAGTGGACGACGACCTCGCCGTACGTCGGGTGATCGCGTCGCTCGTACTCGTAGTTCTCGGGGTCGGTCAGCGCGGCGACCGAAAGGACGGCGATCTCGGAGGCCTCGACGCCGTCGGGCGTGTACTCCCGATCCACGATCGTTCCGACGAAGGGCGTCACGGCGTACTCGGTGACGGTCCGAATGTCGTCGAGCCGACCGATGACGCGCGCTTCCTCGGCCTCCAGCCCGATCTCCTCGTCGGCCTCCCGAAGCGCGGTCGCCTGGAGATCCGCGTCCGCTGGCTCTGCACCGCCACCCGGGAAGCTCATCTGCCCGGGATGCTCGCCGAGATCTTCTGATCGCTTGATGAACAGCAAAAAGTGGCCGTCGTCGCGCTCGATCACCGGCGCGAGAACGGCTGCGTCCCGCGGCTGATCCCCCACGAGGCGGGGGTCGCGTCCGATCACCGCGGACAGGTCCAGCCGCATGGAGAGCCGTATGCGAGCCAGGGTTTAGCGTTTGGCGTTCGGCACCGGCCGCGAGTCACAGCCAGGGAGGGTATCGAACAAGAGTGCCGATCACACCGCGCCCACACGAATCACGTGTCGAGTTCGTCGTCGAGGCGCTCGCGCTCGTCAGCGAGATCGACTGGCCCCCAGGACTCGACCTCGTAGCTGCGATCGAGGAGCGACTCGCAGGCAGACCGATCGCCGGCCTCGATCGCCGCGTCGACCTCCGCCTCGAAACGTTCGGCGACGGTCGCTGCGACGGCGTCGCGATCGACGTTGCGCCGGCCGACGTCGAGGATGTGGGGGAGGTCTTCGGCACCGTCTGGAAGCGTCGGGAAGGCAGACGGGCCGGGGACGAGCCGCCCGTCGTGGTCGATCAGGGCGTAGGCGTCGATCGCGTCGTCGATCGCTGAATCGACGGCGCCAGCAGAGAGCTCCTCGCCCCGGCGGAACGCCGTCTCCGAGCACGCGCGCTCTAGCTCCTCGCGATCGAGTGCACCGAACGTATCGACCATCCCCGCGAGTTCGTCCGGCCCGAACATACCCGTTCGTCACAGTCACGCGGGATGAATCCAGCGCTCGGACCGGAGAGTGACCGGGGTGCCCGCCGTACCTGCGCACTAGACGTGAACGCGACCCCACTGCTTCCGTGGCTCGCACCACGAAACATTAGTACCACCGTCTCATTGTCACCGACGATGCGCCGTAATCGGTTCCGACCTGGCGACGACGCCGTTTCCCCAGTCGTCGGCGTCGTGTTACTCGTCGGAATCGCGGTTCTTCTCACCGGCTCGATCGCCGTGTTCGTGCTCGGATTCGGCCCCGGTGAGCCAGCCCCCGAGACCGAGATTCAGTTCCACCAGGAAGACGGCACCGTCACGATCACGATGGTGGAGCCGGCGGGCGTTTCGGCGAACGAACTCGACATTCAGGTGAACGGAAGTGACGCCGCCTGCAAGAAAAGTGATGGTTCTTGGTCGGGGAAGCTGGAACCATCAGACAGGATCACCGTCTGTGACAGTTCGATATCCTCGAAGACTGAAGTCCGCGTCATCTGGGAGTCCTCGAGTGGCGGTGGCTCCGAGATCCTCGGCAGCTACGAGACGAGCTGACCATCTGGTCGGCCACGACAGATATATGTGGGGCTCCGCTATCTCGGGCCGAGATGGAGCTACGCGCCCTGTCCCGCGACGACGACGCCATCTCGTCGGTCCTTGGCGTCGTGTTGATGGTCGCGGTAACGATCATCCTCGCCGCGGTCATCGGGACGTTCGTGCTGGGCATCGGGAGCGAGCTCACGGACTCCAGTCCATCGGCAAGCTGGGAGTTCAGCGAGAACGTGAACGCATCGGCGTCGAACAGCACTGTCACCATCCTCCACGCCAGTGGAGAGAAGGTCGACGCATCGACCCTCGAAGTGACGATAGGTGGCAAGACTGCCTACGCCGACGGCTCCGCTGAGAACGGATATACAGTGGAAGATGGAAAATGGGGAGACCCCGTGACGGCGAGTGATCGGCTCGTCGTTACAGGAAATACCACGGAGATGAAGGGAAGGATGGTGCGCCTCTACTGGAGTAACGGTGACTCCTCGAGCATCCTCGCCGACGAGCGGCTCGGATAGGCGCCAGCCCGCGAATCGCTTCGGGGCGGAGCACGACCACCGGGCTCGGCACGAACGCTTTTTCCGCGCCTCGCCCAACGGACCAGAGAGCCCTCGTGTTCGACGATCCCGAACGGTTTCCCAGCGGCGTTCCGGTGGCGAGAGTCGTGCTCGTCGTCTGTATCGTGGTCGCCGGAGCGCTCGTGGTCGCAACGTACGCCGGCGTGCTGGCCGACCAGTATCGCGGCAGCCCGACGCCGCAGGCGAGCTTCGCATTCGACTACGACGACCGGACGGAGACGCTTACCGTACAACACCGCGCTGGTGACGAGATCGACGGCGAGTTCCTCTACGTCGTGGTCGACAACCGAACCGCAACCAACTTCTCCGCCTACGACACCGTCACCTCCGGCGATTCGGTCGCGATTGCGGACGTGAGCCGGGGTGACGTCGTCCGCGTCGTCTGGTGGAGCGGCATTCGGTACTCGGAGCTGGCTCGTTGGGGAGGGCAGGGCGCACCAGCAGGCTAGCGCGGCCGCCGAGTACGGTCCGACGCCGTGGCGCTTTTGCACCCACCCGGGGAATGCAGCGTATGGACCGGCTGCAGGCGTCGTTGCGCGACGCACCGATCGTCGAGAAGGACGGCTACCACTACTTCGTCCACCCGGTGAGCGACGGCGTCCCCACGCTCGATCCCGCGCTCCTCCGGGAGATCACCGTCAAGATCGTCCGGAAGGCCGAGCTGGCGGATGTCGACAAGATCGTTACGCCCGCGGCGATGGGTATCCACATCTCCACGGCCCTCTCGCTGGCGACCGACGTCCCGCTCGTCGTCATCCGCAAACGAGAGTACGGGCTCGAGGGCGAGACCCCGCTCCACCAGGAGACAGGGTACGGCGAGAGCCAGATGTTCGTCAACGACGTCCACGCCGACGAGTGCGTGGTCGTCATCGACGACGTGCTCTCGACGGGTGGCACGCTCTCGGCGGTGCTCGGCGCGCTGGAGGAGATCGGCGCGGAGGTCGTCGACACCGTCGCCGTCATCAAGAAGGTCGGCGGCGTGACAGAGCTGGACGACGACCAGGACGTGAAGACGCTCGTGAACGTGGACGTCGTCGACGGCGAGGTCGTGATCGTCGACGAGAACGGCGACGGATAGCAGATCGCCGATCCGGGAATCAGTGGGATCCCGGAATCGGACCCTCACTCCTCGTTCTGCGGGCTGCTCGGGTGATACTCCGTGTCGTACTCGCCAGCGTCGCCGTCGAGACGGTCCGGATTGATCCGACCGCCAAGCAGCATGAAGTCGAGGATCGTGCAGTAGAACAGTGCCTCGACGACGGGGACGGCGCGGGGCGGCAGCGATGGGTCGTGCCGGCCGGTGACCTGGATCGTCTTCTCCTCGCCGGTCTCCCAGTCGACGGTCGTCTGCTCTTTGGGAATCGAGACGGGCGCGTGCCAGGAGATCTCGCCATAGATCGGCTCGCCGGTGGTGATGCCACCCTGGAGCCCGCCGTGATCGTTGCCAACGGGAACCGGATCGCCCTCCCCGGCGACGACCTCGTCGCCGCGCACGCCGTCGCCGGAGACGTCCGATGCGTCGCCGTCCGGATCGTAGGCCTCCCAGTCCTCGTTGCGATCGTGGCCCTTCACCGAGCGGGCCGCCTTCCCGAGGCCGTACTCGAAGGACGTCGTCGCGGGGATCGAGAACACCATCTGCCCGAGTCGGGCAGCGAAGCTGTCGAAGCGCGGGGAACCGAGCCCACGCGGGACGCCGCGGCACTCGAAGTAGACGGAGCCACCGACGGAGTCGCCGTGCTGTTGGACCTCCTCGAGGTGGTCGCGCATCTCCTCGGCGGTCTCGGGATCCGCACAGCGGACTTCGTTTTCCTCCGTATGTTCGAGCATCTCCTCCCAGGTGACTGGCGGGGCCTCTATTCCATCGATCTGGTTGACGTGGGCCTTCACAGTCACGTCGTAGTCGGACTGGTCGAGCACCGCCTTCGCGATCGCGCCGGCGGCGACCCAGTTGACGGTCTCCCGGGCGGAGGAGCGCCCGCCACCGCCCCAGTTCCTCGTACCGAACTTGGCCGAGTACGTGTAGTCGCCGTGGGAGGGCCGGGGCGCCGTGACGAACGGCTCGTACTTGCCCGAGCGCGCGTCCTTGTTCTGGATAACCAGCCCGATCGGCGTCCCCGTGGTGTACCCCTCCAGCGTCCCGGAGTTGATCGTGACCTCGTCGGGCTCGCCGCGGCTGGTCGTGATCATCGACTGGCCAGGCTTGCGCCGGTCGAGTTCGCGCTGGATTCGCTCTTCGTCGATCTCGACGCCAGCGGGACAGCCCGAGACGGTGCAGCCCATCGCCTCGCCGTGGCTCTCGCCGTAGGTGGTCACCTGAAACAGGCGACCGAACGAGTTCCCGTTCATGTCGGTTCGATCGGGGGCGGGGGCATTTATCCTTTGTATTCGACCGGACGGCGGCGCGTCACGGCACACGTGACCGACCGGTTCACTGAGACGTTGCCGCAGGTCGGAGAGTTATCCCAGAGCCCGTCGATCACCACGTACTGATTCGCCGATGGTCACCACGCTCAAGAACACCGACTACGCACACGTTCGTGGGTTCAACTACCAGCCCAGCCACGCGAGCCACGGACTCGAGATCTGGGGCACCGACTTCCAGCCGAGCCTCATGCGGAAGGAGCTCTGGATCGGCACACAGCACTTCCCGGAGATGAACACGGTTCGTCTCTGGCTCTCACACGACGCCTATCTCCGCTTCCCCGACCGGATGCCCGAGCGCGTCGGCGAGGTGCTCGACATGGGCGCCGACTACGACGTCGAGTTCATCGTCACGTTGTTCAACGGCTGGAGCAGCTATCCGCAACACGGTGGGCTCCATCCCCAGTCGCTCCGGGAGTGGCACGACGGGGCGTTGTATCGAGAGGGGTTCGAGCCCTACGTCGACACGATCCTCGGCGAGTACGCAGACCACGAGCACGTCCTGTTGTGGGACCTCTGTAACGAACCACTGCTCTCCGTGCAGAATCGCGACGGCCTGGCCGATCTCGAGGTCGACCGATCGCTCGTCGTCTACCGATTCCTCGAGCAGGTCTACGAGCAGGTGCTCTCACACGACCCGACCGCGCCGACGACCGTCGGCACGATGGGGAACCCCGTCGCCGTCGAGCTGTTCGAGCCGATCGCCGAGGTGCTCTCGACGCATCCCTACTACGCCTGGAACCGGGGCGACACGCCGGAGGGCCTCGGGGAGACGCTCGACGAGATCGTCGGCTTCGCGAATGCCGTCGAGAAGCCCCTGATCGCTACGGAGACTGGATGGGGCGCACTCGACGACGAGAAGCGGGCGGCGGTCCTCGACGTCGAACTCTCCGCACTCGACGAGCGAGAGATCGGCTTCACCGCCCACCAGCTCCACAACACGCTGGTCGCCGACGGCCACCGCGAGGGGCACGGGCCGATCTACGACGCCGGGAACATGTCCTTCGTCGATCGGGACGGCTCGCTCCGCCCACATCACGGCGTGTTCAACGACTACTGCTGAACCGCGACCGGCCTCGCCACACGTGGCGTCGATCGGATCGCCGAAAGCGGAACGCCCAAGCGGCGGCCACGGTTCGGGCCGAACAGACGCACGCCGCCGACACCGACGTTCCATGAACACGACGACCCGCCGGACCATCGGCCGGTACGACGCCCTACTACTGGCCTCGCTGCTCTGGTTTCTCGCGAAGCTGTTGCGCTACGCCTTCCCGCCGCTCTTCGAGACGCTGGGAGCGGAGTACGACGTCTCGACGGCAGCGCTCGGGTCAGCGTTCACCGCGTTCATGCTGGTTTACGCTGCGATGCAGTTCCCCTCCGGCGTGCTCGCGGATCGGATCGGTCCCGTCCGCGTGCTCGTTGCCGGCGCCCTCATTGCGGCGGTCGGAGCGTTCGCGGTCGTCGTCTCGGGGCCGTTTCTCGCACTCGTCGGCGCGATGATCTTCCTCGGGCTGGGCACCGGCGCGCACAAAACCGTCGCGATCGGGCTGCTCACCAGAGTCTACCCCGCCCGGAGCGGGCGTGCGCTCGGCGTTCACGACACCTTCGGGACGTTCGGCGGCGTTCTGGCGCCCGCGATCGTCGCCGGGCTGCTCGCATCGGCTCTCGGAGATTGGCGCGCGCTCTTTCTCGTCGGGGGCGGCGTCGCCGTCCTGCTTGCGGGAGCCACCGCGGTCCGGGTCCCACGGCATCTCCACGGAGCCGACAGCGCGGCTGGCGATCCCTCGGACGACCATCCTTCCGACGGGACGAGCATCGAACCCGCCGACGGAACCGCTCAAGGACCTGGGCTCGCAGCCTACGCCAAACCGTTCCGCGATCCCGGCGTCGCCGGCTTCGTCGCACTGACGCTCTGCTTTTCCTTCGCCTACAGCGGCGTCGTCGCCTTCCTACCCCTCTATCTCGCTCGCGTTGCCGGCGCATCGACGACGACCGCGAGCCTGCTCTACGGACTCCTCTTCGCCGTCAGCGTCGTCCAGCTCGGAACCGGCGAACTCAGTGATCGGGTCGGGCGCCTCTCGGTGATCCTGGCGACGCTCGGACTCGCGACGGTGGCGCTCGTGGCACTCGTTCTGGTCCCCGACGTCGGCCCGGAGATCGCTGGGGTTCCGATGGGTACGGCTGTCGTGGTCGCTGCGTTCGGAATCGGGAGTCACGGCTTTCGGCCGGTCAGAGCGGCACACCTCGAATCGATCCTGCCCGAAGCGCTGGCCGGCGGCGGTCTCGGCGCAGTCCGCACAGCGCTGATGGGCGCCGCAGCAGTCTCACCGGCCGTCGTCGGTATCGTCGCCGACAGTGCGAGCTTCCGAGCGGCCTTCGCCCTGCTGCTCGTCGCGCTGGCCGCTGCGTTGGTACTGGCCGCTTCTCTGTGGAGAAGTGATCGATAAAGACGGGTGGCGAGGTAGCGATCTACGCGCCGTCGCCGAGAATCGCACCGACGTCGGCGTGATCGCCGAGCAGCCCCTGCATCCGCTTGACGGCCTCGGGATCGCGAGTCCGGCCGCCACTGACGACTTCCTCCGCTCGATCGATCGTCGTGAGCGTGTCCGTCTGGACGAGCACGATCGGGACGCCCTTCTCCTCGGCCGCGCCGACGACCGCGCTGGAGGGGCGGTGGCCGCCGGTCAGGATCAGACAGTTGACGCCCGGCGCCTCGAGGGCGGCCGTCTGGACGTCCGAGCGGTCACCGCCGGTGATGACCGCCGCGTCGCGGGTCCGCCGGAAGTGCCGAAGCGCGGAGTCCGCGCCCATCGCACCGACGGAGAACCGCTCGACGTAGTCGTCCGTCGGGGCGTTCGTCAGCACGCGCGCACCGAGTTCGTCGGCGAGGTCGCCGACGGTCACGCCCGCGAGCTCCTGCACGCGGGGGATCGCCCCCAGTACGGGGACGTCGCGTTCCTCGAGGAAGGGCACGGCGTCCTCTTCGAGCCCGTCGAACGCAGTGTCGTCGACGGCGTTGAACAGGACGCCGCGAAGGCGATCCTGGCCGACGGTGTCCACGGCAGCGAGCACGTCGTCGAGATCGCCGGGGTCGTCGTAGCCCGCGATGACGAGCACGTCGGCGTCGACGTACTCCGCGACGTCGGCGTCGGTCAGATCGACGATGCCACCCGTGGTGAGGGTGCCACCGCCCTCGAGGAACATCCGGTCGGCTTCGGCGGCGAGGTTGCCAAAGTGCTCCTCGACCTGGGTGCGGAGATCCGCCGCATCGGCCTGCCCGCGCACCGCCTGCTCGACGAACGTCGGCGAGTAGACGACGGGCTCCATCTCGTGCATCTCGGCTTCGAAGTCCAGCAGCTCGCGGGCCAGCATCGGATCCTCGTCGAGGGTCTTGCCCACGCGGCTGCGCAGGCGGGTGCCCTTGGGTTTCATGTAGCCGACGGCCTCGTCGCGGTCGCGGGCGTGGAGCCCGAGCGCGATCGTGATCGCCGTCTTGCCGGTGCCGTCCGCGAGCGCCGTGACGAGTAGGGTGTCGTCGCTCATTGGTCTGTAGGGGAGGTGGTGTCCGTCGGGGCCGCCGGGGTCGCAGTGGAGTCGTCTGGCGATGCACTGGAGTCCGCCGTCGATCCAGGGGTGCCGGCTCTGGGCGTCTCATCGAGCCGGTCCGGATCGACGGTGAGTCGGACGTCGATCGCGCTCGCACCGTCGGGACCGGCGACGAGCGGATTCACGTCGAGTTCGAGGATCGCCGGGAACTCCCAGACCAGCTGGGAGAGGCGCTGGAGCGCCTCGACGACGGCGTCGACGTCGGCCGGCTCGCGGCCGCGGGCGCCCCGAAGCAGCGGTGCGGCCTTGATCTCGTCGACCATCGCACGGGCTTCGCGTTCGGAAATCGGCCCGACGCGCAGCGAGGTGTCCTCGAGCACCTCGACGAAGATGCCGCCGAGGCCGAACAGCAGCAGCGGCCCGAACTGCGGATCCCGGTTCGCGCCGATGATCGTCTCCGTCGCATCGTCGAGGTCGACCATCGCCTGGACCTGGACGCCGAGGACGTCCGCGTCGGGCTGGTAGTTGTGCGCCCGCGCGACGAGATCCTCGTAGGCGTCACGCACGTCCTCGTCGGCGACGCCGACCCGGACGCCCCCGATGTCGGACTTGTGAAGAATATCCGGGCTGACGATCTTCATCACGACGTCGCCCTCGATCGACTCGGCGATCCGCTCGGCGTCCGCCGGCGAATCGACGACCTCGCCAGCGGGCGTCGGGATCCCGTACGCGTCGAGCAGATCCATCGCCTCGACGCCCAGACGGTTGTCCGACCGCCCCTCGACGCGCCCGAGAATCTCGCGAGCACGCTCGCGGTCGACGTCCTCGAACGTCTCGGGGTCGGGGTAGGTGCGCTCGGAGATCTCGCGGTATCGCGAGAGCGCTTCGAGGCTGTCGACGGCGCGAGCGGGATCGAAGTAGTTCGGGATGCCGTGCTGGCGCAGAGCCGCGGCGCCGCGATCGGCGCTTTCCCCACCCATGAACGCGCCGACGACGGGCTTCTCGTACTCGGCCTGCAGTTCGCCGACGGCGTCGGCGAGCTCTTCGTAATCGAGGACGGCCGTCGGCGCCGCGAGGACGATCGCGGCCCCGACGCCCGAATCGTTCAGCGCGATATCCAGCGCGCCCCGGAACCGATCGACGTCCGCGTCGCCGATCACGTCGACGGGGTTGTAGCCGGTCGCCTCCTCCGGCAGGAGTTCGGCGAAGGACTCCAGCGTCTGGTCGGTGAAGGAGGCCAGAGTGAGCGACGAGTCGCCGACGGCGTCCGTCGCCATCACGCCGGGGCCGCCGGCGTTCGTGACGACCGCCACGTCGTCCTCGGGCAGGGGCGGGAGCCCGGAGAGCGCTCGCGCGGCGTCGAACAGTTCCTGGACGGTGTCGACCCGGAGCACACCGGCCTGATCGAGCCCGGCCTCGTAGGCCGCCTCGCTGCCAGCCATCGTCCCGGTGTGGGAGGAGGCAGCCTGGGCCCCGGCCTCCGTCCGTCCGGACTTGACGAGGACGATCGGCGTGTCGTCGCTCGCCGCCCTGGCTGCCTCGATGAACTCCCGACCGCGATCGACGCCCTCGAGGTAGCCGACGATGACGTCGGTGTCGTCGTCCTCGCCCCACGCCCGGACGAAATCCGTCTCGTCGAGAACTGCCTTGTTCCCCAGCGAGACGACGTCCTTGAAGCCGATCTCCTGCTGGATGGCCCAGTCGAGGACGGCGGTGACGAACGCACCGGACTGGCTCATGAAGGAGATCGACCCCGAGAGCGCGTTGTCGGGGCCGAAGGTGGCGTTCATCCCGACTGGGGTACTCATGATTCCGAGGCTGTTCGGCCCGACGACGTTGAGGTCGTACTCGTCGGCGACGGCCTGGAGCTCCTGTTCGCGCGTGGCACCCTCGCTGCCCGTCTCGCCGAAGCCAGCGGTGATCACCACGACGTTCTGGATTCCGACCTCCCCCGCGGATCGAACGGTGTCGATCGCGGCGTCGGGCGGAACCACGACGACGGCCAGGTCGACGCGTGGCGCCGACGCGAGGTCGTCGTAGCAGTCCAGACCGAGCACGGTCCCCCTGTAGGGATTCACGGCGACGATCTCTCCCCCGAAGTCCGCCTGGAGGTTCTCGACGATCGCCCGGCCGACGGAGCCCTCGCGGTCCGTCGCGCCGACGACGGCGATCGCCGACGGCGCGAACAGTTCCGATAGGCGTCCCATCAGTGTTCGAAACTCGGTCGCGCGAGTGCTTAAATGCAGGGTGGAGCCCCACCGCGTGGGAACGGATCCGAGCCGCCGACGCCATCGATCGGTGGGTGCTCGTACTCCTACTGGCCGATCCGAAACCGCCGGCCAAATATGACCGCGATCACGTACAGCCCGATCGCGACGAGCACCATGCTCCCCGAGGCAGCGACGTCGTTGGTGTATGAGAACGTGATCCCAGAGACGGTCGAGAGCTGCGCGATCAGGATCGCGATCAGAATCGACGATCGAAACGTGGGTGCGATCTGCCCCGCAGCGGCGACCGGGACGACGAGCATCGCGGCGACGAGGATGACGCCGAGAACCTGCATCGCACCGACGATCACGAGTGCCGCGAGCACGACCAGCAGGTAGTTCGTCCTGTCCACGTCCATTCGTGCGACCCGAGCGGCCCGTTCGTCGATCGTGCTGTAGAGGAGCTGCTTGTAGGAGGCCACGACGATACCGACGACCAGCACCGTCAGTCCGGCGAGGACGCAGACGTCGGTCCAGCTTAACCGAGTCACGCCGCCGAACAGGTACTGGTTGATGCTGACGGCGATGCCGCCACTGAGGCTCACGAGCACAGTCCCGATCGCGAACCCGCCCGAAAGCACGATCGCCATCGAGACGTCGTTGTAGACGTCGGCGTAGTCGGCCATCGCCTGGATGAGCACCGCGGCGAGCGCTGCGACGACCAGTGCAGTGAGGAAGGGGAGGAACTCCTGGGAGTATCCGAGCGCCGACCGCGCGAAGAGCCCCGCTGCGACCCCGGCAAATGCGACGTGTGCGAGCGTGTCGCCGATGAACGCCATCCGGCGGTGGACGAGGAACGATCCAACGAGCGGCGCGAGGATTCCGACGAGTAGCCCGGCGACCAACGCGCGCTGCATGAACTCGAAGCCGAGCATCTCCCGATAGACGCCGAGGACTGCCGGCGTCGCGGCGTCGACCACTGCGGCCTGGAGCAGTCCGGTCATGCGTGATCGGGGTAGTGGTCGTGGTGGACGACCTGGTGGGCGGTGCCGTAGGCGTCAGCGAGAACGTCGGCGTCGAACCCGCCTGGGTCGCCGTGGTAGTGCAACGTACAGTTCACGCAGGCGACGGTGTCGGCGTGCTCGGTGACGACGCCGATGTCGTGCTCGATGAGCAGGATTGCGACGCCGTCCGCGGAGAGGCCGTTCAACAGGCTGTAGAACTCCTCGCGCGACTCGGCGTCGACGCCGACCGTCGGCTCGTCGAGTGCGAGGAGGTCCGCCTCTCCCGCCAGGGCGCGGGCGATGAACGCTCGCTGGCGTTGCCCACCGGAGAGCGACTGAATCCGCCGGTCCGCGAGCTCCGCCACGCCCGTGGTCTCCATCGCACGGTCGACGGCCTCGTGGTCCGCCGGACCGAATCGCCCGAAGCCTGCGTGGGGAAAGCGCCCGAGCCGAACGATCTCCTCGACGGTGATCGGCACCGAGCGGTCGTTGCTGGCAACGCCCTGCCCAACGAACCCGATTCTGTGGCCGTCGTCGAACGCGTGAGCGGGCTCGCCGAACAAGGTCGCCGTGCCGCTGTCGGGGCGCCGCAGCCCGAGCGCGATCGAGAGCAAGGTGCTCTTGCCGGAGCCGTTCGGGCCGACGAGACCGAGAAACTCGCCGTCGTCGAGGGTCAGGGAGACGTTTTCGAGGACGTCGACCTCGGTGTAGCCGAAAGTGACGTTCGCGACGTCGAGTACCGTCATTGCCCACCGAGTGCAGTTCTGAGTGTGGGAAGATTGACCTCCCGCATGAGCTCGAGATAGCCAACCTCCTCCGTCGCCCACTCGTCGGTGACGCCGGAAATTGCCGTGACGTCGAGCACCGCTTCCGCCGAGGTGTCGGCAACGAGCTGCTCCGCGTGCTCGCGGGGTTCCAGCACCGGGTGCAGGACGTGCTCGATGTCGTGTTCCTGAATGAGATCCTCGGCCTCCCGGCGTGCGGCGGCGCTAACGCCCTCGTCGGGCGAGATCCCAGTCATTGCGTGGACGTCGAACCCGTAGGTCGACCCGAGGTAGCCGAAGGCGTTGTGTCCGGCGACGAGGACGGCCTCGCGCTGCGTGTCCGCGAGGGCGTTCTCGAACTCGTGGTGTAGCTCGTCGAGTTGCGCGAGGTAGGACTCCGTCCGGTCGTGATACTCGTCTTCGTTGTCGGGGTCGACTGCGACGTACCCGTCGCGGATGGTCTCGACAGCGTGCTTCGTCCGACGCGGATCGAGCCAGAAGTGTGGGTCCATCTCACCGTGGTCGTGGTCCGTCTCCCCCTCCTGGTCGTGGCCCTCTCCTCCCTCGTGATCGTCTCCCGCATCGGATCCGTGGCTGTGTCCGTCGTGGTCGCTACTCTCTTCGTGATCGTGGGCAGTCTCGTGGTCTCCGAAGGGAATCAGTTCGATACCCTCGCGGGCGGCGACGGGCTGAACGTCCTCGCCGTCGGACTCGATCGTGTCGACCACGTCGTCGGCCCAGGGCTGGAACCCCTCCGCCATGTAAACGAACAGGTCGGCACCGTAGATATCGCTCTGCTGTCCAGCGGTGGGACCGTCCCAGCCGTGACCGTGCTGCCCGAATGGGACCACGCTGTCGACGTCGGCACTGTCGCCCTCGACCTGCCGAGCAAGGTCGTACAGCAGGTAGAAGGACGTTTGCGTGCCTGCGTTGCTGGACGAACCCAGACCGAGGTCGACGCATCCAGCGACGGCGCCCGTCGCAATCGTGCCGGTGATACCGAGGAGCTGTCGTCTCGTGGGCTGCATAGACGGTGATCGGTGTCGGGCCCACAAGAAAGTTATTATTCTGTAGATCCAGATTAATAATCCCTGCCAACAGAGCGGTAGACGATATTAAACGCGCCCTCTACCGCCAGCAACAGATCGAGAGCAGATACTGCTGACAGGCGAGCTGGTCACCGTTGCTATCGAAACTATCCGTGAGATCAGGGCCCGCGTCTGAGTGGGCGAACGGAGAAGAAACAGGAAAGGAAGCAGGAGAGGAGACAGGAGAAGAAACGGAAGGAATTCGACGGCGAGAAGGGCAGAAACGAGGATGCCCGACGGAATCGCCTCAGACCGGCGTGAACTCGTAGCTGTAGACGTGGTTGAGGATGAGATAGGTCACCACGCCCAGCACGAGGCTGAGGATCCACGACGCCGCGGCGATCCGGCCGATCCGGGGGTGCAGCGACTCCCGAAGCTCCGCGGGCGTATGAGAGATGCCCAACAGAAAGGCGTACACGACGACCGGCATCGCGACTGCGGAGAGAATGATGTGGATCGCAAGCATGACGAAGTAGCCCAGCGCGATCGGATCTGGGACGGACTCGACGAGGCGTTTCTCGCCACCGCCCCCGACTTTCGGGAGGTAGAGCAGCAAGAAGAGGAGGATGAGCCCGAACGCCGCGGTCATCGATTTCGCGTGGGCGTCGATCTTGCCCTGCTTGACGTAGCGCCAGCCCGCGATCAGGCAGACGGTCGCCGCGAGATTGACGACGGCGATCGCGTGCCCGAGCAGATCGACGCCGTTCCGTCCGATGTTCGGGTAGACCGGAAACAGCCCCTCGAAGGTCCCGATCACTGCGACGTACCCGACGACGGTCAGCACGGCAGTCACCGCCGCAACGTTGTCCTTGAGCCACGACGGACCGTCGCCCAGCATCGGCGTCGACGATTCGGCCATTGGCGATAGATTGGGTGCCGCACAGTTGGCCGTTCCGCTTCGCGGAAACGGGACCCCCACAGCCACGGGGAACGATCGGCGAGAGATCGGAGACAGTTGGGCGACAAATCGGCGACGCACGCGATCGAATGGACGAAGCTGGCCGCCGATGCACCCCTCCGACCACGATCCATCATGGAAATCCCCGTTAAAGTGAAACGCGAGCCCCACGAAATCGGGGTATGAGCGTCGAGGGGGAGCAACGGACGATTCGCTGTCTCGTCGCGAAAGTGGGTCTCGACGGCCACGATCGTGGCGCGCACGTCATCGCGCGAGCATTCCGCGACGCCGGCTTCGAGGTCATCTACTCGGGTCTGCACAACGCCCCGGACGAGATCGTTCAGGCGGCGGTCCAGGAGGACGTCGACGTCCTCGGCATCTCGATTCTCTCGGGCGCGCACGGCACGCTCGTTCCGAAGGTCATCGAGGGGCTCGAGGAGTACGGCGCGATGGACGACACGCTGCTCATCGTCGGCGGCGTGATTCCCGACGACGACAAGGCGGAGCTCGAGGAGCTCGGCGTCGCCGAGGTGTTCGGCCCCGGGACGGAGCTGGAGACCACGATCGAGTTCGTACGCGAGAACGTCCGAGATCGACGATGACCGGGGACGGACGATGACCGAGAAGTCAGCTGGTGAGGTCGAGCCGGGTCGCGAACCGCCGGGGTCCACAGTTGCCACAGCGGAGCCGGAGTTCGACGTGGACGCGCTCGTCGAGAATCTCCTCGCAGGCGAGCATCGTGCGCTCGCGCGGGCGATCACCTACATCGAGGATCGCACGCCGGGCTATCGCCAGCTCGTCGGGGAGCTTCACGAACATACCGGCGACGCGAGCGTCGTCGGGATCACCGGCAGCCCCGGCACCGGGAAATCAACCCTCGTCGACAAGCTCGCACTCGAGTACCGCGATCGCGGCGAGACCGTCGGCGTCATCGCCGTCGACCCGGCGTCGCCGTTCACCGGCGGCGCGGTACTCGGCGACCGGATCCGGATGGGCTCGACGGTCGGCGACATGGACGTCTTCGTACGGTCGATGTCGGCGCGCGGCGCACTGGGCGGGCTGGCCGCCGCCACAGCCGACGCCGTTCGAGCACTGGACGCCTTCGGCAAGGACCGGATCATCATCGAGACGGTCGGTGCTGGCCAGAACGAGATCGACGTAGTGCGGACAGCCGACACCGTCGCGGTGCTGGTCCAGCCCGGTGCCGGCGACGACGTGCAAATGCTCAAGGCCGGAATTCTCGAGATCGCGGACTGTTTCGTCGTCAACAAGGCCGATCTCGACGGCGCGAACCGGACCGTCCAGGAGCTGACCGAGATGCTCCAGCTCGAACGGGACGTCGATCCGATCGTCCAGACCGGCCACCACGGCGCCGAGGAGGTCGAAGACTCGCGGTCCGACACCGAGGATAACCAAGACGAAGCAGCGGACAACGGTGACGGCGAGTGGCGCACGCCCGTCGTCGAGACCGTCGCGACCCACGGCGAGGGCGTCGACGCCGTGATCGAGGCGTTCGACGACCACCGCAATTTTCTCGCCGACAGCGGCGCGCTCGCAGACCGCGCCAGATCGCGCTACGCCGAGGAGATCCGGACGCTCCTCCGAGAAGATCTCGGCACGCTGCTCGAAGCGGAGATCGAGGACCGCGGCGGCATCGAGGCGCTCGCTCGGGACGTCCACCGCCGGGAGACGAACCCCTACACGGTCGCCGACGAGCTGCTCGATCCGATCCGGGACTGCGTTGCCGAGAATCGGGACTGACGGGGCGGTGCCGTTCGAGCGATCAGGACGCCGAGCTACTGCTCCGGCGGGTAGGCCGCCGCTAGCCCGTCCAGCCCCTCGTGGTGCTCCGTGGTGTGGGGAGCCGTCAGCGGCGAGACGCTCACCGCACCGTCGAGGACGGCGTGGCGATCGGTTCCCGGCGACTCCTCGAGAGTACCTTCGGCCATCAGCTCCCAGATGCGATCCTGGAGGCGGAGCTGATCGCCGTCTCGGATCGCGTCCATTTCGTAGCGATGCGAGGGCGAGGTGATTCGCATCGGTGCCGGGGCTGCAGCCGGCTGTTCCGGGTCGACCGATTCGGTTGCGGCGAGGTGGCCATCAGGCACGGGTGCGTTGACGTTGAGATAGTCGGCGTGCTCGAAGACGCCGGCGTCGAGCGCGTGTTCGACCAGGAAACGCGTCGCGCGGACAGCTTCGCGGAAGTCCCGCTCCTCGACCTCCGCGTCCTCGAAGGCGACGTCGTCGACTGGGACGTACAGTGAGGACGCGATCGACGGCACGCCGTGGAATGCGGCCTCGACGGCAGCGCTGACGGTCCCCGAGCGACCGAGCACGTAGCCCCCGAGGTTCGCGCCGCGGTTGCAGCCAGCGACGACGAGGTCGGGATCGGGGCAGAACTCCTGGAGGCCGGCGATTACGCAGTCCGCTGGAGTGCCCGTGAGCGCGATGCCGCCATTGCGTTTCTCGATAACGACGTCCGTGGAGGTCTGCCGGCCGACCTTGCTCTGATCGGTCGCGGGCGCGACCACCGTCACGTCGGCGACCGTCGAGAGGCCGGCGTCGAGCGCCGCCAGCCCGGGCGCGTCGATCCCGTCGTCGTTCGTGAGGAGGATCTCGGGCTGCTCGTCCATGGTCGCATCAGTGACCGGGGAGCGAAAAGGACTCCGGAGGCCAACACTCAAGCGGCACCCGTCCATCGGCCACTCCATGGCTGTCGCGGGACTCTCGACTGGTGCACTCGTCGTGTTCGCGCTGATCGGGGTCGCGCTCGTGCTGTTCGTCTCCGAGACGTTCCCAAGCGACGTGACCGCGATCGGGATCGTCGTCGCGATCGCAATCGCCGAGCCCTGGGTGGGGCTGACCCCGACGGAAGCGATCTCCGGCTTCTCGAACCCGGCGACGATCACCATCGTCGCGATGTACATGCTCAGCGCCGGCGTGCAACAGACCGGGATCGTCGAGCATCTTGGCGTCAGGCTCGCGTCGTTCACCCGTGGCGATCCGGACCGAGCGCTCCTCGCCACGGTCTGCACGACCGGCCCGATCGCGGGCGTCGTCAACAACACGCCCGTCGTCGCGGTGTTCATCCCGCTGGTGCAGGACCTCGCACGCGACGCCGACGTCTCGCCCTCGAAACTCCTGCTGCCGCTGTCCTACGCCGCAATCCTCGGCGGAACCCTGACGTTGATCGGGACCGCCACGAACATCCTCGCGAGCGACGTCGCCGGCGCGTTGATCCCCGGTCGCGACGGGATCGGCATGTTCGAGTTCACGCCGCTGGGGATCGTCGTGCTCGTGGTCGGGATCGCCTACCTCCTGACGATCGGCCGGGCGCTCACGCCGGCTCGCGTCCCCGTCGACGCCGACCCGCTCGAGCGATTCGACATGGAGGACCACCTCGGACGGGTCGTCGTCCGTGCGGAGTCACCGCTCGTGGGGCGGTCCGTCGACGACATTGCCGAGACGGTCGACACAGAGATCGCACTCCTGCAGCTTCGCCGCGACGGCGAGGTGTACGCGTTGCCGGACGGCGACGCGACCGTGCGACCCGACGACCGGCTGATCGTCCACGGTACGCTCCAGGCGATCAATCGCTTCCGCGAGACCAACGACCTCCGACACCTCCATCGCGAGGACGTGACTGCGGCGACGTTCGACGAGGCGCCGACCGCGTACACGCTCGCGACCGCGATCGTCCCCAAGGACTCCGAGTTCGTCGGCGAGACGTGGGGCGATACCGGGCTCGAACGGTTCCACCGGACGAGCGTGCTGGCCGTGCGCCGAGAGGGCGTCCTCTATCGTACGGATCTCGCCGAGATAGAACTCCAGCCCGGCGATCACCTGCTCCTGCGAACGACGCCGGAGACGATCGAGTATTTCGCCGACAGTCCGGAGCTCTGGCTCGTGGACGAGCGCGTGCTGGAAGCGCGGGACGCCACCGATCCCGAGTCCGTGGCACCGCTGACCGCCCGAACGCCGGTGGCGCTCTCGATCGTGCTCGTCGTCGTGTTCGCCGCAGCGGCGACGCCGGCGCCCGTGGTGGTCACGGCGCTCGGTGGCGTCTTTGCGATGCTCGCGACCGGCTGTCTCTCGCCGTCGGACGCCTACGACGCGGTCTCCTGGAACGTCATCTTCCTGCTAGCCGGCGTCATCCCGCTCGGGCTCGCGATGGAGCGCACCGGCGGGGCGACTGCGATCGCAGACGCACTCGCGACGAGTGGTGAGGTGCTCCCCGCCCTCGCCGTCCTCTACCTGTTCTACGTCGTGACGAGCACGCTCGCGAACGTCATCACGCCGGTCGCGACAGTGGTCCTCATGCTCCCGGTCGCGGTCGACACGGCGCTCCAGCTCGGTGCGAGCCCCTTCGCCTTCCTGCTCGCGGTGACCTTCGCCGGCGCGACGGCGTTCATGACGCCGATCGGCTACCAGACGAATCTCATGGTCTACGGGCCCGGCGGCTACAAATTCACGGACTTCCTTCGCGTGGGCGCACCGTTGCAGCTCCTGCTCTCCGTCGTGACGACGGTCGGAATCTGGGCATTCTGGGGCGTCTGAGTCCCCGTCGCTGGCGTGCGAGCGGGCCCGGGCGGTGCGTTTATGCCGCGGCCCCCGCATCTTCCGCCGAATGAGCGATAGCGAGGGGAGCGGATCGGCAAATGCGGGTGATTCGAGCGGTGCTGAAACGCCGCCTGGCCCCGCCCGTGACCCCGACGTCGAGGCGCTCCTCGGACAGCTTGAGGAGCTCGAAGAGACCGTCGACTCCGAGCAGGAGCTCGAGCAGGTCCAGTCGACGATCAGCCTCGCCGAACGGATCCCTGGGAGCGGCTTCCTCAGCGGCCACATCCAGAAGTACACGACCCGGGACGTCGCCGAAGCGGTCGTGGGCGCGATCCTCATCTCGATGCCGATGCTCGTCGAGGACGGCGTCTTCGACGTCGCCGCCTACCTCACCGACAGGTGGATGTTCGGCGTCCCCATCTTCTTCGCGCTCAACGTCGTCTTCGTCGTCGTGATGAGCATCGGCTTGCTCTACTGGGCGGACATCCGAGAGGTCAAGATCTCGAATCCGATCTTCGGGATCGTCCCCCGCCGGCTGGTGGGCGTGCTGACCGCCTCGTTCCTGACCGCGACCGGGCTCGTCTTTCTCTGGGGCCGCCACCGCGTCGGGGACCCCTCCGATTTCGAGGTGCTCGCGCGGATCGTGGTGGTCTGGACCGCGGCGGCGTTCGGTGCCGCACTCGGTGACATCCTGCCCGGCGAGAGCGCAGGGTACGACATCACGATCCAGAACCTCGACGACATCGTCAAACCCGAGGAGTAGAGACGGCGGCGCCAGTGACGGCCAGACCGTTTCCGACGATCACGAACGGGCGTCAGCCCCCGGCCAGCAACCGGACTGGGCCGGCCATCGGGCGCTGGCGACGGCCGGTCGACACTCCGCCGTCACGGACGGCGGCCGGTCGAACCGGTGACTCAAGAGTTATGCCCGTCGACCGGAAATTCTCCGGCATGACGAAGTTCGGCTGGTTCGCCTCCCTCGAGGAGTTCTCCCCGCAAGAGTGCCTCGATCAGGTGGATATCGCGTACGCGAACGGGTTCGACTCGATCACGGTCAACGACCACTTCCACCCCTGGTTCCACACGAAGGCGGGTGGAGAGCCCGCAAACTGCGGCAACTGCTGGTCGTGGATGCCCATCGCGCTCGATCGGACGGAGGACATGGAGATCGGAACGGGCGTCAGCGCCCTGCTCCGGCGGTACCATCCGGCGAACGTCGCCCACCGGCTCGCGACGCTGGAGGAACTCTACCCCGACCGCGTGTTCCTCGGCGTCGGGACCGGCGAGGCGCTCAACGAGTCGCCGCTGGGGAACCCCCTGCCGGACTACGGCGAGCGAGCCAAGCGAACCGCCGAGGCCATCCGGCTGATTCGTCGGCTATTCGAAGAGGAGTTCGTCACGTTCGATGGCACCTACTACCAGACCGACGAGGCCAACCTCTACACCGGTCCCGACGAGGCGCCGCCGATCCACATCGCCGCCAGCGGCCCGACCGCGGCGCGGATGGCCGGGGACCTCGGCGACGGCCTCATCACCGTCTACGAGGATCCGGAGTTCATCCACGACACCATCTTCGCCCAGCTCGAGAACGGCGTCCAGAAGTCCGAGCGAAACGAGTCCTTCGACGACGTCGAGAAGACGATCCACATCCACGTCTCGCTGGACGACGAGTACGACGCCGCACTCGAGCCCGCGCTCCCGTGGCGAGGCACTCTCGTCGATCGGTTCTACACCGACGATGTCGCCGACCCGCGCGTCATCCAGCAGGCCGGCGAAGACGAGGTCAGCGAGGAGGCGCTGACCGACGCCTACATCGTGACCGACGATCCCCAGGACATCATCGACGTCACGGAGACGTACGTCGACTGCGGGTTCGAGCACATCGTCTATCAGAGCCACAGCCCCGATCAGGAGCGCTTCGCCGAGTTCGTCGCCGACGACGTGATGCCCTCCTTCTAACGCGAACTGACCGATCCCAACGACCAGCGGGTGTCGACGATTCCTGGGTCCCCTATTCTAACAGAGAGCTACAGAGACAGGGTTCGGAGAGTCCGAGAATCAGAGACCGGCAGAGAGTCGAAGAATCAGAAACGGGGAGCAGGAATACGGATCCGGAGAGGAGTGGAGGGAAGACGACGGGAAGAGAGAGGGTGGAGAAAGGAGGGTGGAGAGAGGAAGATGAGAAGGAAGGAAGATGAGAAGAGAGGAGGGGCGGAGGAACGAAGAAGAGAAGAAAGGAGAGTGAGTGGGAGAAACGGTGAGAAGAGAGTGCCGAACGGCCGCCGTGCAGCCGGGGAACGGGGACATCGGCCGTTCCATCTGGCCACAACTCACTTGTCCGGTCCCTCCCACCTTCGGTTAGACTGAATGCCGACGCTACTGCTGGTTGGAACGGTTTCGGGGACGACGATTGCGGCCCTCGAAGACCGTGGCTTTTCGATCGAGGTCGGCGCATACGAGCAGGCCCCCGAACCCGACGGCGGAACGACGCTGGAACAGTCCGCCGTCGATCTGGCGACCGCGGCCGACTGTTCGCTGGTCTGTGAAGGGGTTGGCGACGTCGAGACAATCGAGGCGATGGGCGCCGCTGCACCGAAGCTACCGATCCTGTACGCGGCTCCGGCGGAATCGGCCGGTCGGGCCGGCGCTGCACTCGAAGCAGGTGCCACCGATCGGGTGCTGACGACCGGCGAGCGCGACGGACCGCGGATCGCGAATCGGCTCGACGGTCTCGACGGCGTCGGCGCCGAGTCCAACGGCTCGATCGTGGGAGCAGGCGGCACCGACAGACAGGACCAGCAGGGGAACACCCGCGACGAACGGATCGAGGCCCTCCTCGAGTGTGCGCAGGCGTTCATGGACGCCGACGACGTCCAGACCGTCGCCACGACCGCCATCGAGACTGCGGAACGGGCGCTCGGCTACGATATCGTGAGCGTCCGGCTGTTCGGCGACGACAGGACGACGCTCCGGCAGGTCGCGAGCTCCGACCGGGCCGAAGAGGTCCTCGGGCTGTTGCCGGTGGTGACGCTGGAGGACAGCGTCGTTACCCCGGCGATCGAGGAGAATCGTCCGCTCGAACTCGATCAGGAGATGTTATCGGAAGCGGGAATCGACTCGGTCCAGTCGGCGCTCGTCCTGCCGCTTGGCGACCACGGCGTCGTGAGTTTCGGCGCGATGGAGCCGGACGCCTTCGGCAGCGGCGATCGCAACGTCGGAGAGCTACTGGCAGCGAACGCAAGTGCGGCGCTGGATCGCATCGATCGCGTCGAGCGAATCGAGGCGATTCACGGGACGATGCGGGAGATGCTCGACGCCCGGAGCCCCGCCGCAGTCGCCCAGCAGGCCGTGGACGCCGCCGCGGACATTCTCGGCCATCAGTTCGTCGTCTGCTTCCTCGAGGGCGACGATTCGCCATCGGGGCTGGAGCCGGTCGCCTGGACCGACGCCGCGGCGACGCTGACCGGTGGGGAGCTCCCGACACCCTCGGCTGGCGACGGCTCGCTCGAAGCGTTCGAGACCGACACCGTCGTCCGCCGAGACAGTACCGAGGCGGAGGCCGCCAGCGGACTCCCGGCGACGAGCAGACTCCACGTCCCGATAGAGGACGCCGGGACGCTCATGATCGCGACGCCGGGGCCCGGCGCGTTCGACGAGTCCGACGTGCAGCTCGCGCGACTGCTCGCGACCAACGTCGCGCGGGTGCTCGACCGGGTCGAGCGCACCCACGAACTCGAACGCCTCGAGACCGTCTTCGAGACCGTCGACGACATGGTGTACGTCCAGGACGAGGCGGGGAACATGTTGCACTGTACGCCGGTGCTTGCCGAGCGGCTCGGCTACGATCGCGACGAAGTCATCGGGATGAACGTCGGCGATCTCGTCGACGACGAGTCCGAAGCCGAGGGAGCCGAACTCATACGGGAACTACTGGAGGAACCACCCGACGCGACCCGGACCCAGCAGATCGACCTGGCAGGCGAGGACGGCAAAGAAATCCCCGTCGAGATCACCTACAGCCTGCTGCCAAGCGAGGAGTTCCGAGGGGTCGTCGGCGCGGTCAACGACATCAGCGACCTCGTCGCGGTCCGCGAACAGCTCGACTCCCAGGAAGACCGATTCGAGTATCTCTTCGAGAACATCCCCGACCCGGTCGTCGAGGGACATTTCGAGGAGGAAGCCGTCGTCGAATCGATCAACGACGCGTTCGAGGAAACCTTCGGGTTCGAGGAATGGGAAATTGCCGGTGAGCGACTCAACGACGTGATCGTTCCCGACGACCACATGGAGCGCGCTCGCGAACTCGATCAACAGACCGCGACCGGGACAGTGAACCACGCGGAGGTCGAGCGAGATACCCAGTACGGCCGCAGAGAGTTCCTCTTCCGAGGAGTCCCCTACGAGGCGACCGACGGAGTCACGCGGGGTTTCGGCATCTACACCGACATCACCGAGCAGAAGGAACGCGAGCGGCATCTCGAGGTGCTCCAGCGGCTTCTCCGGCACAACGTTCGCAACGAGGTGAACGTGTTGCTCGCCGGGATCGATCAGCTGGAGGACGCGCGGGCCGAGGACGACGTGCAGGAAGCCGAGCTTCTGGCGACCCTCGACGAGACCGCGCGCGATCTGCTCTCGATGAGTCAGAAGGCAAAGCGCATCAGCCGGGTCATCGACGCCGAGCAGCGGGAGCTCGGCAACGTCGACGCGGCGTCGATCGTTCGGGCTGTCGTCGAGCGGGTCCGCCAAACCCATCCCGACGCGACGATCGAGCTCGACGCGCCGGAGTCCTGCCCCGTCCTCGGGTCCGGTGCCATCGAGCGAGCAGTCGAGGAGCTCGTCGGCAACGCGCTCCAGCACGCGGGCGATAGCCCGACGGTCACCGTCGATCTTCGGGCCACCGACGACGGCGCAGATCTCACCGTCGCCGACGACGGTCCGGGCATTCCCGAAGCCGAGCGAAACGTGTTGGAAGACGGCGAAATCACGCCGCTCCAGCACGGCAGCGGGCTCGGCCTCTGGCTGGTCACGCACGCGACGGCTGCCAGTGGCGGGACGGTGTCCTTCGATCCGACGGCAGACGGCGCACGGGTGACGCTCTCCTTCCGGTCGATCGAGAGCGACGACTGACGGACGCCAGCGAAGCGAGGGATCGGCAGTGGGTAGCAGTTAGGGATCGATCGTCGCTCTGGCTGTGAAAGAGAGGCTTCAAGGGTCTCGGCGGGGAGTATCGTCCATGGCCGACACGTACACGCTGACCATCGAGTCCGACTCCGAGCACGAATCCGAAGAGATCGACGTTCCAGTCGCCGCCATCGAGGCGCTCGGCGACGACGAATCACCGACCGAGATGGCCGGTGACCTGGTTCTGCTCGGCCTCGCCCAGCAGATGCACAGCCGCGTCTTCCACGCCGAGGAGGCGCCCCAGGAGGCCGTCAAGGAGGCCAACGAGCTGCTCGAGGAGGCCTTCGAGGAGCGGTTCGGGCAGACGTTCCAGGAGATGGCCGGTCACGACCACTGAACGTCGTTCACTGCAACCGATCACGACCGACGACGCCCGGGGTCGCGGTCGTTCGAAACCGCAATTGACCACCGACGATCCGACCGGTCTCCGGTACCACAGCGCACCGGATTCGGGGTCGACGCCGCTCGATTCGACGGGCGGTAGCGGGCTCCTCGTGGGCTGCTTCGACGACTTTTTATAGCCCATGACCATCGTTTCCGACGAGACAGGCTTGGCCTGTTTCACTGATCCGTAGGAGCCTAAGGCGCACTACGGAGGTGAACAATGGCAGATCAGGAGATCGAACTAGCAGTTTCTCGCGCACTCGAGGAGTCGCCCGACCGGAACTTTACCGAGTCGGTCGACCTCGCGATCAATCTGCGCGACCTCGACTTGAACGACCCGTCGAATCGTGTCGACGAGAGTATCGTCCTTCCTGCCGGTACCGGCCAGGAGACGACCATCGCCGTCATTGCAGAAGGTGAGACCGCAGTCCGAGCCGAGGACGTCGCCGACGACGTCCTCTCCGGCGACGACCTCGCTGACCTCGGCGATGACGACGACGCGGCGAAGGACCTCGCTGGCAACACCGACTTCTTCGTCGCAGAGGAGGCGCTCATGCAGGACGTCGGGCGCTACCTCGGGACGATCCTGGGGCCACGCGGCAAGATGCCGACCCCGCTCGGTCCGGACGACGACGTCGTCGAAGTCGTCGAACGGATGAAAAACACCGTCCAGCTCCGCAGCGGCGACCGGCGCACGTTCCACGCGCTGGTCGGCGCCGAAGAGATGTCCGCCGAGGAGATCGCCGACAACATCGACGTGATCCTCCGGCGACTCTACGCGGACCTGGAGAAGGGTCCCCAGAACGTCGACACGGTCTTCGTGAAGACGACGATGGGTCCCGCAGAGGAGGTGGTGTAGATGAGCGCCGAACATCGCACCGAGACGATTCCCCAGTGGAAGCGCGAAGAGGTCGACGCCATCACCGACCTGCTCGAGAACTTCGAGAGCGTCGGCGTCGTGGACATCGCTGGCATTCCGAGCCGGCAGCTCCAGGACATGCGTCGTGGCCTCCACGGCACCGCAGAGCTCCGGGTCAGCCGGAACACGCTCCTGCGCCGTGCACTCGAGGAGTCCGATCGCGGTCTCGACCAGCTCACTGGTCACGTGACCGGACAGGTCGGCCTCATCATGACGAACGAGAACCCCTTCGGGCTCTACCAGCAGCTGGAAGCCTCGAAGACGCCCGCGCCCATCGGTGCGGGCGAGGTCGCTCCCAACGACATCGTCATCGAGGAGCAGGACACCGGGATCGATCCGGGACCGTTCGTCGGAGAGCTCCAGACGGTCGGCGCAGCCGCGCGGATCCAGGAGGGCTCCATCCACGTGACGGAGGACAGCCTCGTCTGTGAGGCAGGAGAGGAAGTCTCCGACGACCTCGCAAACGTTCTCTCAGAGCTCGGACTCGAACCCAAGGAGGTCGGCCTCGACCTTCGTGGCGTCGTCGCAGACGGCGTCCTCTTCGAGCCCGAGGAGCTGGAGATCGACGTCGACGAGTATCGCGACGACGTGGCGACCGCAGCCGCACGCGCTCGCAATCTCTCGGTCAACGCCAACTACCCGACGGCGACGACCGCGGGCACGCTCATCGCGAAGGCGCAGGGCGAGGCCAAGAGCCTCGGTCTGCAGGCCTCCATCGAGAGCCCGGATCTCGCAGACGACCTCGTGAGCAAGGCGGACGCGCAGGTTCGCGCGCTCGTCGCTCAGGTCGACGATCCGGACGCGCTCCCGGAGGACCTCCAGGACGTCGAGGCCCCCGCACAGCCGGCAGCCGACGAGGCCGCCGATGCTGAGGACGAGGGCGACGACGAGTCCGACGATGTCGAGGACGAACAGGCCGACGACCAAGCGGACGCCGATGCCGACGATGACGACGGCGACAATGCCGGCGCAGAAGGCCTCGGCGACATGTTCGGGTGATTCACAATGGAGTACGTATACGCAGCACTCATCCTCAACGAGACCGGCGAAGAGATCAACGAGAGTAACCTGACCGACGTGCTGGAGGCCGCGGGCGTGGACGTCGAAGAGTCCCGCGTCAAGGCCCTCGTGGCCGCCCTCGAGGACGTCGACATCGACGACGCCGTCGCAGAGGCGGCCGCAGTCCCCGCTGGCGGCGCAGCCGCCGGTGGCTCCGCGGGCGGCGAGTCCGCGGACGAGGCCGACGATGACGACGATGACGAGGTCGAGGAGGCCGACGAGGACCTCCCCGATACGACGGACGACGACGAGGACGAGGAGGCCAGCGGCGAGGGCCTCGGCGACCTCTTCGGCTGAACTCCGTTTCGAACATTTCCTCGTTTTATTTCGATTCCGTAGCTGCTGCGCTGGCAAGTGGTACGGACAGTACCGCGACAGCAAAGCAGTAGGAAGCCCCCTCCCGCTCGCGCACGCTCGCTCGCTCGCTGTGCGCGGCCTCGCTACCGCTCGGCCGTGCTTACTTCGCGAGCGAACGCGAGCGGTCGGCCCCTTCCAGTCCCTCCCAGTGGATTTCAGCCGAGTGCTTCGCTACGGTGGATCGTCGCCCGGCTGTGATCGGCGAGCGATCGGTTCAAAACGTGGCCTGGAATCCCCACGCAATTCGCGCTCAGAGAATCAGTCACCGGGTGGGACTGGAAGGGGCCGACCGCTCGCCGGTGTAGGCGAAGTAAGCACTGGACTGAGCGAACGAAGTGAGCGAGGGAAGCGCGCAACGAGCGTACGCCGGCGAGCGGGAGGGGGCTTCCAAGCGGTTCGCCCTGCTTGTAGTTAGCCCAGTTCTCTAAACGAAGTTCCTCAGTGTCAGACGCACGCTTATTAGCCCCCGGGCCGTCGCCACGGGCATGCCCACGATCGAGATCACCGAGGACCAGCACGAGTACCTCGATGCCCTCCGCGACGACATCCAACAGGACGTCGTCGGGAAGTACGCGCACGTCCGGATGGTCGACGCGGTCCAGTACCTCATCGACAACCACGAAGGCGAGATCAACGCGACCGTCACGGCGCCCTCCGCCGGCCCCGACGTCTCCACGGAGAACGCCCCGGCCGCCGACCCGGTGGAAGACGCAGGAGAAGACGCGGCTGAGGACGCCGATGAGAGCGAGGATGCGGCCGAGGAGGAGAGCGTCGAGGACGAAAGCGACGCTGACGTGGAAGACGCCGACGACCCCGACTCCGAGGATGTCGAGTCGGACGACGCTGCAGCGGACGAGGAAGAGGACGCTGCTGCAGAGGAGGAAGACGACGAAGCGTCCGACACCGGCGGCGCCAGCTCACCCCCAATGGCCGCTGCCGGCGGTGGCGGCGACGACGGCATGCTCTCCGCGATGATGGCGCTCATGGACACCCACGACGACAAGTGGGAGGACGCGGCCGGCGACACCGGCTACGAGGTCGAGCTTCCCGACGGCTCCTCGGAGTCCGCGGCCACGCAGGACGACGTGCGCGCGCTCCTGTTCAAACACTACGAGTAGCGACCCCCGAAGGATCGGCTCTCTATCTCACTCGTTTCTGGGACGACCGCGCCGGGCGCCACAGCCAGCCACATAGTACACCGCCAGCTCGTGCAGCCGTGGATGTGCCACGGCGTGTGGCCTCGCCGCCCGCACGAGGTCGTAGGCGTCGAGCAGAGAGCGGTCCTCCTCGCAGGCGATCGTCGTCGCGAGAATCGTGTTCGAGCGGGAGATGCCGGCTTTGCAGTGGACGAGGAGCGAGTCGCAGTCGGCATCGGCGGCGGCGCACTCGCTGTAGAGCCGCCGGGCAGCGTCAGCAGCGTCCCGGAATCGCTCCCACTCGGCCTCGTAGCCGTCCACCAGCGGCTGGAAGTGCGTGGTGCCCGGCTCGCGCTCCTCGGCGACGGTCAGCACGGCGTCGAAGCGACGATCGCAAACGTCGGGATCGGCGGCGAACCGGTTGCCGATAAAGAGCGGTTGGTCGCCGATCTGTCGGACGATCGGACGCTCGGGATGGCAGCCGTACGGTCGGACGATTGGCCCGTCCTGCTCGCGGCCATCGATCGGGACGGTGATGTGGGGCGTCGCCTCCTCCTCGTCGGTGGGCCGTTCGGACATCAATTGTGGCTCCGTCTCAGGGACTCTCCGCCGCGATCCGCTCGATCGAGCTGGCGAGCACGTCGACGCCGATCCCGATCGAGTCCTCGTCGACGTCGAACGTCGCGGTGTGGTGGCCGCCGGGGTGGTCGGTGCCGACGCCGACGTAGGCCGCGAGGCCGCCGTTCTCCTGCACTTCGCGCATGAGGTAGGTTGCGTCCTCGCTGCCGCCGAGATCGTCCCGATCGAGCACGCGCTCGACGTCGGGATGTCCCTTGGCGACCGCGCCAACGACGTCCCGGAGCTCGTCGTCGCTCTCGGCGGACGGCGCGCGGCCGTCGTCGCTGAGCGTGACGTCACAGTCGTGCATGAGTGCGGCGCCCTCGACGACCCGGCGGGCGTTCTCGTCCATGTACTCCATCAGCGGCGTGGTCTCGCCGCGGACCTCCATGACCATCCGGGCGTACTCCGGAACGATGTTCGAGGCGGTACCGCCCTCGATCACGCCGGCGTTGATCCGCGTCGGCCCGTCGCTGTGCCGGGGGATCGCGTAGCAGTTCTGGACGGCGGCGGCCAGCGCCTGGTTGGCGTTCCGGCCCTGCTCTGGCTGACCCCCGGCGTGGGCTGGCGCGCCCTCGAACTCGGCCTCGAACTGCGCGACCGCGAGGAACCCCTCGACGCCCGCGACGATCTCGCCGGTCGGGTGGTCCAGGCCGATGTGGATCGCGAGCAGGGAATCGACGTCGTCGAGGTGCCCCGACTCGGCGATCGCCTTGGCGCCGCCGACCTGCTCCTCGGCGGGCTGGAAGATGAGCTTCAGCGTCCCGGAGAACGCCTCGCTCTCGCTGATCGCCCGGAGGACGCCGATCCCGATCGCGGCGTGGGCGTCGTGGCCGCAGGCGTGCATGACACCGTCGTTCTCCGAGCGGTAGCCCTCCGCAGCGGGCTCGTGATCCGCGTCCTCGGACTCTCCACGGGGCAGCCCGTCGATGTCCACGCGGAGCGCGATCGTCGGTCCCTCGCCACGGTGAAGCTCGGCGATGAGACCCGTGTGTCCGCCCTCGAGCTGTTCGAGGATCGACTCGTCGGCGCCGGCTGCGATCGCGCGGTCGTACCACTCGTCGAGCGTCTCGTCGTCCGGGACTGCCATCCGTTCGTCGCTCGCCAGGGCGTCCGGTCCGACGTGGAGCGCATCCACGCCGATCTCGCGACACGCCTCGACGATCCGCGCCGTCGTGTAGAACTCACACCACGCCGGCTCGGGACGGCGGTGGAGGTCCCGGCGGAGCGCGATAAGCGAGTCCGAATCCGTCACTGTCGCCATGGCCGCAGGTCGGTGACGGATCCACTTAACGGCTCGCGACGGGGAGGGCAGCGTGGAGTTCCGGCCCGCAGCGAGGCGATCGGCCGTCGAAAGCCGAGTCGTCCGCATCGAAATGGAGGCGAAATCCCCATACGCAGTCGGCGCGGAGAGTCCACAGATGCACAGCGGGTCGATCGATCTCGAGGAACTCCCGGGCGGCCTCGACCTCTACGCGACGCTCGAGAGCGGCCAGTCCTACGGCTGGCGTCGTGCGGACGGCGGCTGCTACACCGACGACGGGCCCGAATCATGGGAGAGTGACCCACCGTGGTACGTCCGGGTCGTCGACGGCGACGTCCTGCGCGTCCGCCAGCACCTCGACCAGAACCCCGATGACGACGGTAGCGATCCCGAAGATCGCGATTCGGGGAGTACCGATCCCGACCCCACCAAATCGGACCACAGCGGCGGCGTCCTCGAGTGGCAGGGAACTGCCGACCTGGAAGACGAACTGCGTCGCCTGCTCCGGCTGGAGGACGATCTCCCGGCGATTCTCGATTCGGCTGCCGGGGGCGACGATGGCCTCCTGAGACCCGCGGTCGAGTACGCGCCCGGCATGCGGCTCGTCCGTGATCCGGCCTTCGAGACCCTGATCGCGTTCATCTGCTCGACGCAGATGCGCGTCGCGCGGATTCACGGGATGGTCAGCGCGCTCGCGGATGCCTACGGCGAGCCGGTTACCGTCGACGGGCGCACCTACCACGCGTTTCCCGAGCCAGCGGCGCTCGCCGAAGCGACGGAGGCCGAACTCCGCGATCTCGGCCTGGGCTATCGGGCGCCCTACGTCGTCGAGACGGCGGAGATGGTGGCCAGCGGCGAACTGGACCCGACCGACGCTCTCGGCGAGCCATACGAGGAGGCGCGTGAGACGCTCACCGGGTTCGTCGGCGTCGGCGACAAGGTCGCGGACTGCGTCTTGCTGTTCTCGCTTGGCTATCTCGAGGCCGTCCCGCTTGACACCTGGATCCAGTCGGCGATCGCGGACCACTTTCCGGAGTGTGATCGAGGCAGCTACGCCGAAACCTCGCGAGCAATCCGGGAGCGATTCGGCGAAGAGTACGCCGGCTACGTCCAGACGTACGTCTTTCATTACCTTCGGACGCGGGCGTGAATTTCTGGGGATGTCGCCGTCGTGGCTGCGCGATCGAAACGACGTTGTCGATGCCCAACCTCCAGCCAGCCAATGGCGACGACGGTGCTCTCCTGGAGCGGTGGGAAGGACGCGGCCTACGCGCTTTCCGAACTCCGCGCTGGCGACGACGAAGTCGTCGAGCTGCTGACGACTGTCGCGGGTGACACCGGCCGAAGCTCCATGCACGGCGTCCGTCGATCACTGTACGAACGGCAGGCCGCAGCGCTTGGCGCGGATCTGCGGATCGTCACGCTGCCGCCCGAGCCCAAGGACGACACATACGAGTCGGTCATGGGCGAGGTGGTCGCGGAGTACGCCAATCGAGGAATCGATCGGCTCGCCTTCGCCGACCTGTTCCTCGAGGACGTGCGTCAGTACCGGGAGGATCGACTGGCGGAGAGCCCGGTCGATCCGACGTTTCCGATCTGGGGCCAGTCGACGGACGAACAGGCGACGGCGTTCCTCGAAGCCGGGTTCCGGGCAGTGGTGGTTGCCGTCGACGGCGACCGTCTCGATCCATCGTTCGCGGGGCGTCCGTTCGACCGAGAGTTCCTCGACTCGCTCCCCGAGACCGTCGACCCCTGCGGGGAGCGAGGGGCATTCCACACGTTCGTCTGGGACGGCCCGATTTTCCACGAGCCGGTGCCGATCGACGTCGGCGAGACGGTAGCCAAGCCGGTCGGCGACGGCACCTACCACTACTCCCGACTCCGTGCAGACGAGTGATCTGCGATTCCTGAGAAGTCCGGACCGAGAGAGAGAGAGAGAGCTCCACGGACGGTTTTAGTACTCGGACCCGAACCACTCACTATGAGCGATCGAACCCGTGCACACGTGTTCGTCACCGGCCGCGTTCAAGGCGTGTTCTTCCGTGCGACCACGCGCGAACGGGCAGCGGAGGTTGGCGTCGACGGCTGGGTCCGGAACCTCGACGACGGTCGCGTCGAAGCCGTCTTCGAGGGGAGCGAGGAGCAGGTCGACGCGATGATCGAGTTCTGTCACGAGGGCAGTAGCGCGGCGCGCGTCGAGGACGTCGATGTCGAAGAACAACCGCCCGAGGGCGTCGACGGATTCCAGATCGAGCGGTGACGGCCGCGGTGGGGAGCGACCGTTCCGACATCGAGACGACCGGGCCTGAAGCCAGGCGTAACCGACCGGCAGACGTGGATCCAACGGCATCGGCGCCGGATCGGGGATTGCCTTTAAGCCACTCCCGCCCTCTACACCGGCTATGCCACTGAAGTCGTCACTCCGATGGAGCTTCTACGACCGCGCACTCGCACTTCTTCCCTTCCTGCTCGGCATCACGATCGTCGGCGTTGGCGCCTGGCTCGGTGCCGGTGCCTTCCTCAACGAGCTCGCCTTCGGCGACCCCTCGGACGCCGGATCGCCCGCGAGCCCCGTACTCCTCGCTGTCGGGCTCGTCGTCGGGCTGATCGTCTGGCAGATCGGTCGATCGGCCGTCCGTCACCACGCGATGCACGCGGCCATCGACAGCCGCATCGACGAACTCGTCGACGAGGAGCGGATCGCCAGCAGCGCGGCGACGAAGGTCGACGACCGCATCGCCGACGTCGAAACTGACGTCGAGCAGGTGAGCCGGAAGACCACCGACCTCGAACAGCGGATTCGTGGCGACGAACTCGGCAGCGAGGAACTCGACCCGAGCCCGGAGCCCACGCAGACCGGCGGTGCCGATCCCACCGAAGCTGCGGCAGCCAGCGGCGCTGCCACGTCGACGGACGACACCGCTGCCGCCGGAGCTGAGGGGACAGATCACTCCGCCGGTGCTGGTGGGGCCGGGGATGCGAGCGAAGCAGCCGACGACGGCAGCGAGACGGCAGCTGCTGGTGGAGCGACGGCAGGCGGTGCCGGCGATGCTGGGAATGACGCCGAGCCGGCAACGAACGATGCCGACGGTGGTAGTGACGCTGGTGTGGCCGGTGAGAGCACCGACGACGGCGACAACGACGATGACGGTGACGGCGGTAACGATGGCTTCGAGTGGGAGGGCGAAGACGACGACGGCGAGTACTACCGGGACGGCTGATCGACGGGAGCGACGCGAGCGGCGCTACGCCTCGAGGATGTCGTCGGTCTCTATTTCGGGTACGGTGAGTTCGCCATCGAGCGCCAACGCCGCCTGGCCGCCGACGCGGATCGTCTCGCCGGCACGGACCTGCACCCGTCCGGGACGATCCACGTAGTGACCCTGCTCGACGACGATCTCGTCCGGAAGGTCGTCGTCGAAGGCGCCGACGTGGCGAAGGAACGCGCCCGTCGCGCCGGCAGCGGTGCCAGTCACCGGATCTTCCGCGACGCCGGCCCCCGGTGCGAACGCCCGCGCGTGGACGTGCGCATCTCGCTCGAGCGTGTCGAACGTGAACGCGTAGATCCCGACGGCGTCGACCTCGTCGGCGATTTCTGCGACTGCGTCGAGATCGGGGTCGACCTCGCCGAGCTGTGAGAGGAACGCCACGGGAACGAGCAGCCAGGGGAGGCCGGTCGAGGAGACCGCGAGTGGCAGCTCGGTCTCGAGGTCCGTGACCGCCGACGGACGGAGGCCGAGCGCAGCGGCGATCCGATCGCGATCGAGATCGACTTTCTGGATCGTCGGGTCGTCCTGGGTCATCCAGACGGCGCCGTCGTCCTCGACCGTGACCTCGAGCACGCCGACAGGTGTTTCGACCTCGACGGTACCCGGATCGAGCTCGTCGATCGCCGCGAGGCCGGCGAAGGTTCCGACCGTCGCGTGGCCACAGAGATCGACGGGCTGGGTTGGTGTGAAATACTCAATTCGGTACTCTGCGACGTCACCTTCCGCGAGAAACGCCGTCTCGCTCACGGAGAGCTCCCGGGCGATAGCCTGCCGCTGGGCGGTGGAGAGGCCGGCCGCGTCGGGCACCACGCCGGCGGCGTTGCCCGACAGCGGTTCGTCCGTGAACGCGTCGACCAGAAGCGTACGCGCGGTGTGCATACGGCCTGCGATGAGCGCCTGACACAAGACGTTGCGGGAACCGTGGCAGTGATCGGCGTGGACTGTGGGGAGAGTGGTGGGAAGCTGGCGGGCGGGCACGGGGAAGGCGGGGAGATGGGGAGGCGGGGAAGTGGGAGATGGGGAGGTGGGGAGGTGGAGTGGTGGAGAGGTGGGGAGGTGGGGAGGTGGAGAGGTTGGGAGGTGGGGAGG
>Ga0207772_100087_pt1 | contig 103223 bp, 112 predicted proteins | sample A23M3SouthBayCA_2_FD_187750 | JGI IMG/M metagenome (GOLD analysis project Ga0207772, IMG submission 187750) | Aerobic enrichment media microbial communities from Eden Landing Ponds, California, USA - A23 M3 (2) (SPAdes) | ecosystem: Environmental > Aquatic > Marine > Unclassified | place...
CGTCGGGTTCTACGATACGCCTGAGGTCCAGGCGCTCACGAACCTGCTTCGAGTACTCGGTGATCCACAGGACGACGTCTCCCTCTACGGGGTGCTTCGGTCGCCGCTGTTCGGATTCACCGATGACCGCCTCGCACCAGCTGTCGCAGAGGCCGATTCAGTGTGGGATGCACTCGCCGAGACGGACGATCCACAGCTCGCGGATGCTTTCGACCTCCTCACTTCGTGGCGGACCCTTAGTGGCTGTGCGATGCCGTCTGAGGCTGGTGTGCTCCCGTGGAATCGTCTGTTGTCCCGGGTGATCGACGACACGGGGTATCTGGCGAGTGTGAGTGCTGACGAACGCAGTCAGCAGGCCGTCGCGAACGTCGAGAAATTTCGCGACCAGGTTCGAACTTGGAGTGAGAACGGTGTTCACACAGCTGCTGGGTTACTCCACCGGATCGACCGCCAAACCGAGATTGACCCCCGAGAAGGAGAGGCTGACATTCCGGGTGATGTTGAGGGCGTTCGGATAATGACGATTCACGCCGCGAAGGGACTTGAGTTCCCAATCGTCACTGTCCCCGATCTCGGAAGTGACCTCAATTTCGGGCGGTCCGTTGACGACCACGGCTATGTCCGCCTCGTCGAGGGGACGACTGATGCCCCACCGATTCCTGCAGTAGGTGCTCCCCACCCCAACGATGCGTTCGCAATCGAGAAGACGGCAGTCCACGAATATGCCGATCGTCGCTCGCTCCCGCAAGAGCGTGCGGAATCCAAACGACTGCTCTACGTGGCCTGTACCCGAACTCGGGACCACCTGCTGCTGTGTGGAACACACGACATCGATATCGATGAGTCTGGCCACATCGAACTCGGTGAGCCAGATGATTTCGACGACGCCAGTCGATGGCGGGATTGGATCCAGCCCATTCTGTTTGACGACCATGAGCTAGTCGCTGAGGCGTTTCACGATGGAGCTACAGACGCTCGAATTGGTGATGCCCAATACACCATTCAGGCGCCACCTCGGCCGGTTGAATGGCAATCTGAGGCTCCGACTGAAGAGTTAGACCCTGCGATTACTGTCCCTTCCCCGCCGGAACGTCAGGCTGCCGTTCGCGTTGCCGCGACGACCCTCGTCAGTGCTGTTGCGGATGCCTCCGAAGACGGACACAGCTACACGTCGGGGGATGGGACAGTCGGATTGAGTCCCACCACCTTCGGAACTGTTGTCCATCGGCTCAATGAGCTCCGTCCCCCACGAGAAGAGTGGCCCTCGTTTATTCGTCAATTGAGTCGTATGGGGAGCGAGGAACCGACGGATGACGATCTCCAAGCGGCCGTGAGCCATGCCCAGGATGCGATCCGGTTCGTCGATGAAACTGAGGCGGACCTCCCACTCGAAGCGACCTATGACGAGTACTCAGTTGTCGCTCGTCTTGATGACTCCCGCATAGTGGGTGATATTGACCGTCTTCTGGTCACTCCTGATGCGTATCATATCATCGACTACAAGACGAACGATCTTTCGTCGACGACGACTGATACCCTCGCTGACCACTATCGGCCGCAAATGCTTGCCTACGCTCTCGCGCTCTTCCAGCACGATCCCGCCCGGCAGGTTCGTGCTTCACTCCGGTTTACCGATGTTGGGGTTGAAGAACGGTTTGAGTGGCAACGGAGTGAACTGACTGATATCGAATCTGAACTTCGCTCTATGTTGGAGCTCGTCTCCTGAGCCACGTTTACTGATTCTATCCTAACTATTCTAGAGTAGTAAACTATTCTGGAATAGCGTATAGCTTTGGAATAGAATACTATTCGGACTATTCACCACAGAGTTAAGTTGAGAGGAGTTGATACTGCTGAATAGTATGAGTGGCTCAGATAGCGAGAATAGCATAGATAGAACGAATAGCCCGAATAGCCCATATGATTCGGTACAGACCGACGGCAACTTTCGGGCTGTTTCGGTTTGTATGCTTAAGGGGGGCGTCGGAAAATCGACGATTGCGGTCAACCTCGCCCGACAGCTGGCCGCACACGAACACGATGTCCTCCTCATCGATCTTGACCCGAACGGTCACGCGTCCGTTGGGCTGGGTTTTGACGACCAGTATCACAACACCGAGGAAACAATCGGCGACGTCTTCTTCGACGATGCTGACCCGACTTCTGTTGTCTACGATACCAGCTACGAGTTCGATATTCTCCCGTCCAGCGAGGATTTAGAACAGGTCGAGCGGGAGATCGTCGTGGGCGACGTGTTCCAACCCTCTGCGCTGCTCAAACGGGAAGTCGTCGACCCACTCCTCGGTGATACGTACGACTATATCGTCACGGATTCGCCGGCGTACCGGTCCCGACTCACGGACAACGCGCTCGTCGCGACAGCGAATCTCGTGCTTCCGCTCGCTCCTGGGAACGAGGCGATGGCCGGCTTGGAGCGAACCATCGAGCGACAGATCTCCCCGCTTCGGCAGCATATGGACGTCGACGTCCTGTCGCTGGTTCCGAACATGTTGAGCGGCCGTATCGACCAGCAGACTCAGGATCGACAGCTCCTCGAACGTCTCAACTCGCACGATAACCTTCAGGACCGCATCCCGAATTTCGCGAGAATCACGGACTGGGAGGCTGTCGACGCCGGCGATCTCAAACCATCACCGGGCATCCGTGACCGTACCAGCATCACGAAGGCCTACGGCGAGCGCAAACCCCTGCTGGACTACGACCCTGACTGTGACCAGTTGCAGTGTTTCGACGAGTTGGCGCACATCGTTGAGGCTGGGGAGGTGGTCCGCCATGGCTGACGACGATCCGTTTGCCGACCTCGGGGAGACACTCGAAGATGAACCGGACGACGAACCCCAGGATACGGATGACGCGTCTGAATCGGAAGGCGACGAGGAGACGCCCTCTCAGGAACCCGTCGAACGACAAAACCCGATGACCGATTCAGCGTTCAGCTATGAGGCCGCTAAACAGCGGCCTTTCTACGCCCGGGAGGCTACGATCGAGGACTTCGATTCCTGGCTGAAGTATGAACTGGAACGCGAGCTCAACCAGCAGGGCTACCAGAACATCGTCGTTCGGGAAATGACTGATGCTCTTCTCCGAACCGTCGTGGAGGAAGATCTCGTAGACGAAGTGGCCGAACGATTCGAACAAGCTCGCGAATCTGCTTCTTCAGAATCGACTGAATAGCGTACTATTCCAAAATAGAAAGCTATTCTACAATACCCCAACAGCAACCTCAGAATAGTCTGATTCCGCCTCTATACGGTGAACTCAGTTGAGACCGCCGGCTCACAGGAGTTGAGACTGGCCTTCTCAATGCACAGAGGCAATATCGGTTTGAGTCAATTACATCACACCACGTCTTCCTCCCATCATCACTGTCTCACTCAAGGAGGGGAACAGCATCGGTCCACAGTCGTTGGAAGTACTGCTCAAACTCGGAGACTACTTGCGAATCTTTGATCCCGATCACACCGATTCTGTCTTCACCAGATACTGGATGTAGCACATCGATCGTCGTCTCCACATTGTCCACGATATCAAACGAAAGCGCAATCTCAGGAGTCGTTCTGACAGTTATGTCTGCGGGCTGGTTTTCAATTAGATGTGGGAATCGGTCGGGGAGTACGGTAACTGCTTTTTCACTGAAGAGGAGGTCTACAGACAAATCCGTATTAGCACCCTCGAAAAAGCCTTCCACTTCAGATTGGAGTGTCTCCCACGTCGCATCCTCGTAGGGAGGCCCGACAGTTGCTTTGACAACATTCTCCGCGGTTCGCATATGCTGCTGGAGCGCTGTACTCATTTCGTCACTCCCGAGCGATCCAAGCCAGAAACTACTCTCTGTTGGTGGTGTCGGCAAAAGGTTCGAACGAACTGTTTCTGCTTTCTCGCGATAACGATCCCACTCTTGTTTCAGTTCATACGCTCGTTCAGCCAGAAGCCTGTCGACGACGGTTTCTGGCTGTACGGCCACGTACCGATTTGGGTCGCTTGACTGTCTCCAGATCAACTTGCGAGCTTCAAGGCCGTTTAGTACGTCGTAGATACGGCCTTTTGGGACTCCACTAGTATCAGAGAGTTCAGCTGCCGTCACTGCTCCTGTTACGAGAAGGGTTCGATAGGCCTTCTCCTCGTAACTTGAGAGTCCAAGCTCGCCCAATTCCGTCATGCTTTGTCATTGTGCCTCCAAACAAATTGTAAGTGCTGTTTTGTTTCAATAGTCGTATCTCGGGGGCTTCGAAACCTAACGATATGCATCCGTACGTACTGCTCGCTGGTGCAATACTCTCCGAATTATTCGGGACAACTGCCCTCAAACTCTCCGATGGATTTTCACAACCGGTTCCCAGTATTGGGGTTGTCCTCGGATATGGGGCAGCGTTCTATCTACTATCCCTGACGTTAGAAGAATTACCGATGGGTGTCGTCTATGGGACATGGGCAGCATTGGGTATTGTCGGTGTGGCAGGTATCGGGGCCGTTGTTTTTGATGAACCTGTTGATCTGGCAGGCCTTCTCGGAATTGGCCTCATTATCGGTGGCGTCTACTGCGTCAACGTGGTGTCACAGATGTCTGCCCACTAAGATGGTGGGCACTGCCCCTGTGTAGAAACAACCGAAAAGTGGCACTGTGTTCCAACATCTTGTTCGTCCGCTCTTGAGTAGTTGTTCTCCAACGATGTCAAACAGGTATGATGTAATCATCGCTGGGGCAGGTCCAGCGGGGGCGCAGTGTGCACGAGATCTAGCTGGCCGTGGGTACGATGTTGTCGTCCTAGAAACCGAAGCAGAAGATGAATTCCCAGCTCAAAGTAACAAATCTACCGGCGGAACGTTTGCGTCAATGATGACCTCCTTCGGCATCCCGGACGACGTCGTTATGCACGCGACTGGATCAGTCGTTCTTGAATCTCCAAATGAACACTTTATCCAGGACCAGCCGGGCTTTGTCTTGGACTTCGAGGCGTTCAAGAAGTTCCTTGTCGAGGATGGTCGTCACAAGGGTGCTGAGTATCGGTTTGATGCTCGTGTTCGTGACCCGATCGTCGAAGATGGTGATCTCGTTGGTGTCCGTTATAATCGTGATCAGGAGGTCTTTGGCGAAATCGTTATTGATGCTACGGGTCCGGCTGCGCCACTGGCTAAAGATCTGGGGATAGCCAATCTTGACCGGGAGAATCACGCGATTGGTATTGAATACTTATTCGAAGGCGTCGATCTCAATCATCCCGAGTTTGCTGATCTCACTGACGCGATGATGTTGCGGTTGGACCACGAGTACGCCCCTGGAGGTTATTCGTGGATCTTCCATACGGGTGACGACACAGCAAAAGTCGGTATCTGTTATATCCAGAATGAACGCTATCAAGAAAACGCCATTCACGATCGCACCGTCGACGGGTATCTCGAACATTGGCTTGATACTGACCCACGGTTCGAGAACGCCAGACAAATCGCAGAGAGTCCAGTTCGGGGATCAGCACATGTACAGCCCCCCGGATCGATGAGTACTGATTCGTTTATGGCGATCGGTGATACTGTCCCATCGGTTGATCCTGTCTGGGGAGAGGGAATCTACAAGTGTATGAAATCAGCTCGCGCAGCTGCAATGACAGCCGACCGCTGTCTGACGAGGACGAAAAACATCTCTGCTGAGGAGATGGGAGTCTACGACGACCTATGGAACGAGCAAGTTGCCCCCAGACAAGACCGTCGATTGATGATGACGAGGTTGCTATACCTTGCACCAAACGAACGGTACGACCGACTCATGCAAGATCTGAACAAGCTTTCTCGAGATACCCTTTCAGATATTAACGATGGGAGCAAGCGGGAAATTGTAAAACTGTTGTATCCTAGTGATATATCCTACCTCTGGAAATACTGGCGAGAAACACAGTTTGGGAGTGTCTCTTACTCCAGCTAACCACAACACTTCCGCTGATGAATCCAACTTCTATCAGATCTTGATCAACTGGTCTTGGACGTTTTGCTATCAGTACCCACATGGCTACGACCCCCGAGTCGCGTCGAACAGTCTTTCGCCAAATCGCTCATTGTTCCTATGTCGATTGGCCAACGTATGGGTCTAGCCCGCTGTTCGATCGTTCGTCGCTTCCCGCACTGGAGTCGGATGTCCGCGTGGTCGCAAAAACGTGGTTCCAACAAGACGAACACGAGGGCGTTGAACCATTCGTCCACACATTACCGCTTGCATACGTCCAGTTCGATCCCCACGACCGGTATGCAGGATCGACGAGCTACGAGATGGAGACACTATTTCGCTTGTTCCTGCTGAAAGAATGCCATGGCTGGAACCACGAGACTGCCCTCGTCGAATACCTCACCCAGCACCCTGATTTCAGCGAACAGATCGGCTTGGAGTCGGTCCCCGATCAGTCAACCCTGTGGCGCAGTTGGCACCATCGCTTCACTGCAGATCTCCGGAACACGGTCGAAACCACAGCGCGAACGATCCTCATCAAAGCCCAAAATGCGGGTGTCTCTGTTCCACGAGAACCAGAACGGCAGAGCCGCAGACACCATGACGAGAATGAAGAATCGGACCCCGCTGATCAGACCATATTAGAGCAGGCCGAGGCCGTCACTAACCGCGTCAGCGACGTTGCGTTCCCAGCGTTCTCATTGGACCGTGGTGAGGGCTGTGAGATCCATGAGAATGCCTACTGGGACCTTCAGACCTATCTGGGGCTTCGAGAGAACTTAGCTGTCAACGAAGGGGCTCGGAGTTTCATCCACGAATCGACCCGAGATCGAACACCTTTGGGCCACGCCCATCGCGAGCATGTGCGGGATCTCTCCATTGAGCAGATACGCGAGATGTACCGCCAAGCCGTGAGTCGTCTCTTAGATCGAGTCGCAGAGACCGAGGAGTTCTTCCGAGCCGGTATTGTCGCGATCGACATCACAGAGTCCGACCCGTTTACTGGCAATCGTGCGGGTCACGAAGACGAGATTATCGGCACGAAAGAGAACACCGATGAGTATGCCTACCAGTGGGCGACAGTCCAACTGGTCGGGAATGCCGTCCCAATCGTCTTAGATGCGCGCCCAGTCCGGAAGGGGGACACGCGCAAGGAGATCGTCACGGACCTCTTGGATTCGGCAGAGGCGGCTGTTCATGTCGATAACGTGCTGATGGACCGGGAGTTCGACAGTCAGCACATCCTGGAGATGCTGAGTCAACGCGGGCTGTCCTACGTCGTGCCGAAGCGGATGCAGACGAGTGAGAAAGCGCAAGCGAAACGGCTGCTCAAGAAGGGAAAAGATCGCTACGAGGCCGATCGGAAATTACACCTCGGCGACAACGAGTGGCACTCGACGACGCTGATCTACCGACGGAAAGAGAACTCCGAACACACCGATCATCAGCAGTATTCGGTGTTCATGACGAATCGAAATAGCGGGCTCCTTACTGAGTACGGATACAGATGGGAGATTGAGAGCGGGTACAAGTCGATCAAGCGGTTCATGGCCGCGACAACCTCGAAGCACTTCGGCCTCCGGTTCTTCTACTTCGCGTTCGCGTGTCTGCTGTACTCGATTTGGCGGGCTGTTGATTTGCTTGTGCAGGTACAGTTGACCGGCGAGTACGAACACTCGCCCATTGTGACAGCCGACAATACGCTGACGCTGTTGAAGAAGGAAACCGGAATCGGATAGTAACGAAACTCTCTCCGTGAGAGCGCAGCGTCTGAGTGGCGACACTATCCAGAGTCTCGGAAACCCCCCAAATTAGTCGATTGGAGAACAAGAACGGTCGTTCAGAAACCGACCTGAAGCAGATTCTGGTTGTCGATTCGGGCGATACCACGCATTACAGGCCCGCTATACCTGCTGTAGTCTCAACTTTCCCGGCTCAGTTTTGATATAGCGATATATAATTTATAAATCCGGTTTCTTGGCTATTAACACTACTACCGCCAGAATTCGGAACTTTAGGCAAATAAGCGTCTGGACGTGATTACACTGGTAATCACGACCACTTTGAAGTACCCCGCCGCCGTCGGTGAAGCACGAATGCTGCAACCGCCTCACGACGGCGCTTCCCCCGGGGTAGAGGCACCGAGACCGGGCCCGCAGGACTGTGGAGGGCCGGTGAATGCCTGATCGAGCACTTTCAACGCCGCTCGACGACAGCTTCGAGCGCTACCTCCAAGACAAGGGGAAAGGCCGCGGCGGCGACGGTGGGAACTATCGACGAAACGCAGCCCGCGAGCTCGAGCGGTTCGTCGAGTGGGCCTCCGGCGACCGCGGCGCCGACGACTGGACCGGGATCGTCCCCGACGACATCGACCGGGAGCCAACCTTCGACGATCTCGATGAACGTGTGTTTCGGGAGTACGCCCGGCATCTCGGTGGAGATCGGGGACTCAAGCAGAACACGGTACAAACCTATTACCGCTATATCTCTGCGTGGTGTGGCTGGTGCGTCAACGAGGGATATCTCGAGGCGCATTACGCGCAGCGGGCCAGTGCGATGGCGCCGCTGCCGGAGGACGACGGCCGCAAGCCCGGCGACCAGCAGGCCTGGACGTCCGAACAGCGCCACGCCCTCACCCGCCACGTCGACGAACGGGCGCGCGACGCCGTCGAGGCATTCACGACACTCCCGGAGGATACTGACCCCCTCGACAAGCAGCGAGGACGCTACGCGGCGCTGAAGGCGGCTCGTGACCGGGTTCTGGTGTTCGTCCTCGCGTACACCGCCGTCCGCGTCGGCGAACTCCTCCGGGACCCGAATGATCCGCGCCGACGCGGTGTTCGCTGGGAGGACCTCTCCCTCGACGACGGGAGTATGGACGTCTACCGGAAGAAACAGCAGTGGGACGCCGCCAGTCTCCCTGACCCGGTGATCTCGCCGCTCCGGAGCTACCGCCAGCTGATGGACCCACCCACGGAGCGCTGGCCGGTGTTTCCGACGTTCGACCAACGGACGCTCGCGGAGCTCGTCCGGGAAGACCTAGCCGAACGAGGGGAACGCCCAGAAGCAATCACTAAACGCCGTACGGAGTACGCTCGCGACCTGCTGCTGGCGCTCGATGAGGACATTCGGCCGCCGTCGATCACGACGGACGGCGCACGATCGATTCTCCAACGGCTCTCGGAGACCGCAGGGATCGACATCGACCATCCGAAACACGATTACCTTGCTCCGCACGGCGGTCGCCGAGGGATGGGAGAGGTGCTTGTCCGAGCGTTCGGATACACGGTGGCGGCCCGGTATCTCGATAACTCCGAAGAGATGGTCCGAGAACGGTATTCACATATTGAGGCTGGAGAACTTGGTGATGTCGCCACTGAGGCGCTCGAGGAGATCGATAGTATACCGGAGTAATTTTTTTTTCGAGTGTGGGGGTGGACCGACGTGGTCACACCACTTCGACGGTGAACAGCGAGTCGTCGTTGAGGACGACCTGTACCCGGCGGTGCCAGGCGTCAGCGAAAGCCTCTCGTTGCTGGTCAGTTGCCGATTCGTCGAGAATCCCTTGGAGGTTCCCGATTGCGGGTCCACCGTCAGGAACGTCGCTGACGTGGTAGGTCACTTCGACGGTCTCGTCCGTGTCGGTTCGCCGGAACCGGAACGTCGGGTCCGCCGTGTCCGGGTCGAACGCGTCGAAGCGCAGGAGGTCGCGGCGGCCGCCATAGCCGCCGGCGAGCCCGCTGAATCCGTCATCGCCGGTCGCGCCAGTCACGTACGAGATGATGCGGCTCATCACGCCGTACGCGGCATCGTCCTGCGGGCCGGCCGTCTGGACCTCGATTTCGCTCCGGACTGGATAGTCGTCGGGATACAGGGCGTCGAGCCCGAGCTGGACGATCCGATAGGCACCCGAGGCTGTCGGACAGGAGTGTCCGGCTTCTTTCACCGCGTCCCGGTAGGTGACGACGAACGGCTCGCCCGGTTCGAGGACGCCGAGGGCCTCCGCGACGGGGTCGCGGATTTCGATCGGGTCGGCGTCGTAGTCGACCTGCCAATTGGTTCTCGTCTGGGTCGTGTCAGTCGCAGTCGAATTCGATGTCATGAGTTGTGGTTGTGATCGTGTCTCGTGGTCAGTAGCGGAGCAGTCGCATCCCGTTGAGGATGACGAGGAGGACGCTGGCCTCGTGGACCAGCATTCCCGACGCGAGGGTGACGTAGCTGGTGAGCACGCCCGCGAGGAGGACGGTCACGGTCAGCACCGCGAGCCCGACGTTCTCGAGGACGTTCCAGCGCGTCGCCTTGCTGAGTTTGACCGCGTACGGGATGCGTTCGAGGTCGTCGGCCATCAACGCCATGTCAGCCGTTTCGATAGCGGTGTCCGTTCCCGCAGCACCCATCGCGATGCCGACATCGGCAGTGGCCAGCGATGGCGCGTCGTTGATGCCGTCGCCGACCATCGCGACGACGTGGCCGTCGGCCTGGTAGCCCTCGATGACGGACTGCTTGTCCTCGGGGAGGAGTTCGGCACGGTACTCGTCGATACCGACCTCCTCGGCAACGGCAGCGGCCGTCCGATCGTTGTCGCCGGTGAGCATCACCGTCTCGATGCCAGCGTCTTGGAGCGCCGCGACGACCCCAGGAGCGGCCTCCCGGAGCTCGTCCCGCATCGCAATCGCGCCGATGATGTCCCCGTCCCGAACGACGTGGACGACTGTCTCGCCGCGCCCCTCACGCTCGCGGACGTAGTCGGCGACCCGATCGGGGACATCGACGTCGCGGTCGTCCAGCAGCGCGCGGTTGCCGACGACGACTTCCTGGCCATCGGCATGGGCGATGACGCCCTTGCCGGCGACCACGTCGAAGTCGTCGGGATCGGGGACCGACCTGCGCCCCACGTCCGTATCGTCCGCTTGGGCGACCGTCGCTCCACCGTCCGTCGCAGCCGTCTGGCGTTCGCGGGCCATGTCGACGATGGCGTCCGCGAGGTGGTGTTCGCTCTTCTTCTCGGCGGTCGCTGCGAGCGAGAGGACGTCGGCGGCGGCGACGCCGAACCCCTCGATGTCGGAGACGGTGGTCTCGCCCTTCGTGAGCGTCCCCGTCTTGTCGAAGGCGACGAGATCGATCTTGCCGGCGCGTTCGAGGTGTTCGCCGCCCTTCATCAGCACGCCCGACCGGGCGGCGTTACCGATGGCCGAGACGATGCTGACCGGTGGCCCGATGACCAGCGCGCCCGGACAGCCGATGACCAGCAGCGTCAGCGACAGGATCGCGTTCTGCGTGACCGCGTACGCGCCGATAGCCAGGGCAATGACGGCCGGCGTGTAGTACTTCGCGAACCGGTCGATGAGACTCTCCGTGGGCGACTGAGCCTCCTGGGCCTCCTCGACGCGACGGATGATCCGTTCGAGAGTCGTATCCGATCCCGCTCCCGTCGTCCGGATTTCTAGCGCGCCCTCCTGGTTGACCGTCCCGGCGTACACCTCGTCGCTGTCGGCCTTGTGGACGGGCGCGCTCTCGCCGGTGACCGGCGCCTGGTTGACTGCGCTCTCGCCGTCGACGACGGTTCCGTCGACCGGGATCTTCCCGCCCGGCTTTACGACGACGACTTCGCCCTCTTCGACATCGCGGGCGGAGACCTCTTGGAGTGTCCCGTCGCGACGGACGGTCGCCGTGTCGGGCGTCATCTCCAGTAGCTCCTGAAGTGCCGTCCGGGTCTTCCGCATCGTCCGGCCTTCGAGGTAGCTGCCAAGGCTGAACAGGAAGACGACGGCGGCGGCTTCCCAGTACTCCCCGATGACGATAGCACCGATGGCGGCCAGCGTCACCAGCGTCTTGATGCCGAGCGTCCGGTTGGTGACCTCGTGGTAAGCGGTCTTGGCGATGTCGTAGCCACCCACGACCGTCGCGAGGACGAGGATGGCGGCGCTTGCCATCTCGAAACTCGTGAGGTAGCCGAGACTCCAGCCACCGCCGTACAGCAGGCCGCTCGTCGCCGTGACGATGGCCTTCCGGTGGTTCCGGTAGTACTGCGTGATCGATTGTTTGTTCATAGTGTTAGGCGGGCTGGGGAGTGTACCCCTGGTTTTCGATGGTCTCTGCGAAGGCGTCGGGGTCAGTGACGCTGTCGTCGTACTCGATCTCGACGCGGCCGGTCGCGTAGTGGACTTCGACGTGCTGGACGCCGTCGACGTTCGACAGGGCGCGTTCGACGGTACTCGCGCAGGTCGGGCAGTCGAAGTCGAGGACGCGGAATTGGGTTGTGTCGCTCATTACAGTTTGAGATAGTGCCCGTACCTCAATAAGTATTTTTTAGATGATATGTTTGAATTCGGATACGGGTCGTTGGAACAGTCAAACGGGTCGTCTAGGGCTTTCGCTATCGCGGGTCCATCCTGTACTGGATACCTCGACAGACACCTACCCGACTCCTGCCCCGCTACCTTTTCCCGCGTGCTCGCGCTCAGTTCTCGTATGAGTGATTCCGATACCGACCACCGTCTCGACGACATCGCGGTGCGAGACACTCGGATTTCGGACGCCATCGACGAGCCGATGCGGGCGATGGTCCTCGACATTCTGTCCGAGGAAGCCCTAACTGCGACCGAGGTCCACGAACGCCTCGACGATCGCGGCATCGACCGGACGGAGAACACGGTCCGCCATCACATCAACGAGCTCCGGGATGCGGGCCTCGTCGACGTCGTTCGCTTCGAGGAGGGGCGTGGTGGGACGACGAAGTACTACCACGCGAACACGATCGTCCTCTCGTACTCACTACCAGATTCGGCCGACGCCGCCGTCGAGGAGATGATCGACGCTGCCCAGCCCCAGATCACGGACGCGCTCACTACGCTCACCGACGAGTACGACGACGCTATTGAGGAGATCGTCGAGGATATGCAGCCCTGCGAGCACTGCCAGACCCAGAAGTACGAGACGTACGTTCTTCTGACCGTCCTGCGACGTGCGTTCGTTCGCGCCCACAGAAATTCCTGAGGGGGAACCACCCCTACGCTGGCAGGGTCTTAGAAGGAGAACCGATCACGCGCGGATTGCATCGCGAGGCGAGTCAGGAGTCGCGCAGGGCCACGCTTTGGGAGGTCCCGTACAGTCTCGATGCTGGTCGGCGGTTCACTACCACCAATGTCTAACTCCCAGCCTGTCTCGTCCATGAAGCGTTCGACAGCCTGATTTACTCGCTGTCGCACGTCGTCCGAGTCCATTGTCTCGGGCACACCATTCCGGAGGACGACGTCGCCGTCAACGATCACTGTCTCGACGTCGGCCGGCACCGCGTTGTTCACGACCTGTGCAGGAATATTGGTCCGTGGCGTGAACTTCGGTTTGTCGACGTCGAGGAGGATAATATCCGCGCGCTTTCCCGCTTCAATACTGCCGATCTCGTCGCCCATCCCCAGCGCGCGTGCGCCTTCAATAGTGAGCATTCGTATCAGTTCCATCGAGTCGAACTGCCCGGCTGAACGCTTGAGATTTGCCGCCAGCCGAGCTTGCCGCGCTTCACCGAACATGCTGTACGAGTCGTGCCAGTAGTGGTCGTCAATCCCTACTCCGACGTCGACGCCGGCGGCTCGAAGCTCGGGAACGGGCGTCCACTGCGTCTCCCCGTCCGGATTCCAGTAACAGAAGACGGACGGGCAGTGCGCAACAGCCGCGTCCGCCTCGGCGGTTCGCTGGATGTCCTCTTCGTCGGCGAGGCGGAAGTGAGCAGCGACCAGTCGGTCGTCCAGGAGTCCAACGTCGTCGAGCAATCCCACCGAGTCCTCGCCACCGTTCGCTCGTGCCATCGTGTTACTCTCCTCGAGTTCGAGCAAGTGCGTGTGGACGAGCAGGTCCGGGTACTCTGCGGCGAGGGACGCGGTCCGTTCCCACAGCTGCCTGGTACACGACCAGTCGTCGTGCGGGCAGATCGTCGCCCTGATTCGGCCCTCGTACGTGTCGTGGTACGTTTCGACGAACTCGCGAGCACGGGAGAACTGCTGATCGACTGGTTGGTCCCAGAAGAGGTCCGAGATCGCCGGGCCGAAAAATCCGCGGAGCCCTGCTTCCCCGAACGCCTCTGCACCTGCGGCAGGCCGTGCGTCCATCGAGTTCACGGTCGTGACACCGCCCAAGAGGAAATTGAGCGCTGCGAGCTCGACGCCTGCCTCGACGAGGTACTCGAATTCGCCGTTCCCTAATCTGTTAAACAAGGCCGTCCCACTCCCAAGCATCTCCGTCAGCTCGAGTTCGCTAAACGCACCGATGAGCGGTGTCATCTCCAAGTGCGTGTGGGCGTTCACCAACCCCGGCATCACCAGTTTCCCGTTCCCGTCGATAACGGTGGACGCTTCTAATTCTCCGTCTCCTGCACGTGATGGTCGGACTTCTTCGATACAGCCATCGGTGATGCATACTGTGCCGCGCTCGTACAGGCGGTTCCGCTCGTCGGCTGTGAGAACGAGTGCATCATGGATTGCCAGATCGACAGCCATCGTAAATTAGGAAGTGGATGTGACAGTTACCGTACTGGACAACCGAGCAGGCCGGCGAAGGCTGTTCTTCCAGGTGGTGTTCCCCTCATTTGGGATATCATCGGTCTCTACTGGTCCCATTAGCCTCTAATACGTCGGCGTGATTTAATCAGATTCCCCTTTTGAATCTGAAGTCGGATTCCGTGGAGCTTGTGGAGGTTTGCAATGTTTTCCCCTCTTCACGATAGATCATCTATGGCCGACGGTTACGATGCCATAGTACTGATACCCTCATAGGCAGTATATTCTAATCAAAACCGCAATAGATGATCCCTACAATGATACACCTATGCAGGCGACGATAATCGACGGAGTTCTTGAATCCCTTCGTATCGGTGTCGGATTTCTCTGGACGGCGGCGTGGGCGATCATCATGGGCCTCACGATTACGAGTCTGGTCCAGGTCTACGTCTCGAAGGAGCGGATGGCACAGGTGCTGGGTGAGGGCGATCTAACTGGACTTACCAAGGCGACTGTGTTCGGAGCAGCAAGCAGTGGCTGTAGTTTCGGCGCCGTCGCCATCGGGAAGGGCCTGTTCAAGAAGGGGGCGCACGCGGTGAACTTCCTCGCGTTCATGTTCGCGTCGACGAACCTCATCGTCGAACTAGGGCTGATGATTCTCATCCTGCTTGGCTGGGAGTTCCTCGTCGCGGAACTGCTCGGCGGCCTGATTCTCATCGCCGTCATGGCCGCCATCGTCCACCTTACGCTTCCCGAAAACCTGTTTAACGAAGTCCGCGAGAAGCTCAACGAGCGCGACCGCCAGGCGGGCGTCACGGAAGATCCCACCTGCGGGATGGAGGGGAAAGACGAGTACACGCTCACGACCGACGGCGGTGAGACGCTCAAATTCTGCTCGGAGGGCTGTATGGAGACCTATCGCCAGGAGACGTCGAGTAGCGGCGGGTGGCGTGACGAGTTGCTGTCGTGGGGTGGCTGGTACAAGGTCGGGAATCAGTACCGCAAGGAGTGGTCGATGATCTGGAAAGACATCGTCGCCGGCTTCCTTATTTCTGGGTTCGTCATCGTCTTCGTCCCGCAGTGGGTGTGGAACACGCTGTTCATTCAGGGCGACGGCCTGCTCGTGACTGCCGAGAACGCCGTCATGGGCGTCATCATCGCCGTCCTCAGTTTCGTCGGCAGTATGGGCAACGTCCCGTTCGCCGTCGCGCTGTGGGGCGGTGGCGTCAGCTTCGCCGGGATCATCGCGTTCGTCTACGCCGACCTCATCACCGTGCCCGTGCTGAACGTCTACCGGAAGTACTACGGCTGGAAGATCATGCTGTACATCCTTGGCGTCTTCTTCGTGACGATGGCGTTCACTGGCTTCCTCATGGAGTTGCTGTTCGACGCCCTCGGCATCGTACCAGATCTGGCCGGTGGCGAGACGGCGACCGAACAGACGTACTTCGAGCTCAACTACACGTTCTACCTCAATATTATCGCCTTCGCGCTCTCCGGGTTCCTCCTGTATGTCTACCGACGTGGAATCGGCGCACCAGGTCAGTATCGTGATCCGGTGTGTGGCATGCGGACCGACGATGAGGGGCCGAGTGCGTCCAATGATGGGATGACGTACTATTTTTGCTCGAAGACCTGTAAGCGGGCATTCGAGGAAGAGCCCACGGAATTTGCTGATCAAAGCCCGCAGATAACAAACCACGATCACGATCACTGATAGATGTACTGTGGTTCATCCGCTGTGAAGCACTTCATCATCGCACCTTCAATCCGCAATTGTCACACCTGTCGCGCCAAAATTGATTGTATGAGCAGTCAGATATCGAAACAAGGGGATGTCATATGAACCAACGTCCAGCGGATACCGTCGTTGGTGTGCTCCTTGGGTTCGTCCTCTTGGCTGGCGGACTACTCAGTTGGCGGGCCTATCAACAGCGTCGCGCTATCGAGCAGTCGATGGGGCCGATGATGGACTCGTCTATGGGGGCGATTCACGGTCCAGATCCTCTCTGGTACGTGGTTGGAACCCTTCTGGTCGCAGGCAGTATCGGTGGCATCTATTACGTGGTTCGAGGGAATCTCATCGATTCGACAACCGACTCAGCGGATCACATCGACCCCGATCAGGTATCGGAGGCAACGCCTACATCGATAGACGATGACGCCTCGCCGGCGACGCCTATCAATCCTGAATCGGATCCGCAAGCGCGCGTTCTCGATCTCTTACCGGATGATGAACGACGCGTCCTTGAACCCGTCCTGAACTCGCCTGGAATCACGCAGATCGAACTTCGGGATCGATCTGAGTTCTCAAAGAGTAAAGTGAGCCAGACCGTGAGTTCACTCGAGGAGCGCGGGCTGCTGTATCGGGAACGACAGGGTCGAACCTACCGCGTGTATCCGAGTGATGACCTGCAGAACTAACAGACGTAGAAATTCATACTAACACTACCCATCATGTCACAAGCAACACTCGAAACTGATCGCATTAGCCGGGTTCTCAAGTCAAGCACGTGGCTCAATCTCCTCCTCGCCGCACAGTTGATCGCCGGGTTGGTGTACGCATATTTCACAGGAGATATGGGGAGCCGGTGGACCCATTTCGTCCTTCCATTTATTTGGTTCACCGCCTCAGTCTGGGTGATCTGGCACACTCGACCTGTAACGAAACGTCGAGTGTATCGTATTGGTGCCGCACTTGTCGTTGCTCTATATCTCATCGTGATGTTTTATTTTTCAGGATTACTTGGACCGAGCACCTCTCATTTCGGGCAGCTCACTGGACCAAGCGGCTTCGGAATAACGTGGGGTCGATCTTTGGGATGGAGTCCGGTCTTCGTCTATACAGGTGACCTGATCACGGTCTCGCTCATTCCTTACCAAGCGGTTGGCCTGTTCGCGCTGGCGTATCTCGTCTATGATGCATTGCTTGATTTCTCGCAGTCGGCAGTCGGAGGAATAGTCGGGATTGTGGCGTGCCCTGCCTGCGTTAGCCCGTTGTTTGCCGTACTACTTGCAGGCGGACTGAGTGGTTCTTCAACGATGTTATTGCTTGGTGCGTATGGCTACGAAATTGCGACCGTTCTGTTCCTCATGACAATTGGAATCCTCTACCATCGTCAGGCACTCACGAGGCAGTATCACCAGTTCCGAGGGAACTGATCCATCTCGTTCGTGGTCAGCAATACCCGAGCCTCCCTCGCCGCCTGAACCGTGGTTATTGTCTGGATCGCCGCAATGAGGTGAACAGTCTCGACGGATCCCCTTTGCTCTCACCATTCCTCTGATCCTTTCGAATTCGGCAGGTATGAACGATCCCGTCAGTAGAAAACGTTTAGATGGCGTTATAGACGTTCTTGAACGCTCTCCTGTTTGAGTTCACTCCCACGAAGATAACTCCGAACCCACCGTATGACTACTTGAGGCGAAAAACAATGACCAACCGAAACCTCGGACGATGGCTGCTCGTGGTGCTCGCGATTGTCGGACTCGCGTTTGCCGCCCCGGTAGTTAGCGCACACGGTGACGAACCGATCCAGGGGAACGAGACGGCAGCTGAAGGGACGCCAGCCGATGGTAGTGCAGCAGACTGGGCGGCCTGGATGGAAGGTCACATGACCGACTACATGGGCCCGAATGCCGTTGACGAGATGGAAGCGCACATGGGCGTGACCGTCGACGAGATGGCCCAAGATATGGCGGACGACAATCACACCGCGACGGGGATGAACGGACAGGGGTACGGCTGCTAACGATCCCTGTTCGGATCCTCGTCTGACACGATAGATATTCGACTTACTGACTCAACGATCACAATGACACACTACACCAACACTCTCGGGCGGACGACTCGTCGAATCGCAATACTAGCGGTTCCGCTGTTGATTGTAGCAACGGGCACCGCAGCGGCTCACGGTGGTGGAGGCTACGGCGGCGGTATGATGGGTAGCGGCGGTTGGGGGGTCTTCAGCGGTGGAATGGGCCTCTGGAGCTTCCTTTGGATGGGGCTCCTAATCGTCGTCCCGCTCTATCTCGTCTACTCACTCCTCAACAGAGATTCTGAGAGGAGTGATAGTCGGCCGCTTTCGGTTCTTCGTGAGCGTTACGCTCGCGGTGAACTCTCCGATGAAGAGTTCGAACGTCGACGAAAGCAACTCGAGTAGTGCCCATGACCGAAATAGAAGGAGCATCGTCGAGAAAAAATTCTCGTCTGCCAGTTGGGGCGACGGGCAGTGTTCAGATAAGGATTGAAAGGTGAGGCGGTGTGGTTTTCAGGTGTCCATGCCGAAAAACACCCGCCTCAACGGTTGTTTAGACCAGATCGACTTAGATTTTGTTGAACGAGAAGCGACACCGCAGCTACTGATGAAGCTCAGTATTCAGCTCCATCTTGCTGGACTCTCGCTTTCGAATACTGTCTCAATTCTTGAGAGGTTCGGTGTCGAACGCGCACGCTCCACCGTTCATAACTGGGTTCACAAGGCTGACCTACAGCCCGAGTCTGGACGGAGTCCGGATCACGTCGCGGTTGACGAAACCGTGATCCGACTCAATAACGAGCAGTACTGGCTGTACGCTGCTGTCGATCCAGAAACGAACGAATTACTCCATACAGAGCTTGAACCGACGCGTACGAATATGATTGCTCGCTCGTTTTTCGCCAAACTCCGGGAGAAACATGACGTCGATGATGCCATGTTTCTCGTTGATGGCGCACCCACGCTGAAAGACGCCTGTCAACGACACGGGCTTCGATTCCAATATGAAAAACACGGGAATCGGAATGCTGTCGAACGTGTCTTTCGAGAGATAAAACGACGAACCTCCTCGTTCTCAAACTGTTTCAGCAACGCCGCAGCAGCTACTGCCGATGATTGGCTCAGATCGTTCAGCTTCGCATGGAATCAGCTTATCTGAACACTACCGTCACTGACCGTCCAGCCGATACCAACGTTGGCTCGTTGCGATGTCTTCGGGAATGCCCACGAGTACCCTGTATAGTTCTCCAGAATTATCCGGCTGTTCGGGTACAACTCGGTGAAGTCCCCTTCGACATCACTGTTAAGCGCTACCATATATCCTGAATACTCGTTGGTTGTTCCGAGCGCTTTACTAGAGAGTGATGGCTGACCGGTTGCATCAACGACGAGATCATACTCATCGGTGAACTCGTGGAAATCTGTCCGTGTGATAGACTGGTTTTCGTGGATGTCAACACCCTTCTCTGAGAGTTGTTCTGCCCAGGACTGCTCAACGACATTTCGGTCCGTTATATATGTATCCGCAGCAGGAAAGGTGCCGGCTCCAGTGCGGTGGCGATCGGCGTCGATTCCGTCATACACCTCCACTTCCATCGCTGGCAGCGGGTTGAGAAAGCCGTTCTCTACAGTCGGTTCGAGTGGGATCTTCGATACCGCTGTCATCGCTTCTCCGCAATTAACGCCTTTGCTATCGTAGGACTGCCGCTCATATAGTTCGACGACGAATCCAGCGTCGTCGAATCCAGCAGCTGCTGCAAGCCCGGCCATCCCTCCACCTATTACCGCAATTTTGGACGTTCGAGTCATCGGTTTTTGCCAATCTTTGAGGCCATCGTTAAGCTCCCAACAGCATCCGAAGTGACCCACGAACGCCCATCGGGAGTCCGATCGCTCCGATGAAGAACGTCATAAGCCACCACCACGTGTGATTCATCTCCTCTTTCGCATCGGCGAGATACCACACGATGCCGACAGTCACGACGAGTTTCAGCACGAACGTCGATCCGGAGAATCCAGTCGCCTGGTACACGAGATTCGTCACGACCAGCTTTGGGGAGTAGCCGAGGAACGTCACACCGATGAGATTCTGCGCAGCGTCCCACAACTGGCCGAAAACGGCCAGCAGAATTAGCGGGTGTCGAAGGTGGGTGATATTGGCGAAACTCGTGCCCCAGTAGTAGAGTGCGGTTACGCCGAGCGCTATCCCCGTCGTCGCGACAGGAACCCATAGGCGGAGTGGGGTCGATGTCGAGAGGCCGTGCCAAACAGCCCACCAGACGGCCCCGACAGCCCACACCGACCCGACGAGCCCGACTGTTAGCGGGATAGATCCGATATTTTGGTCACGCAAGAGTGCACCGACACCGAGCGCGAGGATGGTGACAGCGGTGACGACGATGTAAATCGATGGCGTGATGAACCACACCGCGTAGTCCCCGAGCAGCCCGAGATCCTCGAGGGCGCGCATCGCCCCACCTGCGATGATGATCGGAGCGAACCCGTAGGCCAGTCGTGCGTCGAACGTGACGTCGAGTTGGTCGAGATACGCACGTAGTCCGGGGAGGCTGTATACGACTGCCGCGAGGTAGATTACCGTGTTCACCGCGTTGTAGCCCTGGACAGCACGAATCCCCTCGTGCGTGACTGGCTGACCGGCCGCATCGGCGACGACTGGTCCCCAGAGATACTGCCAGATGAACCGGTCGTAGACCAACGTCGGAAACACGAGGATGCCCCCACCGAGAAGGACGAGCGGGGCCAGCAGGTACAGCGCCCACCACTCGCGTGAGCCGGTCTCCGGAAGGACAGTCTCGACGCGGCGGGTGACAGTACTCACGACCCGTTCACCTCCAATCGCCACGTCGTGCTTTTCGAGCGCCCCCACTGTTCGAGTGAAACGATTGTGAGTTCGTCCTGGAGCTGGCTGAGGTACTGCGCGACTGCCTTGGGAGATCCGTCGAGGTCGCTGGCAATCTCGCGAGCCCGGAGGTATGTCGGTTCGCTACTGGCTGTCTCGACGAGGTACCTTCGAACCGTGTGCCGGGAAATATTCGACATTGATCTAGAGGTGACGGTTAGCGAAGAAATCCGAAGAGCTTGTAGTCGTGATCGGGGGTGTACCGCCGGAACAGGAGACTGTTCGTCAGCACCGACACCGACGAGAACGCCATTGCTGCTGCAGCGAGCACGGGCTGGAGGAGGCCGAGCGACGCTAACGGAATCATCGCCGTGTTGTAACCGAGCGCCCACACGAGGTTCTGTTTGATCTTCTGGAGTGTCGCGTCTGAGATTCGGATCGCCTTTACCACGTCGAGCGGGTCGTCTCGCATCAGCGTGACGTCTGCAGCTTCGATGGCGACGTCGGTGCCGGAGCCGATTGCTGTCCCGACGTGTGCGACCGCGAGTGCCGGAGCGTCGTTGACGCCGTCACCGACCATCATCGCCTGCCGGCCCTCGTCTTGAATACTGTCGACCGCGTTGGACTTGTCCTCAGGAAGGACTCCTGCGCGGACGTTCTTCGGGTCGATACCCACCTGTTTAGCGACCGCACGGGCAGTTCGCTCGTTGTCGCCCGTAATCATCATCACGTCAACTCCCCGCTCCTGGAGTGCTGTGACAGCCTGCTTGGAGCTTTCCTTCACTGTGTCGGCGTCGGCGACCACACCCACGAGCTCCCCCTCGTAGGCGACCAGCATCGCCGTCTTCCCCTCGTTCTCGAGGCGTTCCATCGTCTCCTCAGCGGGAGAGGGGTCGATCCCGTTGTCCCGCAGCAGCTTGCGGTTGCCGACCAGCACCTCGCTGTCACCAATGACTGCTTTGATCCCGTGGCCCGGAACGTTCTCGAAGTCGTCAGGCTCAGTCACGTCCAGGCCGCGTTCTTCGGCCCCTTCGACGATTGCACGGGCGAGCGGGTGTTCGCTGCCGCTTTCAGCTATCGCCGCCAGTCGAAGCACATCATCCTCTGAGAGGCGCTCACGGGTGCTGAGCTGTCCACCATCTGGGGTCGGCTCGCCACCGTCAGTCACCACATTTCCATCGCTATCAAAGACGACCACGTCGGTGAGTTCCATTTCCCCTTCGGTGAGTGTGCCCGTCTTGTCGAAGACGACTGTATCGACGTCTTTCGCTCGTTCGAGGATGTCACCGCCCTTGAACAGGACGCCGTTCTGGGCACCAATCGTCGTCCCGACCATCGTCGCTGCGGGCGTCGCCAGCCCCAGCGCACAGGGACAGGCGATGAGGATCGAGGACGCGAAGACAATTATCGCGAACTCGAAGACTGAAACGGTCCCACCGACCGGGGCCGGGCCGCCAGCAACCTGACCCCACAGCGGGAGCCAGTCGACGAAGCCAGCGAGAGCCTCGGGGAACAGGAACCAGACGACACCCCAGAGAAGGGCGTTCGCGATGACCGCAGGCACGAAGTACGCGGAGATGCGGTCGGCGAGATTCTGGATGTCGGGCTGGCGCGACTGGGCCTCCTTGACTGTCTGGACGATCTGTTGGAGGGCCGTGTCTTCTCCAACCTTCGTCGCCTCCACGACAAGGACGCCGTTCTCGTTAATCGTCGAGCCGACGACCTCATCGCCCTCCTCTTTCTCGACAGGCACAGATTCGCCAGTGACCATTGACTCGTCGACGGCAGACTGACCGTCGACAACGACACCGTCTGTGGGAATCTTCTCACCTGGACGAATTTTCATCCGGTCACCAGTTGTGACCTCTTCAAGCGGAACTTCTTCTTCACTGCCGTCCTCGCGGACAATGGTCGCCGTTTCGGCTTCCATTTCGAGGAGCTTTCGGAGGGCCTCACCCGCTTGGCCCTTCGACCGAGCTTCGAGATAGTTACCCAACGTGATGAACACGAGGATGAGGGCTGCCGTGTCGAAATAAAGTCCACCTGCAATGAGTTCAGCAAGGACTGCCACAGAGTATAGATAGGCCGTTGTTGAACCGATCGCAATCAGCACGTCCATATTGGCGCGGCCGTTCTTCACGATCGCCTTGTACGAGTTCTTATAGAACGGCCAGCCGAGGATCGCCTGTACCGGCGTGGCGAGGAGGAACTCAACCCAGCCAAGTTCCACACCGAAGACGGCTTCAGGGACGATCGCGCCACCGAGCAGATAATTGTCGATGAGGAAGAAGAGCAACGGTGCCGATAACACTGCCCCAAAGAGGGTCAACCTGAGTTGCTTCCGAGTTTCGGCTTGACGGGCGGCATCTCGTGCGTCCTGGCCCGACTCTTCGTCGGCACCATCTTCGCGGACGGGCGAGTAGCCAGCCTCCTCGATAGCATCGTACAGCGCACCAATAGATACTTCCGCAGGATTGTAGGTGACCTGTGCTTCGTCGGTTGCGTAATTGACCTCCGCATTAACGACGCCCGGAATATTTTCAAGAGCGGTTTGGTTGGTCTCGGCGCAGTTGGCACAGGTCATATCGGAGATGGCAATCGTTACCGTCTCAGAGACTGCGCCGTACCCGGCCTCGTCGATCGCGTCGTAGATTTCTTTGAGCGATACCTCTTCAGGGTCGTAGGTGACGGAACCCTCGTCGGTGGCGAAGTTCGCATCCGCCTCCGATACCCCGTCGAGCGATTCGAGAGTGTCCTGGATCGTCGCCGAACAGTTGGCGCAGGACATTCCCGTGATATCAAGATGGATTGTTTGGCTTGTCATGCTTGTTCTACTATACGGGGTCTAGGTTTAGGCGATTTACTGCTTCGAGAGGCGGGGTTTCGACTGCAGGAAAATTTGGATTCCAAAGACAGCGTTACGCTCCCTCTTCGAGTCGCTGATACCGATCGTCGAACCGTGTGAGACAGGACGGACAACAGAAGTGATAGATCTCTCCGTCGATTCTCGTCGTTTCACCTTGATTATCAACGGTATTGTTACATTCAGCACAGGTGAGTGCAAATTCGACGCCATCAACGGACGGCGTCCATTCAAGCTCGTCAATTAGCGTGACGGTGTAATCTGCTACATCGATCTCGTTAAAGAGTCCATCTACCCACTGACGTACGTTCTGGGCTTCAACACGGGCATAGAACCAAAGATCTCCTTCGGAGGTCGTGAAGACGTGTTCAACGCCATCTGACTCTCGAGCCCGCTCGCGGGCGGCCTCCAACGACGCTGAGCCGATTTCGGCCTGAATAAATACCGGTACACCAGCTCGGAGATGAGCCCGGTTGACGTCAATCGTGAAGTTGTTAATGATGCCAGCTTCCTGTAATCGCTTTACCCGGTCAGACACGGCTGGCCCCGACAAGTCGACCTCCTCGCCAATATCGCTGAACGGGCGGCGGGCGTCATCAGCGAGTAACGAGAGGATTTCTAAGTCGGTTTCATCCAAATTGCGCATACGACCGCTTCGTCTCGCAGGATACATTATTGTTGCCCACAACACACCTTCGAAATCGGTGATCCAGGGCTGCGACAACATTGGATTCTAAGCAGAAAACCACATAGAATACTCGCCCCTATCTACGAATGGATATGACTCAGACAATCACCGTCGAAGGAATGACCTGTGAACATTGCGAGCAGACCGTCGAAGAGGCACTCGAAGAAGTTGAGGGGGTTACGTCTGCTACTGCGGATCGTGACTCAGAATCCGCGACGGTCGAGGGGTCCGCTGAACGGGATGAGCTTGTGACTGTGGTCGAAGACGCTGGATACGATGCCTCTGCGTAACAAATCCCGATTCTCGTCGAATCGGATTCGGAGAGGGATTGATACGACTGCCAATCCCAGGTGTAGATACTATGACTGATACACTTCCGTTCGATGCCGTCCGCGAGCTCGACGTCGACGGGACGACGTACAAGATGGCCGATCTTCGAGCACTCGAAGAGCAGGGGCTCTGTGACCTCGACACGCTCCCTGTGAGCATCCGTATTCTGCTTGAGTCGGTGCTCCGGAACGCCGACGGCGAAACTGTTACTGCAGCGGATGTCAAGAATGCTGCTGGCTGGAAGCCAGACGTACCGGACGCAGAGGTTCCGTTCTCTCCATCACGAGTCGTCCTACAGGATCTCACTGGCGTGCCCGCAGTTGTCGACCTGGCGGCCCTTCGATCCGAAGTCGACCGCAAAGATCGGGACCCGACCCTGGTCGAACCAGAGATCCCTATTGATCTCGTAATCGACCACAGCGTCCAAGTCGACTACTTCGACTCCGAGGACGCCTACGAGAAGAACGTCGAACTGGAGTACGAGCGCAACGCCGAACGGTATCGCGCGATCAAGTGGGCGCAGAACGCCTTCGAGAACTTCAACGTCGTCCCGCCGGGGACCGGCATCGTCCACCAGGTGAATCTCGAGCATCTGGGCCGGGTCGTCCACGCCCGCGAGCGAGACGGTGAGAAATGGCTCCTGCCGGACACACTCGTCGGCACGGACAGCCACACCCCAATGATCGGTGGCATCGGTGTGGTCGGCTGGGGCGTCGGCGGCATTGAAGCGGAAGCGGCAATGCTCGGTCAGCCGGTCACGATGAAACTTCCCGAGGTCGTCGGCGTCCGCCTCGAAGGCGAATTACCCGAGGGCGCGACGGCGACGGATCTCGTGCTCCACATCACCGAACGGCTCCGCGAGGTCGGCGTCGTCGACCGGTTCGTCGAATTCTTCGGTCCTGGTGTGGAGAATCTCACAGTCCCCGACCGGGCCACGATCGCCAATATGGCGCCCGAACAGGGCTCGACGATCAGTATGTTCCCGGTCGACGAGCAGACGCTCGAGTATCTCGAACTCACCGGGCGTGACCCCGCCCACATCGACCTTGTTCGCGAGTACCTCGAAGCGCAAGGGCTATTCGGAGAACAGGAACCGGAATACACCGAGGTGGTCGAGTTCGATCTTTCGACTGTTGAGCCGAGTCTCGCCGGACATAAGCGGCCACAGGACCGGATTCCGATGGGGGACGTGAAACAGAGCTTCCGGGGACTTCTCCACGGGGAGTTCGAAGACGACCTCGATGATGTCGACGAAGACGCCCTACAGCGGTGGCTCGGCGAAGGTGATGCAGCTGGTGCGGAGACCGACGGCGGTGTTCAGGTCGAACCCGAATCGGAACTGCACCCGTTAACCAAACGCGTTGAGGTCGACCTCGACGGTGAGACAGTGGAAATTGGACACGGAGACGTCCTCGTCAGCGCCATCACGAGCTGTACGAACACTTCGAACCCGTCGGTGATGATCGCTGCTGGTCTGCTTGCCCAGAACGCCGTCGAGAAAGGTTTAGATGTCCCGCCGTACGTCAAGACGAGTCTCGCACCCGGCAGTCGCGTCGTCACGCAGTACCTCGAGGAATCGGGCCTGCTTCCGTATCTCGAAGAGCTCGGGTACGCGGTCGTCGGCTACGGCTGTACCACTTGTATCGGGAACGCCGGACCACTTCCCGATCCCATCGAGCAAGCGATCGACGACCACGACCTCTGGACGACGAGCGTCCTCTCCGGAAATCGGAACTTCGAGGCGCGTATTCACCCGAAGATCCGCGCGAACTACCTCGCGAGCCCGCCGCTCGTCGTCGCCTACGGCCTCGCAGGGCGGATGGACGTCGACCTCGAGAACGAGCCGCTAGGCACCGACGAGGAGGGGGGATCGGTGTATCTGGCGGACATCTGGCCCGACGCAGCGGACGTGCAGGCAGCAATCCACGAGAACGTCTCTCCTGAGATGTTCGAGGAGAAGTATGCCTCTGTGTTCGAGGGTGACGAGCGGTGGGCTGCTCTCGACGCGCCCACAGGTGACGTCTACGAGTGGGACGACGACTCGACATACATCCGAGAGCCGCCGTTCTTCCAGGACTTCCCCCTCGAAAAACCCGGCGTCGCCGATATTGAGGATGCACGCTGCCTGCTGACACTCGGCGATACCGTTACGACCGACCACATCAGCCCTGCTGGCCCCTTCGGATCTGACCTCCCTGCCGGCCAGTGGTTGCTCGATAACGGCGTTGAGCCGCACGAGTTCAACACCTACGGCGCGCGCCGGGGCAACCACGAGGTGATGATGCGGGGAACGTTCGCCAATGTCCGCATCGAGAACGAGATGCTCGACGATGTCGAGGGTGGCTATACGATCCACCACCCAACCGACGAGCAGACGACCGTGTTCGAAGCCAGCCAGCGCTACCGCGAGGAGGGAGTCCCGCTCGTCGTGATGGCAGGCGAAGAGTTCGGTACCGGCTCCAGCCGGGACTGGGCGGCGAAAGGAACGGACCTACTCGGTGTTCGCGCAACCATCGCCGAGAGTTACGAGCGCATCTACCGCGACAACCTCGTCGGCATGGGTGTGCTCCCCCTGCAGTTCGATGATGGCGACTCGTGGGAATCTCTCGGTCTGGATGGGTCTGAGATCTTCACGATCCACGGCCTCGATGACGGGCTCGATGTGATGGACGAACTGACCGTTATCGCCGAGCGCGCGGACGGGTCGACTGTCGAGTTCCCGGTCACAGCACAGGTCGGCACGCCGGCCGCCGTGACCTATATCGAACACGGCGGCATCCTCCACTACGTCCTTAGACGGCTCCTCATGCGATAATCTCTCTCAACTGACTCTATTTCTGGAAGCACAAGCAACACGAAAAACTTTGAGTCCAAATTAGCGTTTCAATCGTGCGTAGACTCTGTTCGGATGATGCCCGCTACGTTATCCATCTGAGCTGAAACGTGTGCGCTCTCACCAGCAACATGCGTAATTAAATCGTCCAGAGTGATCATCCCGATAACGCTCCCGTCTTCAACAACCGGGACGTGTCGAGCACCCGCTTCGTTCATTTGTCTCAGGACTTTTGGAATCTCAGCATCTGCTGGCACAGTAAGTGGGTCACGCGTCATCACGTCAGCAGCTCGTACGTCGTCTCCACTCGTCTCGGCTGTGAGCACACTTAACTCGCTTTCCTCGGTGAGCAGGTTAGCAATCAGGTCTCGATCGGTGATGATACCAGAGATCTGATCGGATTCTTCGACGACCACGTACCTGGCACACCGCGATTGGGAGATCATCGTGTGAGCGATCTCGGCAACCGTGGCGTCAGGCGTGACACGGGCGACCGACTCATCAGCAATACGACCAATATCCATCCGGAGGTCAGTTGGTCTGGTACCCATGCTAATCAGTACGACTCATAACAGGAAATAGCTTAGCATCAGCTGGTCGTCATAGAAATCCTCCACTCTTCAACCGTGAGAGACGACAATCTCCAAACTTTGTGAAGTTACAAAAAGTGTTACCAGCTACGCCACTATCCAAGAGCGCTGGCTTTTATAATCTAGTCTCAATAAGTAAAGAGAAATGTACGATACGGTTTTGCTCTCGACTGACGGGACAGTTGCTTCTGAGGAAGCTGAATCCCATGCTATCGCGCTAGCAGAGGCCCATAATGCCGATCTTCATGTTCTGTATGTAGTCGATGAGGACGTCGTAACAGCATACAGCGGTGACGAGTACGTTGATGAAGCCGAAGGCCCAGAACATGGCCTCGAAGAACTTGGAACGGAAACAATCGCAGACATCCAATATAAAGCGAAGGAGGTCGGTGTCAATGTTGTCAAAGCAATTGAGCACGGCCGACCGGCTGAGACGATTGTACGGTATGCTGATGCCGAAGATATGGATCTACTTGGCTCTGTTGAAATCCTATTCTTCAGATATATTCTCGCCTGAAACAGCCGGTCGCTGAAGAGTGCGAAAGTAATAAGATAGATCTCGTATCCAAACTACAATTAGTCACGTGTCATTACACCACCTATGGAAGATCTGTACATCTACACTGGCTCATTCGTCGTAATTGGAACTTCAATAGGGGGGCCAGCGGTAGGGTCGCTCATCGCTGGCGATCGTAGCATCCCGATACTGCTCATGGTGATCGGTGGAGTTGGAATGCTTGTTACTGCCGGCTACGAACTGCTCCGAACCGACCCAGAAGAGTTTACTGCCCCTGCCATCGCCCTTCTAGTGTTGGCTGGTTCCGCCTGTCTGTCCTTTCTCGGCACAATACTCTCTGCGATGGGCGGTTTCTGAGTGGCCTGTACTGAACGATCTACAGTCGATACTTCCGGGGTTGCGCGGCTGAAGTCAAAAAAAAGTTACTCAAGATCCTCACGATATTTCACATTCAACCCATTTTGGACTAAAATATCTTCAACATCTGATAGAGTATCTGTTTCACTCTTAGACCACGTCGGCATCAATTGAACTACTCGGAGTTTTTCAGAGTCATTCTCCTGATACTGTATGATCATGTGTGGGTGACCGATCTTATTTGGTTTGGATAAGATGATCTGTTGGATTGTTCCAAGCTCAATTTTAGTTTCGTCAGAGACTTCAAAATATCTATTGTAGATGTATTTCCCTGATAATAATAAAACTCCCAAAAGTACACCGCTAACTAAGCCATTTACCGCGACTTCTCTGATAAATATACTAGTGTTAAAAACAATAGATAATATCAGATAGAGAGCTGTTGTTGATAGAATTATTTGTAGTGTATGGCTATTTTTCAGGAGACGCTTAGCTCTAGTGATTTTGTTACTTTCGACCTCGATATAGTCATCATGTACCACACAATTGCCCGGGAGAATTTGGAATTGATCCATTAGCGAGATTATAACAGCCGGTTAAATAGAGAAATGTATTACCCAATCAAAATGGTTTGGATCTATGGTGCTCTTGCTTGACGTGGAAACGCCAATATATTTCACTAATACTCACGCGGATTTTCATCTAAAGTACGCATATTGACCGCTCAGAGTGATCGATCTACGTTATGAATGAGACAGGCGATAGTGAGTTCACGGAACTGTTTCCACCATCGTCGTGAGCGGACGAACGCACCATACTTTCGCTTGAGCGTTGAGTTCACAGTCTCGGATTGACTCCGTTGTCCGTAGAGATCAGCGTCTAAGCGTGCGTTCCATGCCTTGTGGAGTGATGTGAACTCACGATGCTTAATCAGTGGCCGAACCTCGTGTTGTCGGGCAAGCCGCCTGATTTTCTGATCGTCGTAGCCTTTGTCTCCGAGGAGAATATCGATACACTCGGGGTTGCGCTTGATCAACGACGGAGCGATCTGGCTATCGTGTTTTCGAGTCGTCGTCACGTGTAGATCGAGAATTGCGTTCACCTTCGCATCGACCAGCAACGTCACCTTGAGCTGCTGAATCGTGAGTTCAGCTCGTTTCGTGTAGTGTTTTGAGGCGTGACTGCGGTCGAACCCTGACGCATCAACACCAACGACACCGCTCGTCGGAAGTAGCGTCGCTGAGAGAGTCAATATCGAACGCCATACAGCCATATCAAGTCGATTGAACGCTTTACAGAGCGTTGATGGCGTGGGAAGTTCGGCTAATCCAAGAACTCGACGAATGCGTGGCATCTCGATTAATTCATCAAGTAGACCACGATAGGTCGTGTTTTTTCGAACTTTGAGACACAGCAGAACAACGTGCTGGGGGAGTGTGTAGCGGTGTTTAGAGAACTTCGAGGAGTATCGAGAGACCGCTCGCCGTGCCAGATGAATCGCCTTTTCAGTAAACCGGAGTATTTGCGACTTCGGGAGGGTATTCATCTCGTCGAATTACACGGCGAACATGTAACTCCCTGAGGATTTCAACAGAGCCATCTACTTGTACTTGGAACGAAACACCGGCCGGAAGAATACCGGGCCTTGCTCGGAAGCGTGACCGACCGCGTCCTTCGATTGACGACCCGCCCAGCGACCGTCGTGAAGACGGAAGTCGACGAATAGGGGAAGAACAGTCAGTAACGGCCGCCGTCAGGCGTGAGTCGGGCGCGCCGGCGTTCGAACTCCTCGTCGTCGATTTCGCCGCGAGCGTACCGTTCCTGGAGGACAGCGAGTGCGCTATCCTCGGTGGGGCCGTCCGATGGCGACCGCGTTGTCAGCCAGTAGACGATGTAGACGGGAAGGGCGATCAGAAGTGCCATCCACAGCAAACCGATCAACATCATCCCCCAGCTCCATATTCCCCACCCGGCCATGTGACCATCATTCCACATCCCGTCATGCCAGTCCCACATCACTGTATCTGGAACAGCAGCGTGCGTCAGAGTCATTCCAATGATGACGGCTAGCGTCAGTGCTCCGATGACGATGAGTCCCAGAGAACGAATCCCGCGTGCTTGAATTGGATTTTGCATTATTGTACTCCTGAAGAGAGTTCGGCGTGGTTAGCCGAGGATGTATTCGAGGGCGGGGTAGCGCTCAACGAGCGTCTCGCCACCGACGTCGTAGTTCTCGATGTACTGGTCGAGGCCCAGGATGCGGCCCGCGGCGAACGCGGCGACCGCGAGGAACACGAGCATGTACGCGAAGTCCCCGTTGATGAACCCGTGGCTCATGTCCCAGTTCCCGAAGTAGAACATGAGCATCATGAGCGCGCCGAAGAACGCCGCGAGGCGGACGAACGCGCCGACGAGCAGGCCGAGGCCGATGAACAGCTCGCCCCACGGGACGGCCACGTTCGCGAACTCGACGAACCACGGCGTACTCCCCATCCACGCGAACATCCCCGCGAGCGGGTTGCCGTTCGTCGCCGCGACGTTCGTGAGGTAACCGCCCGCGGCGAACTCGCCGGTGATCTTCGTGAACCCGGAGTACGCGAACGCGTACCCCATCATGAGACGGAGCGCGAGCACGAACCACGCACTGAGACTGTGAACTTTCCCGCCGACGGTCAGACCGCCGACTCTGCTCTCGAGCTGATTCATGCCGGAGTCGAGTGTGGACATAGTTATTGCACCTTCAACTATCAGTACGGAGGCAGAGACGATATAACGGCGAGCCGGCGTTCTGGGTCAGAAAATCGGCGGGCTATATTACGCTCCTGTCGCGAGTAGAGACGTGTGACTGAGGAGGCCGACCCGTCGGAAATCTTCGCGACACTCGACGACGAGTACGCCCGCGACATCCTCGTGGCGACGAAGACCGACCGCCTGTCTGCGAAGGAGCTCAGCGAGGAATGTGACATGTCACGCCCGACCGTCTCGCGCCGTGTCACCCGCCTCGTCGAGCAGGGCCTCCTCGAGGAGTATACGCACGTCGACCCCGGGGGACGGCACTACAGCGAGTATGAGGCGCGCCTCGAACGCATCGAAATCCTCCTGCAGGCGGAGGGCTTCGACGTCAACATCGACATCCGGCCTGACCCCGCCGACCGGATTACGACCATCTTCGAGGAAATGCGGGGAGACTGAATCATGGACCACACGCTATTCGTCATCGGCAAACTGTTCACGACCGCGTTAGCACTGGTCATCGCATATCAGGCCTATCGCGGGTACCAACGACATCACACGCAGTTACTCCTGTACGTCGCCGCCGGCTTCGCATTGGTCGGGCTTGGCGGCCTCCTTGAAGGCGTCCTCTTCGAACTCCTCCAGGTGTCGATCTTCGAAGCAGGATTCGTCGCAGCACTCGTCACCGCAGCCGGGATGCTGTCTATCCTCTACGCCCTGTATGCCCCGAATCCATAAGGATTCAGGACGCCCATTCGACAAGCGGCCTCTGCGCGTCGTGCCCGGTTCGAAGCCGCTACTGTTCGGACTCCCCTCGTTCTCGATAGTGTAGCGTCGCAGTGGGAGTTATATCCATATCGGTCGTACCATATCGTATGATTCGAACACTCGTCGGTGTCCTCGGCGCTATCTCAGCGCTGTTCCCGGACGAAATCGTCGAGCTCTTCGAGAAACTCGCCATTTCGAATCCAGACGAGGGAACAGTGAGAGGGTGGATACGTCCAGCAGTCCGGTCGGAGGGTGTTCTGATAGCTGCGCTTTCACTCTTTAACGGGCGAGCATACGCATTGCTGATGAATCTTACCGGCGTGTTCGGTGCGATAGTCCTCTTATTTCCCGACCTGTATCAGAGATTTGCCACCGCGTTCCTGTACGAGCGTCCAGAGTCGATAGAATGGAACGAGCGATTCCGCTTGGGCATTCGGGCTATCGGCGCACTCTATGTCTTTTTAGCGGCGAAGACGTACAGAGAGCGTCACAACGATACTTGAGCCACCTCGCTATTGACACCTGGCGCATCCGATGTCTAGTTCGTTACGGCCGCAGGTATCACTTTGAATCTAAAGTTTGAGCCCCACGATATCAGTATGATCGAAGGGGAAATCCGCTAAAGAGAGGAGGCCGTGTGTATCCCTGTATGACGACGACGATCATCGTGGAAGGCATGACGTGCGGTCACTGTGAGCAGACGGTCGAAGAGGCCCTCGAAGAGGTATCCGGCGTGACTGACGTGACCGTCGACAGGGAGAGCGAACAGGCGAGCGTCGATGGTGAGGCAAATGTCACAGCTCTCGTGGAGGCCGTCGAAGACGCCGGGTACACCGCTTACGCCTGAGAATCGCGCGGACCACTCCGAGACAACGGCCAACCGTTGTCTTTGAAGCTTCGCTACGCTGGTCCTGCTGTACAGTTTCAGTGGGGAAGATTCAGGGGGCCAGCGGATCCACCTCTACAGAGAATATGGGCTATGGACGACCACAAAGATACAAATGAGAATCCCCCTGGAGGGGAACACCAGCAGGACGACAGCAGTCACCAGCACGAACACGGCGAGCAGGATGAATCGGACGCCGAGTCGGACGAGCAGCGGGTAGAACAGGAGCTACTGGAAGAAGAGGCACACCCTGCTGCGGAGAGTGAGACGGTGCTCGACGAGCAGCACGAGCACGCTGGACACGAGGGCGACGGGCACGGCCACGGTTCCCATGAGGGCCACGGTGAGGGGCATGGCGGGATGCACGAGGGCCACGAGCAGATGTTCCGCCGGCGCTTCTTCGTCTCGACGCTCCTGTCGATCCCAGTCCTGCTATACAGCGAAATGCTGCAGGAGTGGCTCGGGTTCTCCGTCCCCGCGTTCCCGGGCAGCGAGTGGATCAACCCCGTCTTCGCGGTCATCGTCTTCGCGTACGGTGGGATGCCGTTCCTCCAGATGGCGGTGCCGGAGCTGAAAGACCGGTCGCCGGGGATGATGACGTTGATCTCGATGGCGATCACCGTCGCGTTCGTCTACAGTCTCGCGAGCGTGGTCTTCCCGACGCAGTCTGCGTTTTTCTGGGAACTCGTCACGCTGATCGACATCATGCTGCTGGGCCACTGGATCGAGATGCGGTCGGTCCGGCGGGCCTCCAGCGCGGTCGACGAACTGGCGAAACTGATGCCAGACACCGCCGAGCGTATTACCGACGACGGAGAAACCGAGGAGGTTCCCGTCAGGGAGCTCTCGGAAGGCGATCTCGTGCTCGTCCGGCCGGGCGCAAGTGTCCCTGCTGACGGCACCGTCGAGGAAGGTGATTCGGACGTCAACGAGTCGATGATCACTGGCGAGTCCAAGCCCGTCTCGAAGGAGCCTGGCGACGAGGTCATCGGCGGCACCATCAACGGCGATGGTAGTCTCCGCGTCCGTGTTGGCGCGACGGGCGAGGAGACGACGCTCGCGGGCATCATGCGTCTCGTCGAGGAAGCCCAGCAGAGCAAGTCCAAGACGCAGGTACTGGCCGACCGGGCGGCAGGCTGGCTGTTCTACGTCGCGCTCGGGGCGGCAGTCGTGACGGCGATTGCGTGGACCGTCGCGGTCTCGTTCGACGCGACCGTCATCGAGCGAGTCGTGACGGTGCTCGTCATCGCCTGCCCGCACGCCCTCGGGCTCGCCATTCCGCTGGTCGTCGCGATCAACACGTCGCTCGCCGCTCGCAACGGGATGCTCGTTCGCGACCGCATCGCGATGGAAGACGCACGGAATCTGGACGCGATCATCTTCGACAAGACAGGGACGCTTACCGAGGGCGAACACGGCGTCGTGGATATGGCGACCGTCAACGGCGTCGACGAGGACGACGCGCTCGGGCTGGCGGCAGCCGTCGAGAGCGACTCCGAGCACATGATCGCGCGAGCGATTCGCGAGGCCGCCGACGAGCGAGACCTAACTACTCCCGACGCGACCGCCTTCGAGGCGATCAAAGGCCGAGGGGTTCGCGCAAACGTCGACGGAAACGAGGTGTACGTCGGTGGGCCGAACCTGTTGACCCAACTCGATAGCGAGATCCCCGACCATCTCCAGCGCTTCGCTGACGAGGCCGGCCAGAACGCCCAGACAGTGGTGTATCTCGTTCGTGACGGAGAGTTGATCGCCGCGGTTGCGATGGCCGACGTGATCCGTGAGGAGAGTTTCCGCGTCGTTGACGCCCTCCACGATCTGGGCATCGAGGTTGCGATGCTAACTGGCGATTCCCAGGACGTCGCCAACGCTGTCGCCGACGAACTAGGCATCGACACGGTGTTCGCGGAGGTACTCCCCGAAGACAAGGACAAGAAAGTCCAGGAACTCCAGGACCAGGGGAAGCTCGTGGGGATGGTCGGCGACGGTGTGAACGACGCGCCGGCGCTGACACGGGCCGACGTCGGCATCGCCATCGGGAGTGGCACCGACGTTGCGGTCCAGTCGGCGGACGTCATCCTCGTCCAGAACAACCCGATGGACGTCGTTCGGCTCGTGAAACTCAGTAAGGCGAGCTACCGGAAGATGCAAGAGAACATCGTCTGGGCGGCGGGGTACAACGTGTTCGCGATTCCGCTTGCAGCAGGCGTGTTGGCACCGATCGGGATTCTGTTGTCTCCCGCTGTCGGTGCGCTTCTGATGTCGCTGAGTACGGTGATCGTCGCGATTAATGCGCAGTTGCTCCGGCGCGTCGACCTATCCCTCCCCGAGCTCCCAAGTGCGACTCCACCTACTGACGCTCAATCTGCTGACTGAGAAGTGCTTTCTCGTCATTCACGTAAGGCTAAATCTTTCGGATAGATAATTATTTCTGGCACTAGGAGGCCGTTTTTACGACTTAGAAGATACCCAAAATGAATCCCGTACCCATCACGATGAGGATCGTCGCCGTGAATGCTGGCAGGTACTCGGCGTAGTCTTCAAGCCGATCCTCGTAACGCTGGTAGCCAGCCACGAGTACCAGCGTCACACCGACGAGTGACGTAATGACGGCCAGCGAGTAGATGAGCATCAGTTCGAGGCAATAGGTCGAGCCGGTGCAGATCGCAATAATATCGAACTCCTCGTTGTGGGTGAATCCGAGGGCGAACGCGAGGGCTGCCATGCCGTAGAGCCCGCGATCTGGCGTCTCGTCGAGGTGATCGTGAGAGTGTGAATGGTCGGACTGGCCGGCAAACGGGACGGCCCGCCGAACTCGAGCGATCCACCCCTGATTATCGTCGGTGCTGTGGGAATGATCGTGACTGTGGTGGGCGTGATCTTGATCGTGGCCGTCGTGCTCGTGATGGTCACCGTGGTCGTCATCGTCATCCGGCGCGGTGTGATCATGTCCATTGAAGTATTGCCAGATCCCGAGGGCAATGAGTAACGCTCCAGCGACGTAGTTCATCCAGCTGATCTGGGTGAGGTCGAAGTACGAGAGCGCCCAGAAGTACACGACTACCATCGCGATACTACTGATGAGATGTCCGATCCCGAGAATGAGGCTCGATGCGGCGCCGTAGAACCATTTGTTCTGTTTGTCGAGCGCGTAACTCGCTGCAATCGCCCATCCGTGGCCCGGGGCGAGCCCGTGAGTGAGACCGAGAGCACTTGCCCCGAGTGCGAGTCCGAGAATTCCGTTTGCCATCTACTCGATAGCAGAATGAGATCGCTTATACCGGTTGTTATGACCCGATTCGGGAGTTCGTAATAATGACACTCTTGAGGAGCGCCGTCTATGGCTTAGATATGAGAACGAGTTTGAACATTCCGCAAGAGGTTCTCGAATCGTTCGATACGACGTGGCAAGACGAAGGATTGGAATCACGCTCCCGTGCCGTCCGCGAGGCGATTCACGAATACATCGAGCGCCACACAGAGCTCGAAGGGTTAGAAGGTCCTGCCGTCGCGGCGCTGGCGTTCGATTATGAGCACACACTCGTCATCGGCGAACTCCATACCGTCCAGCACGAATTCGAGGATGTCATCGGCACCACACAACACATGCACCACGGGGAGTGGTGTCTCGAGACGGTTTTCTGTCAGGGATCCGCAGCTCGAATCCGGGAGTTGGTGTACCGACTCCGTGATTTCGATGCCGTCGGCCGCGTGAACGTCATGTTCCTCCAACCGGAACTCTCCACGGAATAGAGCGACTGAGTCGTCTGCTCCAATCAGCACTCCTATCGATACGTGTCTCTCATATGCGCACGTTGCGATGGACTGTCTCCGACGACCGCGTAAGGTGGAGACAATGTTGTCTTCTGCTGTATGGGATATCGGGATGTCTATCTCGTCCTTGGTGATGAGGAGACGGAGAGTCAATAGATGCGTATGACACACGAGGCGATGCATCACCGGCGCTACAGAGATTCGGCGCGATGGAGACTCTACTGGATCGGGGACCGGGTTATGTGTTTTAGTTCAGGGAGAGAGCCTGCAGTTTGCCGTATCGAGGGTTGTTCATGCGGGAGAGGTGGTTGATTCATCAGCGTCTTTCCACTCTCCGAGCCCTGCCGGATCCAGGTGGACGTGGACATCAGCGACTGGCTCGATTTCACGGACGCGCCGGCGGAGTTCTGATTCAACGTCATGTGCTTCGACCACCGATAGTTCTTGATCGACTTCGGCGTGAAACTCGACTTCGATCATGTGCCCAGAGTAGTACGCGACAAAATCGTGAATACCATGAACAGCAGAGTGTTCCCGGATGCGCTCCTTGATCTCTTCCTGTTCTGATTCCGGAGGAGCGCTATCGGCGAGATACTGAATATTCTCTCGCGAGATATCTACGCCTTGGTGGATAACGAGTAGACTCACGATGCCGCCTGCAATCGGGTCAAAAACTGGGTAACCAACTGCCATACCGAGGACACCCACCAGAGCCGCACCAGTCGTATAGAGATCGTTAAGACTGTCCGCAGCAAGCGCGCGGAGGCTCGGGAGCTGGAGTTCCTGATTCTTGTATTGGGTATACCAGTAACAGACGTACATATCACCGAGTGCAAACAGGAGCCCGATAATAAGCCAAATACTGTACTCAGCGGTCACTCCAGTTAGAATTGAGTGACCCGCATCGTACAGCAGTTTGAGTCCGAGGAGAACGAGCATGCCACCGACGAAGAGCGCGGAGAGGGGTTCGAATCGGTTGTGTCCGTGGGGGTGTGACTGGTCTGCATCCTCATAGACGGACTGGCCCCAGATCAAGACGACACCGCTTGCAAGGAGGTCTGCAACGGAGTGCGCTGCGTCGGCAGTAAGGGCGAGACTTCCTGTGAGGATCCCGAGTGCCCCCTCGACACCAATTTTGAGAGCATTTAACAGAACATTTGCCCAAGAGACTTTGAGAAAGGCTACACGTGAATCCGCCATAATATAGCGATACTGCTACATCCACATAAGAGGCCTCATTAGGCGCGTATAATCGAGTTTTTGATTCAATCTAAACTTTTCACGGTGCGTTGAGAGTCAACGGGTAACCAAGAGGCTCTTTATATAACTGTACCTACCTATGCAATAGATAGTTGACCCAACGTATCCTAACCCGAGCCCACTAGGACCTCGAGCGACTGCACCGCTCTCTCCGAACAGCATTAATATCGATGCATCTGTACCCCCAGTAATGGCCGTTCGACTGAGGTCGGTATCCACGTTCCGCGGTCGAGGCTGTACCTCTTCTCACCGGTGGTGATCAGCTATGTCTCCATCTTATTCATCACCTGCCACGTGCGCGCTCTGTGGTGGTGCTGTCCCCAATGACCGAGTCGCGGATGAAGACGGCGGCGTCTACTGTTCTACCGGGTGTCAGGACGTCCAGCGCGTCCTCGGTGACGAGGAGCATTCCAGTCGCCCGGAGACGACACACGGACCCACGGCCGGGCCCGGTGCTGACGATGACGCTGATGAACGCGAAACAGACACCCACGGAGAGCGGGCCGAGTCACGGGTATTTCTCCACGTAGAGGGGATGCACTGTGCGACGTGTGAAACCTATCTGGAGTCGATTGCCGAAGACTGTACGGGAGTTACTGACGCTACAGCGAGCTACGTAACCGAGACGATTCGCGTTGAGTACGATCCCACGAGCATCTCGGCGGATGCTCTCTGTGACGCGCTTAGTCCGCTGGGCTATACGGCAACGCGTCGTGACGGTGGCAGTGATGGTCCGACGACTGTCGTCGGCCAGTCGCGGCGGCAAGACGAGACGGGTGGCCGAGACATCGACGAGGTGCTCGGGTTTCGCTACGCTGCGGGCGTTATTTTCGGGACGTTCATGCTCCTGCCGTACGCGGTGCTCCTCTATCCAGCGCAGCTCTCGTCGTTCTTCGGCGATGGGACGCTGGACATGTACGCGAGTGCGTCCGGGATTGGCGGTGGAGATGGCCTGTTGATCCTGCCGCTCTTTCTTGTCCTGACGGGTGTGGTCCTAGTGTTCACCGGCCTTCCGCTCTTACAGGGTGCGTATGTCAGTCTGAAGATGCGACAGCCGAATACGGATCTGCTCGTCGCACTCCCCGTCGTGAGTGCCTACGTGTACAGCACGATCGCGTTTCTCCTCGGGCGGATCGACGTCTTCTACGACCTGACGATCGTGGTTGCCGCGAGTGTGGTCGCTGCGATCTTCTACGAATCACTGAGCAAGCAGCGGGCGATGGACTGCCTGACGGACCTCACCATCTCGCGGGTTACTGACGCCCGACGATATGACGCCGATGGGACCACGACGACGGTCGACGTGAATGACCTCGAACCAGGAGAGAGCGTGCTCGTCCGTGAGGGCGAACGTATCCCGGTCGATGGAGTCCTTGCCGAGGGCGAGTGTACGGTCGACGAGGCGGTTGTGACGGGCGAATCGCTCCCGGTGCTGAAGCGAGCGGGTGACGACCTCGTCGGCGGCGCGGTCGTCACGAACGGCGCCGCTGTCCTCACGGTGAGTGACAGTGCATCCAGCAGTATCGACCGACTCATCACGTCGGTCTGGAATCTCCAGAGTGGGGACCACGGCGTCCAGCGACAGGCCGACCGGTTCGCGTCGTTCGTCATTCCAGTCGTCGTGGGTGGGGCTGTTCTCGCCGGCGGCTGGTCACTCGTGGTGGGGGCTGGCGTCCTGCTCGCCGTCCTGACGGCGTTGTCAGTGCTCTTGGTCGGGTGTCCATGGGCACTCGGGCTCGCGACGCCCCTCTCCGTCGCAACGAGTATCGAGGAGGCAGTAGACCGCGGCATCGTCGTGTTCGACGAAACTGTCTTCGAGCGCCTTCGGAACGTCGACGTCGTCGTCTTCGACAAGACCGGTACCATCACGACCGGTCGGATGGAGGTTCTTGAGGCGGATGCACCGGCAGATCTGTTGGCCGCCGTCGCAGACCTGGAGCAGCGAGCATCGCACCCGGCGGCGGACGCGATCGTGACCGCATTCGCTCAAGAGGGGCAAGCTGGCGAGGGTCCCAGAGCCGATGGTGGGGTCGCGAATGAAGACGACCGCGAGCGAGCACGTAACATCTCCGAGTTCACGAGCCACGCGACCGGCGTCGAAGGGGTTGTTGACGACACGCGAGTTCTCGCGGGCAATCTCGATCTCTTTGCGGATCTAGAGTGGTCGGTGAGCGATGCCCTCGAAACTCGGGTGACAGCGGCCCGTGACGTCGGGCAGCTTCCGGTTATCGTCGGTCGTGATGGTCGTGCGGAGGGTGTCATCGTCGTGGGCGACGAGCCACGAGCGGGCTGGGACGACACGCTCATGCAGTTGAGTGCCCGTGATATGGAGATCGTCGTCCTGACTGGCGATGACGAGGCCGCCACTGACTTCCTCGGCACTCACCCCGGAGTCGACCACGTGTTTGCAGGGGTTCCGCCGGCGGGCAAGACTGCGACGATTCGGCGGCTACAGTCTCAGGGACAGGTCGCGATGGTCGGTGATGGAACGAACGATGCCCCGGCGCTCGCGACGGCCGATCTGGGTATCTCGCTCGGCGGTGGGACCGCGCTCGCGTCCGATGCCGCGGATATTTCTATCGTCGATGACGACCTTGCGGCGGTCGAGACGACGTTCGACCTCGCAGATGCAGCACGTCGGCGTGTCAAACAGAACAATGGGCTATCGCTGCTCTATAATGGGATCACGATCCCCCTTGCGGCGGCGGGGTTGCTGAATCCAGTGTTCGCGATGGGAGCGGTCGTGGTGACTGGCGGTCTTCTCGCGGCGAATTCGTTTCGAGACCTGCTTAACGAGTAGCGGCTCCAACCCCGCGAAGCGGCAGATACCTGCTGTGATCGGATGAAGACGGCCTTCGTGGTTTATTCGAGAAATTCGAAGGCACGGAGGCCCGTGTGCCCGACCGCAAAGCCTGCGACGATGATGCCTCCAGAGAGGATCTGGTAGAACGGGGTCGACGGGAGAATGCCGGTTCCGAGTGTGCCGACAACGATCAGTACCGCTGCTAGTCCCAAAAACACGTACTGTCGACTTTTCCCTTCCCATCTTGAGACGTTCGCTCAAACCGCGTTCTCACGGCAGATTCGGCATTTCAGTCGGCTGGGATGATGGCAGCCGATTGCTCGGGCTGTCGGGCTGTTTGGACCGAGTAGAGCAGACTGCCAGTAAACAAGAGGAGACTTCCGACGATGAATACCGCACTGAGCGGCGAAGCGGAATCGACGAATACCCAGTAGAGCGGGGCAGCAATCGATGGCCCGGCAGCGAGCACCGCGATCTTCGCGACGAGTGGCCCGCAGCACCCACAGGTACACGTCCCGACGATTGCAGCACTCCCGGCGGTCCCTTCGGTCATACCAGCCCGTTCCTCAACGCGCCAGTGACGCGCGATGAGAGCGGCGTTCAACCCGATGAGAGCGCTCAGCATCCCGACGACGATGACCTGGCCAGGTGACAAGGCCAGGAAGAACGGGATGTGTACGAACGGGAGATGCGGAATCGCGATTTCGAGGGTGGGCCACGATACCAGCTGATAGATTGCGGGCAGAACGACGACCGTCACCTCCTCGGGGAAGCCTTCTTCGGGGAAAAACGAGAGGTAGCCCGTCACGGTAACAAAAAAGAATGCTAATACGACACCGACGCCGATGCCGAAGCGACGCGCAACCGGATCACGCATAACTGCGCGAATGACACCCCCTGCGTCCTTCCAGATGACATAGCCGATCAGAATTGGCGTGCCGAGGACGATAGCGTACCCAAGTGGATGTGTATCCCTTGCCAATTCTGGGAGAAGGTAGGGGTACGAGATCCACAATCCCATGAGGATGCCGAGGAACGTGTACCGTGGGCGGGATGGCCAGCGCAGCCACCCAATGACGAAGCTCGCGACCATGATGCCCAAGCCACTCAGCAGGGCCAGTGGCTGATACCACGCTCGGGGGAACGGCATCGAACTCGCAGTGTACGTCGGATCCGGGGAGAGCCCCTCGAAGAGAACGGCTCCAAGCGCAGTGATAGCTATCCCGACGAATACGCCGTACAGAGCGGTTGTCGGCGTGATACGATCTGTCCGTTTGAGAAGGATAAACCCGCCGAGGATGGCGGCACCGACCAGTGCCAAGATGAGTCCGTGTCCTTGCGAGAGTCCACCGCTTCCGGTTGTACCGTGGGCGGATGCGACGGGAATCTGAGTGAGCGTAACAATCGCGGCGAGAAGTATAGAGAGTGGCCGAACAGACCCTCCGATTTGAGGGGTCTGTCCACGGGAGGAACCCTCCCGTGGTTGAGGCTCTTCCGGTGACATTATTCGGTCTTGGACAGGGAGCCACTTCTACCTGACTGATTCGAGAGAGCCACTCGGAGAGATATGCGTCACCCCATAGACGACGGTGTGCCACTTCTGTGGAGCCCCATGAGAAACATACGCCACCGGATGCTATACCGTCGTCACGTTCTACCACTAGTCCGACCCACCTACTATGGATCCCCGGCACGTATCTCCGTTCGACAGGTATGGTCCAGCTGAGTCCGTGGCTGTGGGCGGTCATTCTGGTCGTCGGGGTCTTCGCTGCTCACTGGGGTGCCGAACAACTTTCGCATCCAATTAAGAAGCTCCGCCGACAGTTGGGATTGACCGCGGTCGCAGGTGGTGCCCTCGTCGGGATCGCTGCCGCCGGCTCCGAAATCGGCATCAACGTCACGAGTGCCTATCGCGGTGTCTCCGACATCGGGCTGGGAATGATGCTCGGGTCGAACATCGTCTCCATTCCACTCATCGTTACTATCGCCTACGTCGCCTCGCGGAAGCGAGACCTTGGCGGCGAAACGGAGGGGCAAGATACACGTCGCGACGGTGGACAGGGAAGCACGTCGTCTGGCGGTCAAACAGCGACGCACGGTCGCCACCGCCAGGAGAATCTCCTTCGGATTCAGAAGGAGGCCGTTACCGTCCTGATACTGCCGTATCTCGGCATCCTCGGTCTGGTCGCCGTCCTCACGCTGCCGGAATCCGGGCGGGGACTCCAGCCCATCGATGGGTGGATTATGGGGGCAGCCTACCTCGCATATCTGGGCCAGGCGTTCTTCAGGGGTCGCTCCGAGTCGGAGGACGTGCAGTGGACCAAGAAAGAACTCGGCCTCGCCGGTGCCGGGCTGGTCGTCCTCGCGTCGGGAGCGTACGGTATCGTTCTCTCGACGGAGAACATCGTGGCTGCACTCGGGATCTCGAGGCTCGTGGGCGGGTTATTCGTGACGGCGATCGTAACAGCGATCCCCGAGATGTTCGCGACGTGGAGCGTCGTCAGAAGCGGTCAGGTCACCGCCGGGACGACGAGCGTTATCGGTGACAACGCGGTCACGATGACCGTAGCGTTCGTGCCGCTCGCACTCGTCACGGTTCCGATCGAGGACTTTCAACTCTATTGGGTGAATCTGTTATTCGTGGCGCTGATGCCGGCCGTGTACGCGGGGCTGACCCACTGGGGAGCGACCGAACACGGGTTCACACACTGGCAGGTCTTGCTGTTCGATGCCTTTTACTTCCTATATATCGGCGTGATGGCCCTCAGTGTATTAAATCTCTTCTAGTACTTGCTTGTCATCCCGAAATCGTTAATCTCCAGAAGATACGGTGGAGTTCCGATTCGGTCCCCAAATACTGGAAATTGGCGACGTTTGTTTTGCCGTATTCCGCTTCGTTCTACGTATGTACGCCTGGTGTCGGCTGTCCCGCATCTCTTCACTCAAACTCACCGTAGTCTCCTCCGTATTTGATAAAGAAGTAAGCAAGGCCGAGCACTGCGCTCATCGCACCCGCTGCGACGATTCCGAGCGTCTTTGCGCTATCCGGGAGAGTGGGTGCACCACCACCGCCACCACCATCACCGCCACCGCCCCCGCCGACAGTTACTGTCCCCGTCATGCCCGCAGATTCGTGGGGAATGCAGAAATACCCGTATTCTCCTTCCGTCTCGAACGTATGCTCGTACGTTCCATCACCTCCAATACTGCCATCCGGATACGCATCACGAGCTGATGATTCGCTGTCAAAGTCACCGCTCGCAAAATACTCCGCGTCGTCGGGAATTTCGTCTTCATAGGCCGTGACACTATGTTCGATGGATCCAACATTCTCCCAAGTGACTGTCGTCCCCGGATCGACCTGCGCCTCGGCGGGGACGAATTCGAGGTTGTCGTTCATGTCAATCGTTGTTTCCTGGGCGGCAGCTTCGGTTGAAGCCGCCGTTACCGTTGCAGTTCCCCCAACAGCTGCCCGAAGTACCCCCCGCCGTGATACAGGATGGTTCTCCTGCTCCTCGGTCATAGACACCACTACGCACGATGCGTCAATAGTGAATGTGGTACATACGTCGAAATCCGTGTTTCAGCCTTACTTCAATGTGAACGTGGCACTGTCTAGTTTAGGACCTCCTCGACCGATGTTCGATCAGCAAGCGATTGGTGCGGTCTGAGATGGTTATAATAATGTGCAAACAGAGCAATCTATTGTCGAACGCTCCGCCGACTGCCCACCCACGAAGTATGGAAATAGTCGAGGCGCATTTTCAGCGTGTGGAACCATTTTTCGATGAGTTTTCGGTCGGTATAGTCCACCTGACTGTTCAATCCTATTCGAACAAGGGCAGTCCGATATCCGAACTGATCAACGAGAAACGTCGTGTCTGAGAAATCGCGTTTCTCACGAAGTCCAGACAGGAACGCAGCCGCTGGATCGGTGCCATGGCGTCCGAACAACGCCACGTCAAGAATGAGTTTCGTGTCGAGGTCTATTGCAGCGTATAATCAAGACCACTCACCGTTAATTTTGACAGCGGTTTTGTCGACGGCGACCCGCTTCGGCTGCGCCTCAGGCGGGTCGGGAACGCTGTCAGCCAGCCTATGTACCCACTGCCAAACAGCTTTATTAGAGCGTTCAACACCTAATTCAGAGAGAATCATTGTTGTCTCTCTAAGTGAACAACCGGTCGAGTGAAGCCGGACGGCGAACACTCCCGAGTTTCTTCTAAATCCGCCGCAAAGCATTCGCTGAGCGGGTCTGCGAGCATCTTGACCAACTAACTCAACGACCTGCTCACTTCTCAAACTGGCTTAATTAGACAGTGACGAATTCAGTAAATATCTGAAGAACTGAAGGTCGAGACTACTCCAAATAGATAGAGATGAGCGTAAACAGGGCGAATCCTCCCACGAGTGCGACGGCAGCCAGACGGGCCTCACCTTCATTGTGTGCCTCGGGAATGATCTCCTCGACGGCAACCGTGAGCAGGATTCCGGCCGTAAAGGCGAGCAGTCCGAACTTGACGATCGCAGGTTGACCACGGACGAGCCAGTACCCGACGGTGACACCGAGAAAGATTGGAAGTGCGAACGAGAGGGATAACAGTAGCCGTGTTCGCCGCGGGATGCCCTTCGATTTGAAGGTGGCAATCGTGGCGAAGCCCTCTGGAATGTCGGCAGGAACCTGACCGAGTGCGAGGAGGAGTCCAAGACCTAGCGAAATCGTCGACCCGGCTCCGATCATCACGCCGTCGCTAAAGAGATCGACGGCGACGCCGGCGAAAATACCCCAGGCACCTGACTTTGCACGTCCCCCGCCGGTTCGAGCGGCGATGAGGTCTGTGAGACTGTCAAGACCGATCGAGAAGAATCCTCCCGCGAGGAAAACGACGAGCACGAGCCACGGCGGGTCGGCTTCCAACGTCGTCGGAAGCAGCTCGATACCGACGACAGCGAGGATAATGCCCGCCGCAACGTGGAGCGCTAAGCTGAGTGTATCGCCGGAGATCTCGAACCGTTCGGCGACGAGCCCACCGGAGATGTTCCCAAGGGCCGGCATCGAACTCAATAGGAGCGCTGTCAGATAGCTGGTGGCCACGCTATTGACCTACCCATAATTCGGGTTTGACTCGGAAAGCCCTTACTCCGCTATCGAGGATTTTAGCAGTATCCCGTCCCGTAGCGCGAAAATCTACCCTCTCTCCGTGAGGACTCCTCCAGACCCCTGGTCTATCTGCGGTCACTCTCGGAAGAGTGCAAACGGATCTCCGTAAGAAATCGTGTTTGTACTTGCCCCCTTGTACTCGACGGAACCTACGAGTTGACGGACAATTTGGCCGTTCCGTCACTTATTACGGAGTGTACAACGCTGTTCAGTTCGGCGGCGCGTATCTTGGTGCAACCAGGATACTCTGAACCAATTACGACTCGCCCAGAAACACCAGGAGATGAATATGCTTGAGAAACCAGAGCGGTAATATCACGCCGATCCCGACGCCAAAGAGTGGGCTATTCGAGGCGAGCCACACCACCTGTGCGAGAACCGTACCAAGCAGTACCACGCTATTGTACGCGATTCCATTAATCAGAATGTCTCCCGGTGTCTGTGGCCGTGGCCACTGTACGAGACTGTAATCACTCTTCGATGTTCGACTCGCGCTGAGTGCAATTATGAGTCCGGCCAATCCACTCCCAAACCACCCAAGGAGCACTATCGGGAGTGAAAACAAGCTGACTCCCAACACCAGACCGGCTCCGACCGGAAACATGATAACGACGAGTTCGACAACGGTGCATCGAGTAAGGTTAGTTCGCAAAGAAGTTAGCATATTCTTGACCCAAATCTGTACATCGGTCAACCAACCATTTCACTTCGTTCTTGGGAGACTTTTCTTCTCCTCGTCGGTGACCGGTCGAGAATACTCCGTCGAGGATTTGAACCTCGGTCCTCGGCGTGAGATGCCGAGATGATTGGCCGAGCTACACCAATGGAGCATTTTGAGCTCACTGGCCAATCCAGTTAAACCCACTCACTTCACGACATCGAATCCGACGACGCAGACGACTATCTGGTGTCTGCAGAGGAAACCACCCAATGTTTGATGAGTTCGTTTACGTTGTAGAAGAGGATACCAACTGAGAGGAGGGTCGTGACGAAATAAATAATCAATCCTGGTGGGCCACCGATCGATGTACCGATTGCACCTCCTCCAAACCCGATGACCGTGAGTTCGATCCACGTCACTACGATCCGAGACAGCAATCGGGGTTCCGAATTGGGCTGTGTCGATGTCATCGGTTCAGAGTACCATATTTAGGACGCGATGTTGATTTTCTGTTTCACTCTGTCCACGCAACTCAACGATACGCCGTTGGCTGATTATACGTCTCATCCGTAGGTTTCCTCGGTATCGACGGGACCACTGAACGCTGAATAGAGCACGACAAAGTAGCCGAGGACGATCGGGAGCAGCACGCTCGCCATGATCGACATAATATTGAGTGGAAGCGTAGAGATAATCGCCTCTCGGACGGTGAGTCCTGCGGTCCGATCCACGAAGGGAAACAGAAGGGTTGCGACAAGCCCCACGAGTCCGAAGACGAGTGTGGCTGTCGCCGCGAACGCGGCGTAGTACCGACGTCTACGGAGCGCGACGGTATAGATTCCCGTCAGGGTAGCAGTGAGCATCACAAGTGCGACGACGGTGATCGAACGGAACGAGGAGCGCAGCCCTGGCTCAGTGACATATATCACTCCGAGAGTAATGATCGCGATACCAAGATAGCCCACGGCAGCTCGGATACCGTAGTCTCGCATCTCATCTCGCAGAGCGCCACGGGTTTTCAGGCCGAGGAACGCCGCACCATCGACAATCGTGAGGACAAGGACTGTGACACCACCGAGGACCCCCACTGGGGTGATGAGGCCGGTCGCTCCGACCAGCCAGTTCATCACGAACAGCCCCAGCAGAAACGGTGTCACGGTACTCCCGATGACGAACGAATAGCCCCAGAGTGTCCGCCAGCGGTCGTCTTCACGCTCCTCGTACATCTCTGGAGCAAGCCCTCGGAGACCGAGTGCGGCTAGAATCGCGAACATCAACAGATAGTACCGGCTGAAGAGATTCGCGTAGACGGACGGAAACGCCGCGAATAGTGCCCCACCGAAGACGACGAGCCAGACCTCGTTCCCGTCCCAGAACGGCCCGACAGCCGCCAACAGCTGTTCTTTCTCGTGATCGTCGTTACGGGTCGCAAACAGGACGCCTACGCCGAAGTCGAAGCCGTCGAGAAAGAGGAACATCCCAAAGATGAAAAACAGCAGCGCGAACCAGAGTTCGGCGAGCGGCAATCCGAATAAGGGCTTCGTAGCCAGCGATTCGACATTAGTCACCGGACGTCACCTCTGACTCTTGGATGTGGGCAGCATCACTCTGCGTGAGTTCGTCCCGGGGTGGTGGTCCCGCTCGGATGATACGACCGACGACGTATGTGTAGAGGCTCAATAACAGGATGTACCCAGCAACGAATCCGAGGAGCGTGAACGTTGCTTCGGCGCCTGTGAGGCTCGGAGAGACGCCGGCACTCGTCCTCATTACCCCCTGAATGACCCACGGTTGTCGCCCGACTTCGGTGACGATCCATCCGACCTCTACGGCGACGAATCCCAAGAGAGACGACGCCATCAACGCCTTATGCAGCAGGTCATCCTCGAAGAGTTCGCCACGCCACCATCGATAGACGCCCCAGACGGCCAGCAGAATGAACCAGAAGCCGAGCGCCACCATAATCCGGAACGCCCAGAAGACGATCGCCACTGGTGGAGCTTTCGTTGAGAAGGATTCGAGGCCGCGTATCGTTGCCTGTGGGTTTCCTCCACTCGCGAGCCAGGATGCGCCACCCGGGATGCCGATGCCAAAGAGATCTTTTGTACGGGGGTTCAGCAGGTCATTAACGTCCGTGGGGAACGCGACGATATACTCGGGGACGTAGGAGTCAGTTTCCCAAACGGCTTCCATCGCGGCGAATTTCTGTGGTTGGGTTTCGGAGACGTGGCGGGCATACTCATCACCCTGAATCACTTGCAGTGGGGCCGTGATGAGCAGGACAGCGAGTGCGATTTTGAGCGTCTTCTCCCAGAAATCGATGTGTTTAATCGGATACCCCCAGACGTGGTGACGGAACACGTAGTAGGCGGCAACGCCGGCCATGAAGAGCGCGACCGACTCGACAGCAGCGTTCTGCATATGGATGAACATATAAGGGAATCGTGGGTTGAGATAGGCCGCGAGCGGATCGGTAAGCTTCACAATTCGATTGCCGTTCTCTACGACAATTTCGAACCCACGCGGCGTCTGCATCCACGAGTTCGCGATGAGGATCCAGACGGCTGAGAGCCAGGTGCCGAGCCCGACAGCGATACTCGACAGGAAGTACAGCCGGTCAGACACCCGGTCCCGTCCAAAGACGAAGATACCGAGGAACGTGGCTTCAAGCATGAATGCCATCATTCCCTCCAGGGCGAGCGGGCCGCCAAACAGCTCCCCCGCGGTCGTTGAGAACGCGGCGAAGTTCGTTCCGAATTCGAACTCGAGGACGAGTCCGGTTACCGTTCCAACGACGAAGCTGACCGCAAATATTCGTGTCCAGAACCGACGAAGCTGTTCGTACACCGGCTGTTTGGTCCGAATCTCTTTCCATGTGAAATAGATGAGAAACGGTGCAAGGCCCATACTCATCACTGGGAAGATGATGTGAACGATCGTGGTGAGCGCAAACTGGAGTCGGCTCGCAAGAACGGGATCAACCACCGGTCTCACCTCGACAGATGTCGTTATTGGTCTGAACGATGATTCGCAGATCGGGTAAAAAATGGACCCCTGTCGGATAGAATGCCATCACTCCGACTTTGCGACTTCGGTACGTCAAATGAAGGCGGTGTCCTATGTATTGGGAATCCGCCTTCGACCCTTATACTGGGGGATTTGATTAGTGAGTATGGAGCGTCGACAGGTCCTCAAGACAGCCGGAATTCTCGCAACAGGTGGCGTAACCAGTCTCGCAGGTTGTAGTTCTGGAAACGGTGATGGTAGCGGTGAGCCGACTACGACCGAGACTGAGGAGACGACCGGCGGTTCGGGAGGAGAAACGGCCGGTGGCGCGGGGGGATCGAACACGGTTATGATGGTCACCGAAGGGAGCGAGTACTATTTCGATCCCATCGGTCTGTTCGTCGAATCCGGGGAGACAGTCACGTTCGAAATCCAGAGTGGGAGTCACTCAGCAACTGCCTACAAACAAGGAACGAGTTCAGCAGAGGTGACGCGGATTCCCGACGGAGCGGAAGCGTTCAACAGCGAGGTTCTGAGTGAACAAGGCGCAACGTACGAGCATACGTTCGAGACCACGGGCACGTACGATTATTTCTGTATCCCGCACAAGTCCCTGGGGATGGTTGGTCGGATTGTCGTTGGCGAACCCGGCGGTCCCGCGGAGGGGAGTATGCCGCCGGACGGAGACGTTCCCGAAAGCCAGACCATCGTCGATCAAGGCAGCGTCTCGTACAGCTCGTTCTCCGGGTAGGCGGCCGCGTACACTGCGAGCTGTGCGCTCCGGAATCACTTGTACACTATATGGCCGACATCGACTGTGCTTCGGACCTACAGTATGGAGACACACGCTGCCGATGACGCTCGCACAAGGCTCGTGGCCGACATACACGGATGCTGCCCTCGATAGTGTTCGGCAGGAACGACGCGAGGTCGAGCGCGAGTGTCAAGCTTTCCAACGGTTTCGCCAGCGTATTCAGACTGCCGACACACAGACTCCTCGGTTCGAACGGTCCGTTGTTGGAGTGGATCAGAGCCTGACATCCGAAGAGAAGTCGATCCGTGATACTATCGAGCCGTGGTATTATGATACTGTGATGGCGGTCGACCACTACGGCGACGTGTACGGTGATTCGTTCGAGGCGAGCCTCAGTGCCGAGTTCGGGGTCGATGTGCTGGTTCTCATTTCAGAAGCGACTACGTTCTCACCGCTCATCAAACAACGACTCCTCGAGGCCGCACAGCAGTGTATTGACAACCGCCGGGTCTTTCTGGAGACGCTCAAGGCTGAATTCACTACGCTCAAAGACGCGCAATCTACAGTTCAAGAGATTCGAGAGGCGATAGCAGAACTTGATTCTACGGAATCACAGGGAATCTCAGATACTGAACTGACCGATCGATACGACACGCTTCACACGTTGACTGATGAATGTAAGAGTTGGATCCAGCAACGGCAGGAGGTAATCCACGCTCATCGAATCGATCGGTCGGCAGACGTGGATGCCTACACTGACCTCTGTTCGTATCTCTATGAGGGTCTGGAGGTTGATTATCCGGTGTTGGCGATGTTTGTCGATCTCTTGGAGATCATCTCCCAATATGAGTAGTTCTCTCTTTCACCTCCTACTCAGTCTTGATGTCCTCCCATGGCTGAACAGTAGTTGCTGATTTGGCTGCGATTAGTGCTGGCAAACTGGGCGCTGGAATCGAAGGACCCCGTGCACCGGGTGCACGGCTTTCAGAATCGGCGTGAGTGGGTGTCGAACATATTAGATAATCGACCCCAGCAATTACTGTGAAGGGGTGGGCTTCCGCTTACACCGTGTTAGTTCCGGTTTCCAGCAAATCTACTTTGTTAACGGTTTTGTCTATCCGGTCACAACAGTACATATGGAATTCGACTTCGTGCGCTCGGTGGCTCCCCTCGTCGTTATTGTCGCCGTCGCGGCGATTGCGCTCACGACCGTGATGACTTCCTCGACAGTCTTCATGATGGTTCTGCCCTCAATGATTATCTTCTCGGTCATCGCGTTCTTCCTGGGAATGAAACATGGCGAGTTCCGCGCCAGTCCATAACAGGCCGACCCAGTAGCCGAAATCCGCGGGGTTGCGATCCATGCTAGCCGCCAGCTGTGTTGATTCAGATTATTTCGATGACCGGTACGCAGTCCTAGCGACGGCTGTTTTAGAGTCCGCCCGTCGCCGTCAGATAGGCCCCTGCGAACTGCACCGCGTTATACGTCCCGTGAATCACAGCCGGCACTGTGAGGTTGTCCGTATACTCGTACGCTGCTCCCAGTACTAAGGCTAGGACGAATGCGATACCGATGTACACCAGTTTGCCTTCCCCTGACAACGAGAAGAGATGGATCGATGCGAACAGAGCGCTTGCGAGGATAATTGCACGAGCCGGATGGAGACTTTCACGTAGGGTACCCTGTACGAGGCCCCGGAACAACAGTTCTTCTCCCGGACCGACCAATAGGAATTGGAGCGGGATGAGAAGAAGGAATACACTCGGATTTTGTCGCCCGACTTCGACGATCTGATTCTGAGCCGAGTTCAGACCGAGGGCCGTGATTACTGAGGACGCCACAAAGAGCAACCCCAGGATCGCTATACTCCCCCCGACAATCACCGCCCCATCACGCTTGTCAGGGAGACGAACTGGGACGAATCGCAATCCGAGATCACGGCCTTTGAGATAGAGGACGGCGATGCCCCCAAACGTCACTCCTTGGAGGAAGAACGTGCTCACAACCAGTCTGAGGGCTGGACGTGACGTGAGGTCGACTCCGAACAACCCGACGACCGTCCCGACGGCAAGGATTACGATAGCCCCCGCGACGTATGACCCATATGTGAGACCAATCGCCGAGGCGACAGAACGGAAGCGAGATATCGACGACATTAATCAGATGTGAGCGTAGGGCTCCACCCTACAAGCTGGCTTCGATAGGTCGATTCCGGCGCTGTTCATTCCAAGACATCCCGCGGTAGTGATTTTATTCATAGCTGACGTTCAGGTTCAACGAGGTTCGATCCAGCGAGGACTGTAATTGTAACGAGCACGAACGCGATCAGTGAGAGATTCGGAATCGTGAGTCCGAGCACCGGAGCCTGCCACTGGACGACTGCACAGGGACCAGCAAAGGTGCATGAGGCCGTCGTTGCTTGGAGTACGGAGTGATATCCCGCGATTGAAGCTCCCACCACGGATAGTGGCACGACCGTTCGCCAGATTGTGTTGTGGCTCTCGAGAGCGGCAACGCCAAGAACGACGACAAGCGGATACATGAGGATACGTTGATACCAGCAGAGGGTACACGGAACGAGACCGAGGCCGAGACTGAACCAGAGGCTTCCCAGGGTCGCAACTGCCGCGACGCCTGCCCCGCCTGCAAGCCAGAATCGTCCGTCGGACATCCATGACTCAGTTTGATCCAGCTGCATCTTCGATCAACTGTCTTGTTCGCTCTTCGTTTCCGAGTGGATTGACCGTCGTGCCATCGATGAGGAGCGTGGGTGTGGCGTCGACACCGGTATCGCTCGCAGCCCTGTCAGTCGCCCGCAGCACGTCGTCGTACTGGTTTTCTTGGATCGCCGTGCGGATCGACGCCGTCTCGGAGACGCCTGCGGCCTGAGCAAACTCGACCAGTCTCTCGGCGGTCGCCCACTGGTCGCTCTCGGGTGGCTGATTCCGGAACACGTATTCGTGGAACGCCCAGTACGAGGCTGGCTCGGTGTTCCAGACAGCTAACCCGGCTTGGCCGGCTGCGGGTGCATCGGGGCCCAGAAATGGGTCGCCACCGATATATGCGAGATTGCGGAACTTGAGCGCGATCGTTCCTGGTTCCACGTAGTCCGTCACGAGTTGTGAAAGCATCTCCGTACTGAACTGGGCGCAGTACGGACACTTCCAGCTCCCGAAGTATGTGACCGTGACATCGGCATCAGCAGACCCCATCGTCGCATACCGGGATTCGCTAGGCGAGTCGGGAATCGGGGCAGTGGCGACGGCGCCCGTATCACCTCCAGCATTCGCACCGCCCTCCGGTTCAGTACTCGTATTGTTAGAGAGAGCGGTGGCGCCGATCACGAGACCGGCAGTGGCGGCACCACCGCCGGCGAGGAGAAGCTGTCGGCGGGTCAGTCCTCCGACAGCAGCTCCGACACCTCCCTCGGAGAGCCGCTCTGAGAACGTGCGTGAATCGACGGCTGCGTCCGCCCGTTTGTAGTCCACACGTGAGAGGTCGTCGGGATGAGCGGCGAGCCAATGTCTGTAGAGCTGCTCGTCAGTCTCGTCACCGAGTTGTTCACCACAATAATGGCAGGCGCTGTGAACGTTCCATGTGTGGTCACGCGCTGCTCCAGCTGTTTCGAATTGATCTGTACAGATCGGGCAGGTATGGGCAGTCATTCGTGATCACTACTCCAGGTAGCAGATTTCATAGGCATCGTGTTGTGCTCTCATAGTGAGCTGTATTGTCGGTATCTGTGGCATTGTTTTATGACTCGCTGTCATCAGCGGCGGAGATATGCGACGAGGAAGGTCGTCAGGAGACAGAGGAGAATGAGAATTGCCACGCCGAGATGGGTCGTCACGATGATCGGTTGGAGATCTTCCGTGACGGTCAATCCTCCGAGGATAACCTGTAACGGAAGGAGGACGAGAGCGGCCGTGGCCGACCATTTGACAATCGGTGTATTCCGGTGTGTCACCCATGCTCCAACGGTCGTGCCGACGATCAGAACCCCGGCCGTCATCGCCAGTCCACGGTGAGCCCACTCAGCGAAGATTTGGAGTGCAGAGTATGGCGAGTTAGTAATGATCTCGGGTTGAAGGAAGGGAACCCACGTCCCGTAGCAGGTCGGCCAATCGGGACAGGAAAGTCCAGCACCGATTGCACTAGTGTAGGCGCCGAGAAGCATCACGATATACGTCACTAGTAGCGTGAACCCGGCGATATGCCTGTACTCGACCGGAATCTGTGAAATCGTGGTTCGCACGTCGTGCCAGCGGAGTCGGGCTTGAGACATAATATTGGGTAGGGACGCTGACTGGCGGTGTGACGAGTTGATGTCTTGGAGACAAAGTGTTAGGCCGGATTCCCAGCGAGTGGGACACCGCCTGCTATTCATTGAGGAGCCGTCCCACGGCACTGTTAAGAAGACCCACGGTTTGTAGGGAAACCCCCTATACGCCGATAGTATGATGGCTCAAGAACATACCCAGGAACGATCAATTGAACGCGACCGTGAGGTGAAGTCTGCTAACGACAACACCTGTCCCGAGTGTCAGGGCCGTGTTACCCGGAACAGCGACAGCGGCGAGGCGACCTGCGAAAGCTGTGGGTTGGTTTTTGAAGATGATCCAATCGACCACGGCCCGGAGTGGCGTGCATTCACCTCGGACGAACGCGATGAAAAGAGTCGGGTCGGTGCGCCGACGACGCAGCTGATGCACGACAAGGGCCTGAGTACGACTATCGGCTGGCAGGACAAAGATGCCTACGGCCAAGCCGTCTCCGGTCGCAAACGTGCTCAATTACAGCGCCTTCGGACGTGGGACGAGCGGTTCCGGACGAAGGATGCCCACGAGCGGAATCTCAAGCAAGCGCTCGGGGAGATCAGCCGGATGGCGTCCGCTCTAGGACTTCCGGAATCGGTTCGGGAAACTGCAGGCGTCCTGTATCGGCGTGCTGTCGAGCAGAACCTGCTCCCCGGTCGCTCGATCGAGGGTATGTCGACGGCGTCGTTGTACGCGGCTGCTCGACAGCATGGAATGCCACGGCCGCTGACGGAGTTCGCCGATGTCAGCCGTGTCGAGAAAATCAGGATCCAGCGAGCGTACCGATATCTGTCCCGAGAACTTGGGCTGGAGATCGAGCCGGAGGATCCCATGCAATATATCCCACAATTCGCGTCATCGCTTGACGTGAGCGACGAAGCAGAACGGCGCTCTCGAGAACTGCTTGAGGTAGCTACAGATAATGCCGTCCACAGTGGAAAGAGTCCAGCCGGATTGGCGGCTGCCGCTCTGTATGCTGCGACCCACCTCACGAACGAGCAGCTCACACAGGAGACGGTGAGTGAGGTCGCCCACGTGAGTCGAGTCACGATCCGGAATCGATACCAAGAGCTTCTCGAGGTGTACGCGCAGCATGACTGACCGGCCGGCCTTTGCGGGCGAAATACAGCTACGGATATGCCAATGACACGTTATCTACTATGACCGAGTTCTCAATACAGACCGAGGTCGAAGTATTGGAGGTGCTCGTTGACGAGTCACCTTGCCATGTGATGGAGATCACTAATATCGTCGATGGGCACCCGATCACTATCGACCAAGCGTGTGCTCATCTCCACAGTGAGGGCTGTATTGTTCCGCGCGGGAGGGGTCTCTACGAGATTACCGACGCCGGCGAACAACGACTCGAAACTCAACAGGAATCATAGCGTTTCATAACTGTGTCACTATGTTCACCCTCATTGGATGGATCAGCCATCATCACTCCCCAGCCCGGATCCGTAATGAATACGGGGTGCCGATGGACCCTCTCGTCCATAATCGGACTCCATTTCCCGACGAACACGTATTCTCGAATAATGGGAGATAATTCAGTGTCTTCCGAGGACCCTCCAGGGCTGCAGGATGTCCTCGATGCGCTGGATGATCCCGCGTGTCGGACTATTCTCCGGGAAACTATCGAACCAATGACTGCGAACGAGCTCCTCGACGCATGTGACATCCCCAAGTCGACGCTGTATCGAAAATTAGAACTCCTCAGTTCCGCTTCCCTCGTTCGAGAACAAGAGACGATCAACCCTGGAGGTGGACGGGTTACCTACTACGAACGGTCGTTCGAGGATGTCACGATCTCTATGGACGACTCAGGTACGTTTTCAGTGAATGTCGATCGGCCACCGCAATCTACCGACGAACGGCTTGCAGATATCTGGTCGATGATGGGGGACGAAGTATGAACGGCGTCATCACGGCGATTGCAGTCGTCAAGTTCGTAATCCTGCTTCTCGGTGGCGGGATCACCTACATTGCATTTAAGGCCTATCGGCGTACGGGTGCGGACTCGCTACGTGTCCTTGGTGTCGGGTTCGGTATCATCACACTCGGGGCAATCCTGACTGGCGTGGCCAACCAGTTCTTTTCTGTCGGATTGGCACTCGGCGTGCTCATCAACAGCCTGTTCGTCGCGCTTGGTCTCGCGGTCATCATGTACTCGCTGTATATCCAGAAATGAACGCCATTCCGAATGGTGCCGTTCCTGATCTCCGTCGGGGTAGCTACCTAATCCTTTTCGGCGTGGTTCTGTTCGTTCTCACGCTTGTTAGCAGTGCAATGCTCGCCCCTGCGATTGGGACGGCTTCGGAGACAGACCAGACGTCCCGGACCTTGGTCGGGTCTCAGGGGGGTGGCCCAGGCTGGCACGAATACGGTAGCGTCTACCTCCTCAACGGTACGAACACTACCTGGCGCGAATCGAGTGCTGATAGCTATTTCGACGTCACACAAACGGAGAACGGAACAGTGTTAGCCGGGTTCATGGACAGCGGGTACGCTTCGTGCGGACCGTACGAGTCTCCCTGTACCCGAACGGGATTCCGAGTCATTGACCCCGGACAAGACACTCGGGTGCTTTCGGAGTACAGCTTCCCGGTGCGAACGAACAAGAACAGCGAAGTCCACGATGTCGAACGACTCGAATCGGGAGAATACTTGGTCACCGATATGGAGTACGAGCGTATCTTTACTGTCAAGAACGGCGAAGTCACGTGGCAGTGGAATGCGAGTTCGTTCTACGACGCTCCACAAGATCCGACGACGACCGACTGGCTGCACATCAACGACGTGGACGTCATCAGCACCGGGCGCTATCTCGTCTCAGTACGCAATGCCAACCAGCTTCTCGTCATCGAGCGCGGAGAAGGCGTCGTCGACGTCATCAACGAGGACACGAACGATTCGAACGATGCCAACTGTCGTAAATCAGGCCAGTTAGCCGACTATGATGGTGATGGCGATATTCGATGTGGTGACCCCGACGTGCTCAACCACCAGCACAACCCACAGTGGCTCGGAGATGATGCCGTCCTCGTCGCTGACAGCGAGAACGACCGGGTTGTCGAGCTCCATCGAACGGAGGCCGGTGAGTGGGAGCCAGCGTGGGCCTTAGATCAGGTTGAGGGGGTCGCATTCGATTGGCCTCGGGATGCAGATCGGCTCCCGAACGGAAACACGCTCATCACCGACACGCTCAACCGGCGACTCGTCGAGGTCGACGAATCCGGAACTGTCGTCTGGAGCGTTCGAACAGAGCGTATCCCATACGAAGCCGACCGACTTCCCTACGGTGAGCCTGTTGGAGCCCCGAAGTATACGACTAACGGAAGCGGCGTCGACAGCACTGACGCCGGCGTGCCGGGCCTCTCACTACTCCTGGTCGGGCTTCGGGCCGTTGTTCCCTCGACGCCGTTCTGGTTCGGGGAACCACAACTCGGCCTGACGCTTGTCTCTGCGCTCCTCATTGTCGGCGGCGGAGTTGACCGAATTCGTAACTAAATTTCCTCTCGAAGCCAGCCGAGAGCTTGCTCGCGTTTCTTGCCGTCAAAATATCGCATTTCGTTGGGAGCGACTGGCCAGATCGTCCGGATTGCATACCACCAGTCAAACAAGAGTTTCGCCCATCGTGTATCGCCGACTGCGGCGTACCGGTCGATATCGAAGTCGGGGCCGTACCGGAGATCGGGAACCACCCCGTGGAGGTGTGTGAGAAACGTCCCGAACGTCCAGTTCGGAACTTCCTCGTACACGTGGATATGCCCGTACTGGTCGCTCTTTTCGACGAGGAGCGAGTACAGCTCTTGATAGCCTGTTCGCGTGCCCTTCCCGACGCGAATCGCAATGAGGTTCTCGTTCGTCTCGTCCAACACTTCGAACATTCGATTGGGTGCTGTGTGGGACATCGCTAGTGGGAGTGATTCGTCGTACCGACAGGGTCAGTATCGGGGTCGGTATGCCCGACGAGCTCGACGGTTGCGTGGTCGATTCCTCGACCCGTGAGATGATCGTGAACCCGTGACTGGATTGTCCGTTGCTCCTCGAGTGTGGTCGCCGTATCGGTGAGCCGGACGGTTGCGACGGTGAGTTGACTACAGACTTGCCAGACGTGGAGATCCTCGATTTGGTCGACGCCATCGAGTGTCGTCAATTCATCCCGGAGTTCTTCGGACGACACCGGGCTCCGTTCCAACAGGATCGAGGTGCTTTCTCGGAGGACGTTCCCAGCCGACGCGAGCACCAGCAGCCCGATGAGCACGGCCGCCACGGGGTCTGCGATAGGGAGGTCAAACACTGCGACGGCGGCAGTCGAGACGATTACCGCAACAGATCCCCCGGCGTCACCGAGCAGGTGGTAGAACGCCCCGCGCTCGTTGAGACTCATCTCACCACCCTGCAACACGTACACGGAGCCGATGTTCACCAGCAGGCCACCCGTCGCGATGATCAGCGTCAACTCTGGATTGATCGCCACCGGCTCGAGGAACCGCTGGTAGGACTCCCAGACGATGTATCCGACCATCGGGAGGAGCAAGACGCCGTTCAGGAAGGCCGCAACCGGCTCCAGTCGGTGGAGACCGTACGACCACGCCTCGCCACCCTCGAACCGTTCGGCGGTGTAGCTCGCGCCGAACGCCATCGCGTACGCCAGCATATCGAACAGCATGTGGAGTGCGTCGCTGATAAGCGCGACCGACCCGAACAGGAGTCCACCAGCCAGTTCGATGACGAATCCAAGGAAATTGACGACCGCGACGAGCGCAAGCCGACGCGTACTACCACTTGTTTCAGACGGGTGTTCGTGTTCTGCCGTATCCTCTTGTGTGTGTTCATGGAGCGTCATACATTCACTTTGGAGGGAGAGCTACTTCGAATCCGAGGACTCTGGGGATTCCTGAGTAGACTCCTCCGACCTATCTTCGGTCACCAACGTCGAATCCTCCGCCGAGGATTCAGTACGATCCGAGGAGTCAGACTCGCTATCGCGTTCCTCAGCTGCTGTGTCGGACTCTTCCGATTCCTCGGTGAGCGATATATCCTGGGCAGAGGAGCCACTGAAATCGAGCGGACGAAGCCAGATGAACCAAACGACGAATATGGTTGTACCATAGCCGACGATCCACACGAGATCAGCAACGCCAGAGAGATTCGCCTGTTCGAGGGTGTATACCAGTAAACCGGGACCGATGAGCCCAACGAGCACAACGAGGACGGCAAACTGCGGAGACGAGAGTCCGAACGGGTATTGCTGCTGGTCTGCCTCCGTATGGGACGTTGTATTTCCCTCGTTCTCAGCACCCATCTTACCCCTCCGAAGCGTTGGTTTCGGTGTCTGTGTCTGGCGTGATTCGAGAGAGTCGCATCGCGTTCCCGGTAACGGCCGTCGTCATCCCGGCATCCCCAGCGAGGACAGCGAGCCAAATCGGGACGTATCCGAACGGGACTGCGACCGCCAGCCCGGCTTTGACAGCGAGACTCGACCAGATGTTCTGCCGGATGACACCGTTCGCATCGTTTGCGAGTTCGTAGAGGTACGGAAGCTTCGCGAGGTCATCACCCATCAGGGCGATGTCCGCGGTCTCCAATGCGGTATCAGTCCCGGCAGCCCCCATCGCCACGCCGACCGTGGCAGTGGCGAGCGCCGGTGCGTCATTGATGCCGTCTCCGACCATCGCAACGCCGTCGTACTCCTCGACGAGCTCCTCGATCGCCGTCACCTTGTCCTCGGGGAGTAGTTCGGCCTGGTACTCGTCGACACCGACCTGGTCGGCGATCGCGCGGGCAGTCCGTTCGTTGTCCCCCGTCAGCATCACGGTTCGGGAGACACCGAGTTGCTTCAGTCGCGTCACCGTTCGCTTCGCTTCCGGCCGAATCTCGTCGGCGACCGCGATGACGCCCTCGAGTTCGTCTTCGGTCCCAACGAGGACGACGGTCTTGCCTTCAGCCTGGAGTTCGGGAACGGTCTCCTCGAGGAGATCGAGACAGTTGTTCCGGTCACACATCTGCCGGGCTGTCTGTGTCACGACGCCACCGTCGGTCGTCGCGTGTACGTGCGAAAGATCGAAATCTAACTCCTCAAACAGACCCGGTTTGCCTGCGAAGTGCGGAGTACCGTCGATATCGGCACGAACACCCTTTCCGGTGATGCTCTCGAAGTCATCGACCTCGCGCTCGGTGACCCCTGCGCTGCCGGCTTCGGCGACGATTGCCTCGCCGATGGGGTGTTCACTCCGTTGTTCGAGTCCCCGTGCACACCGGAGCACGTCCTCCTCCGAGTTCCCGTTTAGGGGAACGACGTCGGTGACGGTGAGCTCACCCTTCGTCAGTGTTCCCGTCTTGTCGAACGCGACGACATCGACCGCACCCATCGCTTCGAGGTGATTCCCGCCCTTGATCAGGACGCCGTTCTTCGCGGCGCTCGTAATTCCCGACACCACCGAGACAGGCGTCGAGATGACAAACGCACATGGACAGGCCAACACCAACAGCGTCAGTCCGTAGACGACGGCCGTGGACCAGGTCGTGCCGAAGATGTACGGGCTTGCTACCGTCGTCAGGATGGCGAAGCCGACGACGACTGGCGTGTAGTACGTCGAGAAGCGCTCAACGAACTGTTCGCGTTCGGTCTTGTTCGACTGGGCGTCCTCAACCATCTCCACGATGCGGGAGAGCGTGTTGTCGCCGGCCTCGGAGGTGACCTCGACCTCGAGATACCCCTCCTCGTTGATAGTGCCGGCGTACACCTCGTCGCCCGTCGTCTTGTCGACAGGGACGCTTTCACCCGTGATCGGTGCCTGGTTGACGGCGCTCTCACCGTCGATGACGCTTCCGTCCATCGGGATTTTCTCCCCTGGCTTGACGACGACGATGTCTCCCACGGCGACCTCGTCGACGGGAATCGTCTCCGTGCTCCCGTTCCGCTTGACGGTTGCTTCATCCGGTGAGAGATCCATTAGTTCGCGGAGGGAGTTTCGGGCACGGTCCATCGAGTAGCGCTCCAGCAGTTCCGCGATGCTGAACAGGAACGCGAGGGTGGCGGCCTCGAAGTAGAGTGCCTCACCGAAGACAAGACTCGCAACGAGTGCGCCGAGGATAGCCACCGACATCAGGAAGTCGATATCGAGGTTCAGATTCCGCGCCGAGTAGTAGCCGTTGCGAAGGATCTCCTGGCCGCCGGTGGCCACTGCAATCAGAAACAGGACGTCAGCGACCAGTAGATCCGTCCCGAGAAGACCTGCGATCTGTATATTCTGGCCGGTCAGGAAGAACTCGAAGAGTAAGCCGAAGGCGACGAATCCACCGCTCACCCACGTCTTGAGTGCGCGCGAACTTGTCCAGATGCTCTCGCGCTCTCCGCTCGCTTCCTGACGCCCCGATTCGTCGCCTGTCGTATCCGTGACCTCGTACCCAGCGCTTTCGATCGCGTCGATGACGTCAGCTTCCCCAGCCCGCGACGAATCGTACGTGACGACGACGGTTCCGGTCGTCGGCTGCGTCTCGTATGTTGTCACTCCACCAACCCGGTCAAGGGCGTTTTCGATTTTGCCCGCACACGACGGACAATCCATCTCCGGAACCGTGAATTTCGAGGTGACCTCGCCAGTGTCCTCCACCGTGTACCCGGCCTTTTCAACCCGATTAGCAATCGCGGTGGCACTCGTTTGCTCGCCGTCGTACGAGACGGTCAACGTCCCTGTCGTCACTTGCGGGTCGACGCTCCGGATTCCGTTTAGCTTTCCGACGCTGTTTTCGACCTTTCCTGCACAGGATGGGCAGTCCATCTCCGGGACGGAGAACTGTGCAACGTCTCCCTGGTCTATCGATGGGGCAACGTCATCACCATCTTGTCCAGTGTGATTGTCGTGCTCGTGATCCTTGTGATCGTGGTCATGTGTATGACCCTGCTCGTGAGAATCCGCTCCGTGGTCGTGGGTGTGATCCGGTGGTTCACCACTCCCGTCGTGGGATTCCTCGTCAGGTGAGGTCATTACGTCCTGCTAGCTACTACAGACTTATTAAATCGGCTGCTACTAAAACCCCTTATTATGGTAGTATCTAATAAAGTATTCGGGACGAGTTATTAAATCGGCCGATAATCCGTCCCATTCCCCGGACCTAAGTCCGGATTGGTCGATACTCGCCGTGTTTGATCTCGAGGAGAAGCGTACGGACTCCACACACGATGAGACCGGCGCTGACCACATCACCATTGGTACTCATCGGACTCATTATCGCCCCCTACCGATTCTGATGGCAAGTAGAACCACGAACGTGATCTCTCTCTTGTTGTAGCGAATTCTACTGTAGTACGGTCCCTCAATCAGATGTTGTTTCCGATGTCTCCGCTGTCGCTACCGTGGCGCGGGTTTCCCTCCGAACGAAGCCTACCCAGACAAGTGCACCAACGAGACACAGGATTCCAGCGATCGCAATCGATTGACCGCGGATTGTCGTCCCGGTCTGGTTCTGTGTGATCAACAAGACACCGAGACCGACAAGGATGAGTCCTTGAACACCTGCTGCTTTCGCTGGCTCAGCGATATACTCCGCCTCTGTGAGAATGCCAGCGACAGATCCGACGAACAACAACAGTCCCGCAACAGAGACAGGCCGAAGCCCGAGGACGACACCGACCTCCGAGAGAGCAAATCCAATCGCGACGAAGAGTGGCCATGGACTCGATCCGGTGAAGGTTGCGTCCGAGTCAGATGGATCGCTCATTATCTCGAATTGAGCTTCACGATATAATAAATCGTCTGTTATTGATCCCCTCATCGTTAATAGAATATGGCAGTGATTCAGCCGTTAGTTAATATTCGTGCAGTATAACGTCTCACTCTTAACCAGGTAGTGCTCCATAGTCCCGATTCTCCGCGATAGCCCATCTTCGGTCAAATGGTTTTATAGAGGCGCTCTGACTACTCTTTTCTATGTGCATCTACTGCGACGCCTACGAAGAAGAGCGAGAAGCGGAGAGTCAGTCCCCGGTCGAGGACAACCACTCTGAACAAAAAGCTACTTCCACGCCGTCAAAGGAAATGTTTGTACAACTTCGTTCTTCGTTAGCCGATCTGTTGTAACCGACCATACGCCCTTGATGTCGCCACGTAAGTCGATATACGAGCGGAGAAGTTCGAACGTCGAACCAGAACGGTTTCAACGCTGACTGGCCTACGGCCGATTAACAGCTTTCGAGAGTATGTCATACGAAGGCACTACGGTTCCACGGCGTGACTCACCTGCAGGGGAGTGTGATTACTGTGGGCATCCGTTCCCAACGACCGACCGCCTCGTCCTCCACAAAGGCTTAGAACATCCCCAAGAGTTGGATGCCGACGAGGAAGACGCATTCATCTCTGCCAGAGCGGACGAAGAAGACGAGTTACGCACGCTGCGTCTGAAAGCACTTGGAGCCCTTGTGCTCCTGTACTTCGGTTTCTTAATGCTATATGCCATCGTCGCCTGACTCAGACACGAACTCTGGAGCACGCAGAGAGGGGCACACAGAGTCAGGGCCAGAGTCGAGGCTCCATAATTGGGTCGTATCGAACACAAAGCTCAGACTCCTGGTTCAGTTTGTAACCTGGGTCTCGGTATTGACGCTGTTTACCGAAACAGTCGCTGCCGGGAACGGAATGACGCTCTCGAAGCAGCCACGGGATACACTTGCCATTCCCCGATGGCTGTATCTCGCCACTGGCGGCGCTACGATTGGCGCCTCTGCCCTGCTTGCAAGTTTCGTCACTGATCGGGCGTTTATCCGTTATCTCCACAGCTGGTCGTTTCCTGGTCCAACAATTGATGACTGGCGAACACCTATTGTGTGGATCGGACGTGGACTCGGGATCGTCGTCCTCGGACTGGCAGTCTACCTCGGAGTGACGGGCCCACAACTCCCGACAGCGAGCTTCACCATCCTCGTCACGTTCGTCGTCGTTCGTGCAGGCTTGCCGATGCTCACGTATCTCGGAGGCAATCTCTGGCCAGTGCTGAACCCCTGGCGAGGAATCGTCTCGCTACTCCCAACTGGATACCGGACGTATCCAGAAGAATTAGCCCGATGGCCAGCTGTTGGTGGCCTATTACTTCTCGTGTGGATTGAGGTGGTTTTCCCTGTCAGCACGATCCCGTCAACTCTTTCGATTGTGATCCTCGGCTACAGTGTCGTCACAATTGCAGGCGCTGTACTCGTCGGTCCCAACGCATGGTTCGGGAACGCAGATCCGTTATCCGTCCTGTTCCGATTCTTCGGGGCTGTCGCTCCTGTAAAACGGCGGGATGGGAAGCTCACCGTAAAACTGCCCGGTAGCGACCTGACTGATTCAGACTTAATCACGGACACCTCCGATGTCGCGTTCGTCATTGCGCTAATCTGGGAGCTCACGTACAGCGGCTTCATCACGACGCAGACGGGCGCAGCAACTATCGAGGCACTCGCCAGCCTCTCTAATATTGGAGTGGGAGCCGTACAGATTCGTGCGATTCTCATCTACACACTCCTTTTCGTCAGTGGCTACGTCGTTTTCTTCGCCGCGTATTGGTATGCTGGTGTACTCTCTCGGCGACGGACTGGGACATACATTACAGCAAAACGCATCGCCTTTCGGTTTGCACCCTCGCTATTGGCCATCGCAGCGGGATATCACCTCGCTCACTACACCGGACTGGCCGTATCCCTCAGTCCAGCCCTAGGGATGGCGATTGTCTCCCCACTGTCGCCCCCAGCGAATCCCCTGACATTATCTCCACCTGGATGGTTCGAGGGCTTGAGTATCGCCTACGTGCTCGTCGGGCATCTCCTCGCTATCTGGGCAGCGCACGCGACCGCCTACGAACTCTTCTCGAGTCGTCTCGTCGCGATCCGGAGCCAGTACCCGTTCATTATTGTGATGATCGGTTACACCGTCATTAGCCTCTGGATTCTCTCACTTCCCGGAGCGACGCCCCCTTATCTACCCTGATTCTGGTGGTTTCGAGGGGACCACTGGTCGCACACTATGGTCAGAGCTTGACCAGAAAGGGATCACTCGACAGTGAACTCAATCGGCTCCATATCGAGGAACGCGGTTTCGTAGCCATCGTGCCGCGCCAGTTGAGGTGGTGTCTCTACGGTGATTCTGACCGTATCGCCCGTCTTGAGTTCATCAAGACCCATCCCATAGAAACTCCCGAGGTCGGGATCGAGAGACGCTTGGAGTGTCCCTTGTGTGATTGTGTCTCCTCCTCGGTTGAGTGTTGCTGAAAGAGCCATCCTCGGGAGCATCACGCGATTGTAAGGTGTTCGAGGAGAGACGATCAGGAAGGGACCGTCACTATCGCTAAACCGATGGTCACCGTCAACGAGAGCAACGACTATCGTCGCATCACCGGATTGCCCTTCATGGAGAAGTCGACCAGGAAGGTCGGATTTTGTCGGTACGACCGGTTCAGGGACCATTTCCATGTCCATTAGATCGACTGTCCCACGGGTGCCTGCTTTGTCGCCTAACCGGCGAATCTCCAAATTGTACGTCTCATCCGTATCGAACGTGAACTGCATCGTGGCAGACTGTCCCTCTGTAAATCGCCCGTGGAATGGATTCGTACGAGCTGTCTGCAAGGGGCCGACCTGGAGCGTCACATCGTACTGTCCTTCCCCCGGGAGAGCGATATTGTCGCCGTAGTGGAACCCCATATTCGGCGAGATCATCGGCCAGAGGTTGGTTGAGGACACTCGACCGTCGCTGTTACTGATTTCGACAGAGACGTCGACCGGGAGGATCGTCTCCGTCTCGGTGTCCCAGACACTCGCCATCAGATGCACCGAATCATCCGACTGAACGACGACTTTCGTCTTTCGTGAGCCAGTGAGGTTCCAGAAACGGTGCGGGAAGGAATGCATCAGCGCAAATCCGAGATCGCCGGCCGTCGTCGTTCCGTACATTCCCATTCCTTCGATGATGGCAGGATAGTAGACGGCGTCAGGTCGATCCTCCACGAGCGGAGGATCACGCCATGCAGACTGCGTCTCGAATCCGAGCCGCCCCAGGCAACCAGACAGCACTAGGCCACCCGAGAGAGCAGTCCCCTGTTTGAGAAACGTTCTCCGATTCATATTCTCCTCTGAGATGGTATGTTTGGTAGATTCATTGAGTCGACCTCGCTGTCGTCAACCGGGGGTTTCTGTAACTGTCAGCCTCGGCCATTCTGTGACTGTCTACGCCAAGCGAACGACGAATCCAGTGAGTACCAGGAGTGAGACAACGCCAAGTAACGCCCCCAGTAGAAGGTGCTTCTCTTCCATAGGTTTGGCTTCGGTTGGAATTCTAAAGACACCTTTGGAACTACAACGTCACCTGCACATCTGGCATATCAACGAAGGCTGTCTCGTATCCTTCATGGCGAGCCGTTTGTGGGGGCGAATCGACTGTAATCGTCAGCTCATCTCCCGTCCGTACATCCGCGACCGTCGCTCCGTAGTGATAGCGGAGCTCTGGATCGATAGTCGCCTGTAGAATTCCGTCGAACACTGACGTACCGTCACGGTGCAGTGTCCCCGATAGCGACATCATCGGCAGCATCGTTCGATTGTAGGGTGTGCGCGGGGAAACAGCGAGATACCTCTGATTCTCGTCCCCACCGAAACGCGACGCGTCTTCGAGGATCGTAACCACGAACTTCGCGTCCCCACTCGTCCCCGAGCCACGAACGTCCCCAGGGAGCGCGTCCGGTGTCGGCACTTGCGAACTCGGTAACATCTCCATGTCCATCAGGTCGACAGCACCCTTCGTGCCTTCTCTGTCGTCGGGGATGTCCGTATACGAGATTTCGTTGAGCGTCGATTCGCTGAATTCGAACTCGAACGTGAACGAGGCGTTCCCCTGATTCTCGGCCAGCGACCCCGTCCGTCGCGTCGACGGCCCGCCGATACTCACCTCGACAGTGTACGTACCGTCGCCCTTGAGCTGTGCGTTATCGCCGAAGTGAAACCCCATCGGCTGGGAGAGCATCGGCCACGGTGCGAACTGATCAATCGAATCCCCGCTCTGTGTAATCGTGAGCTGCGGATTGATATCGGGTGGGATGATCCCCGTATGTGTCTCCCACACGACCGGCATCAGGTGGATCGAATCCTCGGATTGAATCTCGACCTTCGTGATCCCATTCGGCTTCATCAGCCAGAACCGGTGCGCATACGAATACGTGAGCGCACACCTGTACCCGCCCTGTTCCTTCATTCCAGGCATTTTCATGCCCTCGTAGTGGGTCGGATAGTAGACTGCGTCCGGCCGGTTCTCGGGAAGCGGTGGTGCTTGTGCCGATTGCGTCTCGAACAGGCCGGCACACCCCGCGAGCCCTACGAGTGAACCGCTCCCGGCCACTCGGAGCACGTCACGACGATTCATGCGTCACCTCCTGTGCGTCCCCAGTCGGCTGGGCAGGTGGCAGCGCGCGCAACGACCGCGACGGGACGAGGAAATTACCGCGACGCTCCGTACGAATGTACTGTAGGATGCCGTTGTTATTCCGCTGACCGACGGCCGACTGCTCGGTGACGTCAGTGCCATTCATCGCTTCTCTCGTATCGACGAAATCGGTGATCCGTCGCTGGAGCGCAAGGAAGTGGAGGCTGGCGGCTCCATCGTCGGTAGAATCGAAGTCACGTCGAAGAATGAGCGGCGAGTCATCATCGTCGCGAGCGCGGGCAGATTTCTGGGAGTGACCGATGACGCCCATCTCGCGGGCCGTCTCATCCGTTGGCTGACAGTCGTCGATTTTGCTGCTGGTTCCGAGGTTGTCTCCAGTGCCCTCGACTACGTCGTTCTCGGCGTGGTACGGACAGAACATCTTCGCCTCACGCTGCCAGCGGTCGTCCTGGTTGTACCACTGGTTGAGGTTCAGTCGGAGCTTGGAGATATGCTGAGTCGTGCCACCGGCGAACGGCCCCGACTGGATCGTCACACGTTCTTCACTGGCCTGGTTCTTTTTGAAGCCGGACTTGAATCCCATAAACAGGGGTGCGTCCTCCGGGACTTTGTCGGCCGGAACACCCTCCGCATCGTCTGCATTCTCCGCCGGGAGTCCATCCCCGATAAATCCAGTTCGCCGGTCGGCGAGTGAGAAGACATCGGTCAGTGCAGCGTCGGGCTGATCGACACCGTTGAGGGTCGATTTGTTCCCTTTGAGGGCTTCTTCGGCACCGAGCACCACCTGTGCCGTGTTACTTGCGAGATGGACGACCGCATCGGGCGTATCGAACTCGGGTTCCTCGAACGGAGCAAGTGCTTCCGGATCGGGGAGGTCAACGTCGTCGGGAAGCGAGTCGTCGAATCGGTCAAAGTATGCCGGAGAATAACTCACCGTGAGCAATAACCCGTCCCCGCTTCGCTCGTAGGCGTGTTCGATACCCCGGAGAGCTGTTTCAACTTGGTCGCGGTCGTCTTCGTTCGGTTGCCCGTCTCGTCGGTAATTCAAATAGAGGAGCACACGATGGCTCGGAGCGATGACGTTCCCATGGTCGTCCCGTGGGAGGACCTCATTCCAAGCGTGTTGACGTTGTGGATACGACGAGAGATCGTCCGGGCCCGTCGGGACATCGACCTCTTCACGGCCTAGGCAGGCACTAAATGCCGCTGCTCCTCCGATAGCGATGGCCGACTTGAGGAATTCTCGACGAGGGATACCTCTCTCATCACTCATTACCCGGCAGTTAGGAAGTCAACGGAAAAGCGGTTCTGGTAGAGTTCTTGAATCTCCCCCTCAAGGCCGGTATCGGACTATCTGGTGAAGAGCTTCTTCACCAAGTTCCACCCGATAAATCGGGGGGTCCGCTTGCGGTATTCATCGTATTCCTGGCCATACTGCTCTCGCAGCCACGGTTCTTCGGCAAACGGGAACAGTGCGTACACAAGGATGGTCAAGACGCCGTGTACAGCCAGTTTCCTGGAGTTCACTGCGATGATCGCGCCGACGATGAACGTAATGAATCCCACGCTCTGTGGGTTGCGCGTGTACTGGTAGATACCGTCCGTCCGAAGCTCCCCTTCTCTTCCACTGCTTTCCATCCACCCGAGTTCGAAGAGGGCGGAAAGGGCAAATCCCATCCCGAGTGCGGCGATACCGCTACCTGCGAGTTTGCTCCAGCGTTTGGTGAAAATGAATGAATCCCGATCAAGCGCGACCAGCACGGGAAACCCAGCGAACACGACGGAGAGCGCTGACCAATTGAACCACCACCGCCAGGAGCTGTCGCCGATGGGCCACACTCGACGGTCAGGGTGAACCGCACTGATCGCATACCCGAGAATCAGCGTGACATCCGCGACGACTGTCGTCAGTAGCGCGCGATCTGAGGATGCGGACATATGCGTACGTCCTGATTGTGAAAGACAAAAAGGTGAGTCAATCGTGGTTCCTACATAGAGACTGCTGCCTCTAAAGGGGTTTAGAACCACCAACCACTCTCTACAATTCTAACATCCGGGGTGATTTGAATCGACGCTCTCAGGTAACTGCGTTTCAAATTTAACCCAGATGGCGGGATTTGTCCCACTTCATAGTGGGTTCATCGATCCGTGGTCCCTTCCGTTGCTCGCGGTGATCACCATCGCAGCTGCTGGTACAGCGGTGCTTCTGGGACTTGCGATCGGCGCGTTCGTTCAGCGCCAATCCCGTCCATATCTGTTAGTCGTCGCTGCGCTAGCTGCCCTCTTTGGACGCTCTGCAATTGCGGGGATCACCATCGTCGGCCTGTTTTCACAAGCCGAGCATCACCTTCTCGAACACGGACTTGATGTCATTCTTGTCGCGCTCGTCATTGCTGCGGTCTATCACTCTCGAACTATTTCGAACGAGACCAATTTGGATACATGACACACCAACGTGACCGGATTCACGAGTGTATTGCCACCCACCCTGGAGAACACTTCAACGCACTCACGCGGAGACTAGACCTCGCACCAGGACAGGTACAGTACCATCTCAGGGAACTCCAGAATCAAGAGAGAGTAATCGAATTACCTCTCTATGGCCGGACCCACTATTACACACCTGAATATGATGCGTGGGAGCGGGGAGCAATCGCTGTCATTCGCCGGGAAACAGCACGCGACATTTTATTCTGCGTTCTCGAACAGGGGCCATCCAGACCGGACGCTGTCACAGAGTCTCTCGGGATTGCTCGGGGGACTCTCGAGTGGCACTTGAATCATTTGACGGAGCAAAATCTCATCGAGAAACACCGAGATGCCAATAATCACGTGACGCTGGTCGCAGCCGAGCCGACTGAGACCGCTCGTCTCCTCGAAGAGATTACACCCTCGCTGCCCGATCGGATGATCGACCGGTTCACCCGCCTCGTCGATAACCTACTGGCGGAGGGCTCGTGACGAGTTTGCGGATGTGTTTCGTCGGAACGAGAACTTGATTGTTCGATTACTTTACTCGAACTGTCCCGACCATCCCAGAACTCTCGTGTGGGATACAAAAGTACCCGTACGTTCCAGGTTGATCGAACGTGTGCTCGTAGTTCTCGCCCGGAGCGATGAGTCCCTCGGTGACCCGATTCCTCGCAACACGCTCTGACTCGAAGCCACCACTTGCGAAGTACGCGGCGTCGTCTGGAATCTCGTCTTCATAGGCTGTGACCGTGTGATCGATGTCACTCTCGTTCGTCCATGTAACCGTCTCACCAGGTTCGATCGTCGCGGTCTTCGGCTCAAATTTGAGATCACCGGGCATCGTGACAGTCTGGGCCGATGATGACTGTCCACCTAGACACCCGGCGGTGCTGAGAGTCGCTAGGGTCGCGGTGCTGAGCCGCAATATCGATCGTCGGTTGTAGAACTTCGAGACCATTGTAACGGAAACGAGTGTTTTCCTATTAGAGGACAACGAAGAGATCGGTCACGTACATGACGCCGAGTCCGAGCAGGAACGCGAGCAGGTTCGTCGCGCTCGCCACGCGACCGCCGGCATCGCGAACCATTCGCGCGATCTCCCAGTCGACCTGCAGGATTGCGCCAACCCCGATCGCGAGGAAGAAGGCCCCGATCGTCGGCGAGTATGCAAGACTACCGATCCAGCCCCCGAGGATGACGGGTGCGCCGGCGATCACCCCGAGTGCGGCGAAGTGCTTGAGCGAAGGGCGTTCCCCGCGGGCGACCGGCGCGACGACAGCCGGACCTTCCGTCACGTTGTGGAGCATGAACCCGATCACGAGGAATGCGCCGAGTGACACGCGCCCGAGTGCGAACGAACTCCCGATAGCAAGTCCTTCCGCAAGGTTGTGCAGGCCGATCCCTATCGCGACCAGATAGGCGATCCAGAGACCGCTACTCGCCCGACTGTCACCAGCAGCGACACGGCCCTCACGCCACGCACTGATCGCCTGGACGAGCAGGAGTGCGCCGAAGATCCCGAAGACGACCAAGAGGTTGCCCTCGTACGCGCCCGGAACTCGTTCGGCGAGTTCGAACGCTTCGAACCCGGCGTCAAATGCCAAGAAGCCCAGTACGCCGGCCGCGAACAAGAGCACGGCGTGCAGCCACCGATCACTCATCGTCTTGATGTAGGGGAACCAGAGCATCCCTAATGCGACTGGGATGACGCCGACGAACAGTCCGATGACTGCGAGCGTCCCGAGCAGACTGAGGCTAAACCCGGGCGACTGACTCGGCGCGACGATCGTGTTGTGGAACGTCGCTCCGTCAGAGAGCACGAGCGCGACCTCGAGGTCCCACCCCGGATTCCAGTGATACGGAATCACGATCTCCGCACTTTCCATCGGGGCCAGCGTTTGGTCACCACCGGCTCCTTCGACCCGGAAATCCCAGTACGCCTCGTCGACGAGGACCTGTGATATCGTCACGGATTCGGGGCCGTTATTCGTCACGTGCAGGACGACCGTTTCGTCGCTCGGAAGCGTCGTGTGCGTGACCGTTACGTCGGGAAGTGGTTCGCCGCTCTGAACCCCGGCGAGCGGTGACGTGAACGCAAACACGCCTAAGACGAGTACGAGCAACACGATCGGGAGTAACGCACTGACCCATTTTGGAAGGCCGAGCGGTTGTGTTATCTCGTTCTCAGCTGGTACACCACCGTCCGTCGTCGTGTCTCGTGTCTTATCCGCCATGTTAGACCACCTCGAAGAAGCTCATCCAGCCGAGTTCGGCGAACTCAGACTGGTGGGCGTGGAACATGTACAGGCCCGGCTCATGATCGGAGTAGTCAATCTCGATGATGCCGCGCTGCGCCTGGCATTGCATGATCGTGTCCACGGTCTTATTCGTCGGCGTCAGCGTCGTCCCGTGGTCGTAGTAGTCGAAGAACTGCGAATGCGTGTGGAACGAGTTGATGAGGTCGAACTCCGTTGCATTGGAGAGGTACACGCGCTGGCGTTGGTTCTTGTCGATCTGGATGGGGCGTTTCGTCTCGCCCGCCGTCCAGTTGCCCTCGCCGTCGGTGTCACCGACTCCGTAGCCGAACGCTCGTGTGTTCGCCGCGTAGACCTCGTTACCGCCGTCGAAGTTGGTGTCGAACGAGTTCATCACCATCACCATCTCGTTGACGGCGTCGTTTTCAGCGTACTCGTGATTCCGGCTCTTCGCCTCTTCGACGAGCTGCTCTCGGAAGTCATCGGTAATCGGGCCCGGGTAGTTGACGTACTCGCGTGGATTCTCCCTGACGCGTTCGGGGTCCGGATCGACGATGATCGTGCCGTAGAGTCCGCGGTGGATGTGCTCTTTCAACGGGAGTGAGTGGCAGTGATAGAAGTGCGTGCCGGCGGGTTGGGCGATCCACTCGTAGGTGAATGACTCGCCCGTATCGAGGACGCCAGGCCCATTCTGGGGGATCCCGTCCATTCTCGGGTTGAGGTTCTTCAGGTGTGGATGGATCGTGTGTGCGTGTCGTCCCAGATTCGTGAACTTCACGCGAATCAGGTCGCCCTCGACGGCGCGGATCGTCGGCCCCGGTACTTGGCCGTTGTACGCCCATGCCTGGAACTCAACGCCCGGCGCGATTGCTATCGTGGTGTCGACGGCGGTGAACTCGAACTCCCGCACGGTTCGGCCATCCTCTTCGTAGACCTGTTGGGGAACGTTATCTTGCCCGCTGTCTCCGGTATTGAATGCAGTGAGGAACTCGTGGGGGTCGAAATCCAAATCCCGGTATTCGCCCACCGCACCGAAGTTACCATGTTCAGCCTCATCGTCGTGATCGGAGGCGGCACTTGCCCGAGAACTCCCGAGTCCGACGGCTGCACTCCCGGCAACACCGAGACCGCCGAGCACCGTGCGGCGGCTGACGCTCGTCTCACCGGTGAGTGATTCGACCAGCCGCTCTTCAAGTCGTTCTGTGACGTCTGCTGCGCTACTGTAATCTATCGATGGCATGATCTCCTCCGCTGGTCAAGCCTCTTGATGCCCATAGGAGTCTCTTGAGCTATCCAACGTATATATTTGACTCATCTAAACTTTGATTGAGTCTAAACTAATCGCTGGCGGACGAGGTTCCGACTCGGTTAGCTTGTATCCTCAGACAGAGATTGAGCGGATATAGAGCGGGCAACTTTCTCGGGAAGTGCAACTGGTTCGTCGCCACCGTCGAGATCGAGTGTCACCATTCCAAATGAGGTGACCTCAACGATTTCCACTTCAGTTCCCGGGTGAATCCCGTGTTCGGACAGATATCGGAGTAGATCAGCGTCTTCGTCTGGCACGCGTTCGATTCGAACGCTGTCGCCCACTTGATGATCGGCCAGTGTTTCACCGCATTTCGGTGCAGAAATATCCAGCTCCGCGGTGGGAATCGGGTCGCCATGTGGGTCAACTGCGGGATCCCCTAACTGCTCTGCTATCCGGTCGGCGAATTGATTGCTGATGTGGTGTTCGAGGCGATCTGCTTCGTCGTGCACCTCAGCCCAATCGTACTCGAGGTGATCCGTCAGATATCGTTCTAAAAGCCGGTGGTGGCGAATGATTTCGAGAGCGATAGGAATGCCGGTGTCTGTGAGTTCAACCCCCTTGTAGGGCTCATGATGTACCAAATCACGCTCGGCCAATTTTTTCATCATACTGGTGACGGACGGCTGTTCTACACCCATATGCTCAGCGAGCGTCGAGGTCCGCACCCGTTCATCCGTTTCGTCCTGGAGGTAATAGATCGCTTTGAGATAGTCCTCCATGATGGCGCTCAGCATTAGAACGAAATTAGACGAGACTAAGTTTATAGTTTTCTGCGTGTCGGCTTGTAGAGTCACCAGCTGTGGGTGCAATTCTGATGTCCGTGAGTCCGGTTATCGCCACGGTCAACACTGGCATCGATTTTTCGGAGCTTCTTGGTGTGTTTCCAACTGACACCCAGAATGGCAAAACCGAGAGTTCGAACCTTTATAATATAGACAATAGAAGTCCGCGTTGGAATGTCTGACCTAATCGTCAAAGCAGCCGTGAAGGATGCACTCTCGGACCACAACGTCTCGGCAGATTTCTACGACGCCCTCAACGAAGAGGTCGCCGAACTACTCGAGGACGCCGCAGAGCGTGCCGAGGCCAACGACCGGAAGACGGTCCAGCCCCGCGATCTGTAGGCCTGCGTAACGCAGCCAACCCCGTCACTCGAACGTAGCTTTTTGATGTTCCTGTTCAGAAGTTAGGAAACGGAGATGGCGGACGCACCGGATACCGAACGGCAGGCGGTCGAACCCGATGCAAAAGAGGTTCTCAGCGTGTCACAGCTGAACGACCGGATTGCGTCGGTCGTCCAGAACGCGCCTGCCCTCAACGGCGTCCGCTGTATCGGCGAGATCACCGACCTCCACCAGAACAGTACGGCGCTTTACTTCACGCTCACCGACGGCGACGCCGAGCTCCCCTGTATGATCTGGGCGAACCGCTACCGGGAGATGAAGGCCGACCTCGAGGACGGCACCGAGGTCATCCTCGAGGGTGATATCGACTACTGGGTCGAAGGTGGGAAAATCGACCTCAAACCGTGGGAGGTGATCGTCGTCGGCGACGGCGATCAAGCAGCTGCCGTCGAGCGACTACGAAGCGAACTCGAAGAGCGTGGCTGGTTCGACGACGAGCAGAAACAGCGCCCGCCGGCGTTCCCAGAGCGGGTTGGGGTCGTAACCTCCCTCCGTGGCGATGCCCGTTATGACATCCAGAACGCGATCCACGAACAGGACCCTACCGTCGACATCCTAGTGAAGGACGCCACCGTCCAAGGGTCGGAGGCGCCCACGTCCATCGCGAACGGCATCCACCATCTGGACCGCTCCGAGGAGGTCGACTCGATCATCGTCGGCCGGGGTGGTGGGAGCGATTCGAACCTCCAGGCGTTCAACACCGAGCGGGTCGCAGAGGCTATCTTCACCACGAACACCCCGACCGTCACGGCGATCGGGCATACTGACGACCGGGTAATCGCAGAACAGGTGGCGGATGTCGCAACGATCACGCCGACGGCCGCCGGCGAGTATATCGCGAATTCGCGTGAGGAGTTCCTCGCGAGCGAGGTCAAGCCGCTGGCACAGCAACTCGACGCCGTGTACGAAACCTTCCAGCAAGAGCATGAACATGAACGGGAGCTTGCCGAAGCAGTCGACGAGGCGGCCGCACCCGAGGGCCTCTCGCCGGTCTACTACAAGGCCGCAATCGCTGTGCTGTTGTTGCTGTTGTTGGCCATCACTGGGCTTTGGTTGGGGATGATCTAAGCGTGGCAAACGACAAAGAGATCCACGACCGGCTGACCCGTGTCGAAGAAATCATTGAGCAGCTCGATGCGGACGAGTGTGACCTCGATGAAGGGACAAGGCTCCACGAGGAAGGTCAGGAGCTCTTGGCCGAAGTGAGGCAAATTCTCGACAACGGGCGTGGAGAGGTCGTAGAACTCGAGTAGAGCGCCATTCTAATCTTAACCAACAGTCAACGGAATCTAACCTATTGTTGGTTAACGGTACCTTTGCGAGGTGAACGAACTCTCCGGTTATAATTTACTTTAGATTTTTGCGCCAGTTGGTGGCCAGAAAGCATATACCGATCTTCTAGCTATCGCACCACCATGGACCGGGGTTCAACCGGTGCATACCCACCCCGCACATATGATCACACGGGCAGTCACCATCGAAGACATCGATGATCTGTACCTGACGTGGAACAGCCATATCAACGGGTCCGCCCTCTATCGCCGCGCCCTCCGAGATGAGATGGAGCTTCGCGACGTCGACCCCGACGAGCTTCGAGATCTCTTCGAACGGGCCCGCGAACAGGGCTACACGAAAGACGAGATCGTCGACGAGACCAACCGCTACGCTGATCTGAAAGCACTCGTCGACGACGCAGAGGAGTAACCCGCTATGTCACAGGACAATACGCCCTCCGAGACGGCTTCGAATCGCCCCGACAGCCAGTCCACGGCATCGAGTAGGCTTCCCAGGCAAGCTATGTTTATCGTCGTCGCCCTGAGCCTGTTCGCTGTGGAACCCGCCGCCGCACAGACGAATGCCGTCTGTAGTGCGGACAACCTTCCCAGCATGATCGAGGGCTTCTTCCAGCTTACCACGGCGCTGGGCATTGTCGGCCTCGCAGTCGTGTGGCAGGCCGACTCCCTTATCGAGATGTTCACGATCACGCCCGACCAAAAGAAGGGCCTCAAGCGCCACAAGCGCTCCGCGATGAAGTCCGCGGTCGTCCTCGTCGCCCTCGGGCCACTCTACACCGTCGCTGGGTCGATGATGAACCTCCCGCTGGCGCAGTGCGTCGACCTCGCCCCCTGGTAGGTGACTACCACCCCCGTCGCGAGCCCCCATGAAACAACGAGAGCTCTCCGTGCTAATGGCCGCCCTGTTCGTGACGAGCCTAGTCACGGGTCTCGTTACTGCAAGCCCGCCACGGCCAGGCACGGAGGGGAATGGGCTCACTGAGAATGAATCAGCGACGCTGTGGTCTCGCGACGCGGACAACTACATCAGCCAGGAGGAGTATCAGCAGCGGTACGGCGAGAGCCGGACCGCGATGCACCAACTCGCAAACGGGACGGACATCACGTTCAAGCGCCCGCCGGCGACCGCGGCAACGTGGACCCGGAACGACTTCGAGGACCTCAACGCCGGTGGGGCAGAGACGTCCGTGCATCCACCACACGCTGACCTCAAGGACGGCGTCTTCATCGAAGATGCCCACGCCACGATCTTCGCGGTCCAGCCCTCCACACGCGGGCATCTCGAGTCCAGAGAGACCGCACTCTACATCGCGCCGAACGGGACGCTGCGGGGCTTCGTCGACTATCGCGTTCGGGTTCCGAACGGGAGTTCCTCCGAGAACACGACCATCGAGTGGTCGCTCACGAGCAACGAGGTCGAGGAGGTTCGATTGAAGAAGAATGGCGAAACCATCGTCGAGCGTGACGGCTCGCACACGCCGGCCCTCGACTACCAGATCGAGGATGACTGGAGTGCAAACCTCACGCTTGAAGCCGAGATCAGCGTCCGGTTGAAGAAGACCACGCGAATCGACCGAGGCGACGAGACCGATGTCGAGGTCACGTATCGTACCGAGTCGCTCAACGTCTCGGACTCGATCGCCGTCGAGATCTACGACCTCTCGGCGTACCCCTACTACGCCGAGTATCCCAATGGTGACGCCGGTGTGGCTATCTTCCAGTCCAGACCGTGGCAGGGGTACACGCTCACGGAGAATGGAAGCGCACGAGTCCGTGGCGTCTGGCGGTTCTACACCGCGCGGAACACCAACTGGGACACGCTCGTTCGGTCGAATCGGACCGACAGCGCCACCGTCGAGTCTGACGCGATTCCGGTCTATGTTCACGCGTATCCGTCGCGAATCGGCCCCCGTGCCGAACCAGTTCGCGATGGCCCAGAGATCATCGACACCTGGGGTACTGACCGACCGTCTCCGGACGGCACTCTCGGTGAGAACATCAACATCGACATCGTCAACCAGTCGTACACGACGACGTACGGTGTTGCGGTTCGCGCGGAGAACGTCGACCGCGACGCGCTCCAAGTAGCGGGGATCGTGCGGGGTGTGAACGCCTCGATTGTGGCACCTGACGCTGGCTCCGAGCGGCAGCTCCGGCGCAGTAATCTGACAGTCGAGGTTCTCCAGCAGAACGAAAGCCAGGCCACACTCCGCATCGAACTCCGTGACAACGAAACCGGCGCACCAATCGTGCTCAGCGATCCTGACCGACGATATCCAATCGGTGGAAGCACTCGCAACGGCTACATCACCGTCGCGGAGCAGCGTGTCCAGACCAACGCCTCCGGGGTGGCGATTGTGACGATCGACGAGCCGGGTATCTACACGGCTCGGTACCACCCAGGCTCGTGGCTCGGGCACAACCCCGCATATGTGAGTGCGACGGCTACTGCTCGGTGGCATCCGCTCGGCACCATCGACGGTTGGTTCGCGTTTATTTTCGAGGTCGGCTGGCAGCTCATCCCGTTTATTGTGATGTTCTACGCAGGCAAGCGGCTCCTCCGAATGCTCGGTCCAGAAGACATCTTCCAACGGAACCCATAGTCCATGACTAGAAACCACCCACACATCAGTCGGCGAACCGCCCTCCGAACAGTCGCCAGCGCTGCGCTCGCAGGCGTCGCTGGTTGTCTGAACGACAATGGCGGTTCTGGGACGCCTAGTGACGGAACGACTTCTCCAGATGGCAAAGGCCCACTTACGCGAGTCGCTGTCGAGGGGACTACACTCGTCGTCGAACTCTCCGAAGAGGCCGACGTCGACCAAGTCAACCTCATCCAACCGAACGGCGAGCTATTCGGGAAGCGTGACGTAGCCGCAGGTGCTCAGCAGGTCTCATTCGAGATTGGTACCGCGTATGCGTCTGGTGAGTACCGCGTACTCGCGTTGAAAGGCGAGGAGACAGTAGTTGAGACCACGACTGAACTCCGTCCAGAGATTCAGATACAGGATGTTGGACTCTATCGAAATAATCCAGATAAGCCGTGGGACGAAGTCTATGGCGAGAGCGAGACGGACCGGATCAAGAATGGCGAGGCATTCGTCACGGTAGAGAACACAGGGAGTGGTCCAGAAGCGATAACTGAACTGATCTTCTCCGGGGACGTTCCCAATCCAATTGAGAACCCCAGAGGCAGTGGAATGCACGAAACCGACCAGGTAGTAGTCTCCCCTGGCGAGACGGCCGACCTGTTCAGTAATTCGTTCCCGTTCGGTTCAGAGAGTGAGGACGGAATGGGGTGTTCCCCAGATGGTAACAGCGGCCAGTTCACGGTTATCGTCGAGACCCGAGTCAGTGGCAATCGAGTCACGAGTACCTATGATGTCCAGTACACCGGGTCTGACGAGATGACTGACTGTGAGGTCACGATCACGGAGACCTGACGATGGTTGATCTCATTGACGTCGTCCTTGAGGGCATCAAGGGCGTCGTTGAGTGGTTCATCGGGCTGTTCATGGACGGTCTCAGGTCGGGGTATGAGACTCTGACTGAGGGAATGTTCGGAACCCCGACCCCAGAGACGAACGGAGCCTTTGTCTTCGGTGAACCGACCAATGCACCCTGGCCAGCGATTCACGATGCTCTCATCGGCGGCGAAATCATGCTGATTGCCCTGTTGCTCCTTGTAATGAGTGTTCAGGGCCGTCACACGGTTCGGATCTTCAATATTGGAAGTGCCTACGAAGCCCGAAAAACGAAGAAGACGGCCTGGGTCGGTGCTTTTCTAATCATTACGTGGTATTGGGTTGGAACTCTCGCACTCTACCTCGTCGACGGGTTCACCATTGCACTAATGCCGGAGCTTTCCTCGGTAGCCTCGGCAATGCTTCAGTTCTTGGGAGCAGCCATCACAAACCCTGGACTGGGGCTATTGTTCGCCGTGATTGGTGGAATCTCAATGTGGGCTCTGGAGGCGCTGTTCTACATCCGGATGATCCTGCTCTATGTCTACCTGTACGGAATGCCGATCGCTATTGCACTGGCCTACGGAAACATTCCGGTCGTATCCGATATCGCAATGGGGTTCTGCAAACGGTTTGTCCCGTTGGCTGTCCTCCCGCTCCCGGCAGCGATGGTCCTCAAGGGGTACGACTTGATCTACGGCGGTGGGACGCTCACGCCAGGAACAGCGTTCCTCAAATATCTCGTCGCGGCGTCCCTCCCACTGGTCGCTCTCTACATCACGTGGAAGACGTTCAAATACGCGACTCCGCTGACGGCCAAAGTCGTCGGCGGTGCGACCAAAGGCGCAGCACTCGTTGGCGGTGTCGCCGCTGGAGCCTACGTCGGTGGCGCCGGCGTCGCGACGACTGCCGCTCGGTGGGGGCCGAAGGCCGCCGCTGGCCACGCCGTCGCGCAAAAAGCGGCTGCCCGCGGTGGACATGGAGGAAACGATGGCGGCACGCCGTCGTACCGTCGAACAGAGAATGATCCTGGTGGAGCGACAGCGGAATCGGCGAGTGATGACAGCGGGATGGAGTTTGATCGAGGAATCCACTAACAATGTCAGCAGATCAAGACGCGGCAGCACGGCGCATCATGGATCAGTTCGGCGAGGAGAGCCGCATCCCGTATCTCAATATCGAGGAAGGGGACGTCGGCATGCTCATCGCCTTCCCCATTATTGGGCTGTTTATCGCGGGCCTCACCGGGATCGAATCACTGGCCCTCCCGTTCGTTGCTGGCGGGCTTGGCTTTGGCGTCGCCGTCATCTACGTCTCACCAACCCATCTGAACGCCTGGACGTGGACAAAAGACGTCTATCGGTACCTCAAACGGCCTCAGGTCACGTTCAGTGCGCCCGCCGACGCCGACACCAGTACCAACGAGTCAGAGCGCAACGAGGGCGGACTCGCGAACTACACGCCGTTCAAGCCGGACGAGCGAACGCAGGACCTCACGAACATCAAGCGGGCGTGGCCGGGCGCTGGTGCCATCCAGCGTGAAGACGGCGCGATGGAGGCGTTCATCGAGATCGATCCAGCCAACATGGACTTCGCGATGTCCGACGACTGGGCGCAGCTGCAAGACGCTGGCGAAGAGTTCGCCAACAAAGAACTGGACTCGAAGCTCAAACTCCACGCCACAACCCGTTCCTTCCCAGTCGAGCAGATCACCGAGACCATCGAAGATCGACTCACTGACGAAGACGTCACAGAGAACCCGATCTTCAAAGAACTCCTCGAGGAGTACCGGGAGACACGGCCGAAGGAGATGCGTGACCGGGGCATCCAGCAGGTTCGGTACTACATCGGCGTTGAAGTCAGCCCGATAGAGGTCTACGACCGCTTCCGCGACGAGGGGACTCCCGCCGAGAAGCTGACCCAGTTCCCGGTCATCGGCTTCCTGTTCAACCCGTTCGTCACCCGCCGCGAGGACCTCACCGACGTCGAACGCCGTGCCAAGATGTTCGAGAAACTCGACAGCCGCGTCAACGACGTGCGCGCCGAGTTCATCCAGCAAGCGTCGGGGTGGTCCGCACGCCGGCTCAGCACGGTCGAGCTGTTCGTCCTGAATATGGACTTCTGGAACGGCCGCGAACACGACTACGACGAGGCGGAGCGTGTCGTTCGCGACCAATCGATCATCGGCCACTCGCGCCGGGAGGACCCACACGATGCGTAACGTGATCCTCCAGACTGGTGGTGGCGCGCTTGGCTCCGTCGCCGGGTGGCTCCAGAATCTGACGCCAGCAGAGAGTGCAGTACTTGCCCTTGCAATGGGTCTCGTCCTTGGCGTCGGCAGTAAGTACCTCTGGGACCGCTCCACTGCGGATGATCAACCAGACGTGGACTTCACCGATGTCCTCGACGAGGAGACACTCGAAGAAGGTGAGGCTGAACGCCAGCTCCTCGACGACATCTCCGAGTCACACAAGACGGTGACCGCGCCGGCAGCGATCGAGTGGGAGACGCGAGCCGCACGGGTCGGCGAGCAGTGGACGACGACGCTATATATCGCGAACTATGCCGACTATCCCAACGACGGGTATCTGAGCGACCTCTTCGAGATGACCGACGTCCAGTTCGATCTGACGGCCCATATCACGCCGAAGAATCAGGAGCGGGCCCGGAACGAACTGCAGGACATCGCGGACGACCTCCAGGTCGATGCTGACCTCGAACAGAGTATCCGGAGTGCCTACCTGCAGGAACGCGCCAACGAAGCCGCAGCGACGTACAAGGCCGTCGAGAACGGCGCGAACGTCTTCGATCAGGGGATGTTCATCACCGTGCGGGCCGACGAGAAAGACGAGCTCAGAGATGCCGTCCAGACGGTCAAGAGTGCGCTCCGGGACGACCCGGCGAACCTCACGCCGAAGACCGCCATCTGCCGGCAGGACCTCGCCCTCCAGTCCGCCGCGCCCATCGGCGACAACGAGTTCGGCCGGACATCGATCGCGCTCGGTGGCGCCGTCGGCGCGTTACTGTCCTCGCCGCACAACGCGACGATCCTCGAGGAGGGCGGCGTCGAGTTCGGCATTCACAAAGACAACCAGAGCCCCGTCGTCATCGACCCATTCTCCCGAGATAACGGCTACGCGATGTTCACGGTCGGCGACACGGGCTCCGGGAAGTCGTTCAGCTCCAAGCAGAACTTCATCCGCTCTATCGAGCAGAGCAAGGACCGCATCGGCATCATCCTCGAACCGCTCAACAACTGGGCAGGCGTCTCCGAAGCACTCGACGCCAAGCGGATCACTGTCGGCGGGACACTCGGACTCAATCCGCTGGAGATCCGGGAGACCCCGGAGCACGTCCAGCGGGCGATGGGTGAGGACGCGAGTCCGTTCAACGAGAAGCTCGACGACGCGATGAGCTTCCTCACGAACTTCTTCGCCCTCCGTGGTATCTCACTGGGAGACCGCCGCACCACGCTCGAACTCGCCCTCAAACGTGCCTATAAGCGCAAGGGCATCACCGACGACATCTCGACACACGACAACCCGAGCCCGACCATCCGAGACATGATGGACGTCTTCGAGGACATGGTCGACGACCCTGAGGAGTTCGTCGTTCGTTCCGACGAGGAGGCCGGGAAGATTCGCGAGGACGCGACGTGGCTTCTGGACCAGCTTCGCCCCTTCGAAGGGGAGGGTCGCCACGCCAACCTCGGTCAAGCGTCGGACTTTGACATCCGGGACGAGAAGGTCATCTACCTCGATCTGGCCCAGCAGGAGGGGAGCGTCGACAGCAGCACGGCGCTGACGATGCAGTTGCTCATTTCGCTAGTCTACGAGCGGGCGAAGGTCTCGGACAAGGAGGTCGTGTTCTACATCGACGAGGCGCGCTACATCATGCAGGACGCCGCGAGCCTGGCGTTCCTCGAAACGGTGTTCCGCCACCACCGCCACCACAATCTCTCGATTCGGCTGGTCACGCAGACCGTCGACGAGTTCTTCGAGCACGCCGAATCCGAGGCGATCCTCGACCAGTGTGCGGTCAAACAGTTCCATCGTCTCGATGGGATGGACGAGGAATGGGCCGATGAATTCGGGCTGAACTACGCGCAGATGCGGTTCGTCCAGGACGCTGTCCCCGGCAACGAAGACGCCGGCTTCTCCGAGGCTCTGGTGGGCGTCGACGGCGAGTGGCGCGGCATCCAGGTCAAAGCGATGCCCAAGGAGAAGCAAGTCATCGACTTCGAGCCAACCGAGCAACGGCGATCCTCACTCCCCGGGACTGGCGAGAATGCTGTGGACGCGGACGTGCAGGCGTTCCAGGACGATATTGAAAGCCGAGCGACCAACAACGGACAACTCCCACCTGAGCGGACGCCAACAGAGACTGATGGTGGCGCAACGGGAGGTGACGACGATGCGTGAGTTCCTCCGCGTGACGCCAACCTCCGAACGCCTCAATCCGGAGCGTCTACCGCAGGCACTGGAAAGTCTTCACAAACTGACCTCAGCGGACTCAGCAGGGCTAGTTGACAAACTCAATCCGCTACATAGCGACACACCGATACGATTCGAATTTCTCGCGCTGAGCGAGGGGGCAGACGACCCCGTCGAATTCTACTACGGTGCTGACGACCATCTGGATACCCTGGAGAAACGGCTCCGGTCGGTCTATCCCGAGACGTTCGACATCGAGCGTACCGAGGTCGACATCGCATCGCGACTCGTGCAGCCTGTCGAATTCGACCGAGAGACATTCGTCGAGCACTATGAGTCGGGCGAGCTAACGTACGAGTTCGGTCCTGACGAGCAATACGAACGTGGCACTGACGACAACGGTCAAGCGAGGCCAGCAGACGCCGAATCAGTCGCGGATGGAGGAGCAGATGCCGATCCGTCTGCCGACCACATCATCGAAGTTGGAGACACGGCCCTCGAACTCGCACCACCAGATGCGATTCCCGAGGATGAGCCACTCACGACGCTTGGCAAACCAACGGTAACATCGGAGGGGACGATACTCGCGCGGCCAGCGACCGAATCCGTCTCCCCACTCGGCGTGCGGTGGCAAGGGTCGGCAACTCGGAAGCAGGACTGGATGACCTCACTGTCGCCATTCACCGACGACGACGAAGCAGAACTTTCAGCCGTCGATCAGCCAGGGGGTGCGCTCGCGTCGCTCGTCGACCATCTGATGGAGGCGACAGCACCAGTGGCGTTCCAGGTCGTCTTCCAGCGACGCGCGAGCTGGCAGTCTGATGCCGATCTTCGCAAGGAGGACGTCATCGACGGGCGGGACACACTCGCCCAGGAGATTATTGGCTCCCTCTTCGAACTCGACGATCAGTCGGAGAGCCGGGATAGAAACCAGCTTAGCGACGCGGTTGCAAAACGCATCGAGGCAATCGAGGCGAAAAATCCGAAGCGGTCGTTCACCGCGAACATCCGAGCCATCGGGATTCCAGCCGGTGACGAGGGTCGCGATGATCTCGATGAGCGGATGCAATCACTTGTCCCGGTATTCGACCCGCTTGACGGGCCGTACTACGAGGTTACGGCCGAACGGTTGCGCGACAGCGGCTTTCGGGCAGCCACGAAAGAACGAAACGCCCGAGCGGCGCTTCAGCGGCTCTTGGATCGTGAGATCATGACCGGCCGTGGGAAGACCCGACCGGAGTTCGTCGTGAGTGGCCGAGAACTCGCGAACTTCGTACTCGTACCCTCCTCGGAACAGCTTACTGTCGAGGGGACACGTGGGACGCGTGCGGAACAGCAGAGTCGGAATCCGTTGCCCCGTCCCCACCAGGACCTCATGAGTGAGTTCCGAGACGGGATGGCAATCGGGTACGCCCTCAAAGACACCGGCGAGGCCGAAGACGTGCCGACACACATTCCACCCGGACTGCTGCCCACTCATTACGGCCGGTTCGGAACAACCGGCTCTGGGAAGTCGAAAGCCCTCATCAACGATATGCTGTCGCTGTACGACAACACAGAGGGGCCGACGATCCTCATCATCCCGAAGAACGACGACATGGCCCAGAATTATATGCGGGCTCACGCGCGTCGGTTCGGAACAACTGACCTCGAAGAGAACGTCGTCCACTTCCCGATCCCGGACGTGCTCCCCGGGTTCTCGTTTTTCGATCTCGAACCGTCGATGGAGAGCGGACGGCGCCGCGAAGACGCCGTCCAACGGAAGGCCGACCACTACGAAGAAATTTTGAAGCTCGTGATGGGAACCGACCGCTACGAGCGGGCAACTGTGGCCCCGACTCTCATCAAGACGCTCATCAAGACACTGTTCGACGAGGAATACGGGCGTGAGAACGGGCTGTACCGAGCGTCGACAGACTACTTTGCCCACCGACAGCTCGAACACGCCGTCGACCAGCTCTGGGAGGCCGGGCCACCGAACGAGAACATCGGCGACGCCCCGCGATCGAGCGACGAGGAAGTCACTCGGACGATTCGACGGCAGCTCCAGTTAGATTCGAATACTTTCGCGAACGTGATGGGCGGTGTCGGAAACCGTCTTGCGTACATTTCACAGGATACGCACCTGCGTCAGATCTTCAATAATACCGAGAACCAGTTCGACTTCCGGGATCTCCTCGACGAGGATACGGTCATCCTCTTCGACCTCGGCGACCTCCGCGACGACGCTGCCCGGATTATGACCGGTGTGATCCTGACCAATCTCGATGCAGCCCTCAAAGATCGCAAACAGGCGCTCTCCGAGCACCCGGACGACTACGTCGTGAACTTGCTCGTCGACGAGGCCGCGTCGGTCGTGGTCTCCGACATCATGAACGATCTGCTTGAGAAAGGGCGGGGATTCCGGCTCTCTGTCGGCCTGTCGATGCAGTTCCCCGAACAGATGGAGGCCGAAGGCGGGCGGAAAATCTACCTGAACGCCCTGAACAACATCGGCAGTTCGCTCATCGGGAAAATCAACGTCGACCGAGAACTGGCCAGAGCGATGGCCCACGAGGAGATGGATCCCGCGGATTTCGCCAATCGGATTCGTTCGTTGCCGCGCGGAGAGTGGATCGCCAGCCTGCCGAGCCCGACGTTCGGTGAAACGGGGCCATATCCGTTCAGTCTCGAACCACTCCCGATCCCACCGGGCCACCCAGAGAGCAAGTCTCCCCTCACAGCGCGTGAAGAAGAGCAGTTCACTGAGACGCTCTCCTCGATGCACGAACACATCAGTGACAGACACGGTGTGCCGGCTGAGCCAGACACCTCAACAACGAGAACACCTGCCGACGTACACGAGGTCCTCGATATCGCGAGCGATGACCTGGACGGTGCGATTGCGAAGGTGGTTCGGAGTCTCCAACTTCGAGCGGGATGCCGTGAGGAGAACGGCTGGGTGGCTGTCGAAGCAGTTGACGACGAACTCAGACGACTCTTCGACGACGTCGACGCCGAACCGCCATCGTATGATGCACTCGCGGATATTCGAGAACGATCACGATACCTCGATACGACCGTCGATATCGACGCCGACGAGCTCCGCATCCGGCTCACTGAAGCCGGAGAGGATGTCTCGACACCCGATACTGGTAGCGTGCAGGCCGCTGGTGGGAGTGTCCACGACGCAGCACTCCGCCAGATCGAAGAAGAGCTCACCGCACTCGGCTTCACTGTCTCGATCCTCGCACAGGATGGCAGCGAGAAACCTGACGCGAGGGCGAGTCACCCCGACGTTGCCGACCGATTCGCCATCGAAGTCGAAACGACGACACCCGAGAATCCCGCAAAGGTGCTCACGAATCTCCGGAAAGCCCAAGAAGCAGGGGATATCCCGCTGTTTGTCGTTCGCCCAGGAAACGACGAAACTGAGTGGGCCGAGCGTGTCGACGGCATTCTCACACCACCCGTCCGTACCCTCCAGAATGGTGAGACGCGGTTCTACACGACTGACTCGAATCTCACGTTCAACGGTGGAGCGACCGAAGAAGGTGGAGTGACGGCCGTGCGACCGGCGACCGACGACGAGAACGGGACCCAGAACATCTGGCAGCGTGATGGCGACGAGATCGTCCTTCGTGATACCAGCGGGACGGAACACATCCGCCTCCCGTCGCTTGGAACACTCTCGAAAGATCGTGTTCCAGCCATCTACAGCTACGACCACGCTGCCGACGAGTACGTCGTATACGAGCACGGTGAGCAACACATCTACGAGACGAAATCGGCGTTCGAGGACGACTGGGTACGTGTCAAGAAGCCATTCGTCCCCGAAGCCGACCTCCCCGTACCAGACTACACACGTTCGACGTACGGCATCCTTATCCTTCACGATGAGGCGAAATCGGTCGTGTATGAAGACGGTGAGAAGCGGCCACTCTCGGCAATCACTGACGGGGCACTCCGTCCCGCATCGCCTGAATCAGCGGCCGCTGACGAACCACCCAGTCAGACCGACCAGGCCGATGAGAAAGTCGAGGAAGACCAATCGCCACCGTCGTTCGAAGCGTTTGTCGACGAATATCTCGTCGAAGACGCGGATGAAGCCGTGCCGAAAGACGATGTATTCGGTCTCTACAACGACTGGGCAGAGGCACACGGCATCGACGATCCGCTGAATAAGAGTTGGTTCACCCGGAAGCTCAACACCCACATCAAGGTGGACTCCACGAAGAAGCGAATCGACGGGGAACCCGTCCCGCATTACACTGGTGTCCGCATCCGGTCTGAAGAGGACTTTCAGCCATGAAATGGACGTACACGGTCCAATTCCCGATATCATCGGGACTTCTTGAGACCTGTTCCACCCAAGCTGAATCATGACCTCATCCAATCAAACTCGAATGTCGGAAATCACCCGACTGCGGCATGTTCCACCCAAATCTTCAATGGGTGGAACAGCTACGAAACGGCCGAAATGGGTGGAACACGCTCACGTCCAGCGATTTTTAACCTGCTATAGCGGGTGTTCCACCCAACAACCAACTAGGATAGAACGGGGGGTCCCCGTTGGGACCAAGGGATTGGATCGCGACGTACAGCAGAGAGCGTTCTGTGCTGGCTCAGAGCCAGTGAGAGCCATGCGAGGTGCTACGTGAGGATGAGTGACCCTATCGTCAACGAGCCGGAGGCGATTCCGGAGACGTTACGCGAACGCGACCAGTGGGTGTGCTGGCGGGAAGAGAACCGAGACGGTAAACCGACGAAGATTCCGGTGACGCCGGGGGCTGGGGGGTTCGCGTCAGCAACAGCGTCGGAGACCTGGGCGAGTTTCGAGGCAGCACTCGACTACACCGAGACGGAGCACGCCGATGGCATTGGGTTCGTGTTTACTAACGACGATCCCATCGTCGGCGTCGATCTAGACGACTGCCGCGATCCCGAGACAGACGACGTCGACGACGCAGCGTTGGACATCATCAAGCGACTCGACTCCTATACGGAGGTGTCGCCGTCCGGTACCGGCTATCACGTCCTGATCACCGGCACACTCCCCGACGGGCGGAACCGTCGCGGGAGCGTCGAACTGTACGACACGGCACGTTTTTTCACCGTCACTGGCGATCACGTCGAGCGGACACCCACTCGCGTTGCACGCCGGCAGGACGCACTCACAGCGATTCACCGCGAGTACGTCCAAGACATCGAGCGTGACACAGCATCCGAGTCCGAGCAGCGTGGTGACGCTGCCGCCCGGTCACCGATGACCGGTGTAGCCGACGTCGACGTCGACCTCGAAGACGAGGACCTCCTCGAGAAAGCGCGAAACGCATCGAACGGCGAGAAATTCGAGCGGCTCTGGAACGGGAATACGGTCGGCTACGACAGCCAGTCCGAGGCCGACATGGCGTTGTGCTGTTTGCTGGCGTTCTGGACCGGTGGTGACCGGACCCAAATGGAGCAGCTGTTCCGCCAGTCGGGATTGATGCGGGAGAAGTGGGACGAGGTCCACTACGCTGACGGGTCGACGTACGGCGAGAAGACCATCGAGCGAGCGATTGCGACCACGTCGGAGTTCTACGACCCGGACGCCGGCGGCGATACCGAAGATCCCCACGGCACACCTGACAGGGTCGCAACTGGCGGGACGCCTGACGAGGTAGACCGGAGTCGTGCGTATCTGGCGGAGAAAAACCGCTTGTTGAGCGAGCGCGTCGACGAACTCGAGGCAACACTCGAACAGAAGACTGAGCGGATCGAGGCCCTCGAAACAGAGATCGAGCGCCTCACCGACGAACTCGCAACCCGTGATCAGGAGACTACGCAATCCCACAAGGAAGACTCCAGTACTGCGATCGAGACCGGTGATGACTCAGAGCCAGCCTCCATGTTGCGTCGATTCTTCGGTGGTCGGTCTGAGTAGCAGCGGGGACTGAAACGTCAGGACAATCATCCCTGTCTGAGGAAACTACTTCCAGAGCCCTGGTTCCGTGAACGGAGGCGGATTACCCAATGGGCTCGTTATATCGTGCTCCATCCCCCACCCACCGCCCCCGACGCCCGGTGACGATGACTCCTGCCGGTCGATCATCGTGATATCCTGCGACTCGGTCTCGACGAGGCCGAAGAGTGGATCGCAGAACTATGTACGAGTAGACAATTCCTCCGCAGTAGCGTTTATCGCGCCGACCAAGGGTGACGGCGCTCAGCGCGATGGGCACCACCACGAGAGCCGCCGTGGTGTCCAGTCTGGTGTCAGCTGAGTGCAGTCACAGGTGAATCCATGTCTACGTTCAGTAACTCCGAGGCAGCCAGTGCATCGCCGTCAGAAAATCACACGAGTCCATCGAGAGATACGGAGGATACAGATTCGCAGCCATCGTGGTCAGACGATGCAAGCAGCGAGGATGGAACGCCAACGCTCCGAATGAACCAATGTCCGGAGTGCGGAGCCCGTCGCTTCGTCTCAAAACTTCTCGTGTACGAGGTTACAGGCTACGACGAGGGCGGCAAGCAAGAGTTTCGCCGCCAGCACGTCCGGGCAGAGTTCGAATACACCTGCAGCGAGTGCCAGACGACACTCCGGACGCTTCCCGCAGATCGCCGTGACTACTACGACGAAGTCGCGGTCCTCGAAACGGAACGGCGGGCAGCCCTCCGTGATCAACTCCGCCAGCTGGGGCGGCGGTTCTGGCGGCGTCTCGCAGCGCGGACAACGTGGCTGGCACTCGCACTCGTTACACTCGTGACCGGGCTCGTGATCGCACTCTAACAGCCCGAAGGAAGAGAGCTTCCTCGCTATCGACTCTTGCAATCCACCGGAATACGTAGGGTGCCATCGGCGGTGGAGAGCTAGCCCATCAGCAGCAGGAAAGGTACGGGTTCGGCGTACGTGCTCAGGAAGAGCAGGGCCCAAACGGCCGGGCGAACTAACTGTCCGTGATCGTCGTTCGCGCCCGCAAAGGGGCGAGGCGCGCTCGAAGCGCGTCCAGAGCGTGAGTTTTCATGACTGGACCTGATATCCTCGACGACACGACGGACGACTACGAACGACTCGAAACCGAACTCGTTGCCCAGGACCGGGATGCGGCCCGGGTCTCGACGGCGGACGTCGACGAGCGGAGTGCCCGCCGTCTCGTTGATGAACTCATTGAGGACGATGTGGTGACGCCAATCCCTGACCACCGCATTCTCGTCCACGAGCCCAGTAGCAAGCCCTTCGACTCGATCACCCAACTCGCCGTGTTCCATCGCGGCTGGCAGGCCGCCACCGACGCCGACGCGGAGGACGACTGATGCAACAGACGCTTTCCGGGTGTGCGTTCTGCGATTCACCGCCTGGGTCAGAGATGGGCGAGGCGCATACGTGGGGGAAAGACGAACGGGTGACACACCCAATCTGTGTCGACTGTGCCGTCCAAGAGCGGCCGGATCCCGAGGAGCGCGACCACCACACCTGCGACGGGTGTGGGCTCGTCGTCGACGCCCTCGCAGCGCTCACGCGCTTCCGTGTAGAACTCGGCCATCTCGAGGGGCCGCTGCAATTTTGCGAGCGATGTAGTCCCGGCGGACTTGCAACGTACTGGACGCGCGACCTCGAGGAGCATCTTGTCCAAGAGGTCAGCAAATAAAGAGGAGAGCGATGTCCGTACGTCACCCCCCGGAACAAGGGCTGAGCCCGTCATTTAAATATTTGTAGCACGATGGTACTACCATGAAATACGCGAGTGTCAGCGTCAAGTTCCCGGTCGAACTCGACACCGAAATCGAGCGATTCCTCGATGAAACGGGGATCTACACGAATAAGAGCGAGTTCATCAAGGAGGCATGTCGGTCCCATCTCCGAGAACTCAATGACGACACGGCGATCGCCGCGCTTCGGCTAGAGCAACTGCTGGCGCAGGCCGAACAGAGCCGCCAGTCCGATAGCGATATCGACGCAGAGCTCTCGGCACTCGGGGAGAAAGTCGATGCGGACGACCTCGAACAGGCCGTCGAAGAGGCACGAAAGGAGACATCCGAGCAGGTGTACGGGTCTGACGCGTGAAGATCCTCGATACGAATTTGTGGGTCTTCGGGACACTGCGAACCAACGAGCAGGCCGCTGAATTGCTTGCTGAAATCGACCGCGGTGAGACAACGTCTGCTATCAACGCGTACATGGTCCAAGAAGCGCTGGCCGCATTCGACCGGACACAGAGTCTCTCTGCGGCGGACCGTGATACCGTCAAAACGAGGTTTCTGACGCGACTGACGCGAATGACAGGGCTCATCGAGGCGCCGTCGAGTCGTGATGTGAGCGACGCACTCCTGCGAGAGCAGCGATCAGCTCCGACCGTGCAGACGCTCGCTCGCGTCTGTGAGATCCAGCCGAAGGACGTTCCAATCCTCGTGCTAGCGTTTGAGCACCGTGACCGCGACCCGACGATTCTCACAAACGACAAATCCTTCGCCGAGCTGGAGCCAGCAGCGCACTCACTCCCTGAAATCACCATCGAACACGTTTCCTGAAGGCGCCCAATCTCGCTACGGCAGCGCCTCTTCGACGACCATGTGATTGTTTGACTCGGACGCCATATATTGAAAGCGACGGCGGTATTCGGTATCGATATGGAGTGCCCTACGTGTGGCGGCCCTGTCACGATGGAAGTGGGGCCAGACCATCCACTCTCAGCATCAGTGGCGGATGCACTGCTTGCTGCTGACAAAGACGAGCAGTTCGTCGTCGCCCGAAATTGCTGGGCGTGTGGATGGAGTGAGGAGCGGTCGGTGTCCATCGACTCGATCGAGACAACCGAGGGAGACACCCACGCTGTCGAGCGAGCCGCGCTTCTCGACGACATTATGAGCGAGGCGACGGCGATTGACGACCTCACGACGCTCAAAGACGCCCTCGCTGAGGTTCGCCGTCAGCGTCGTCTCACGACTGATGGGGCCGACTTAACTGACAACGTCGACAGTGGATAGGTACTACCCATGACCGAGACCGACGCGCTCTACGAGGTTCGAGAACAGACGGGGAATCCAGCCTACGCGTCGGTCGACGACGTGATCACACTTGTCCTTGAGCGAGCACGGGACCCGCGTGAGAACCACCACAACGCACACTTCGACGAGGCGATGGCTGCTGTCGTTGATCGATATGGTGCAGAGGCGGTCAGAACTGTCATCCATCGTGTGCTCGTTGAGCACTATCCGTTTCGGACAGCCACGGTCAACCTCGATATGCGCAATTTCGATGGTGTTCGGATCGGCACGACGGCTGTCTGGACCCTTCGGGAGTTGAACGCGCAGGGAGACGACTGAGACGCGTCTCGTGAAAGCCCTCGGCCGCTCGGCATCCCGCGCCCCACGCTGCGCTCCTCGTTCCTCCGGTGCTAGCGGGGTCGGGGGACGACCGAGGCGGCCTCGCCCTTTCTGAGTCCGCCAGGATGTCGGCTGTGTCACTAACCGTCGGTCCCGGTTGACCAGTGGTTCTCTCCGGCTCGCCCCCCGCGCCGCGTTCCGCCCTCCGCGTCGCTCGCGACCGACCATTCCGGGCGTGCGGGCGCTCTCCGCACCGCCCGCGCCCGTTCCGGGCTAAAATGGATGTGCCCTCGGCGCCAGCGGGTATCCCCGTCGGTTGCGCCCCTTGCGGGCTTTCGCGTTCCAGGGCTTGGTGCCGCCTGCGCTGTCGCGCGCCACACCACGGCGCGCGTTCTCGGCGACAGTCGCCCTGGACACGGACCCGCACATCGGGCCGGACACGAGCGGGCATATCCCGCTGGCCGCTCGCTCCGGGCGGGTCGGCGCGCGGTGCTGGATGGTCGTCCGCCTCGGGCGCGCTCTCGCTCGCGCCCACAGGGCGCTCGCGAAGGCGCGAGCGAGAGCGCGCAGACGAGTCTGTCGGTCGTTGTCGTCGAGGAAATCCGCGATGTTGTAGCATCGCGGTGTCGGGCGCGTGAGCGCCTTCAGGTCTACGTGAGACCAATGTCAAGTAACAACGCCACCAGTAATGTAGTTTCGGTCGATGAACAGGCTTTCGAGAAACACGAAGAAACGCAGGTCGACGAGGACGGATTCGAGGTCGTCGACGAGACGCCGGAGTTCCGGGCGACGGTCGACATGGAAGTGCAGGCAAAAGTCGATTCCAACCACCCAGATGCGCGGGTCGAAGAAGGCCCGGATCACCTGTACGGGAAGACCCTCGAACAGGAAGAGCGCATCGAGGCACGGGAGGCCGAGTTGGAGCACATCAGTGCCCAGGCGGAACTCAGTGAGCAGGAGGGACGCGCGAAGCGGACGCGGGAGGTCGTCGTCGAGCAGTGTGGCCGAGACAAGCCCGAACCGGTGGAGCGCACAGATCCCCGAGAGAAGCTGACGCAGGAGGAACTCGCGGCGGTCAACGAGCAAGCAATGCGGATCAGCGACGAAGTGCAGGGTGGCTGGTCGAGAGCAGTTGTCGCGAAGCAGCTGGCCGAGAAGGTGCAGCGCGGCCAGGACGTGACGAAGGCGGTGCTGGAGACGTTGGAGGAGCAGAAGGCGGTCCCCGGTGCAATCGTGCCCATCGCGGATGTGCCGGACATCCCGGTCGGTGAGGTGACGGTCCAGGGTGAAATCACTGAGCTCTGGACTCCAAGTGACAACTCAATTCAACAAGTCGGGCTCATCGAAGACGAGAGCGGGCGAACGAAATTCACGGTCTGGGAGAAGAGCGGGAAAACGGTGGTTCGAGAGGGGCAGACGGTCAGATTCAGAGCGGTCAAGAAGAACTGGTACCAAGGTCGGTGCAGTCTCGCCATCACGGGCTGGAGCAGGATCGAGTTCCCGGAGCGCGGTCGGTGGTGGGAAGAATAGCCAGTTAGCGCAGCCTTCTTTTTTGCTGTGTGCCGGACCGACCCAGACCCCGCCACCCCACCCTCCGCTCCCGGCCTCCCGCTGGTCGGCCGGCAGCCACGACCGGGCTCCCACGCTTGAGAGGAGCGCAGTGAGACGGCTGTCCAGGGTTGAGAGAGAGGGGGTTTGTGTGTACCCAGAGGGGCAGGGGGGGACACAGACAACGTGCCCTGAGCAACGATGTCCAAGGAACATACTTTCACAGCCCGCGAACGGCTTCGCATTCACCTCCGCGAAGCTCACCGGACGACCGGCTCACCGATCGTCGAAGTACAGTTAGCCGCCGCACTGGACGCCTGGAAAGACCTACCGCCGATGCACCTGCAGGAGGGGATCTCGGTCAGAGACTACGCAGGACACCTAACACCACCAGACACTGAATGGGCTCGACGGGTCGGGACACAGGAGATGCACAACGTCTCCGAACGCGCCCATAACGGTCCCGAGCGTTCCGGTGAGGACCAAGAGGGCAAGCAAGACCAAAAACGGCCACAGTTCGTCGGCCATCTCAGTCTCGAAGGTGGGAGTCTTCGACCCGGACCAGTTGGAGGGACGGGAACGGTGCGAAGGGAATTTTCTCCTCAACGAGGTCTTCGAGTGGGATTGCAGCTTCCCGGTCGCCCCATCTCGGGATGTGCTGTTCGAGCACATCGAGTGGAGTAACTACGATGATCTCGTCGTCATCCGGGTACTTCGGAGTCTTGTCGGCCAGCGTGTCCCCGTCCTCAAACTCCCACTCGTCGAGTTCGAGTCCAGGAATGTTTATGACGACCAAGGCGATCGGTTCGTCGGCCTCAGTATCGTGGACGATATCGCCGTAGATGAAATCCGGGTCTTCCTCCTCATCGTCCAGTTCAAGTTCCAAGGCCATATCGAGTGACCGTTGGAGTGGTTCCTCGCGTCCCGGAGGCTGCCATTGTTCTTCGTCGGTACGTCCGTCAGGTGGTCCGCCGCCTTTGCGTGGCATTAGTTGGTCACCATGAATTCGTCAAGAGCAGTTTGCGAGCTGTGCAGGGCCTCGATCCTCCAGTTGATGGTCTCGGTCAACCGCTCGGCATCGTGTTCCCCGTTCGGTTGCCTGCTCTCGTCCAAGATCGACGTCTTCCCGGAGAAGGCAACAACCTCGTCTGGGGCGTGGAGGAGATGTTCGTGTGAGACCCGACCGTTGAGGTAAATCCGATCCGGGCCGAGTGTTTCGACCAGGGCCTCTAGGTCATCCCAGAGGTTGAACTTCGAGTTGTACTCGGTCCCGTCAAACGCACACGACTTCGTGCCGAAGACCTCGAGCAGCTCCCGGCAGTGCTCGTAGTGCCACGGTTCCCACCCCACGATGATGGGATAGAGTTCGACGTCGAGTTCGGCATCCTCAACCATACGGTAGAGCGCCTTCTGCCCCTCGACCGATCGCTCAATCTCGCTCAGGAGTTCGCGACGGTCCATATCGTCGCTGTCCATGACCCAGCGGTCGCCTGGGAAGTAGACGTCGACGATCCCGTCCAGTTCCTGTAGCCGCTCGAACTCGTCCTCAGGAGTACGACCGACCAGGAACTCGTTCTGCTCCATCGAGTTGATGATGAGCATCTGGTCGGGATGCATGAACGCCTCTCGTGGTTGGTTTACGAACCAAATCGACCGGCGGAACGGTGCTTGGAGGGCCGGGAACTCCTCGACGTTGTAGCCGAAGAGGCGTCTATCGGTGGAAGCTCCAGGTTTGGTCTTCGGTACGAACTCGTGCGGGAATCGGTCGCCGGGCATGTCGGATCTCTCAGGCGCGGTTGTGTCTCGGTGGCGCCTGTCGTGACACTACTCACCGCACAGGGATAAGTCTTGTTTGCTTTTATTCGCACAATATCTATTTCTTAGGCTTGCCAAAACACATACTGCCCAAAGGGATTATAATTCGTCCCACATTCGAAGCGTATAACGAAGGTCTTTAGCCTAAACCGCAGACAGAGGGAACTATGACCGAACGAGTCCATATTATCCCAGTTGGATTCGACTTCGAGCGTCTCATCTACCCAATTTCGCAGGGACAGATGGAGGCCGACCGAGTCGTGCTCATCACGCACGAAGGCGATCCAGACGATGAGGCAACGAGTAAGGCCGCGCAACTCGCATCGAATATGACTCGCCGATTGGAAGATTCGTTCAAACTGATTGACGTCGAGGTCCAGCGCGAATCCATCGAAATCGAGGGCATGTTTGACTATGAGACCCTCTATCCGATGGCGTACGACTACATCCTCGACGAACTGAAGGCTGATAACGAGGTTTTTGTCAACATCTCTTCGATGCCTCGCACGGTCGCCTTCGCCTTCGCTACTGCGGCCGACTCGATAATCGCCGAGTTCCAGGAGGATATGGATGAGATTCGAGACCGGCTCCACACCTACTACGTCTCGCCGGAGGAATATCTCGTGCACCGGATGATGGAGGTTCTGGAGAACGCCGCGGACACGCTCGATGATCTGAAGCAGTACGAGGATCTGACCGTGCACAGCCAGTACGAGGAGATCGTGCAGCTTCTCGACCGAATCAACGAAAGCGGTGTGACGGAGGGTGCCCGAGACCTCGACGGGCAGATGTACGTCGAGTTCCCGTCGTCGCCTGGCAGTGACGTTGAGGATTTCGAGAAAACCATTCTGAACTTCCTTTTTGGGAAGGATCCGATTGCGTCGACATCTGCGCTCGCCGAACAGCTGGCTGAAGAAGAGGGTGAGGAGTACGACGAGTCGTTCCGCAGCCGCGTCCAGTACAACGTCTCGAAACTCGACGAAAAGGGGTATGTGGACCGCGAGAAGGTCGGAAATAGTCTTGAAACGCAGCTCTCGACGATGGGGCGGATGTGGGTGGAAACTCACCGAGGATGAACTGGCTCCTCGCATAATGGACACTCCGCGTAGACCGCTCGGTGGTCGTCCTTCTCGTACTCGATGAGGAGCATACCTGCGGGTATCTCGGTGTCGCAAGCCGGACAGGTTCCGAGGATCGATTGTTCCGACGACATGGGGGATGGAGCGCTGGAGCGTGTGACACTGTATTCCAGGCTCCAAGTGTAATAACGGAGTATACGTTCAAAAGTTCGATCCAAGCGAAGTGAAAGTGGAACCCGGAACAAGACCTATGCTGGAACGGTCTGATTATCCGACAGTGTTCGACGACCTCCATCAGACCATCAACAAGATCCGAGGTGACTTCTCCGGTAACAAAGACACCTCGATCGCTGTGGGTCGGGAGGCCGTTCTAGAGAACCTCGAATGGATCTACAGTGGCGTGTGCCTGCTACTCCTCTTTGGCGTGCTGAAGTTCAAGGACGCCGTCCTGCTCGCCGTCTACGGTGGCACACCATTCGTTCTCGACTCAGGCCTCTTCCTGCAATCCGTCCCGTTGCTCAGTCGTGTGCTGCCGCGTGTGACGATGTTGATAGAGCTCGGGATGGAGTTCGGGGCTGTAACCGTCGGGATCTCCCTTGGCGCCGTCTACGGCATCTACAGACTCATTGGCGCGGTGAGGATGGGCGTGCCGTACTACGCAGCACTGAAGCGGGACGATTAGTCCTGTCCTATCATGTCCTATAGGAAAGGACTCGATCTGATGTACAGGAGGTTTAGTGACATTTCGTCGTAGCCCCAGTCGAGGACCTCGTTCCACTTCTTGCCGTTCTTACGGCAGGTGTCGAAGTTCACCCGACTCCCTGTGTAGGCACTTCAGTTCTGCATAGAGTCTATTGTCCCCTCAATGGGTGAGGGGCTCGCTGTACTGGCGAGTATCCTGAACACGGTGAGAACGATGGCAATCAGAGACATCTACGAAACTGACTTCGATGAGGACGTCCAGACGGAGTCGAGTGCGAACCAGTGTCCCGAGTGCGACGGCCGGGTCACCACCAACGCAGTCGAAACCATCTGCGAGGACTGCGGCCTCGTCATCGACGAGCAACGGATCGATCACGGGCCAGAGTGGCGAGGGTTCGACGACGAGCGCGAACGGACTGGCGCTCCGTTGACCGCGGCGCGGCACGATCGTGGGTTGTCGACGGAGATCGGCCGCGGGACCGATGCGAACGGGAACGAACTCTCAGGACAGAAGCGACGGCGGCTCACTCGGATGCGGCGTGAACAGACCCGTGAGCGGTTTCAGTCGAAAGCTGAACGCAACCTCGCACACGGGCTTAGTGAAGTCCGCCGGATCAGTAGTGCGCTCGAACTATCCGAGACGATCCGTGACCAGGCCTGCCAGCTATTCCGCAGCGCTCAGAACGAGGACCTCCTCCAGGGCCGGTCGATCGAGGCGATGGCCGCCGCGAGTGTCTACGGGGCGTGTCGGTGTAACGGGCGGCCGCGAACGCTCGACGACATCACCGAGTCGGCGCGCGTCGAGCAATCGCGGGTGACGAACGCATACACGACGCTGAATACGGAACTTGGCTTGCCAGCCCAACCCGTGACGCCGAGTACGTTCGTTCCGCGGTTGGCCTCGGAGCTCGACGTCTCCGATCAGATCCGGCAGCGGGCTCGGCAGTTGGCGAAAGAATCCGAATCGACCGGAGCAACCACGGGGGTTCGACCATCCGGGTTCGCCGCAGCCTGTCTGTACAAGGCCGGACGCGAAGACGGACGGTGGCTCACCCAGTCGGACGTCGCTGACGTTGCGAACGTCTCGGTGGTCACCGTGCGGACCCACCGCGACGCGCTGGACGAACTGGCTGTCTAACGCCCACACTGCCGATTTTCGGTTGTATGTCTGTAGGATTATTGATGTGAGAGCTATTGTTTAAACCCGAAGACGAAGCATGATACGACCAGAATACTCTATGACCGACCAGTACGCCGACTACGAAGCTCTCCGACCGCTTGGCGAAGCGACCCACGTTCCCGATGACCAACTCGCCAGTAGTAGTGGCGAGCCCCGGCGGCAACGCTCTGGTGGCGTCGACACGGACTATTCAGACGACCCGACAGCAGATGAGACCGAGTGCGCTTCCTGTGGAGCGCCGATTCCCGCTGGCCAGTCGAAGTGCCGGTTCTGTCTCACGAATCATCTCGAAGGAGCCGACGACCAGGACACATCGAATGCCGAACGGACTCTCCTCCACGTCATCCAGCTGCTCGTAGAGGCGTCGACGTTCTACGGCGCCGTCGGGAAGGGATCTGCTGCGGCCACCCTCCTCGCGAAGGGAGATGATGACCCAGTAGTCGATGACTGCAAGCTAATCTACGATCTCGACGAGGAACCGGCCCCACAGCTTGTTGATCAGTGGCCCTCGCTCCCCTCGGCGACACGGGTCACGTCTGAATGTGGTAATCAGCTGCTCGCGGCTGCTCGTGAGCGGACGGCGTGGACAGAGACGACGCAGTCCCGTCACGACGGCGAGCACGCGACGTTTCTCTACGACGAAACCGGGAGCGAGGTTCGCACCGAAGCTCGTCTTGCAAGCCTCCGTGAGGACGCAGACGACGACCTCTGGCTGGTGCCAGCGATTGCGCTCCAGGAATCCGTTGACAAGACCGATACCGAACAGCCACGACGCGAGCGCCAGAACAGAACTCACCTCGAGTGTCGGGAGTGTAATCGGGAGATTAAGCATCGATTCCACGAATTCGAGGCTGTCCCTGATGACGAGTGGACCGGGCAGCCCATGTGGGAGTGTCAGCGGTGCGGGACACCTCGCTATGGGCCCGAACCCGAAGCCGGTCAGTAGAGACGGTGCCAGTTTAACCAACGAATCCCGATATCGATTCGTTCTGTTGGTTAACTGGAGACCAGGTCGTGATTACCCCCGGACTGCCCTGCTGACAGCTCGACGGTGTTTTTCGCGCCGCAAATTGGCGGAGGCGCACAGATGGACCCACGAGACACCCCTGGCTATCGACTTCACCGCGCGCTCAGCAGCCTCACCAGTATCGACATCGACCAATTGGAGCCCGCTGATCAGGAGCGAATTAGCACCGCGACGACGCTCCTCAAGCAGGTGGATGTTCTCACCCAACCGAATACGACGAGGGACGGTGACATCCACGGAGAATCCTGACAGCACGACGCGTCAGCAGTGCAGTGTCCTGTGGTCGTCACAGCGTGAGCGGTTGTTCGCCCCCTGAAGGGGTGCGGGGGCGCGAGACAGCTCCCGAGAACAACCAATGGCAACACTCCAAGCCGCAACGACATCGACCGGCGCGCTCGTATCGGATCCACAGGCAGTCCGCGAACTCTGTGAGACCTACTGCTTCGGGACGCTCAACTGGGAGGTGGACGACGACAGCAAACTGATCATCTGGGGCTACGACAGCTTCGACGTGTACGAGGCTCGTGAGAACGGGCTTCCTGACTACGACGGTGGCATCGTCACCCACGAGTTCCTCCGGTCGCTCGCGGAGTATCTCGAACCGAACGAAGAATTCGACATCCAGACAGCCGGATTTACCAAGTGCCGATTTCCCGTGCTGGCGAAACGGTACGTCGTCCGCAACGGTGAGGTGCTGTACGCGGACCTCAGTTCCCCCGACCTGATCGACGAGTAGCGTTGTTCATCCCCCAGGAGGGGTGCGGGGCGATCCAGTCGTGGGTCGTCCTGCGAGGTGATTGTTCAATGGGCCACCGCGCACTCGTTGCGTACGAACGAACTGACGGACAGTACACGCTCCACTACTCTCATTGGGGTGCAGCGAATCTCAAGCTCAAGCACCGAATCTCGGCCGAAACACCGTTCGGTGGCGACGACACCGACTCCAAGTGGGCGAAACAGCTGCTGGCGGAACTGGCCGATGGCCTCGAGGCAGATGCCGTCGACGGCTACCTCGCCGGCGAGGATCGGCCGTCGACGGTCGTCGAGCCGAAGCCCCGTGCCACCGGGCTCACCCTCGAGGAGATCATCGCTGACCATCTCGACTACCTCCACCACGAGGCGTTCTTCGTGGTGTCGACGACGTTCGAGGTGACCGCCTACCGGACGCTGTGGTTCGGGCTCCAGTACGACTCGGAGACGGTCGAGCAGGGAGAGACAGTCGGGAACGGCGCGCTCGCGACGGTGCGCTGGTACGACGGCGAGCCGGTCGGCGACGGCCACCTACAGGGACAGTTCGCGGCCCTCAAAGACGTCGTTGGCGATATGCTCGACAAGGGCGTCTTCACGCCGTCGACGGCGAGACAGTACCTGAAACGGAAGCTGGCCG
>Ga0207772_100092_pt1 | contig 100785 bp, 95 predicted proteins | sample A23M3SouthBayCA_2_FD_187750 | JGI IMG/M metagenome (GOLD analysis project Ga0207772, IMG submission 187750) | Aerobic enrichment media microbial communities from Eden Landing Ponds, California, USA - A23 M3 (2) (SPAdes) | ecosystem: Environmental > Aquatic > Marine > Unclassified | place...
GCTGACCGCCGCCGACAGCGACAGCTCCGCCTTCGATCAGCGTTGCTCAACCGTGATCGACGACTCATCACAACAGAACAGATGGCTCAGGTCGGGCTAACCGGCGATGCTTTGTGAGGTACTGAGTCTATATTCCGTCATCCGTCATTGCTTCTCTGACAGAATGCCTTCGGTTTCCGAACTCGTGGACGCAACATACCGTCTCTTCGTCGTTGCGGAGTATACAGCGAGATACCTTTCGTTGACTCTGCTGGTGGTCGGCGTTATCGGGTACTTCATCGCAGGCACGAACTCGCGGCGTTCGATTCGGTATCGAGGGATGGTCACCGGAGCAGCTGCTGCGCTGGTCGCGATCTTTGGGTTACACGCATTCTACGATCTGATCGGGTTCGTGATGGACGGCGGAGGGATGCTTCCCCCAGGGTGGCCATATGGTGCGGTGGGCGGTGCAGGTCTTCTCCCGATCGCTCAGGCTGCGTCTGGTATGCTTTCGTATCTCGGACTGGCGTGTTTCTCGCTTGGTGCTGCGCTCTGGGCAGCAGGGACGCCTCGGGGTCGAACGTGGACGCGGGGGTATCGAGGCATACTCTGGGGGCTGGCGATGCTCGCTGTCTCGATGGGGGGCGTTCTCTTTACACTGTTCGCGCGAATTTATGCGTTCTGAGCCACACTCAGTCCGAATCTCGACCAATATCGGAAAGCGATCCCCGCTCCGCCCGTAGTGGGGAGATCTCGGAAATCATCGTCCAGCTGACCACCTTGGTTGACTTCTTGCCGCCACAGATATCGTACTCTTATAAGTCGGTCCCGTCCTCGTCAGTTACCCCACGAGTTACACTCCTGCTTGGCTTTGTGGGGTAACCCGCCTGGACACCGGTCACCGGGAGCGTCACGCAGACCGCGGCGGTCGCAAGGAACTGGCGGCGCTGCATCAACGGCCCCCCTCGTTACGGCTTGGCTCCCGACCAACACGAGCTGCCGCAGGCGGACCGCTTCAGGTGACCGCCGGAATAACGACCTCCTCACTATCGATGTGTTTTCCGACGAAGCGAGCACTGTTAGCCGCCATCGTGACCCTCATGGGTAGACAGGGGCAGCCCGTTGATGTCTTTCGGGCCATGTACCTCGCTGTCGACGGTGAGGCTCGGCCCCGCCATCGATGCCGAGCCCAGCGACGACTGGGTTCTTCATTCTTTGCCGAGGGAGAGACTGACGACCATCGCGAGTGTGTGGGCGTTCGCTTGACGCCGAAAGCGCTGCAGGAGTTGTACATCGAGAGCAAGGACCTGACGCCGGACGCCCGCCAAGCGGGGCATACAGCCGAATGCGGGCTCTGCGGAAAGCAGGTCCAACTGGAGAAGGCGTGGCCGGACAACCGCAAGCGACCGTGTCACCCGGACTGCTGGGGCGACGCATTCGGTGACCCACCCTGGTACTGATGTCCAGTAGCAGTCCTAACTTAGGAGAATTGCTGTTCAAGCGCAGCTGTCGATGCTTCGAGGTTGAATACCCCTGACCCGTAGAAGATGGAAAGCGGGAGCTCGCGCTCCTCTCCAGCGAATGATTCCTGCCACATGGTCGCTAATTCCTTGAAATCGGCAGCTCTGAGCAATCGAATGTCGACGCCTATCTGCTTCTCTAACTGAATGGCGTTGGTCTCCGCCGTCGAGGTGAACTCCGGGGCGATGATGACGAACCACTCGACGGAGTGTTGCTGCTGTTTCCGCTCGATATAGTTGACAATCTTGTGCTGGGTATTGCCGTCGAGTCGGAAAGGACCACTGCGGCGTTTGTTGTCCCAGAGCAACCAATTCCCATCCTGTTTGATTTCGCCGTCGGTGACGATCCCGTTGGACTGTTGTCCGAGGAGGGACGTCTCTTCAAGGTTGAACACCTCCGAGAAGATCTCTGCTGTGGCCTCCTCAAACAACACTTCGATCTTCGTGGACGCGTCTGCGTCGCTGACGACATCCTGGAGTTGCGGGGGAACCTGCTGGATATTCCCATCGGCGATGTCCTCGAATGCGCTGAGATAGATCTCTACTTCCGATTCACCACTCTCGACATCTTTCTGTGATTCCTCGAAATACTCGATCGTCTTCTGTATCATATCATCTGTCTTTCGCTTGTGAGCATCCAACCCGTAGCGGTCGACGATCGCTTTGAGCTCCTCTTTCGAGACGACCTCACGAAACAGGTCGCTGGGAAATATACCCACGTCGACGATGTTTTCGCGACGGTTCTGATTTTTCCCGTAGTTCTTTTTCTCGATGTCGAAGGTGTCGCTCGCTTCGATCAGAACCGACTGCTGATTGAATACATCCAGCGTCTCGAGCATCGTCTGGTAGTTTTCGTCGGACATTTCGTACGGCAACCACTCACGAACATACTTCGTGTAGTCCTCAGGAATCCCGACAAGGTCACCACGGTCAGGGTCAGCGATCTCGAAGACGAGTGCTTGCTCCTGAAGCGACCAGAGTCCTTTTTCGATCGTATCCAATGCGTGAGAGGGTTTGTCCGACCGGGTGACCTTGGGGAATCGGTCGATGGCTGCGAGTCGTCTGAAGAAGTCCAACCACGTGAGCTGCTCGTGTTTCCACTCAACATCTCGATTCCGTACCTCAGAATAACTCTTGACCATATTCAGCTCAGAATCGTCAATATCCATCTGGTATTGGACCGCCGCTTTTGCGAGATAGAGCATCTCGTCGCCGTTAAATTCCACATCGGAATAGATTTCCAGCAACTCGCGCTGCCATGTCTGTACAGCGTCTAAGAGTGCCTCTTTCTCCATGCTGTACCCTGGTTGCTGGATGAGTGTCCGGAGAATCCCATACCGGATGACCAGAGATTGATAGGGAGAGTCATTGATCTCACTCAATCGGGGCGGTGTCAGGGTATTCAGTTCTGCTCGAACTCGCTCTTCGTCAGCGAGTCCCGGCACGTGTTCTTTGAGATATTCCTCGCGGTCCTCAAATCCATCGTGTTTGAACGATTCGGGGTCAAACCCCTCCGTTTTCGTTTTCGTGTCGTCTTTCAGAAACCGCTCCCGTTCCCACTTTTTCCAATCTTGGTCGACAAGATCTTCTAACTTCATATTGAGTTGGGGTAACATCTTTCTACAGATGTATATAGATTATTGAGTTTCACCCCTTCCGATGGGTCGTCAACAGTCAACTGAACAACTATAATGGACCTACTATCGGGACTGCGATTCCGATACGTTCGGTGCGCTGGCGTGGTACTGACAGTGCTCGATGCTTGCACACCGACCAGTGAACCCAACACTATCGGTGATCGTCGGGGTGCAAAATTTCTGGGTTCCAGTTCCGAGGACAGTAATTCTCGGATCAGACGTAGTCATCGCCTGAGTCAAGTGGTTCCCCACAGTGTGGGCACCGGTCCGGATTCTCTTTGGCCTCTTCGATGAACCCAGAAGCGAGGATCGAAGCCGGGAGCGCAAACAGTCCAATCCCGAGTATCGAAACGGATGCCCCGAGTAACTTCCCCACCGGTGTGATCGGATAGACGTCACCGTACCCGACGGTCGTCAGTGTCGCGACGCCCCACCAGTAGGTGGCGGGGATCGACGAGAACTTCTCGGGTTGGGCCGGGTTCTCGACGAAGTACATCATACTCGAGGCGATGATAAGCAACAGCCCGTTCGCCGACAGTGCAAGGACCAGCTCTTCGCGTTTCGACCGAAGTACCTGACTGAACGCCCGCATCGACTGGGAGTACCGAGCCAGTTTCAACAGTCTGAGGAACCGAACCAGACGAAGCGCGCGCAGGAATCTAAGGTCAACGCCCAACCCGGCTCGTGCGAGAAAGAACGGGAGGATTGCCAGCAGATCGACGATCAGCATCGGCTGCAGGGCAAACTCAAGACGTTCCTTGATGGGGCGGTTGATAGGATCTCGTTCGACTGACGACCAGATTCGCGCGATGTACTCCACCGAGAAGACGACGACCGAGAAGATCTCGAACCAATGGAAGAACGCTCCGTATTGCGTGGCGAGGCTATCGACGGTCTGGAGTGTGACCGCGATGACGTTCGCGAGAATGAGGAGCATGATCCCCCAGTCGACGTAGTATCCCAGCTGCCCACCCAGGCGCGGTTCGAATATTTCGTACGTTCGGCGCCGCATCCGCTGATACATGCCTACCACTCGTGACTGATACCAAAAAAGAATGTAGTATGCGTTTAAGTATTAGTGACTGGGATCAGTGTGGCATGTACCAGCGTGGTCATCTTGGGATGGGGTTGGCGCTGTACGCGCCGGTGGGCTTTTTCGTCGCCGCTGTCGGTGGTCTCGAAGTGGGGATCATCGGCGCGGTCGTCGTCGGCTCCCTCGCCTCTACCCCAGATCTCGATATGCGTGTCCCGTTCATCAAACACCGCGGTATTACGCACACTGTCTGGTTTGCCCTTGTGGTCGGAGTAGTCATGGCGATCGTCGGAGGCATCGTTGGCCTGTCAATGGGCCCGCTTTGGCTATTCGTCTTCGCTATTCTCGGCGGGATTCTCGGGATCTTGACAATCCTGTCGCATATCGTCGCCGACGCGCTGACACCGATGGGTGTTCAGCCTTACAAGCCAGTCCGGTCAACAAAATATACCTGGGATCTGGTGAAGGCCTCGAATCCCATCGCAAACTACGGTCTTCTGGTAATCGGTGGCGTGCTTGCGAGCGCAGCTGTGTTCGGCGGCTACTATCTTCGATCGCTCGTCATTGGTGCATAATGGCCCTGATCTATCACCATAGAGCGACGGTGGTGCTTGAGAAAAGGGGTCTCGTTTAGTCAGTGTAGTCTATCTGGAGAAGGCATGGCCGGACAACCACGGGAAAATAGAGGGCAATCCGTTGGTTAAAGCGTGTAGAGAGCGCCGCAGACTCAATAGACGCGTGGTCTCGCCACACTCCCTGCAGGTGGTTCAGGCACCCATCCTACCTCAGCTGGTTCAGGTACCTCAGCTACTGTAGCTCCGGTGTCTATCGCACCTACCTCACCTTCCGGGCCTGGCTCACCTATTGTCTCGACGGTACGAATCCGGCCGTCAGCTAGCCCGCGAGCGGCTGAAGCGAGCGAAAAGCGAGGCCCAAGTGGATTCGAATCTCGGCGCAGTCGTGGACGGCAGTCGGGATTACTGGAGGTACACGGACCACATCACGAACGTCGCAAGCCGGCGTGTCGTCGAGTTCGACAGCGAGCATACGCCCTGCCGGATTCACTTCGAGGAACTCACCCACCTTCGCGAGACTGTCGACGACCCGATTCACGACTGGCCGTACGGACAGATTCAGGACCAGATCGTCGCGAAGGCCCATGAAGCCGGCATTCCAGTACAGATGGTGGACCCGCGGGGTACGAGTCGGGAGTGTCGCCGCTGCGGGACGGTCGCAGATGCCTCACGCGACGACAGTGAGTTCGTCTGTATCGACCGTGGCTACCAGTCCACGCAGACGTGAACGCCGCTATCAACATCGCTCAGCAGTGATATCGCGCCACGCCAACTGCAGGACAGCAGAGGAATCTCCATCTATCTAACTCCATTGTGACGAGAGTGACTTAAATGGACCCTGGGGTGTGGCGCGGCGCTTCAGGGCTGGACGGCGAAGAGGTGGTTCTGCATCTCGTGTTTCCTGTGACCAGTGACGATGGACTCGACCTTGTCAGTAAACTGGACGGGCTGGTTGTGAGCAAAGGGCTGGTCGAGAGAGATAATAAGCCCCCAGTGCTGGGTCGTCTGGTGAAGGTGGCGGAAGTCCTGTACGTTGCACGTGAGGAGCGGGTACTCCTGCCTGTTGCACCACCGCAGTAACGGCTCGTCCTCTGTGGAGTCGAAAATGTGCGAGGCGTGGATGATCTGAATTCGGTTGTACTTGGCAAATCCAGGGTTCCCGCCATCATATCGGAGGGCCCGGGCTCTGAGTTCCGGTACCAGCCCTTGCGCTGGGAGGTCCTGGTCCAGAATGAGCGCTTCAGTGGGGAACCTCTGCCCGGCACACCGCTCGATGCTCTGCGTGATCTGCTGAAAATCGGTAGTCGCGTCTAATTCCTGGCGCTTTTCCTCGGTGACGTACATGAAAATCCGACGACTCAGTATACGTCCGCTTCTTCGGACACCGACTCTTTGGCCCGCTCGCGCTGGGTCCGCAGCTCGTCGACTCGCTCGGGATGTTCGTCGGCCCACTCGAGGGCGCAGCGAACGGCCTCAGGGCTGCGGATGTCTTCGTAGTCTTTGGCGATCTGCTCGGGGGTGAGGCCCCCTTCGACCAGTTCGAGGACCTGAATGACGGAGATTTTCGTCCCACTGATGACTGGCCGGCCGTCTTTGATGCCCCGTGATGAGGTGACCCGTTGCTTGATGGACACTGGAGTGTCCCTCCTACACCTCAAGATTTGAGTCGCAGATAAAAAAGTTGCGGGGGTAAGCACACTTGGGCCAGTGAACAGACAACTGAGATAGTTCCACCTCTACAGGCGGAGCAGGCCGAGTGCCTCGGGGTCAAGCTCGGTAAGGGTATCCTCGAAGACGGCGTCCGCGAGCTGATGCGCGAAGAATGGGATCTGCTCGATGCATACATCGATTGAGCTGTCTCAAGACGTGGATCGACGCGCGTGTTGGTTCTCGCAATAGTGAGCCAACTCTCGTCGCTCGACAGTCGAAAGTAGTAACGTTGAGTGGCTACGTCCGGCCTTTTCTCATCTCGCCGTACTGTGCGTTGAGTTCCTCGGCGGTTGCGAACTCTATCTGGTCAAGGAGTTCGTTCACCGCCTGATCGTAGGATTGCCGGTCGAGCAGATTCCGATTGCTGAACGCACGAAGCCGGTCACGAGTTCCTTCTTTCACGGGGATCGAGTACCGACTCATCGTTCCCCTACCCGGACACCATCCACAGCCTTGCTGCAGGTTGCTTGCTCCATTTTCGTCCCGTTTGTTGTCTACAGATCGGGACCGCGACTACCTGTTCGCTCCTACCTGCGTAGCTGGGTGATATAACTGTTTCTGCGATCCCCACAGAGAACGCATCTATCCTTGGAAATAGCGCATACTTGCGCAAGCCGCAACTGTGCGGCCGGTGTAAGACTGCGATTGACGCATTCTTGAAAGAAACAATACACTCTCCAGCCAACGGGCGGCGTGTACTTATGAACGAGCACACACCAGAAACCGAATCTGACCCGAATCATCGCTGGGGACTTCGGACCCTCACTGGCCTCCGAACTGCCGTCATTACCGCCTTGCTTTCGGTGCTGGTTTTCGTCAGTCCAGCAGCTGCACAATCGAGCGGACCAACTGGCGGATCCGGTGGATCGGTCGCCGGGTGGGAGACGATCCTCACCAACCTGTACGATGTCGTCTACACGACACTCCAGTACGCCGGTTTGACCGTCCTCGTCCTCGGATTTATTATCTGGCTCACCGCCCGGACCAATTCACAGCGGTCCGAGACGGGCATGAAACTCACGATGGGTGGCGGAGCGATGGTCGTCGCCTACTTCGGACTCGGCGCCGTCATCTCCCTGCTCGAATTCATCGCCGGGTGATGACGCGGAGATAGATTCTCTCCAACCCTCCCCTAATCTCTTGAACGCGCAACACACCCCTCTATCGATATGTAAATACCCCGTCTATGGGCTTTTCAGCCACTCTCGGCGTACATCAGAAACTGGAGGATCCACCGTCAAATGAGTATCTCGACCCGGCTAGACCTACACCCAGCCATGTATTCGAAACCGATTCGCGAATTGTACCGCTGTAACTACCACCACCCCGATGAACCCGGATATCTGGGATGTCAGCAACCGCTGGCTGATGGAGGGCTGATAGTTTGACTGGAGAGCCCAAACCCTCCCGAAAGACGGCCCTGGAAAAACGTCGTTCGTCTGGCGTCCCGAAGATCGAAGATTCGGAACTTCAGACGGCTATCTCGAACCGTCTCCACGACCCTGAGTCCGAGGTATCCGATGGAGACACTGGAGACGATCCCCAATCATCGGACAATCCCGACACGGAATCGAACGTGTCCTCCGATCCGGATCACTCGAATTCAGAGGACGTGGAACCCAAGAACGGCGTCCCGGCTGACTCGGATACTGAGGGTCCTCGGCCGTACATCAAGATCACACCGGCCCGAGAGCAGGTGACACCTGACCACGTCACGAAAGGCCTCTACGGGCTCTACCGGGCCGGGAGTGGTCGTGAGATGCCCTTCCATCTGGAGCGCCGTCTCTCGTTCGTGAGCCCGCACCACTCGTTCGAGTTCCTGATCCACAAACCGCCGTCGACTCAGCGCTTCGATTTCTACCTGGGGGTTCGCCCTTACGAACTCGAAGCAGTCGAACACCTGGCTGCGAACGTCCGGGCGATGTATCCCGAGAGTTTCCGGTTCGAGATCGTCCCGTTCACCACTGCCGACGTCTTCGTCGACGACGTCGAATCTGCGGGACTCTCCCTCGCTGACCTGGCGGCGTTCGAGGGGATCGAGGAGCTCGCGAGCCTCGACGTGTTCGAGTCAGAGGAGCTCGAGATGTCAGTCGGAGAGGTTGAGACGACTTCCAGCTCCGAGTCCGATACTGATCCTACCCCACCAGCGATGGTTCGGTGGGAGGGCGTCGAAACGAAGAACAACGACTGGATGACGCTGCTCTCACAGTTCAGCGAGGTGTCGGTCGATATCGAGGAGTCGTTCCGCTCACCGCTGAGTGTGCTTCTCGAACAGGCGATCGAGACGGACGAACCGTTCGTCTTTCAGGCTGTGTTCACACCGCGTCGCGACTGGACGAAAGAGGCCGAAGTCCACAAACGAAATCTCAAGATGGGGACCACCGGAGCGTTCAGCGCGTTCAAGCAGGAAGCCGCTGCGATGCTACTGGGGACCTCGGAAGAAGAGCGACGGCAGCGTCACCGCCCGGACACGCCGGAACAGATCGGCGGGACGATCTCGGGCGGCGCCGGCGGTCCGTCGACGCAACACAGTCGCATGGGACAGATCGACCTCAAACAACCGACTACCACGTTCGACCTGTCCCTTCGTGCGGCGGGCGACTCGGAGATCATCCAGGGTGTAACCGGCGCGTTCACAGCTTTGAGTGGGCCGTACTACGGGATCGAAGGGAAGGCAGTCACGTCGGTCGACCGGGAGTTCGAGGCGCTCTGTGCAGCGTCACTCGGCCGTCGAAGCATCCGTCAACAGTTCAAGCGCACCGATCCGAGGATCGTCGCCAGTCCCGACGAACTCGCCAACTTCGTCACCGTTCCGAGTACGGGTGCACTCCCGAAAGCGAGCAGAGGCGCGTCCGGCGGTGCCCCCGATTCGCGGTCACCGCTCACCGCAACAGACGAGGAACTGCTCGCGACGTTCGATAGTGGCCTATGTATCGGGAACGCCGAGACAGCGACTCCGGACCGGCCGAACATCCCGATCAGATTGACCGCAGAACAACTCACACACCACGCTCTGCGTGCTTCGACAACCGGTGGCGGCAAGACGACCGCGATGATAAACGATGCGCTGAGCGCCTACGCTGAACTCGATGGACCGATCTTCGTTTTCGACAAGAAGGGTGGCAGCATGGCGGCAGAGTACAAACGTGCCCACTTCCGGCGATTCGGTGATCTGGACGATGTCGTCCATCTTCCAGTACCGGGGCCGAACGGAGAGATTCCCGCCTTCCCGTTCTTCGATATTCGGCCGCAGTTAGCCGCTGGAATGAGTCGTGAAGCGGCGGTACAGGAGAAGATCGACCGCTACAACGAACTCCTCGAGTACGTGCTCGGAGAAGAGCAACACAACCAGGCGTTCGTCGCACAGGAGATCCTGAGTAATCTCATCGAAGCGTTGTTTGACCCGGTTTACGGAGGTGACGCGTTCGCGATAAGTGATCTCCTCGATGCCGCCATCGACATGCAAAACGACAAGATCCTCCCCGAGATCATCGATACGGAACTCGACGACGTGCTTTCACGTCACTTCGAGGCGGACGAGCGGCGATTCGCCACGTCCATCGACGCGGTCATGAATCGGATCACGAAGCTCAAAGAACGGGACTTCATCTGGCGACTCCTGAATTTCGTTCCCGAGTGGGACGACGATGCTCGGGAATACAGTGACGAGCAGATGCTATTCGACCTCGATTCGTTGCTCGACTCGAAGAAGGTCGTGCTCATCGATACCGGTGAGTTCCGACCGGCATCGAGCAACATCTTCACTGTCCTCTTGCTCGATTATCTCTGGTCGTGGGTGCGGCTCCGGAAGCGCTGGAACCGTTCGCTCCCGGGCCCGGAGACGGGGTATTGTGTCAACCTGATCGTCGACGAGGCGGCGCCGATCATGCAGGCAAGTCTCGTCCGCGACGAGATGATCCCCGATGCTCGCGAGTTTGCACTCGGGTTTGAGCTCATCGTCCACTTCCCCGAGCAGGTCAAACGTGATGCTCTCGATACGCGGGCCTACAAGGAGATACTCCGGAACATCAACACCAAACTGATCGGGAAACTCGCCGTCGACGACGAACTCGAGACGACGCTGTTCCACGAGGAACTCGACGCCGTCGCACTCTCGAACCGGATCGCTTCGCTCCCTCGCGGGGAGTGGCTCGCGCAACTCCCAGATACAGGGTTCATGACCGACACTCCCGAGTTGGTGACCCTCAAACCGCTCCCCATTCCTGCCGGTCACAGCGACGGCGATGATCCAGTGGATGCTGGGACGTACGGTCCATTGGCAGAAATGACGTACCAGGAGGCAGACGAACTCCAGTGGTCACGAACGCGATTCAGCTACTGTCTCATCCCCGGAGTCAACAGCCCGCCCGACGCTGCCCAGCGTGCAGCGCAATATGGAACGGGTCCGATGAACAGCGACGCTGCCAAGGCGTCGTCTTCGGCTTCCGTCTCGCCAGGTGAACCCGCTGACGAGGACGATGGAACCGACGCAACCGGCAACCGCTCGCACAGGGCCCCTTCTGTCTCGGATAGTCCCGCTGATGGGGGCTCTATAGACGAAAACCCGGCAGAAGACGGAGCAGAGGCACCAGTTGGTGGTGCTTCGAACGAGTTTGGAACTGTTCTCGGCACTGGATCCGATTCGCGAAAATCTCGTCCAGAAGCGACCGACCGCACCTTGGACTGTAAAACCCGAGAGAACCCCGGTACCGAGATCGACCAGAACACACGGCGATCGAAAAACGGCAGTGAAATCTCCCGTGAGACGAGGCCGTTGGATGACGATCACCTGTCCGATGCGGAACGGGGGTTTCTCCGAAACGTGATCGCGGGGATCAACGGCGAGCTGGAAGACTACGATCTGACTCGTTCGATGACCGAAATCCGCGATGCAGTCGACGGTGACGTCGATGAAGAGCGATTGGAGGCAGACGAGTTCCTCGAAATCCAGCGTGTCCACGGTCGGAAGTACTACTACGTCACACCGAAGGGGCAGGCCGCAGTCGACGGGAAGATCTATTCGGGTCGGAACAACGGCGACCGCTTCGAGAAAATGGAGCACAAAGTCTACGTCGAGTACGTCGCCCGGCATCTCCGGAATCGGGGCCTCCTCGTCGAGACGTACTACGAACCCATGGCCGGTGGGATGGTCTTCGACGTTGCCGCATTCGTCCCTGGTGACGATGGCAGTCGAACGCTGGCAGTGATCGTCGAAGTCGTGACGAACATCCGTCCCGAGCTGATGGTCAAACACTACGACGACCTCGTGGCGTTCGATGGCGTTCGGAAGATGTGGGTGGTTCCACATACTGACGTAGCCCACGAAATCATCAGAGAATTGTCCAATGAGGGAAGACTCCATACTGTCCCATCCAGAAATATCGAAAACTATAGACGACTCTCCGAGGAGGCGTTCGAGAATCCACGTGAGTGGCGATTCGTTGGCGCTCGTAATATCATCCAGTCTGTCGACCAGGCAAACAAAGGATCCGAAGATGGTGCGTTCGGTCACTAGTTGGGCGCACCGGGCGCTCTACAGGACCTATAAACCTCTCTGCTCCCTCCAAGGGCCACTCACAAAAACACCTAGAATAGAGTCTGGACGGGAACGAGACGCATATCCGAACGGACCCACTCATGTCATGCGGTTTCAGGCGCACGGGCGCAATATTCGAGTCCCACCGAGCGCACAGAGACGCACCGCGGTTTATCGCCTCGCAGAAACGGCTGTGATCGCGAGCAATCGCACACCTCACTTCCACCATGTCCAGTAGCGCAATCGACGAATCTCGCATCCCAGATAGATTGAAGGTGGTTGACCAGTGGATCTGTTGGCAAGCGGTCGAACGTGACGGGAAAGAGACAAAGATCCCGATCAAGCCCTATCACACCAGCGGGACGTCGAGGGCCAGTACGACCGACACCTCGACCTGGCGTGATCTCGAGGCGGCGCTCACGTTTCACCGGAGTGACCGGGTCGAGACCGACGGTATCGGATTCGTCTTCGCGCCAGAGGAACCCATTGTCGGGATCGACCTCGACTCGTGTCGGACTCCCGAAAGCGGCCACCTGACTGAGTGGGCCAAGGATATCGTCGACCGTCTCGACTCGTATACGGAGATTTCCCCATCAAAGACTGGTCTCCACATTCTTGTCGAGGGCGAACTCCCTCCAGGTCGAAACCGGCGCGGTGACGTCGAGATGTACGACGAAGCACGGTTCTTCACTGTCACGACCGACCACCTCGACGGGACGCCGACGAACATCACTCACCGTCGCGACGCACTCCTCGGGGTTCACTACGAATACGTCCAGACGTCCCCCGACGATGACACCTCGGTAGCAGAGCTGGGTGACGTGGTAGAGGGGACCAGCGACGGTAATAAAGAGTCGACCGGTACCGGGGAGACTACTGATTCGGAGGCGAACAACGGCGACGAAGACGTCGTCGCTATCGGTTCGGATTCGGCTCTGTATGCTCGCTACGGGTTGGAATTTCCCAATATCGAAGACCCAGGACTTGAGGCTGCGCTGCACAGTCTGAGTCCGAAGGCGCTTCCTTCCTCGCTCCCGACGACGCTCGAAGACGTCGCTGGTCCCGGTGTCGACCTCGACGATGACGACCTCCTCGAACGTGCGGTGGCATCCAAGAGCGGGGAGACTATCGAGGCACTCCTCGACGGTCGTGAAGACCTCTGGAACGGGAGAGGCAGTCGGTATCCATCGCAGTCGGAGGCCGATATGGGCCTCTGTTTCTATCTCGCCTTCTGGACAGGTGGCGACCCTGAACGGATGGACCGACTGTTCCGCGATTCCGGCTTGTATCGGGGAAAATGGGACAAAGTCCACTTCGCGAACGGCGCGACGTATGGGGATGTCTGCCTCGCTCGCACTCTATTGCAGGTAGACGACTACTACAGTCCACCGGCAGAGTCATTCGAGTCGGTTGACTCGTCGTCTCCTTCCCCGTCTTCTGCTTCGGAGTCACCATCAGAAACCGGGTCTGTCTCTCCAGAGCCTCTGGATACTCGAGCAGTCGCAGATGCAAGACGACTCGCAACGAAGGTCCAGCAGCAGGAGCGAGAACTCGAAACGAAGCGTGAACGGATCGCCGAACTTGAGCAGCAACTCCAGTGGTACCGAAGTATTCTGGGTGTTCGGTCACGTTCGGCCGATTCTGATAGTACTTCCTCCCACTCGCTCGGTCCTAGTTCAACTCTCGATGAGAATGCACAGGAGGCGACTCCCGCAACTGAGAATCAGCAATCTGAAGCGACATTCAGTATTGGTGAGATTGACGATGCTTCTGAGACAGATGTCCCCTCTGAAGGAGAAGATAGGGGACGTGAATCAGAGCATACCGCCCAACGTGACGAAGAGGCAGCAAACACGTCGGGGATCGCGAAGCGGTTCCGACGATTATTCCGTTGAATTTCTATCCTTCCTTGGCTCTCTATTATGACTTCTTCTAATATTTTGATGTTTGTAGCGATTCGGCAAACACAAATAATGACACGTCATTACACGTCATAACATATTTATCGCCTGGCCCCAAATCACTGTGTATGAGCGGCTCAAGTTACGACAAAACGATTCAGTTCCGTGCAGGGGCAGAGAAAGAGGCGGCCGAACTGCTTGACGAGCTCCACGTCGGTGGCATCAACGTAAGCGAGCTGGCCCGGGTTGGTCTGGTAGAGATGCTTCGCCGAACCCTGGACGAACAGGACGAGATCGCTATCTACGAGCGATACAGTCGCGGGGAGATCGAAGAAGAGACCGCTCGTGTGCTTCTCGGCGAAAAGATCGACCGGATGGAAGAAGAAAAAGAGGCCTTCGAGGCGGCGATGGACCGCGACACATCGTCCTTTTTGGCCGAATAGATGGGCGAGTCCTCTCGGCATCCATTGCTGGCGGATACGAGCTCGCTCATCGCTGTCGCCAATACCGACCTCTGGGAAGAGGTGACCGAGTCGCTTGTGGTCACGACGACGAACGTATGCAAACACGAACTTCGAAATCACGTCGATGCAGCGTCGTATCCGCCGGAAGGCAGTAGAGAGCATTACCTCGAACAGGGAAGTCAACGTGTGCTCGACCATCTCGATAACGAGGAATCCTCGTTCTCCTGTGTTACTGTCGTGCCGCGACCGCATGGGGCAGATGCGGGTGAACAATCACTCAAACAGGAACTGACCGAGCATCCTGAAGCGTATCAGGTCGTGTCTCTCTTGGATTCCGCTGCCAGACGGTCGATACGGCGACACGTCGAAGACCAGGATATGGATATTGACGTTGTCGGGCCACCGTATCTCCTCTACGTGCTTTTGGATAACGACCTCATCTCGAAACAGGAGTTCTGCGAAGCGACCGCCGAAATGATTCGAACCGAGGGGTGGACAGGCTACGAGGTTGTCAAGAACGCTTGGACAAGTATCCCCGTAGACTGTGCTGATATCCTTGACGACGACTACGACGACATCCTTCCACCGAATTGACCGTCGTGGCCAACAGCCGACGACGAACCGATTTCAGCATGCAGGTCAGTGGGAGGCCGGGAGTCAACAGTCCCACCGTGTCGGGTATCGTGTCTCTGGCATTTATCTCATATAATTGGGTGAGGAGAATTCGAGCGTCGACGACCGGAGTCGGTCGTACCACGAATCGGCAACTCGTGGAGTTGCGCTTGAGAACCTCCTCGGAGTACAACGATGTCCAGTGTAGTCACCCCCGACCTGCAGGACCGAGTCCAGACCATCAGCGACGCGTTCGCGGCCTTCGAGGCATCGCGACCCTCGGACGAGAATAACTCTACTTTCGCCATCGAACAGCGTGATATCGAAGCCCAACTCGAACACCTCCACTCCTACCGCATTCCGCTCGACGAGGCTGTCCGCACCGTCGTACGCAAGGCTTGCACCGATGCCGGCCTCGAGCGCGAGGACCTCTCGGGCGACCTCGCTCGCCTGGCTGGCTACGGCGGTCGTCCCGGTGGCTTCTCCCGAACCATGCTTGCGGACGTCGACGAGCCTGACGTGTGGGTGGACGTCGTGGCCGAAGTCGTCGAGCTCTGGGAACCCCGGAGCGAGAAAATCGCACAAGTTGGGCTCCTCGGTGACGAATCCGGCCGTCTCAAGTTCGTCACGTGGAAGAGTGCTGGCCTCCCGGAACTCGAAGAGGGCGTCACCTACCGATTCGAGAGCGTCGTCACCGATGAGTACCAGGGTCGCTTCTCGGTGAGCGGCAACTCCGCGACGACGATCTCTGTGACTGATCAGGCAGTCGAGGCTCACGACGATGCCGTGGAAGTCGTCGGAAGCATCGTCGATGTCCAGGAGGGATCGGGGCTCATCAAGCGCTGTGGAGCCGACGAGTGCACTCGCGTCCTCCGGAACGGCCGCTGTGCCGAGCACGGGCCGCGAGACGGTGCGTTCGACCTTCGTATCAAGGCTATCGTCGACGACGGCGAGCGCTCGGTGAGCGTGTTGTTCGACGAAGAAGTCACCAACGCGGTGACCGGCATCTCACTCGACGATGCGACGCAGATGGCGACCGATGCGCTGTCGACCGACGTCGTCGTAGACGAGATCCGTTCGACGCTCCTCGGACGGCGGTATCGACTCTCTGGGACCGTTCTCGGCTCGTACTTCCTGGTAAACGACGTCGAAGAGACGTCCGATGTACCGTCAGGTCTGGAGGCCGAGGCGGTCGAACCAGCACTCACGCAGCGCCAGCCAGCAGTGCGGTTGTTCGCCGAAGAGCTCAACGGGACGACGGAGACGTTCCAGGAGTCCGACGAGGAGCGTGCGCCGGTGTACGGTCTCACGCCGACCGGTGAGGCCATCAATCGGGTTTTCGTGGTCGGGACGCTCGTCGAGACGAACGATGTCGGGAAAGACTCCGAGTACTGGCAAGGGAAAGTCTTCGCGGCTGACTCGCCCGTCTATGTCTACGCCGGCAACTATCAGCCCGAGGCGATGAACGTTCTGCGGGCGACGGAAGCGCCTGCATACGTAGCAATCGTCGGGAAGGTCCGCACGTACGAGCGCGGTGACCGAACCAACGTGTCGATCGAACCGGAGTCGATCACCGTTGTGGACGAAGCGACTCGTGACTCGTGGGTTGCGGAAACGGCCGAGCAGACCGGAGAACGGCTCGCTGGATTCGAAGCCGGGACGGCCCCGTATGCCGATCGTGCCAGAGAGGCGTACGGTGAGGACGTGAGTCCGATCAGCGAGGCTGTGACCACGCTCGCCGAATCTGGCGACCTCTGATCGGCCGACGACTACTGGAGCACTCTGTCAGCCGTTTTGATTTCGTTTCCGAGGAATTACACCTGTGGGCAGGAAGTATCGACTATGGACCGCACACCAGACGCATTTGCCGACGCTCTTTCTTCGGGAGACTCTGATCAGGTGAACCGGGTGGTGGACGAAGTCGAGAGCATGGATCTCGAGGACCGTGCGGCACTGTTCGACGACTGCTTCGAGGTGTGTAGAGAAATTTTCGAGGACGGGGGCGGCTATCAGCGCCAGTCGGCGATCCGCTTCGCGGCAGCGCTGTACCCGCGTCTTGCGTACCGGTCGGTCGGAACAGAATTCACCGACGACGCACTTCCTGGAGCGTACACGGTCGAAGAAACGGCCACGCATCGTAATCGCCTTCGAGACCTCTATCTGGACGCGCTCGTCGACGACGATGGGCGGGTCCGGCGTGCAGCCGCCAAGGCAATCAAGGAGTTGGCCCTGACCGCCGAGATGATCGGAGCCACCGACGAACTGCAGGCGATGCTGGAGAACCTGGAGTCGCTCGCGGCTCACGAGCCCGAGTCGAAAGCGAAACACATCGAACAAGCCTACGAAAACGTCGCCTTTCACGCCGATAAGCCGACTTCGTTGCTTCCCGACGAGGCTCAGGACAGCGTCGAGCAGAGCGGCTCCACCCACTCCAAGGATCGGCTCGAACGATACAGGCGATATCGAGGGGTTGGACAGGAACTGAATACCAAAATTCTGCGTGAGTGTACCGACCGCGAGGCGATTCTGGAGTCGGCCCAGCTATTGGGCATCGAGCTAGACGGTGATGCAATCCTCTACGACGCTGAATCGCATACAAACGTCCACTACGAGTTCTTGCTCAACGAGTACCGCCAAAACGGCCAGACTGCCGTCGAGCAATATTATAAAAAGCAAGGAGAATACCCGCGCGTTTAGGCGCGGGATGAATCCGACAACCCACTCCACAATCCTCCGTCGATAGCAGTACCGGATATTCCACGTTCTCAATCCGAACTTTTACAAGAGAATCGGATATAAGCGATTATACAGACGTTCAGAATGCTGGAAGTCAACCGTACACACCGGGCGAAAATCCTCAACCATGCACAGGTAGAGGACCCGCTCGACCGTCACGGGTGGAGCGCCAGCAAACTCTGGAACGTCGCCAACTACCACTCCCGCAACGTGTGGGAGGAAACTGGGGAGATTCCTGACCACGGCGACCTCAAAGACGAGTTGAAGACTCACACCACATACAAGGGACTGCACAGTCAGTCCAGTCAGCGCGTTCTGGAGGAACTCGCTGAAGCTTTCAACTCGTGGTACGGCAAGAGGAAATCCGATAATCGAGCGAATCCACCCGGCTACCGCAAGAAAAACTACTATAACGACCACGGCAATCGGGTTCACGAAGAACACCCTCGAAGCACGGTAACGTGGAAGCAAAACGGCATCAAGCACGACACCAAGAACAACCGTGTCCGGCTCTCGAAAGGCGCGAATCACAAGGAACACCCGAAAGCGTGGGAATTCATCCTTGTCGAATACGAGACACGCCCCGGGGTCACCGTCGAGAACCTGCAACAAGTTCGCGCCGTCTACGACCAACAGAACGAACGGTGGGAACTCCACCTCGTTTGCAAAGACGAGCTCGAGACACCCGGCGCACCCGGCACCGAAACAGCGGGTGTTGACCTCGGCATCTGCAACTTCGCGGCGGTCGCGTACAGCACCGAGGACGCCGACCTGTACCCCGGCAACCGACTGAAACAGGACGGCTACTACTTCCCGAAGGAAATCGCCAAGTGTACTGACTCAGGGGGCGAACGTGCTACTCGGTTGCACCACAAGTGGTCGGAGCGCCGCACCCACTTCTTCCACTCCTTAGCGAAACATATCGTAGAACGATGTGTCGAGAAAGAAGTCGGGCGGATTACCATCGGCAAACTTGCGGGTGTTCGTGAGGACGATACCGGTGAGTCGAAGAATTGGGGCAAACACGGCAATCTCGACTTGCACGGATGGGCGTTCGATCGCTTCACGTCGATTCTCATCTACAAGGCGAAGGTCGAAGGCATCGAAGTCGTGGAAGTATCTGAGCGCGACACGAGCAAGACGTGTTGTGTGTGCGGTAGAGAAGACGAGAGTCAGCGTGTTGAGCGTGGCTTGTACGTGTGTGAGGAACACGACGATGCGTTCAACGCTGACGTGAACGGGGCGGAGAACATCCGTCTCGAGTTGAATCAAAGTAACTCCGAGTTTTCGGCCAGTTTGGACGAAGATAGGAGTACCGGCTGGTTGGCACAGCCCGGAGTCTTCCTGTACGACTTGTCCAGCGGATTCCAACCGCAGGCACAAGTGGGAGACTGCAAACCGTAATATCCCAACTGCGGTCGGGATTCCTCCGCGTTCACGCGGAGGTGGATGTCAAGAGCAGGAACGGTGGGAAAGCGATGTCGAACACACGATTCTGGAGGCTCTCCTTGAAGCGGAGACTTCGCTCTTCAAAGTCACTGCCGTTGATGGTACGGACAAGCACTTGATCGTGACCGATCTCCTGAGTGACGACGATGACGAACTCAGAGTGACCGACGTCAATCTCAGCGAAACCGCCGAGTCTGGTACTCTGCTCTTCTTTCGACTCGTCTCGTACGACGGGTTCAATATGACGTCCGGCGTCTCGTTTCCCTTCCCTGCAGACGAGGAGGACCGCCTGCTCCGCGAATACGAGTACCGAACTGACCACGTCGACTCGCAACCCGAATCTGTCCAGCGCTTTGTGGCGTTCTTCGACCTGTACCGAGACTACGGGGTCCACATCCAGTACCTGTGACCGCAAACGAGAGTCCAGAGCGAAATGACCGTATCTGTGAGGAATACCTACAATCCCCGCTCCAGAAATGGGGCCTATGACGAGCTACGTGTTTCGCGTCAGGTTGCTCCCGAATCCGCCGCTGGAGTTCGAACCCGACGAGGAGGTTTGGCGCGACATCGAAGTCGACGGGGCGCATACGTTGGCCACGTTCCACGAGACAATCTTCGAGGCGTTCGAGCGCTGGGAAGCCCATGGATACGAGTTCATTACACGCGACGAGGACGGCATCGGGCTCCGGGGCTACGTCCATCCACAGTTGTACGACGGCGGGCCGAGCTGGCGAGCGATGGACGACGAGGAAATTGACCGATTCATCGACCGGGCCGTGCCAGACGACGTCTCCGATGACGCCAAAGCGCGGTATCGAGACCTCCAGTCGAACCCACCTACGGAAGGCAACGCCGCCGACACCACGATCGATGAACTTGATCCCGAAACGCTGGGTGCAATCTCCTACACGTTCGACATGGGTGACGGCTGGGAACACTACATCGAACTTCAGGACACCGGTGAGGGATCGCTGGATGATGGCCCAGTAGTCGTCGACAAACAGGGCGCGGCACCACCTCAGTACCCCGATTTGGACGGCGGCCAATGACGGCCACTGCTCCTGATACAGCGATTGTTGCGATCGCCTGTCTGTGCCCTCCTGGTAGACGAACTGAACTCAGCACCTATAGACACAAATCGCAAGATTATGAGCCATCAACAATGTACTACACAAGAGCGTAATATAATTCACTTTCACCACGGTTGGCCAACATTTTAACTTCTGTAGCGAGCCAACTATAGTATGGCTGGCACAGGAAATTCAGATCTTATCAACGCTTTTGATGAGTTCTATCATGATTATTATCGCACAGAGACTCAGGAACTTGCGAAGGAGTATCCAGACGGACAGAAATCTCTTTACGTTGATTGGAGCGAACTCTATCGGTTTGACCCGGATCTAGCAGACGACTTCCGAGCCCACCCGAGAGAATTCCAAGAGTATGCTGAAGAAGCGCTACGACTCAGTGATTTGTCTGGTGATGTGAGACTCGGTCAAGCTAACGTGCGAATCACGAACCTTCCGGAAACAACCAACATCGGAGCGATCAGAGCCGATCATCGAGGACAACTTGTCACTATTCCTGGAACAGTTCGGTCGGCATCCTCTGTTGTTTCACACCCGACCCAGGCAGCGTTTGAATGCCAACGGTGCGGGACACTCACCCGGATACCCCAGCAAGTGTTTCCCAATGACTCATCTCTGCAAGAACCACCTGAGTGTCAGGGATGTGAACGCAAAGGTCCGTTTCGACTCAATAACGATCAGTCAGAGTTCGTTGACGTCCAGCGGTTTAGAATCGAATCTCACCTTGCAAACCGAGCAACCAAGACGCCGGAAAGCATCGTTCTCGTCGCCAAAGACGATATTGTCGACACAGTCCAACCCGGTGATACCGTTCGTGTCACGGGAGTCATCACACTCGTCGATCCCACAGACGGGCGGCCGCAATTAGACGCCACAATCAGCGACAAGTACATTGCTGTCTCCAGCTTCACCGAATTAAAATCTAACGACATCATAGATATCAAGGAGAAAGACAAGCGAACAATCATCCAACTTTCTGACGATACGGCTATCTACAAGCACTTTACTGATAGCATCGCACCCCACGTGCCAGGCCACGAGCAACTCAAACTCGCCGTAGCCCTACAACTGTTCGGTGGCGTGAAGAAGCAACTCCCTGGAGATACGGTCGTGCCCGGAACAATCCATCTCGGGATTGCTGCGGACCCGGGGACATTCACCACTGAGATCCTCGAATACGCGTCGCGTTTGGCACCCAAGAGTGTCAGCGTCAATGGAACAGATACTACACAAGCCGGGTTGACTACTGCCGCGTATAAATCATCAGCTGGAACCAAGAATTGGGAACTTGACGCTGGTGCCCTCGTTCTCGCAGATGACGGGGTAGCTGCTCTCACTCGCATCGACCAGTTGAGTCCCGAAGCGCAAGCAGCGCTGCACACCGTCATGCGGGACCAAGAAGTGAACGCCAGTAAAGGAACAGCAACACAGACGCTCCCCGCAGAGACAGCCGTTCTGGCCTCGATGAACCCAAAGTACGGTCGATTTGACCAATACGAGCCAATCGCTGAACAAATCGATCTCGAACCAGCACTCATCTCACGGTTCGACCTATTGTTCACCGTCACCGATCAGCCTGACGTCGACGAAGACCAACAAATCGCTGAACACGTCCTGAAGACGAACCATGCAGGTGAACTTAACACGCACCACAAAGAATCTGACACCTCAAACTACAGTGACACAGAGATTGAACACTTCACTGAGAAAGTCGAACCATATATTGAACCCGACGTAGTTCGGAAATACATCGCTTTCGCACGACGCAACTGCTTCCCCACCTTGACTGAAGACGCGCGCGCTGCTATTCAAGACTACTACGTGGACTTGCGTGACACGGGGCAAGATGAAGACGCACCCGTGCCTGTGACCGCTCGGAAACTCGAAGCTCTTGTCCGCCTTTCCGAAGCCAGCGCCCGGATGCGACTCGCCGACACAGTCACTGAGGCAGACGCCGAACGTGTTATCGATATCGTTCAATCCTGCTTGCGGGATATCGGCGTGGATCCAGAAACTGGGGAATTCGATGCTGACGTGGTTGAAGCAGGCACTGCGAAAAGCCAACGTGACCGCCTCCAAAACCTCAAAGACCTCATTGCTGAACTTGATCCTGATTATGAACAAGGAGTCCCACTTAGCGTGGTCGTTGAACAGGCGGAACAGTTCGGGATGAATAAGGAGAAAGCCGAACACGAAGTCGAGAAGCTGAAATACAAAGGCGAGGTCTACGAACCCGCTGAGAACCACCTCAGACCAACATAGTGGTGAATCAAGTCCTCCTGTGTTGACCAACACGCCGAAACACAATTACTCGTTCCGTCGGTCGTCCCACCGATGGCGGACTCGTGTGCCTACTCGCAGATACTAGATCCCGAGACGACTTCGGTCCCGGAAACGTTCGTCGACGACCTCCGTGACGGCGACGCCACCGACAACGAGACTGTGATGTGGTCGTGCCCACATCCCATCCATGATGGCGGTGAACACTGTGTGTTCCATCTCGAAGATCCACCAGCGAACGACGAATTCATCGACGCGGTTCAGACGGCTTTCTGCGAACGACTGGGGTCGACGGACTCTCGGTCGAACCAGTTCGTCGGTGCAACACTCCCCGAACTACGTCTCGATCACCGAACGATTGATCCGGCCGGGCGGTCGTTGATCGTCTTCGACGACGCGACAATCGGGTCTCTTGATCTGACCGGCGCACGACTTCGTGCGGGAATCGCCGGTCACGACACGATGATCGCGACGTTCGTCGCACCGGATGCCCAGATCGACGGGTCAATCGAGTTAATCGCCTCGTCGGTCGGACTGCTCGGTCTCTCGGAAGCGAGGGTGTCCCGTCCCCTGTCGTGTCTCGAGACTGAGTTCGACTACCTTCTGGCCGACTCGACGACCTTCGACGACCGATGTTCCCTGACGGACTGCGAGATCAGAGTTGGCGCAACGTTCGAACGAGCTCGGTTCGCATCCCGATCGGACTTCTCGCGGACGATATTCCAGAGCGCGTATACGGGAACCGACTTCGAGTCCCGAGAGCGCGCGGCCACGAACCACCATCTCGCGATTGCCCCCATGATGGGTGTTCGTCGAGCTACCGAACGGCCTGACGACACATGGGTAGCGGCCGATTGTGGCGCTTCGGAGGGAGAGTCCGAACAGATCCGGGTTTACTACAGCGGACGCTCGTTCGTCGACACACAGTACGTTCACTTCAGCGACGTAGAGGTCCATGGCGCCGATTTTCGCGACACCACGTTTGACGCGTTCGCTCGTTTCGATGGCTGCACGTTCGAATATGCGGATTTCAGCCGGTCGACCATCGACGAAATCTCGTGTCTCGACACCGCTATCTTCGGTGTGATTTACTTCTCCGGGGCCACGCTCTCTCGCGGTGAGTTCCGATTCCAGCCGATCGATGTCAAGACCGTGATCAACCGAGACACCGACGCCCAGACGATAGACCTTCGGGAGCGCGCACGTGTTTTCTTGGACGAGGCGACGCTGGCAGACGGCCGATTGATGCAACCCGACGAGGGAGAAGTCTTCTACGATATCCGTGAGGGCGTCGTTGGTGACGTCACCGTCCGTCCCCGAAGGTCGGCGTTCGAGACGCTGCTCGTCGGACAGACGACCTTCGACGGGTTCGACTTCACCCGGTATCGGGACAGTCTCAGCGAATTGCGGTGGGAGATTGACCGGCGGCCCCTGTCTCTCGGTGGGCCGGATCTGAGTGATCTGGACCGCCGTGAAGTGACGTATCTGAAGGCTAGGCGCGGCGCTGCGGCCGTGGGCGACTCGGTCTCGGAGTCGCGCTTCTTCCGCAGAGAGTTGCGATACCGGATCAACCTCTACCAGAAAGGCTCTGTGACGGAGATGTCGGTTCTGGACATGTACCGGAATCTCGGGAAGATACTCGGGAATCGGCTCTACCGTTGGACCACGGGATACGGCGAACTCCCACGTCGCGTCGTCTTTTCGTACATCGGATTCACACTTCTGTTCGGCACGGTGCTGGTCTTGCCGGTAGCTGCAGAGAGTCCGGAGACGGTCCTAACGGTCCCCCTCCGAATCTTCGAGATCCTCCTGTACGGGAGCCGAGACGAATTGCCACGGTGGCTCCACCCCGTTTTCCGACTCTACGATCGGGTAGTCATTCCCGCGTTCGTCGCGTTACTCGTGTTCACTCTCTCGCGATCTGTCGACCGGTGAGCGTGCTGCGCCACCCCGTCGACAAGTAGCAGCGTCGCCAAAGCCAACTTCGTCCGTGCCACTGACTGGATGTTTCAAGACAATCCGCAGGTCAAGCTCGGTTCACTCTGAGTGCATACGGCCGTCACCCACCCCTGTCGGGCACTATCTCGCCTACCGAACTGGCAGGTGAAACACAGCCGATCAATCGTCCTGCTCGCGATTCCGCTCGCGGATGTACTTCGGGTGTGGGCGGAGCGACTCTTGTTTCGGGAGCCGAAGCGACTCGCCGTCGAAGTGATGGAACTCGTCGTAGCCGGCGAGACTCGGGTATTCCCGGACCCGTATCTCGTAGTTCTCCCCAATCTCGAACCATCCCTGGTCGAACGCCCAGTGGTGGCGCGAACAGAGTGCAAGCCCGTTCTGTAGGACGTCCGGGCCACCGCTGGCCTTGGGGAGGATGTGGGCGGCTTCGAGGTTGTGCTCTCCGTTGGGCGACTCGAACAGATTTCCACAGATGGCGCACCCCTCGTAAATCTCGTAGATGCCGTTCCGGAACGCAGTCTCTCGGACGTCCCGGTCGACGGCTTCGAGCCGTGAATCCTCGGCGAACAGCGGCAACTCGTCGATCGAGAGTCCCAGCAGCGTTTCGAGCACGTCCTGCGATGTCGGATCGTCGCCAAGGGCGATATCACTCGAACCGGCACCACTCCGGTCACGATCGCGCAGGTAGGATTCGAACCCTCCGTATCGGTTCGAAAACGACTCCAGTGCCGTCTCGTCGAGGCGCTGTATCGGTTCCCCACTCAGTTCAACGTCGAACTCGTCGACGAGCTCTCGTTCTGGGATGTCGAGTTCGTGTAGCTCGCCGCCGACCACGAGATACGGCCAGGGCTGGTCGATCCCACCACTCCGGATCCCGTCTTCGTATTCGACCCAGAGGTCGGTCATAACGTCGGTGTCCCGCACCGTCTCGCGAACGGGAAGGTAGTGTGTGACGGTTCCAGGACGCGTCTCGAATAGGATCCCGTCCCGTTCGGAGAGGGCTTGCCACATCGCCTCGTGATCCGTCGCGAATCCCCAGATAGGACGTTCGCCGGTGAGGTCGATTCCGTCGATTTTCATCTCGTCTACGTTCACCAGGGACGCGACCGAACGTTCGAAACAGTACCGGAGCGTCTCGTCCGCGTCGACGCGTACCACGACCAGATTCTCGAACGACGCTTCCGGGATCGCGCCCTCTGCGACCAACTCATCGACGATCTCCGTTCCAATGTCCTTCCATGACGGCCGATGCTTGTGGATGGCCATCTTGATCCCGTGGGGGTCACGATACTCCAACACGTGTGGATTTTGCCGAAAGAACCGGCGGATGACCAGTTCGGGCGCGTGTTCACCGTTCAGGTAGTAGATCGAGTCCGGTTGTTTGGTCGCCCCGGAGCCGATAGTGAACTTCCACATGCCGTGTTCTCTGTCTTTCATACTACGCCCCTGTGGTAACGCGGACGCTGGTGTCGGTCCCTCCTCCCGGAGTTTCTGTACGTTCGCAGAGCCTTGTTTCTCCGGTGGCGTGTCGACGGAGCTGAACCGGTACTGTTTCTCGTCGGGGTCGATACCCGCATCCTCCAGCGCGTGGACGAACGACTCGAACTCTTCATCGTACAGGATGTATGGATACTCACCGTGCTCGTCCACGTCGGTCCGGCGCGGCGGTCGATCCGTTCTCTCGTCGACGTCCCGGAGTGCCGTCAGCAGTTCTTCACGGGTGGCGTCCGGTTCCACCCCGTGTGTCGGTTGGATGTCCGCCGCTCGTAACGCGTCGTGCCAACTCCCGAACTCAGCCTTGTAGTAGTGCGGTGAGTAGGGGCCTTCGTTGCGCATCCCACGGACGGTCGGCACACCGTCGACCTCCTCGTCGTACGCTCGCAACCCAGTGAGGAGTTCGTCTCTGGAGGGGGTCGTATCCATCTTGTGACCGATTTTGAACCGACGATAATAAGTCCTCCTCCGTGACACATCGCGCTTCCGCCGCTTCGATTTCATCGTTCGACCACTGGCTTTCTCCGATGGGTGGGCCGACACACAGAATGAGGGCCGGCTAGAGACCGCGCTCAACCGCAACAGTAGTCGGTTCTAGGGGTTATGGGTCAGCTCTCGAGGGGGATACTCGACCTCTCCGACGACGCCGCGACACGCTCTTTGTAGTATTATTGGCCTTTGAATTCTTCGAGCAACTCCTCCAGCATCGGTCGCAACTTGTACTTCCGATGGTGTTCGTCCCGGAGGGTTTCCACGTAAGTTCGCCACTCGTCGACTTCGCCTGCGGCCACTGCCGCTTTCCCAGCGATCTCCAGCCAGTCCGCGGCATCGCGATATCGCTGAGACTGCCCTTCTTCGATGATCGGCTCAGCCTGCTCTTTGCAGGCGTCGATTGTCCACTGAGGGTGGTCCTCCCAGACGGCCTCGGCGACCGGTTCGACCACTTTGTAATCCGAAAAGCGTTCCGCGATGGCGATGGCCTCCCCGTACCGCTCCGCGTACAGGAAAATCTCGACGTGTCGGGGCGCAGTTCGCTGAGTCGTGTCTCTGTTTGCGAGCGAATCTAGGAGGGTTTCCCGAACGTCCGGCCATTCGTCGCCGGCGAGTTCCTCCGCTGTCTGGTAAGCCCCGAGCGTCGGCGCAGCTTCAAACGCGGCGACGGCAGCCTCCAGCGCGAGGTCGTCCTCGCCCATGCCGCTGGCTCTGTCACGGAGCCACTCGGCCAATTCTGCCTTCTCGCTGCCTTCTAGACTCAATCCGTGCTGGGCGAGCTCCAGCGTTGCCTCCGGGCGGTCGTGGTTCCGAAGTGTTTTGGCCAGCGTGAGTGCTTCGCTGGGTGAGTCCAGGTTGTGTCGGCCGTATTCGATCGCCTCGTCGATCCGTCCTTCCTCGACGAACTTGGTAACGTACGCATCGACGAGATCGGCTGTCGCAGCTAGGTTCAGATACTCCTCGATGCGGTTCTGGCGCTCGAGGACGTTGAGACGAACCCTGATGAAGTCCTCGGCGTACCACGGCGGGTCTCCTTCCCAGAGATCGATGGGTGTGCCGTCTCCATCCATTGCTCGCTGAACTGGTTCGAAGTCCCAGTCCCGCTGAGCTGCCTCGAGAGCGACACTGTACGGTGGATGGTGCGTGTAACTTCCCATTTCGCTCTCCCAACTCCAGAGGCGGTCCTCCCAGTCGGCACGTTCCTCTTCCGAGAGATCGGCCGTGAGCAGCGCTTCGGCCAACACGTTGTCCACCTCGTCGAAGAACTCGAAGATTGCCCCCGAATCGTCGTACGAGAGGGCGAGCCACTCCTCGTCCATGAGTTCGTCGGCCAGCGGTTCGAGGATGTCCAGCGCCGTCTCGCCGTCGCCGGAATCGATAGCCGCTCGCGCTTGGTCGAGGAAGTCTCGCAACTTTTCGACGTCAGTTTCGACCGCCACATACGGGTCGCGGGCGTGGTCGCTCCGCCCGTCTGTGGGCCCGAGGACGTACTGTACCTGCTGTCGGATCGACTCTCGATTGATAAAGATACGAGCGCATACCCCCGCCTTCCTGAGAGTGACGAGTGTTCCGACACGCTGTCGGAACCGAGGAGCGAACAGGCGGGGGTTGAGCGAACACTCCTGCCGAATCACCACCGTATTGCGACCCGACTGGATGACCACACGAACGTTTTTGACGTGGCCCGACGTATCTGAAATCGCTACGGAATCGGTGAGATGCTGGCCCCCAACAGACAAGGGGCGGTGACGAACACGGTCTGTTCGTCACGCGGCGATGACACGGATTCCGATGGGGCCTGCGTGACCGGGCCACAGCCCTACAGCGAGGGAGAAAACGAGAGTTTCGCCGGAATGTTTCCGGTTCCCTCTGAGTGCGGGTTGGGACCCCAACGGTCTGTTTCCCCAGACCGGTCATCCGGTGGCCGGATGCCACGGCCTGAAGGCCGTGGAGGAGGTCACATCCGGCGTTCGGTCGCGAGCGTCATTGGAGTCGGACGTCTCGAGTCGGGATTCGACCCACTCTGCCAGTTCCGGTCGCTTCTCGACCAGGTCGACGAGCAGGCTCCGGAGTTCTTCGGGGTCCGTGTCTGTCACCAGTTCGGAGACGGGTGGACGCTGGCTGATGACGTCAGGATCGCGGACGTACGTTTGCAACACCGCGACGCGATGTTTGCAGATCCCACCGTGATCGTACGGGCAGGAACAGTTCGTGTCGACGACGCCGGTATCGTCGAGTTCGATCCGGACCTGATAGGGTTCGTACTGGCTCCCCTCTACCTCAGCTCGAACCACGTCACCACGCCGAACGATTTCGAGAACGCGTCCGTCGTCGTAGTAATTCTCTCCTCGATCATACGACTGCGGACGTGCGAGGTTCCGGACTGTCGCCTCGGTGAGCGCTGGGTGGTGACCCATCAGTCGTAGCGACTGCTACAACTTCGAGCGATAGAAAGACTGGGGAAGAGAGCTGTCTGTTCAGGCCCGACAAGTCACGATCGACTCCTGTCTCTCACTACATGAACAACTGGTCGATCGACTGCTGAACAATAGCTGAATCGACGCCGATGAGGCTCGCTGTTTGCTCATAGAGATCCTCAGACGCTGCTGCTCGAAACGTCTTCACGTCATCGTCCGGAACACGGTCACGAACAGTCGAGCGCATTTCTGCATACTCACCCACGTACCAGAGGAGGGCGTGCAGGTCGGCAAGATCTTTCAGTCGCTTGTGACTCTTATCCCGCTCGGGAAACGCTCGAACTTTCATCGCTGCCAATCCGGCTGGAGGTGCAATCCGAGCAGCTTCCGGTGCCGTCCACGAAACATACTCTCCAAGTGGGTGCCCCTCGTCGTCTGCAAATACCGGTGCAAGAAGAGGTTCAGCAGGAGGCCGAAAGCCGAACGTCTCTTGGAATACATCGAGCCTCGTCGTGTCTGGGATGATATCGATATCGACTCGGAAGATATTGTGTGCTGGTTGATCACGGGCGTCTTCATCAGAGAGTCGGTTACCGGTTTCACGGTGGAACTGCTGGTAGAATCCGAACCGACCACTGTTGTAGCCGATCTCAGTCTCGATTCGTTCGAGTGTCGTTGCAACTGGTGCTGCCTGGAGATCTGTGACCGACCATTCGGGATCGATATGGACACCGAGATCGATATCTCGCGATCCGATGTATGGACGTCCGTGTACTTCCTGGAATTCGGTCGTCACATGCAGGTGGACTGCCCACCCGCCGAGCAAACAGATCGGTGGCTCAACGACGGAGACGACATCTTGGAGTTCCTCTTCGGAAAGCCGCGTGACTGTCTCGGCGTACTGGCTTCGGTCGGCGTTACTCATCGGATTTTCCGTGATACTTGGCTATGAGTCGGTTTGCGGCTTCGGCGGCGGGGCCGTCTTCGTCGAGGAGATCGACGATCAACTGTGGGATCGAGACAGTGGTGACGTCATCGACAGTTTGGGTGTTGTAGAATACGTGCTCGTCGGTTGCACGGAATTCCGTATTTCCGCCGCCGATGAGTCCGTTCTCCTCGATAATGGTGAGCCACGTCGAGATATCGTCTTCTTTGACGTACAGGTCGGCCGAGGAGCTGAAGAGAAAACCCTGGTGAATCTGTTCAGCCTCGTAGGTGGTGAGCGCATAGTCGAGCTCGGCCTCGCGAATCTGGTTGAGCGGCCGTTGAAACGACACACGGACAGCGTTCGGTTCGATCCGCGTGTCGAGCCAGTGATGATACAATCCCTCTGGATCTTGTACCGTCGAATCGCGGATGTATCCCTCCGACTCGAGTTGCTCGAAGTAATCATAGGCCCACCCTTTGGAGACGTTGGCCCGTTGTGTAATCTCATACCGACTCAGCTCCTCATCGGGATGATTGAGGAGGACTCGATGGAGACGCTCTTTCTTGAACCCGCGTTCTCGAGCCGGTTTTTCGAGCAACATACTATCTAGGTTATCGCCGATATTTATATATCTAACCGAACGTTCGCCTGTCTCTGATACTTATGTACTGAACCGAACTACTTGCTCTTGGAGAGCACATCGGGGATTCATCAGCGTATGCAGTCCAGGGCGCTAATTCGAGACACGAGTCAACTCAATCGAAATCAAGATGTTTCCAGCCCTCGAAATGTTTCAGACGTAGTCGGAGCTTGAATTCTGACCATCCGCATTCATCGTAGAGAAATTGTGCGATCTGGCCGAATTCAGCGTTGTCGAGCATGATCCACCGACCACCGTGGTCAATAATACATGGTGCATCTCGGAGTTCGTCGAATGCTTGTTTTGCTTCTCCATCTCGGTGGCGCTCGAATGAGACAATCCGGAGGACCTCATCTTGGGAAATGGGCTGCCCGTATTGATGCTGGGAAACGAGTGCAGCGAGGAGAGCACAGGTGAGCCCGGCAGCCATCAGTAGCTGATTTGTCGCAGTCCTATATAAAAATGGTAAATAGAATTATCGAGTTTGTATGTCTATATCACCAAAATCATGAACAGACTTAAACACAAGCAGAGAATAGGATATACATAGCATGAGCACACCCGACCAGGCCACCGACGAGACGTCCGACCAGGAGCGGAGCACAAAGGAACTCCGCTACGACCACCCGTCAGGCTGGCTGTACCTCATGAAAGATAGTTCCGAGGGACTTCATCTGATCATCGACGCGCTTCTCACCACAGATGATCGAGAGTTCACGAAGGGTGAATTGGCCGAGGCAGCCGGCGTGAGTCGGCACACCGTGCGTGCCCATCTTGACAAACTTCTCGAACTTGGCGTCGTCACCACGGTCGCCGGTGGTAAACGCTACCGATTTAATCTTGAGAGTCCCGTCACGCAAGAAATCTGTGAATTGAACAGTGCAGTCAACGCTGTCGGCGCCGGCCATGTCGAGATCGACTCTGAGACCGGTGAGGTTGCGACGACCAACGAATCAGAACAGCACAGTCAGACTTGAATCCTCCTCACGCTGGAGCCGCAAGTATTCTCCTTGTCTCTATATAACAGACATTCGTTCTCTCTCAGCTGAATCCATCGTCATGGAGACCATTCAGAAACGTTCGCCCCTCAATTACCGATGGCCTCTCCCTGACACCGATGGCCGCAAGTACATCATCGATCGCTTGTTCAGCGAGGGAGTCACTGACCAAGATCGCAACGTGGTCCTCCTGCCCCGTGGCATATTGATACGCGAGCCCGGCAAGAACAGCATCTGTCGTCTCAACCTCATCCTCTGTGACGTCGTCAGCAGAGAGATTATAGATTCGTTCACGCGTCCTGTCGATCGCATCGGAGACGTCGGGATCGGTGAAATCTACTTCGGCACGTTGCAGCCAGCCAGCGTCCTGTGCCGAACGAAGTCGGTCACGCTGATACCGGTAGGCCTCTGGGCTCTCACCGAGTTCTTCGGCGACGTGGTCGGGGATCCGAACCGCAATGTTCCGCCGGGTTACGTATTTTTCGAACGCTTGGTACTTGGCGTTGGAGGGGCCACCCATAGCGTAGAGTACGCTGGTGTCGACGATCGCAATACTGCTGCTCGGAATCTCCACCGCCGGCATTACATCAGGGCTCCAGATACGGGTCGTACCCGGTTGCCTCTTCGACGACAGTCTGGAGCGCCGTGATGACGGTCGTACCCTCGACCGGGTGGACGTCGAGTTTGTTTGCGGCAGTCCGCTGGGTCATCTCACCGTTCATGACGCGCAACGTATAGTGTAGTGCCGCCGCCAGCTTCGGAATTCCCTGACGTTCGATGAACACCCGGATATCTTCGTCTTCTAACTGACGTCCGATCGCGTCCACGAGGACAGGTGTCACGACCACCTCCCCGTGATCAGTATCGAGAGTGAGGTGAACCGGCTCTACTGAGACCCGAGTTGGCGTCTCGGCCTCGTGGCGAGTCAGGATCCCCATCTCCTCGAGTTCGCCGATGTACTTGTACGCCGTCGAATGAGGGATGTCGAGATCATCCTTGACGGACTCGATAGCAACCGGGCTATTCCGGAGGATGTAGATGTAGAGTCGTGCCAGCTGGGGCGTGTTCAGCAACTCGGTATAGGTGAGGAGATTTCCGAGTGTCTCCTCGGGATCGGCGGAGTTGGTGAGTCGGTAACCCGTCGACATCACTATCCATGTTCTATGTATAGCGTATTAACCCTTCTGCCGCCCACTGGATTTCCTGGATGGTTCGTCACATTGATGTACCAATTGTATCAGAAGAATCTCACTGTCTTTCGATAGTTCCGGTGGAAGCGTAGGAAACTCGACGTTCGGTTCAGTGACGATCACCTAAGTGAGAATGTGTCGAGGTGAACTACCCTGACGTACCGCGCTCGGGGCTATCCGTCCCTCGCTTGTTGAGGACAGGGCTTCCTGTTTCTGTGTCGGAATTTATACCCGACGTGGGCACAGGGATTCCAGACTCCGCAGGCGACTTCCCTTGGCGGGTGGTTTGGAGTGTCCCACTCCTACCGATCGGACACTCGACCACAATAGATGGTGCGCGCTTCTTGTCGCGCTTGAACACCATCAGAGACGTGGTGAGCATCGTACTACCGACGTTGACCGCAGGGGTAGTAAGGTCATGCCGTGCAGTGAAAGTAACACGATGACGGCGCTGTATCCCCTCCCTACTCACTCCCGTCGGTCGCTCCTTGAGGAAGGGGGATTAGCGCCTATAATCAGCTAACCATTCGTTTCAGTATAATGTAAAGTTTCTGAGAACCGATTCCCGTGATTGGCGCCAGCCATTCTTGGACATGTGGCGCAACATGTATGGCACGAGAGCCTATACTTCTGAGTATGGCTACCGAAGAAACCAAAGTCAGCGACCGTGGCATGGTCACGATCCCGGCGTCCCTCCGTCGTCGTCTCGACATTGAGGCCGGCGACAAGCTCCGCTGGGACATTGACGAAGAGGGGACACTTTCGGTGGAGATCGTCCGACAGCGATACGGTGCGTTCGAAGATGACGACCTGAAGGCTCCGATGGGTGGCGATGGCCTCGAAACGCACGACTTCGCCGGGAACGAAGAAGATCCTACGTTTACGGAGGACGCCTGAATGGCAGTCGCCGTCATCGATTCCAACATCCTCATCGACTACAAAGATACGAGCGCTGATAGCCGCCACGAACTGGCGGAAGACATCGTCTACGCGATCGATAGCGGCGACCTCCCAACTGCCCGAATCACGAACTACGTCCTTCTGGAGTCACTGAACTGGATTCATGAGCGACAGCGCCACGACATTGCGGTCGACCTGCGCAAGCGACTCTCCGATTCTGCAGGCTTCGAGCTGGTCCACTCCGCTCAGAAAGACTTCTACCGTGCGGTGGAACTCTTCGAGACCTACGAGGGTCTCGCGTTCGGTGACGCAACCATTGCTGCGTACATGAAGCGAGAGGGCATAGAATACTTGTACTCCTTCGACGACGACTTCGACGTGATTGAAGATGTCACCCGGCTGGAAACGGCGGATAACCCCTTCAATTGACATTGGGACCCTCGTGGAATACGATAGAACGACGATCGTGACGTACTCGACAGCTAGCCAGTCATCGTTGTTTTCCTAAGATTATTGAATGGTAGCACTGAGTCCGCTAGCGACAATCCCGATTGCGTTGGAAATTCCGTTACCCCACAAGATCCACTAACTGAATAATGTGGGGTAACTGAATCAACACATGCTATGACTCGTCGATTTTTGCTCTCAGAAAGGGGTTACTGGTTCAAGCCTCTGGAGAGAGACTCGTTGCTACAGTTCGTTTCTACGTTGTCACCGTCCTACTGCTCGTCGTCGACTCGATCCTTCGATTTCTCTCGACTAGTTCGACGTTTTCCTGCGCCAGCCACCAGTCGGGTATCCAGTCTGCGACCGGGAATGTCCAGCTCTCGGAACCCCGCCAATACGCGATAGGGTTCTTCGGTACCGGTTTTCCAGCAGTCATCGATCGGGACTTCCGGCGGCGTCTGGTTCGTTGCGTTCCACAGGGGTTCGAGGTGGTCGAGGACCTGGACTCGGATTCGGACTCGTCGCAAGCCCTCTCGAGGACCTCGATGGTGCTATCGCGGCGTGTCTCGAACGTCGCTTCCTCGCCATACCAGCCCTTTACGACATTATCCACACGGACAACGTCCCCAACCTGAAGTTCAGGGAACCGGTGGGATCGGATGAGCGTGCGGCCACCGAAATCTGTCGGATCGGGCGTCGGGCGGGTTTCGTCCCACTCTGACTTCGCCCAGATCGCGAAACGGATCGACCCGGTATCGTCCTGAAGCACGCCGGCCTGCTTGATTCCGGGGTGCGTGTTCTCGAACAGGACCGCGATGCGACCTTGCGTCGAGAACCGCCCCTTTGTCTGCGCGGTCGACATGTATCGGACGTTGCCGATCTTCTGGACGTTCAACGGGTCGTTCGCTTCGTACTCGGCCTGTCTGATGAGTGCGCTGGTCGGCTCGATACCGTTGTTGACGCGCTTTGCGAGCGCAGTCGCCAGGGTGAGCGGACTCTTGCGCACTTTGTAGACCTTCTCGAAGTCGTCGCTCAGGAGTCGATGTGCCATCGCACAGACTGCCTCGTGTTCGTCTGCATCCAACTCGGTCAGCGGGCGGACTCGCTCTGCGCGATCGCGTTCGGCGCGCTGTTCGCGAGCCTCTGCGAGGGCGTCTACGGACGGGCGCATCGCAGCGAGTTCGTCGTACCGGTTGTTCAGCCATTTCGCGTGACCGACCAGTTCGATGTCGTCGCTGAGTTCACCCGGTCGGCAGATACCTTCAGTGACTTTCCGTTTCTCGGCTTCGAGTGCGAGTGAGCGCTCGATCGCTTCGACCGACGTCCGGGCGAATTGCTCGGGCTCCTCGACGAGGTCGCCGAGTCGGACACACTCGCCGTCGGGCATCGTCACTTCCAGGTCGGCCGTTCCGAGTCCTGAAGCTGGTTCGGTACCCTCGGGTTCGTCAGTCGACTCGTAGTCCTCGGGTTTGTCGTACGCTCGCAGTCGGTCGACGGTGTCTTCGTCTGCCGTCGACGGTGTGCGAGGGGTGACGCGCCCGATGGACTCGTCGAGACCACTGGCGACGCCAACGAGTTGTTCGCCGGTTGGGTCGACGAACGTGGAGCTGGCGTTACCGGGGTGCCACGTCGCGAGGTCGCCTGCGGAATCGGGCTCGATGAGCGCGTCTGCAGGGCGTCCGTTCGCGTTCGTCCGGGCTCTCATGAGCTGTCCTCGTTGGGGAACGATGGGATCACCGTTCGCGGTGTAGCCGTACAGCCCATCGACCGGTTCGGCACGCGTTCCGAAGTCAGTCTTTGACGCCGTTCGCTCCGTGTAGTCGCCACCAGCGGTTTCGTCGTCCGTCGCGGCTCGTGAGTCGGAATCGGACTCCGAACTCGCTGGGGCGTCCGTGAGCGCCCAGAGAAGCCCTGCCAGTCGGGTGACCAGCCGAGACTTCGTGGACGGTTTGGACGGGGAGAGCCGGCGCTCCTGTTCCTCCCGGTAGGACCGGAAGTAGGGAGTCTGGCCGTCCTCGTATTGCGTGTGTGCAGTCCCATGTGGGGTGTTCTCCGTCTGGTTCGTCGCCGATAGATTCTTGTTCTCAGTGTTGCTACTGTTCATTGGAATTCATCCAATTCCGTTCGTGAGGCTCTAGTCAGCCTCACATTCTACACTGATTAGCGGAGCATAGGTTTATCGCCGAATAGATGGCCCAAATCGGGAGTTTCCGAGGGAATACCCACATTATCACCACACCCCCCTTCCAAAGCTATTCTCACCAGTAGCTATTTATCCCTCGTTGCGCAAAATCAGACAGTGTCCGATAAAGTGAAACAAGATATAAAGGTCTGTATCGACGTCAGCCCTGGAGGCGGGGTCGACATCTTCCGAATTGAGGCCGCAGATACGATCCTCCGGTTGCTCGTCGATGCTCACGGGACCGAATTTACGATTCCTGAACTCGTCGACGCGACAGGCGCTGCCCGGTCGACAGTATGGCGAGCTGTGGACCTGCTCGATACCATCGGCGTGGTTCGCATCAGGGAAACACCACAGCGAAACTACGTGTCGATCGACTCGTCCCGACTCCACAAAGACGACCCGATACTCGCGATCGACCAACGGGAGTTCCACACCCCGATACGAGCATTCGTCACGCGAGTGCAGGACGCTATTGCTGATGCGGACAATATCGACGACCTCCTCGGTATCATCGTGTTCGGAAGCGTCGCTCGAGGAGAGGCAGACAGGCAAAGTGATATTGACCTCTTCGTCGTCGTTGACGGCGACCGGACGAGCGCTCGCCGGCTTGTCACTGACATCGTCGGCGACCTCAGCGAGCAACGGTTCGACGGTGACCGATTCGACTTCGAACCGTACGTCGAGTCGGCCGAGAGCGCGCAGCGAGCCGGCCCGAAGCTCCGCGAGATATTCGACGACGGAATCACAGTGTACGGTGGCGACCGACTCCAATCGATTCGCAAGGCGGTGTTCGCCGATGAGTAGCACGCGAATCGAGCAACTCATCAATGAGGTCCAGGCGGCGTTTGACCGTCGCCCAGCCGATATCGAATCTGGTCTGGATGTCGACGACGCAGCCCTTCTTCAGCTCCGGAAAGCCTGTCGATTGCTCGCTGGTGCAGCAACTCTTCAGGACGAAGGGTACTACACGATCGTGATCGAGGCGTCATTCGTCGCTATCGAACGGACAGTCGAATTTCGGCTCTTAGAGCGAGGAACGATGCAACCGGATGATCTGCCAGGGTCGCATCCTGGTGTGTACCGTGAGGCGGCCTCAGCTGGCATCTTTGCTGGATCTATCTTGATTCAGCGAGAGAATCCTGCCCTTCCCGCGAAGGGCGAGTGTTCCGACGCTCTGTCGGAACCGAGGACTGAGCAGGGCGGGAGTGAATCGCGTAGGCTCCGTGCTACAACCCCCCGTGACTGTTGCCTAACTGAATACCCAACGTAAGTGTTTAGTGACTTGAAAACTTACAAAATGGTGTGCGAACCGACGTGGATATGGAACGTGGCGGCGACCTACACGAACGAGTCAAGCAGTACGCTCGTGAGAACGGTATCCGTCACCCGCGAGCATACCGCGAGCTAATAGAGAAGGGCTTAGAGGCTGATGCCGACTAAGACGCTTGAAGCCACACTCGCGCCGCCGACAGCACACAAAGAGCGCAAACTGTCTGACCTGCTCGAAACGTATCGTGAAGGGCTACATGAGGCGTTCGACGCCGGGTGCGACACGATGAGCGCAACCAGCGATGTGGTGACGCCCTACGACCTGCCGTATCAAGCGAAGGCGGCACTGTGCAACTACGTCCCACAACTTCACCAGACATACGACGCGCAAGAATTAGACGACGACCACCCGGTTCGACTCACCAACCAAGCCGCCGAGTTCGACCACTCGGCGGCCCGTGACTACGAGTTTACGTGGTGGGCACCACAACCCGGTCGTGGGACGAATTTCTGGATACCCCTTCGCATCAACCCCGAACAAGCGGAGCTATGGCACGACCTCGTAGACGGGGACGCATCGGCCGGACAACTCCGTCTGCAACGCAATCGCAGGTCGTGGATGTTACACGTCACTGTCGATTTTCCGGTCAAAGAACCAGACTACACGACAGACGGCGACGACGTGACACACATCGGTCTGGACATCGGTGAAACCGCCCTGATTACGGGCTGTGCCCTCAAGGGCGGTTCACCGACTGGCCCGTTCGTGTGTGACGGGAGCCGTGCAAAGCATCTCCGCAAAGAGATGCACACCACCCTGAAACGACTCCAAGAGCGTGACGCCGCCGAGTGGCGGATTGACGAGCGATTCGACCACTACCAGAACGCGCTCACCGATATTGTCGAGAAGGTATCTCGGCAGGCCGTTGCGTACGCCCGTCGCTTCGAGAAGCCGGTTCTGGTGATGGAGAATCTGACGTACATCCGCGAAGAACTGGACTACGGCGCGTACATGAACCGGCGACTCCATGCGTGGGCGTTCGCTCGGTTGCAGAACCGCGTCGAGGACAAAGCGCGAGAGGCCGGTATCCCGGTCGAGTACGTCCGACCGGAGTACACGAGCCAGACGTGCCACGCTTGCGGCCACATCGGGAACAGAGCCGCCCAAGCCACATTCCAGTGTACCAACGACGAGTGCCACATCACGGCGTTTCAGGGCGATATAAACGGCGCAATCAACGTTGCACAGCGGGCTGACCCGTGGGGAGAGAGCGTGTCGCTGAAACCGGCATGCAATGACTCGCCTCAGGATGGGAGTGCCTGTGACAGCACCGCGACCCACCGTGAGACGAGCGAGAAACCCTCGCAGATGACTCTCTCGGCTTTCCACGGGTCGGAACCCCCTGCCAGCAATAGTGACACGTAGCTGGTATTCCCCATGCGTGGGAAGCCGCGCCGTTCACGGCGTGGAGGATGTCACGCTCGGTTGAAGACTGCGATCCTTGTGAAGTTATCATACCCTATTACAAATAAAGTATTTATGCGAGTGTAACAACAAACGTTCCATGAAACGTACTATGAATAAAGATCCCAGGTCAGGGATCTCGATTTCGCTCCAGGTGCCGGCACGTGACCCTGATCTGTACAAACACAAGGCGACGAACGAGACACTGCTATTTTTATCACGGCATCGGTTCGACGAGTTCACGATCGGGGAGTTGGCCGCACAAACCGAGAACACAAAACCAGCAGTCACTCGGGCGGTCGACGTTCTGCAAGCGAATGACTTGGTGCTCGACAATCCCGAGGGCAATCGACGGTTGATCCGAATCAACCGCGAGCGACTCTCGATTCCGGAGGATCCCTTCCTTCAGATTCCTCAAGTTGAATTTCATGAACCGGTGAAAGCGGCTGTCGATGAACTGACCGAGACCCTCGACAATCTCCTCGGGATCATCCTCTTTGGAAGCGTCGCGAGGGGCGAAGCCGACCGCAGGAGCGATATTGACCTGTGGGTCCTCGTCAGCGAGGACCGCGCAGCCAGTCAGCGAGCGGTCAACGAACTGGTCCTCGATCTCGAAGAACAGGAATTCGACCAGGGGAGATATGGATTCGATATCGACGTCGAGCAAGTTTCGTCGATCCCGCGATACACCGAAGACATCCGTGAAATTGTTCTCTCGGGAATCACCGTCTACGAGACGCCACAGTTCGAAACTGTCGAGAAACTCCTGTTGAACGAGGGTGGTGCCGATGAGTAACGATCCCGCGACGATCCTCGACGCTCTCGACCGAGCACAAGATGCATTCCAAGATCGTAGTGCGACGCCTCCAACTCCGGAGGAGGGCATCGCTGCTGGCGGGGATTGGGAGACGCAGCTCACCAAAGCGTGCAAGCTCTTGGACGTCGTCGAAACAATTCAGGCACAGAACGGCCACTATACGGCGATCATCGAGTTGAGCTTCGGGGCTATCGAGCGTTCGATCGAGGCATACGCTGTGGCGATGGCCGGGGACGCAGTCGACGACTTCCGCGACCACGAGTACAGCTACGAGCGTGCTCATCAGATTGGGCTGTTCGACGCAGAGACGGCCATGGCAATGCGGGACCTGTACAGCGAAAATCGGACCGACAGTTATTACGGCGGTGGTCGGCCGACCGATCAGCAGGCGGCATCGATGGCCGCTCTCGCACGGGCGGTTCACGGCTACGCTGTTGACCAGATCCGGCAAGGCGGTGTTTGTCTGTGTTAGCTACCTGTTAGGTACCGAGTACACCAGTATCACGCTCTGAAGCGTGTTTTATCTATCCTGAACGGGGCGAGGAACGGAGATCATGCAAGCCCGTACAGAATTCCCTCATCGCGTAGCTACCGCAACGTCTGGCTCTCGCACCGCTCGAACAGAACTCGAGAGTAGTGAAACCGAGACGACTTCCTGTCCCGAGTGCGTGGATATTCTCCTCGTCAGCCACGATATCGAAACCTTCTGCCCCGAGTGTGGACTGGTCGTCGACGAGAACCTGCTCGACCGTGGACCGAATTGGACACCATTCGATGCCGACGAGAAACGTCACGTCGGTGGCCAGGTAACGGTCACGCGTCACGACAGAGGTATCTCCACGAATATCGGTCGGTATCGAGACGGGAACGGTCAGGAGTTATCCGGCGACAAGCGACGTCAGTTCAGTCGGCTGCGACGGTGGAACGGCCGTGCTCGCTTCGACTCCAAGGGTGAGAAGAACCTCGCCCACGGGCTGAGTGAGATCAAACGCATCGTCGGGGTACTGGACCTCGGAGAGAGCATTCGCGAGCGGGCCAGCTATCTCTATCGCGAAGCGCAGTCGAACGAGCTTCTTCCGGGCAGGTCCATCGAGTCGATGGCGGCGGGCGCCGTGTACGCAGCGTGCCGACAGCAGCGTCTTCCGCGATATCTCGACGAGGTCAGCGACGCTGCTCACGTTGATGCAGGGAAGGTTCGGCTTGCCTATCAAACGCTCAATCGCGAGCTCGAACTACAGGTTCCTCCGCCGCTCCCCGTGGATTATCTTCCTCGTATCGCCAGTGAGGTGGATGCGCCAATCACAGTCCGCGAACGAGCCTGGGAATTGTGTTCGTCGACCACCGTTGAGGATCTGACGTGCGGGAGAAAGCCAGCGAGTGTTGCAGCAGGCTGTCTGTACTATGCCACTCAGGAGTTAGACGAGTCCGGGTCCATTCTGCAAGCAGACATCGCAGAGGCCGCCGGGGTGACCGCCGTTAGCCTCCGGGCGGTCTGGCAGACGCTCGAAGAGCATTCTCTGCAGTCAGACATGACGTCCTCGGCTGATTCGACCTCGCGTAAGCCAGGGAACTCAGCATGAGCGCGGGTGGAGACGAACCTTTCGACGCTCTGAGTCATCTCGAAGCGACGATCGATCTGGAAACCGCTGGATGGAAACCGGGTAATGCGTGTCCAGAGTGTGGTCATCTGACAGTTCGCGCAATCGTCCGAGCTGGAATGTCTTTCCATGACGATGGAACATGGGAACTCGACGAGTGTTTCCGGATATACGAAGCCTTTTGCCCAGTCTGTGACTGGCTTCCTCCGATCCGGCGTCAGTGGGTTACCGTCGCCATCGGTGAGGTGGCTAGAGGCCTCTTGCTCAAGTCAATAGAGAGCTGCCAATATCGTAAATAAAATTCCAGAAACATACTTATACGATCTGGGTTCAAAGTTTACGATAATGATTACCAAGTCCGAGATCGCTGTGCTTGACGAGCTCAGCACCGGTCGCGAGGCGACCCCGGAAGAACTTGCGACAGCGACGGGATATTCACGGACACATCTCTACGAGGTGATCGACGAGTTACAGGAGGGTGGATTACTGACGGCATCCAGAGGGTCTCACAATCAACTCCGGGTAGCGGTTACTGGCCACGCTGTCGTCGAAGCATATCGTCGTCTCACTTCAAAACTCGGTCACGTTGCGTGGGACGACCTTCTCTCGCCAGCAACGCTTCGTGTTTGTTGGTATCTGGACGAACCCCGCCGCATTACGGCGATCGCCGATCGGTTAAATATCACGCGACAGGCTGTTCACAACGCGCTCACCCCACTGAAGGATCAAGCGATGCTATCACCTGATGGTCCGGAGTACGCTCTATCTGCCGAGCTCAAACCGTTACGGGACTTCGCTCGGGAGACTGTGCTTCACGAGCACCGAACACGAGTTCGTGAGGTCGCACCGAGCGCGACCGTCGAATGGTGCGATCCCAGGTGTGTACTCGTTCGCGTACAGGATTCCGATGATACCAACGCACTGCGGACTGATGATGAGTGGCAGATAACCGGCCTCGCGAGATTTCGAGACTATGGCCTCCAATTCCTCCTCGCCGGTGAGCCCGCGTTCTGGGACGCTCCGTCTGAGGGGTTGACGCCGGTCGAAATCGCCTGCCACACGCTCGTTCTGGAGAGTGACTCACGGCGGGTGAGCTACGTGATGCTCCTTATCGAAAAACTGGGGATCGATGAAGCCACACTCACTGAGAGCGCCAGATGGTATGGCCTGGAAAAGGAGATATCGGCTCTCTATCGGGCACTTGAGGATGAACTTGAGACTGCTGAGAACGTCAGACTCCGTCTTCCGAGTAAATCTGAGTTCGCGGCGCTGAAAGCCCAGTATGAGGTTCAATGATTGAGTTCAGTTCAGTTTGTACCGACCACCGAGCCCAGTTTATCGATCCCAATGGCGTGAGGAGCGGATCTGAGACTCCTATCCAGTAGATATCGAAGATCCGTGTTCAGCTCCCATGTCCACGCCTACATCTACAGAAACTTCCGGCAACGATTCCGAAGTTCCAGATTCGAGCATCGAGTCGAACAACACGACCACGTCTCCGGACACGAGTGACTACCAGACTGCACCAGATGTTGTTCCAGTCGCCGACCTCATCGCTCGTGAAACGACACATTCGTTCGCAGGCCTCACCTCCGGCGATCCTACGGAATATCCAGCCGACGTTTCACTGGAAACCCGGTGTCTCGATTCCGATCCCAGGCCACTGAAAGAAGTCATCGCGACGTTACCGCAGGCCAGTTCGGGGGAACTCTGGGCGACTAACGAGTTCGTCGACGTTGACGGGACCATCGATACCGAGGCGATCCGTGATGTCCACGGGCTGGACGTCGATTCGTTAGAGGACGCGACGGGTCGCTCTCTCGATACGTTCGCGACAGACGTATCCTCTGATCCGCTCTGTCGGGTTCGAGACCATCAGGATATCGTCGACGAGCGCCGGAAAGCGCTCTGTGCGCTCGGCTACGATGTCAAATTCCGATGGCAGATCGCGTCGGATCGATACTCTATCATCAACCCGCAGGACGCCTACCTGCCAATCATCGGTGCGCTTCAGCAACGTGGCGAGACCGAATCATTCGGTTGGGCGAGCTACCGGGACTGGGGTGGCCTCCTCAAGATGTTCGTCGTCTGTCCTGGTCTCAGACACACCGTCGTCGGGAGTGATGAATCCGGCCTGGAGGACGAGACTGGTGGTGTGGCAGCGGCCGCTGACACGGATGAGACTGATCTGGTGGTCTACGGTGGGTTCGAAACCGGGTACGACTTCCGCGGAACACAGACGCTGTGGGCGAAGCCGATTCTCTACTTCCCGGATACTGGTGTCGTCGTGCCCGATACGGGGAAACGCTACACTCGTCGCCACTACGGTCGAGCGACCGATGCCACTCACGAGAAAGCGAACGATCGTGTGCCGATCAACGAGTGGTGGAAGAACATCTACGACGACATCGCGGACCGCCTGGTTGCGGTCGATACGGCGATTCGTCGGACCCGAGCCATCGCGTACGACTTCGAGGAATTACCCTTCGAACTCCTCGACTGCTACGAGTACTGGGGGGTGGCGAAGACATACGCTGAAGTCGCTACCGACCGAGCGACGTCGCTGGCATCGCCAGCAACTCGCCCGACCGTGTACAACATCCAGCTTTCGCTACTGCTCGCGCTTCTCGACCAGTACGAGGGCTCGCTGGCTTCGGATACACACCAGGAGTACCTCGAGACTGCCGGCGAACTCCTGCGGAAACCGGCGATGATGATTCAGTTGGCGCTGAAAGAGCACGAGCTCCAGGCCGCCGAGCAAGACGGGGTAGTGCTTCAGGATGGTCAGCAGACCATCAGTGACACCCTCGAAGACATCGTCGAGATCCCGGGTATCGAGGTCGACACCGAAGCCGATCTTTCCGACGGGGCCGCTCAGCGTCTCCACGACGGCGTTCAGCAGCGACTCGACGATATCGACGAGGTCGCCTGACCCAACGGAGGTTTATCGGCTCGCAAGCGAGCGACGGGACCAAGCAGAGTTCCGGAATCCACCCATGTCCACAGTCGAATCTGACCCTCAATCCGAGCAGGAAGAACCGATCGTCGTTCTCTCGCACCTTGTCCATCGGTTGCTCAAGCGAGAGGGAGGAAGCATCCCCATCGAACGGGTAACACTCAGAGTCAGCGACTACGTCGACGTTGGTGAACAGGAGGCTGCCGACCTTATCGACGATGGGGCGTCGGACGGTATTTTCACTCTTGATCGGGGGTCTGGTGGGAGTACCACGATCGTCGGTGTCTCTCCTCAGGGGTCGGAGCCCGAGGTAATCACGGAGGCGTTCGGCGGTCCTTCGCAGGGGGATACCGATGATTTCCAGATCCTCGGCGTTGTGACCGAAAGTATCGAAACTGCGCTACTGGATGCAGAATATACGACGTTTAGTGACCTCGCTGATGCTGATCCCGACGATATCGTCGGGCTGACTGGCACGCTTACTGAGAGCCGAGCCGCGGCGATCGTTCAGGCGGCGCCGAAGCACGTCCCGGTCGGGATACGACTTGCTCGAGCCGCTGAAATCAGGTACGCTGGTCGCGTCGATTCGAACACAGAATGTGGAGTCGCTCGTATACTTGATGTTACCACTGCCGAAGAGCCAGTCGGCGAGCCCCGATATCGAACAGAGGGTCTCGATCCGGACGCGGTTGAGGCCCAGTACGTTTCGGACGTCGGGCAGAATGCACGGAATCCGGTTCTCACGGGCCTCCACGTTCTCGACGATCCTGACCATCCTGACGTACCGAAAGCGGCGACACTCCCCGAGGCTGGTGACGATGCGCTACCCGTCGACACATCGGGCGAGATCGTTCCGCCTGCAGTCCCGATCGAACCGCGATTGCAACGGCCGATCGATGAACTCCTCGCGAAGAAGTTGGCTCGCGGGTTAGTTCCGGTTCGGATCGTGGGTCCACGAGGGTCGGGGAAGAACTACCTCGTGAAGTACCTCTGCCACCGAACAAACCGGGGGTACGTCTCCGTGGACTGTGACGAGGCGACCCATACGGAGGACCTCTTCGGGCCGCTCACGCCGACTGAAGAGGGGTTGATTGCGCCGCGGAATGGACCGGCCAAGCAGGCGCTGCTGAATGGGTCGGTACTGGTGCTCAACGAGTTCCCTGTGATGCGAGCCGGCGCCGCGATGTCGCTCCACCGGCTTCTCAACGAGGGGAAACTCCTCGTGAAGGCCCACGGCGAGTTGGTTGAGCCCCATCCCTCGGCGCGGATAGTGGTCACGATGAACCCGCCGACCCGGGAATACCGTGATTCCGAGCCGATGAACTCTGCTACTCGTGGACGATTCCGCGCACTGGAACAGCCCTACATCCAGGACGTTGACGAAGAGGTCGCGACGCTGGATGCTCAGGTGAATGGGAATCACGAGGTCGTCGACCGGACGACGCTCCGGAAGATCGTGCAGTTCGCCCACCAGACCAGACAGAACGAGAACTGGCCAACACTCTCGACGCGGAATCTTTCGATCCTGTGTGAGTACATTGAGGACGGTGCGACGCCGAAAGCGGCAGTCAAGAACGAAGTGTGGGCGGTTGCTGAACCGAATCAATATCCCAAGGACACCCATGAAACATTGAATGACTATCTGTAATCGACTTGCTCTCCGATTATTCGATAAGGCTACTGTGTTATCTACCAATAGAACACTGCAGAGGCTGATCACTTCGGCAAGATAACGCTATTGACCGCCAGAAGTCAGCATCTAATATCCAAAATATCTGATGTTCGTAAGGATGATACTCGATGGAATAACCATCTCGGTAGCTTCCGCCCAGCGGTTGGTCACTGGGATGTCCGATTTCTTTTGGAATCCAGTATAGTAGATGGCAGGGACACCAGTGAGGGGTATCCGACCCAGACCGGAAGATCGTGGGCGAACAGATTGTCGCAGTACGCCTCCTCGCGCAAGTGCATATCCGCTAGCTAGAGGCGTCCGCGGGATCCAGTTGGCCCAGACTGAAGACGGACGGTTCGCGTATCTAGAACGTACCTTCCTCGATCTCCGCAGTGAATTCGACAGTGACCGTTTGCTCATCGGAGCGGCTGACGTATACGAGATACGTGGTGGGTGATAGTTCGACCTGGTCGTTCGCACTCTCGACGCCGAGGAATGAGAGACTCTTCACAGCGTGGTCCTTGAGGAACTGCCGGCTTTCATTATCGTTGCGGTCGCTGTTGACCATTTCGTTCCAGTCTGCCATCGTCACCACGAAGACGTTGACCTTACCACCCGATGTCGTGTTGAATTCTATGGAGAACGTCGACTCCGCCGTGACAGTGAACTCCTTGCTGAATGCGACCGGACTGCCGTCCAACTTCTCGTTGACCTTGAAGAACCGGATCGGTTTCGGGGTGGGAGTCTGTGTGGGCGTCGGTGATGCCGTGGGCGTCGGTGATACCGTGGGCGTCGGTGATGCCGTGGGCGTCGGTGATACCGTGGGTGCCGGCGTCTCGCTCGGCGGTACTGTCGTGATCGTCGGTTCATGCACTTCCTCTGTCGTCAGTTTCGCTGTCCGAGACGGCGGCGGTTCCGTTCCTGCCTCCTCCGCTGAGTTCGTCGGCGTCTGGCCGCTTTCGCTGGCGCACCCCGAGACTGATAGAGCGGACACCGACCCGAATCCCGCCAAAAACTGCCGTCTTGACCACAAGCATTCGGGACGATCTCCCTCTATTCCTAGGTTCATTTATGTTTTTCAGCCTCTCATCCAGGTATAATAAATACTATGACGGATGTCATTTTTCAGGAAACTACTAGCACCGATTCTTCACTTGGTTGTTTGCCGATACAACATACTGAATCCGTGTAAGGTCCGCATGGGTTGGGGCGGATTAGCGGCAGAATCACTTCGGTGTAGAGGGATATACGAGAGTATATCTCGTACAGTTGCCCAGCTGGTGATACTACACAAACTGGTTGAGGCTATTGTCTACTACGTCGGCCAGAGATCAGCGTCGCTCGCCCACTGGCAAGTCGACTTCGATAGATCCGGATTCCTATAGTAGAAGTTAAAAACAGTTGCTCACTTTTGGAAGAGAAATCTGGTCGAGAGCGACATCGATCACCTCCGTGAGTTCGTCTAGCGAGTCGAAGAATCGGTTGCTAAGAGCGTCTTGGAGTTGTCGCCAGCACTCTTCGACAGGGTTGAGTTCCGGTGAATACGCAGGCAGTGTGACGAAGGGAGGTTGTCACGGGCCGCCAGGTGCGTGACGGCCGACGCCTGGAAGTACGGCACACTATTCAACACGACGAGCAAGTCTTCTTCGAATCTTCGCATAACGCGAAAATGAAATGTTTTGCATGAGCGGCGGTAACGTACTCGGTGAACCGTGAGAAAAAGCACTCGCCCTCTTCGGTGATCGCGCCGAGCAAGCACGTCCAGTCGCGTTGGCCCGAAAGTTCGGCGCTCGGCCGCGTGTCGGGCGGAAATCACGCGGTACGCGGCTTGACCTGCACAGATTTCTTGGTTTGATCGATGCAGACTATTTTGGCGTCCATCTCCGCTCGCTTTTTTTGATCTCGTCGTGGAACTCTTCCTGGTCGGATTCCTCGGCTTCGGCGGCTGTACGTCGAGGTTTTTGATAGCTTAGTCCAGCTTCTTTCAACAGCCGCCGGCAGCTCGGATAGGAGTACTCGACGCCGTACGTGTCTTCGAGAAACTCCTGAACGAGCGCCGGCGTCCACGCCGGCGCGTCGATCCCGACTTCCTCGGGCGGTTCGTGAACAGCTTGTTCGAACTCTTTTTGCTGTGATTCTGAGAGCTTTCGTTTTCTCCCGGATCGATGAGCATCAGAGACAGCTTGCTCAAGCGGTTCGTCCGTATCAAATCGCATCAGCCAGCTGTAGATCGTTCGTCGCCCGGTGTCGTGCCACTCGGCAAGCTCGGTTTGCGTCACGCCGTTCTTGTACGCAATTGCCGCTAACAATCGTTGAGTCGGCTTGTTTCCCTCGACGTTGTCGAGAGCCTCTTGAAGTTCTTCGACGGGGATATCGTCGAGATGGTCCATTGATCACAGCAACAATCTCCGAGCGGAAAGTTCTAACGGTAACTATAGTCCGGACCGCAGCATCGACGAGCTAATGGACCAGATCGACGGGATGTTCATCTAACGTGCGAAGTCAAGTAGCTAAAGACGAATGCTCAAAGCTATAGATTGCCTCCCTGTCTCTGGTTTCGATGACTCGTTCGAATTCGCCGACGGTACTATCATTTCGTAATCCCTCTTCGAACTTGGAGAAGTCAGAGGACTCAATGTGATAGAAGAATTTCCCCGACGTCGGGTCAGTTCCTGCCTCCGACACCGATTTGACTTTCGAGCTTCGGTCGCGAGCGACTGTCTGTGAGAGCACTATGTCAGGATGCTTGGCCCGGACGACCGCTTTGATATCGGTCCTGTTCTACAGGGCAGTAGTTTGACTGTGTCGAAGCTTACAATGAAGGTTTTGGGGCGCTTGGAACCGACATTGCGACGTGACTACCAGTGCCCTAGCGGTGGCTGTGCGATGGCTTAACTGAGTCGGTCACGACTCCTGAATGGGAGGATACTGCGCAGCGTTTCACGTCTTATACGAGGTGGTAGTCGACAATCCAGACCCTATCCGGATAGGTGACGAGGTTCGGCCTAATTCGTACTACGCCATCTCGAAGGTGGCTGGAGAGGCGGCGAGTTCGTTCTATACTGATTGATATGACCTCGAGGCGATCGATCTCCGTATTGGGTGGATTCTCCGTCCTGAAGAACTCGTGGAAAAGTTCGAGAAAACCGATCTTGGACACTACGCCCGGGCGATGTGGCTCAGCTCGCGTGACTGGCGGCACATGACCAGGCGCGTCGTCGAAGCCGACCTGCCCGAGCGCCACGTCACCGTTAATTGCCTTTCTCAAAACACGCACGCGTACCTGTCGGTCGTCGAAGCGCGGCGAACCCTCGACTATCGGCCGCGGGACAACAGCGACGATCTGCTTGGTGACACGTCAGTCACGATCGAGTCCTGACTGAGGAGCGGTGTCGGATGATCCCACTGCTTGAGACACCGGCGAACGTCTTTGTCCGCAGATATGGAACCGAAACCGCGGTCAGACGTCGTCGAAGAACTGCTGGTAAGATTCATACTGGACTTTTAGGACGAAGTCCATGGCGAGGTTCCGGATGCCGATCGAGACTGGTTCCGTTGTGTCGTCAACTTTGACTACCCGATCGGCCGGCTTCTCGTTGAAGTAGATCGGAAAGGTGATCGCCATCTTCGATTCGGGGTCCTTCAGAACGAGCTGATGGATGATTAGGCCGTTGGCAACCGCGGAGTACTTGTCCGTCTCGGTCGGTTGGAAGCCATCTCTATCGAGTATCTCCAGGACCTCCTCGAATTCGTTGTCGGGGATGAGAACGTCGATATCGTACTCGCTCGACGTAGTCAGAGTCACGTCACCAGGTGCGAGGTCGATCACCGACCAGCCGTTATCGCGATATTCTTCGGCCGTGTACTCCATGTCTTCTAAGACCTCGTCCCACACTCCCATGACTCGACGCATCGTCTCGTTTTTGATCATGTGGGGATTTGGACTCTTTTCCTTCGCCATGTCCCGGGATAACTAATCGCCGAAGAAATAGTTTGCGGTCATCCTGGTCTGCCTGCGAATATGTCAAACGAGGCACTCAAACATTCTCGTCTTCGGTTCACGTCCTAGCCGGTCTCGGCTCGGGATCCACACGAAGCGTCCTCTGGCTCTAAACCGGACTTTGGCGAGGGTCAGCACTCCGGGAAACAATTCGACGGGAAACTGGCCGGTATAAAACGGCGTTGCGGCGGACCAGCTCAGCGGAGAACAGCCGACCGGGGAGTGTCGAGAAGTGGCCTATATACTGGAACGGGGCTGGAAAGGATGTACTGTGACCGGGTGACGTACGACGTATAACCTACCTCGAACCGCTGTACTCTTTGACGAGCGTCTTGCTGCCGCCGTGTTCCGCCTTCGACCGCTTGATGCAGTTCACGGAGTGAGTCGCGGAGAACTCTCGTGCCTCGAATTCCGACGCACACTCTTCGCTCGCGAGTGGGCAGCGAGTCCTGAATTTACAACCACTCGGCGGGTTTATTGGGGACGGCACTTCGCCCTCGATCACGGCTCGTTCGTTCAGATTGTCCGATATCTTCGGGACGGATTCTAACAACGCGTTGGTGTAAGGATGTTGATATTGGTCGAACACCTCGTCGTCCGTGCCTACCTCCATCAATTCCCCGAGGTACATGACCCCCACGCGGTCGCTTATCTGACGAACCAGGCTGAGGTCGTGGGCGATGAAGAGGATTGTTAGATCGTACTTTTGCTTTATTTCTTCGAGCAGATTCAGAATCTGGGCCTGAACGTTCACGTCCAAGGCACTCACTGCCTCGTCGGCGACGATCAGGTTCGGTTCTACGGAGAGTGCCCGCGCGATCGCAACCCGCTGTTGTTGTCCTCCGCTGAGTTCGTGGGGAAACCTGTCCAAGTGATCTTCGTTGAGTTGCACTTCTTGGATAAGTTGATCGACCCGTTCATTGCGTTTCTCTGTCGATTCGTAGAGGTCGTGGACCTCCAGCGGACGGCGAACGATATCACGGATACGACGACGAGGGTTCAACGAGCTGGCTGGGTCTTGAAAGATGATCTGCATCTCCTTTCGGAGTTCGCGCATCTCATCTTCGGTGTTGTCGTCTATCCTCTCTCCCTGGAAGTAGACCTCACCTGCAGTCGGTTCTAATAACTGGAGTAGCACCATTCCCAGCGTCGATTTTCCGCTCCCTGACTCCCCGACCAAGCCGAATATCTCCTGGGGATATATCTCTAGATCTACCCCGTCGACGGCTTTCACCCACTGTTTGTTCCGGGTTAAGAGCTGCTCTATCAGTCCGGTTTGCACTGGGAAGTGCTTTTTCAGGTCTCTCGTTTCGATAACGGGGTCACTCATGATCCTCTCTCCTCGCTGACTCCATCAACTGGTGGGGCGGGTGAGTCCACCTGCGGTTGAATGTCCTCGACGTTCGGTACGTCGTGCGGATTTTCTGGGTCGTAGAGGACACATCGTGCTTCGTGGGAAGTCGCGTCTTGTGCGTCGTCGTTGTGTTCGTCGTTATACATTCGCGGGTTCTGCACGTAACACGCCTCGTGTGCATACTCACATCGAGGTGCAAAGTAACACTCATCGGGCATATCGATGAGGTTTGGGACCTGTCCTTCTGTCACCTGGATACTCTTTTTTCGGTCGATCTCTGGGATCGAACGGATAAGCGATTGTGTGTAGGGGTGTTTCGGGTCGTTAAAGATCTGATCCCTCGTACCGTTTTCGACGATTTGGCCGGCGTACATCACTGCGACCCGATCACAAACTTCTGAGACCACGGCGAGGTCGTGAGTGATCAAGATCATCCCCATTCCCATATTCTGCTGGAGATCGTCAAGAAGATCGAGAATTTGTGATTCGATAGTGACGTCAAGTGCAGTCGTCGGTTCGTCTGCGATGACTAGGTCGGGTTCGCACGCGATGGCCTGAGCGATCGCTGCTCGTTGTTTCATTCCGCCGCTGTACTGGTGCGGAAACTCCTCTGCCCGTTCTTCTGGGTCGGGGATTCCCGTTGCTTCCAGTAGATCGACCGCTCGGTCCCAGGACTTGGGGTTTCGTTTCTTTGAGTCTCTTCGCGGGACGATCAGCTCTAGGAAACTTTGTTCAAGTCGGCCGATATCCTCTCCGCAGAAGTTGTGCGCACGCAAGGTCTCGGATATCTGCTCCCCAACGGTGTAGACTGGGTTAAGCGCGTTCGAGGGGTCTTGAAAGATCATCCCGATTTCGTTACCCCAGATGTCCTGGAGTGACTGCTCGTCTTCTGCTACCAAGTCGCGACCCTTGAACAGCACCTCTCCATCAGTAATTTCCCCTGGCGAGTCGACCAGATTCATGATACTCAACGCTGTCACGCTTTTCCCACTTCCGGACTCGCCGACGACCCCTAGGGTTTCGCCTTCACCCACCTCGAGGTCCACGTTCTGTACAGCGTTCACTGTTCCTTCGTCGGTCTCGAACTCGGTTGACAGACCGTTGACGTTTAGGAGAGTCATGTGTTTTTTTGTATATGATGTTGGTGTGACAGTCGGTTCTCGACTCATAGACCTCGTGTTTCGGTATCGTTTTTGGGATCTAACGTGTCTCGTATCGCGTCGCCAAGCACGTTCCAACCCAGTATCGTCAGTGCTATCGCCATGCCTGGGAAGAACGCCCACCACCAAGCTACTCCCATGTGTGACCTGGCTGAACTCAGCATCCGACCCCAAGATGGTGTCGGCGGAGGGGTGCCGATGCCGATGAAGGCGAGTGCGGCCTCCACGAGTGTCGCGAGTGCCAGTAGGATCGTTCCTTGGACGAGTATCGGGGCGATTGCGTTCGGAAGGACGTCCCTCCGGATGATGTTGAAATCCGATTCGCCGATGGCTTTCGCTGCAGTGACGTAGTCTTCTTCGATAACCGAGAGTGTCGCGGACCGAGTCACGCGAGTGAATATTGGGGTGTATACGATGCCGATAGCGATCATGACGTTCCGTGTCGACTGACCGAGGATGACGACGAGTGGCATCGCGAGGATGATAACAGGGAAAGCAAATAACATATCCATAAACCGCATGATCGTCTCGTCGACGAGACGTTCCGAGTAGCCTGCGATCAAGCCGAGCGGGACGCCCATGGCCATGGCAAACCCCACCGAAATGATGCTGACAGTGAGACTCAGTCGGGCACCGTAGACGACCCTTGAGAAGATATCACGACCGAATCGATCCGTCCCCATCGGATGGTCAAGACTCGGGGCCAAAAACCGTTCGGGTATGTTCTGCGCCGCCGGATCATAGGGCGCGATGAAGTCCGCAAAGATAGCGGTTACAGTCACGGTGAACAGCACCGCGAATCCAAATAGGGCGAGACGGTTGTCGACGAGTGTCGTCACCAGCAACCGGATGAATTGATTCTTTCTCAATCGTTCTGGCAGCAGTTTCTTGAAGCGTACGGCGAATTCGTCGTCAGACATACTGGATTCTCCATCAGTCATATTTGATCCTCGGATCGATGTACACGTACAACAGGTCGACTGTCAGGTTGATCAGTGTGAACGTCACTGCTATCAACAATATTCCTGCTTGAATGATGGAAAACTCGCGACTGAACACCGCGTTCAGAATCGCCCGGCCCATCCCGGGGAGGGAGAAGATCGATTCCACGATGACAGCACCGCCTAGATAGTATCCGAAGTTGATACCGATCACGGTGATCGTCGGAATGAGCGCGTTTCTGACCGCGTGCTTATAAAGTACTACCTTGTTCGGCAACCCCTTCGATTTCGCGGCGCGGATATATCCCTCGGAGAGGACCTCGAGCATCGAGGATCTCATCATCCGCGTGACGATCGCCGCCCCAGCTGTCCCTAGTGTAATCGACGGTAAGATTAAAAGCTTGATCCCCTCGATAGGATCTTGAAACGGGCTAGTAAAACCCGACGTGGGTAAGATGGACAACCACAATCCGAACACCAACGCGAGCATTATACCGAGCCAAAAGTTCGGGATAGAGAGACCGAGGAACGCGAACGAGGTCATGGCGTAATCCTTGATACTATACTGATTGACGGCGCTAATTATCCCGGCAGGGATACCTATCATGACGCTGACTACCAGACCCCCAGTTGCAAGCCAGTAGGTCGGGCCGATACTGGACCAGATGATCTTCGAGACGTCGCGACCGGAGGCGATAGTTTCTCCCAGATCACCGCGGAGAACGTCGGTCACCCAATCGATGTACTGGATATAAATGGGCCGATTGAAGCCGAGTTCCTTTTTCCTCGCTTGGATCGATTCTACCGACCCACCTACCCCTCCCATGGCTGCCTCGACCGGGCCACCAGGAAGCATATAGATGAGGGCGAACGACATTACACTCACCCCAAAGAGGATCGGAAAGAGTAGTAACACTCGTTTCAGAACATATTCTCTAAATCCCATGGCTCTGTTGTATTCCAGTAATCCACAGTGGATTACTTATAATTGTCGCTCACTGTACGACCCTCCTCGGATGGAACACGTGTCTGCTGTACGTGGCTTACGGTCAAGGTCCTAGAGGGAACCAACTCGCTAGTATTTGGCCCGCTCCGAGTAGCGTGTCCGGCACACAAACGAATCATCGCCGCTCGTGTGTGACTTTTTTGAGCCAGGGATTTCGTGACAGCGAGTAGCCGCGGTGAAATGAGCGAAGGGCCCACGTCAGATACAGCTCTCCTATCTAGTCGAACCAACAGTTGTCGACTCGGTCGTATCGTCTTCCCTGATGACAACCTCGTCTTCTATCGCGACACGGCCCTCGTTGTCCAGCTATGGGCTTCAAAAGAGGCTAAAGTTGGCCGTATCAAAAGACGCCGAATTCGTCGTACGCTTCGAGCGGACTCACTCCCTCTTTGATCTTTTCGCGGACCTTGTCCTCCTCGCCGATCTTGTCTTCGGCGGCTTCCAGGACTTCGACGGCAACCGGGCGCGGGACAACGACGACGCCGTCGACGTCGCCGACCACCACGTCGCCCGGAGACACCTCGACCCCACCTATCACGACATCGGTGTCCCAGCCCCGAAGTTCCCACCGTGGAACGGAGTCCTCCGGTGTTTTGTACCCGGTGAACAGTGGGAAATCCTGTTCTCTGATGAACTCGGTGTCGCGCGTTCCACCGTCGCAGACGCAGCCACGGCAGCCCTGACTCATGAGCGACGTGGTCATCAGTTCGCCGATCTGGGCGGAGACATCGTCGTTGGCCTCGATGACGAGGACACCGTGTTCGGGCGCTCGACCGACCATTCGTAGGTGTTCGCGGATCTGCTCCTCAGGATCGACGTCGATGTTTCGCCGACCGACGGCCGTATGCGCGATACCTGCCATCGAGAGCGAGCGGTCGAGGGGCTCGACGTCACCACGGATCGTCTGATCGCGGTATCCTCGGTCGTCGAGGACGTCAGTAATTGCGCCGGTGTACAGCGACTCGTAACGGTCACAGAGTTCGCCGGTGGGAACGTTAGTAGACACACGGATGAAATCGGGGGTGTGGGTCTTAAACCCTACCTATCACGAGGTTGATTCGAACGGTGTGGTCAACGTTTTTACCAGCACGACGCGAGGAGTTCGGTATGGACGTGCGGTTGGCTGCAGGCGTCGCACGAACAGAGATAACACCACCTCCCGGTATAGCTCACGCTAATTGGGGGGCACAGAGCCATGAACGTGCTGCCGGCGTAGACCGGCCACTCTTCGCCACGGCGCTCGCGCTCGGTGAAGACGAGCCAGCGGTGGTCGTCGATCTCGATGTGCTCTACCTCTGGCCCTCTGATGCGCGACGGATCCGCTCGACGGCCGCGGATCTCGCTAACGTCCCTGAGTCACACGTGAGGCTCTCCTACACGCACACTCACTCCGGCCCGACGCTGAATCGCGAGACGTGGGCAGACGAAGGCACTGAGATGATCGAACCGTACCTCGACGCGCTGGAACAGCACGTCGCCGGAGTCACGTGGCAAGCTGTGCGGGAGCGCGAACCGGCGCAACTGGCGGTGGGGACTGCGACTTGCGACATCGCGGTCAACCGGAGGTTTCGTCGGCCCGAAGACGGTGAGGTTATCGTCGGCCGGAACCCCGGCGGACCGGTCGATAACGAGGTGTACGTCCTCAGGATCGACGCTGACGACAACCCTCTGGCCACAGTCGTCAACTACGCCTGCCACCCGATTACCGTTGGTCCGGACAACGACCGGATAACGCCGGACTTTCCGGGCGTCGCAAAGGAGACGGTGGAGACGGCGACGGGATCCACCTGCTTCTATCTGCAAGGTGCAGCAGGTGATGTCGGCCCGGTCCGCGGCGTTGCACGCGGCGGCATCGACGAGTACGAGGCACTTGGTCGACGTCTCGGACACGCTATCGGACATACGTGGTGGCGCCTCGATCCGCAGGATCGGCGAGAACGCTACGCCGAGACGCTTCCGTCTGGAGCACCACTGGCGGTGTACGAGACCGAGTACCCTGACCCGGAACCGCGTCCCGTCACTGTCGCTACCGAGGAAATTTCCCTTCCGGTTCGGGACCTCCCGACGCCCACAGAGGCGAGAGCCGAGTACGAACGCTCCGCCGGCAGACTAGCAGAACTGCGCTCGGAGAACGCGCCGGCGGAGGCGATCCAGAACGCCGTGAAGGACGCCCGGCAGGCAGAGATCCGCTCCGGAGTGGCCGCGCGCTTCGCCGGTCGGGAATCCGAATCGATCGAGGCACAAGTGATCACCGTGGGGAGGGACATCGCGTTGGTGTCGATCCCCGGTGAACCGTTCGTCCAGGTTCAGCAAGCCGTGAAACAGCGGTCACCGTTCGCTCACACATTCGTCTCAGGCTACTCGAACGCTGGGATCGCATACCTGCCGACCGCGGACGCGTACGAAGAAGGTGGGTATGAGGTAGAGGTCACGCCCTTCGCACCAAGAGCGGCTGAACACGCGATAGACGAACTCGTAGCGATTCTCGACACCCGAGCGCAGGCAGTCAGCCAGGACTGAGCCCGGTCGTCTCTCATTCCTCGTCGAACAACGTTTCGCCGTCGAGCATGTGGTCTGCGACTTCGTCCATGTCGAGTGTGATACCGATTCCTGGCTTCTCAGGGACCGCGATAGAGCCGTCCTCGATGACAGGGCCCTCGACGAGATCGGGCCACCAATCCACGTCGCGTGAGTGATACTCCAGCGCCAGGAAGTGCGGTATCGACGCCGCGACGTGGGCGGCCGCGACCGTTGCCAGTGGCGAACTGACGTTGTGGAGTGCGACCGGTATCGAGTACATGTCTGCTAAGTCGGCAATCTTCTGTGTCTCCCGCATGCCACCCGTCTTTGGCATGTCCGGATGGATGATGTCGACGGCCTTTTGTTCGATGAGTCCGCGCTCCCCGTCCGAGCGGTAGCGGTTCTCTCCGGAGACGATGGTCGTCGATGTACTCCGCGTCACCTCACGTTGGATAGACACGTTCTCCGGCGGGACCGGATCCTCGAGCCACCACACGTCGTAGGGTTCTAGCTGCTTGGCTAACCGGGTCGCACTGTCCGCGGACCAAGTCCAGTGGAGGTCGAATGCGACGTCGACATCGTCATCGAGCGCTTCGGTGACGGCGGACGCGATATCGACCATGTTGTCAATCTCCGGGTGCCTGAGGTAGCGGTTCGCCCGGTCCTTGACGTGGCTGCTCGGCACGTCTAGGTCGAACTTCAGTGCGTCGAATCCCTCGGCGACGACGTCCTTCGCTGCATCGACGTAACTCTCCGGCGAGTAGATATCCTCGGGGCTGATCTCGTTCGCGTCGAGCGACGACGCGTGTTCGCCGGCGTGCGCGTCGCAGTACACGCGCACGTCGTCGCGATACTTCCCGCCAAGGAGTTGATAGGCGGGCATGTCGTGGACCTTGCCCGCGATGTCGTGGAGGGCGATCTCGATACCGGAGATCGCCGTGACGATCGTGCCGGCGATAGACCCCTGTCCCGAGGTCCGCTCGATCAGGTGCGAGTAGAGTCGGTCGATATCGAGTGGGTTCTCACCGAGTAGGAGCGGTTCCATCTCTCGGATCGCGGATTCGACCCCGTGGCCCCAGTATGCTTCCCCGGTCCCCGTAACGCCCGCGTCGGTGTAGATACGGACGAAGATCCACTCGTAGTTCCCGCCGACCACCGTCGTCTGGACGTCGGTGATCTCTATGTCGCGGTTCGGGGGGGATCGAGACCGCTCCAGCCCCATTGTGTTCTCCGAACGGTCCCGGTAGTACATTGCATACTGCTCGTCGTGGTCCGCATCGTCACTGGTCTCTCGACTCATCGGTAGTCATTTCGAGGTCACCGCACCGGACCATCAATATTTGGGTACCGACGACCGACTGACTGCGAGACGGGCCGGCGGACGTCGGCGGTCGACGGCAGACGAATTGTGGCCATCAATCGTCGCGGGGCCTCAGCGAGTGCACCGCGACTACCAACCGGCCGCGCTGAAAAACGGATACGCTCAGATCAGGGGCTGAAGGCGGTCCGCGGGACATCGTCGAGCGGATAGATCGGTCGCTGGATGTGCTCGTACTCGAACCTGGCGGGATCAACGGCGCTAACACCGGGCGTGTCGGCGAGGACGACGGCGCTTGAGAGCGGTTCGTAGTCGCCCAGGAATGCGACGAAACTTGGGATGCACAGGATATCGAGCCGCTCGGGTTGGATGCCGACGTGGCGCCAGATCTCTGCGTCGAACGCACTGTGTCTCGTCCCGGAGACGACGACGTCGATGTCCCGATCCGGTCCGCATTGAAGGTACACTGTCGGTCCGAGGTCGTTCTGGACGCCGTATCCCATGTGTGAGGTGCCCGTGTTGGTGAAGCGCCCGTCGGTGATGGCTTTCACGTACACCTCGAGGTCCTCGATCGGTTCGCCGTGATTGTTGTCTGTTTTACCGCCGACCGTGACCGTGCGGGTGGCACCGACGCCGGCCGCGACGGCCGTATCAATCACCTCGGGGTCGTGCATGATCGCGTACCCGGCGTTCTCGACACCCTGCTCGAGGAACGCCCGGAGGATCGTGGTGCCGTCCGAAGCACCTCCACCACCAGGATTCGACCCGAAATCACCTATCACTACAGGTCCCTTGTCGTCGCCGGCTGCGGCCGCGAGTGCTTTCGCTTCACCGACGGCCTCGTCGGGCCCGGGGTACTCGTCGACGAAGTCTTCCCGGCGTTCCCAGAGGGACGTAGCGAGGTCCCGGGAGATCCGGCGGGCGAGCTCCGGATGGTCGTCAGTAACGGCGACCGTGGTGACGCCCATCTCGGGGACGTCTGCGTGGTAATACCCGGGGAAGATGCTGACCGAGAGGACATCGTCACGGGCTTCGTGTTTGCGTGCGCGATCCATGATCTCCGACATTGGGCCGGACGGCGTGTAGGCCTTAGGCTGGTAGATGATCTGGGGCGGGCTCGAGGCGTGGACTGTCGGATCGACCTCGTCGCGGATAGTATCGACGAGCACGTTCATCCCCTGGCGACCAGTCTCGGCCTTGTCTAGATGAGGGTACTCCTTGTAGGCGTTCAGGGCGTCGGCGTGACGCAGCATCTCGTCACTGACGTTTCCGTGTAGATCGAGCGAAATCGAGATGGGAACGTCGTCTCCGACGATGTCCCTGACCGTCCGCATCAGCGGCCCTTCGCCGTCGTGGAGGTGCTCCGGGACCATCGCCCCATGAAGCGGCATAACGACACCGTCGACGTCGTCCCCGCGGTCTCTCACTCGTCGCTCGATCTCGGTGGTGTAGTACTCGTAGGCATCCCGACTGACCGGGGCCCCTGGAGTGGCGTTCACCGCGGCTATCGGGCGTAACTCGATCCCCCGTTCGTCTGCGACGTCGATCACACCGCCGACCGAGGTTTCCGTCCCGCGGAGGTTCGCTACGACGTCCTCGCCGAAGTACTCGCGGTTGGCACGGAAGTCGCTACGTGTCGTCGTCTTTGGGTTTTCGACGAACGTGTTTGACTCGTGCATGAACGACACTAACAAGACGGTCTCCTTGCTCATACTCCGTCAGTCGGTGCGGTGCACTATAATACGTACCACCGACGCGACCGAGTTCTCCACCACCGTGAGTAGGACGGGACAAGCGGTCGACATGACGGGAGAACACAGCGGTCCCGCCGGTCCGTTATGAATGCCTTGCAGGACTGTTTCAGAGGCCGAGTCGGTCGAACTGCTCGGCTGGCGCCTCCAGATCCTTGAGCGCGCGTCGGGTCAGGTCACGGAGCCGATCGTGCTCGTCGGGTCGCACGTCGACGAGATTGTCTGTCTGTTGGGTGTCTTCAGTGACGTCGAACAGGAGTGGATCTTCGTTCTGGAAGAACGTTTCCTCCGGCACCTGCCAGACCGGGAGGTCGGCGTACGGAACCTCGGCAGTCTCGACCTCGCCTGGTTCTGGATCGTCGCCATCGTATCTCGACCCCGCGTAGTTCCCCACGTATCGATATAGAGGGGCGTCGGGGTCCGCTGGCGGGTGGAGATACGTGTACTGGCCATCTGTGATATTCACGCCGGCGCCGAAGTACCCGTACAGCGCGTACTCACGGTGGTCATCCGGGTTGCGGTCACCGGTGATTAGCGGGAGGAGGCTCCGTCCGTGGGTTTCCGGGGGGTCGATGTCCATCGCGTCGAGTAGCGTCGGGTAGATGTCGACGGCCGAGGTCAGACCGGATACGCGGTCTACGTCGGCGTCTGGGTGGTGGATGAACAGCGGCGTGCGGGCGATTTCGTCGTACGTCGGCTGGTAGTTCTTCGCGAGGTAGCCGTGGTCACCGAGCGCGTAGCCGTGGTCCGTAGTGACAATGACCATCGTGTCGTCCCAGAGTTCTGCCTCGTCCAGTGCGTCCAGCACGCGACCGAACCAGCGGTCGGTCATCGTTACCTTCCCCGCGAACTGCGATTGGACGAACTCGAGTTCGCGGTCGTCCATGTTCTGGTCTTCTACGGACGCGTATTCTGGCCACATCCGGAGGTCGGGGTCCCGCGGGTCCTCGTCGGTGTACATGGACGCGTACGGCTCGGGGTTGTGGAAAGGCTCGTGCACGTCGAAACTGTCCACGTAACAGAACCACTGATCCCACTCGTCGGCATCGTCGCGGATCCAGTCGGCCGCCGTGGAGAAGGTTCGGGCCGCAAAGAAATCCGTCTCGTCCTCGGGGTCGAACTCCTCGACGTTTCGGCTATACTGTGCGTTGTCCCGTTGCGTGGTCTCGGCCGTCTCTGGGTCGATACCGGACTGGGCGAGTAATCGGGAATCCGGACGCCGCGGCGAGGTACGCCACGCGTCGCGCTCGTGTCCCCGGATGAAATCGAAACCGGCGTAGTCGTTCCAGTATCCCTCGCCGCCCTCTTCGAAGTAGTGGAAGTGATCGGTGACAAGTTTCGGGAGGATTCCAGCGTCCCGTGCCAGGGTGGGGACGAGGTCGTCGAATGGTTCTGTGGGGCCCCAAGGCCGCCAGAGAAATTCCCTGACACCAGTTAAAAACTCTCGCCGCTGTGGCATACAGGGCAGGGATCCGGCCCAGTGCGTGTCGAACACCGTCGCGCGCTCCGCGAACCGATCGATTGCGTCGGTCTCGACAGGGTAGTCCGTCACGAACGGTTCGTCAAAGTACGTGGTACAGAAGTCTCGGCGAAGACTGTCGATTGTGACCAGCAGTACGTTTGATACGTCACTCATATCGCCATACTTTCACCGCATCATATTTATATCCCTGCATGGCGGCCGCTCGTAAAACGTGATGTAGGTGTAGCGACAGGGACCGGTCGGCCGTCGCCCAGTGGTGGTGAGCACCGCTCGTACAGCCAACTAGTCTAGGACGTCGACAGGGAGCAATCATCGGAGTTGCCGAGCTACAGGAGTCTCGGTGAACGTACGAGCGGTTCGCAGTGACGAGGTAACCGGCGCTGAACAGCTGTTGGACGTCGTTCACCAGAGTATCGATGGACTCAATCTCGATGGCGACCGAGGCTCCTGGTTCGATCGACACTTCGTCAGGCGTGATGGTGCTGGTTACGGCCGAGGAGGTCCGAGTACTGCCGATCAGCGATCAACATCCGAGATCCGCCGATCGGCGATGGGGACCATACACCTCAGATCTGATCGTGAGCACGGGTAAAGGATCCTCGGGAGATTCCGGATTACCATCCGACGAAGCAGAACTGGTCGCCGGACACTCTCGGATCAGCTGTATTGGATGTTGATCTTGATGATATTCGCAGCGTTGCAAACCGCTGAAGGGATTTCCTCCTCGAAACGTTCGCCGGCCATCCGGCTACTGGGTGCCGAAATACTCACGGCCCCGGCGACGCCAGTCTCGGTCACTATCGGAGCGGCGACGCAGCGGATCGCCTCGCCTCGCTCCTCGTCGTCGATAGCGTACCCTCGCTCGCGGATAGTCTTGATTTCCTCTTGCAGCGTCTCGCGGTCGGTGATCGTATTTTCAGTCACACCGGGGAGGCCGCGTCTGTCGAGGATCTGCCGTCGCTTTTCGTCGGACATCTCGGCGAGTATTGCTTTCCCCATCGCCGTCGTGTGGAGATGCACCTCCTTCCCGTCGTACGTGTCGAGTTGGACTGATTCTGGGCCCTTCTGTTTTAGGAGAAAGATACCGAGGCCGTCGTGCTCTACCATGAGGTTTGCATGCTCGCCAGTCTCGTTAGCCAGTTGGCGGACTTCGCTCTCGGCAGCTTGGTAGAGCTGTGTTCGCGAACGCGCTTTCCCTCCCAGATTGAGAAACCGGAGGCTGACGCGGTACGTCCGTCCCTCCTTCGTCAGATACCCGAGTTCAACCAGGGTCGTCAGGTGGTCGTGGATCGTACTTTTCGGCTTCTCGAACCGGTCGACTATCTCGATAAGAGTAGCACCGTCGGACTCGTGGATCGATTCGATCATATCGAACGCGAGGACGGTCGACTTGATTGGCGGGTTGGTGCTTTCTTGCATGGTATTTTCTCGTGCTCATACTATTTTAATTGTCCGTCTATCTCGGATGCAAGGGTAGAGTGTCGAGATGGTGAGTTTTAACAGGATGCTTGGTACCGACTCACGTACGTCGGACTCACCTATCACTGATGTTCAGGCGTACATCGCGGCGAGCCCCAGGAAACCAAGCCGCTACGAAGTCTTTCTCCAGGATACCCGAATCATGCGATAGTGCCAAGAGCCAACATAACTGTCACCAACCCATCCAACAGATAATGATATGCGACGAATACCCTGAATGCCAATCGATCGGTTGAGTCAGCTCTGTTCGTTAATATCGGACTCGCGCCCGTCACTTATTACACTGATAGTAATGTAATAGATGGGCGTATATGTGGGTTAATCACACACAATAATGCACTTGGACTTTGATCATCTCCGATAATATCGGACAGTAGCACCCGAAGTATATCGTCGGAAGCAATCCCGCCTCTTACCGTCGAAAATAAGTGAGCACTCACCGAACGACGGTGTGGCCGGGAGAAGAATGAGGCGGCGATCATTAGAAGACACCAGAGACGAGCAATAGCGAAATTCCCGCGAACCTGTCTTCTATCACCTCTACTGACGCGACTGGCTGTCTTCTATCTGGATGGCGAACAGTAATCGCGATTGGATTTCGCTCCTTTCGACCCGGTGGCAGAGATCCGCAGTTCGAAATGGAACTGGATCTTGACGGAGCGGCGGAACGAAGCATGGGTACCCGATGCAGACGCTTTGTTTGGAGATCGGCTGGCAGGACCGAACATTTCGACCATTGAAACTCAGATTATACTATAATATATAATACGAAAATATTTATATCGCTGGAGAGGGCCTACAAACTATGGCGGAAGATGAGATAAATCGGCGATCGTTGCTCAGTAAGACTGGAACGCTCGCGGTCTCCGGAGTGGCGCTGCTCGCTGGATGCAGCGGTGACTCCGACGACGGTGGCGAGAACGACGAGGACGAAACACCGACTCCCACCGAAGGGATGGGGTTCCAGACTGACGAATCGACTGAAACCGGAACAGAAGCGGAGACCGAGACCGAAGGTGATTCTGGGACATCCTCTACCGACCGGTTCGGTGGGGAGATGATAGCGGGACAGGAAGCTGCGCCAACTGGATTCGACCCACACAACATCGGCGGCGATCCCACTTGGCGCACGAACCACAACATCTACCAGAAGGTCATCGACCGCGGTGACGAGATTCAAATGATCGGTCGGCTAGCGGAGTCCTGGGAGGTGAGCGACGATCGTATGTCCCACAGGGCTACGCTCCGCGAAGGCGTTCAGTTCCAGGAGCCAGAGGGTGGAGAGTTGACCGCTGACGACGTCGTCTATACGTGGAACCGGCTGTTGAGTGACGAGTCTAACTTCGCGGGTGGGCTTTCGGAGTTCGATAGTGTCGAGAAGACAGGCGAGTACGAGGTCGAGTGGCACTTGAACGTCAAGTCTGTTCCCGCGCTGCAGAAGCAGTTCTTCGGTTGGGTTCTCCCCGAGAACGCCGCAGACAACTACAACCTGAACGAGACGTCGGTGGGCACTGGACCGTTCTCCCTTGAGGAATTCGTCTCTAACAACAAGGCTGTTCTGACGAAACACGAGAACTATTGGGAGACAGACGAGAACGGTGACCAGTTGCCGTACTTGGACCAGGTAGAGCTCCGGGCGATTCCAGAACCCTCCTCTCGAGCGACGAACATCCAGAGCGGAACGATCCAGCAACTGTTTAAGACGCCGCCATCGCAATTCGGAAAGTTGCAGGACGACGACAACGTCAAAACGTATCAGAAACCGTCGAGCCAGTTCATCCACGTCCTGCTGAACACGAGACTCGACAAGCTAAGCGATAAGAGACTGCGACAGGCGATCGCTCACTCCTTCTCGCGAGAAGAGATCGTCGACGCAGGGTACTTCGGCTTCGCAACGCCGACGACGAAGGGGATCCATCCCCTCCACCCAATCCATGATGATGTTCAGGCGGATAACGTGCGAGGGGAAGACCTCGACAAGGCAAAGGAGCTCGTGGAGGAGTCCGACTACGATGGTGAAACGATCGGTATCGCCGCTGCACAGGGCCACGCTGGCGAGGTCGCAGGCGCTGAGATCATGCAAGCGAACCTTCAGGAGATCGGTGTCAACGCCGAAATAGAACTTGTCGATCAATCTACTTGGGTGTCCGACATCAGATTTGCACCCGATTTCGACTTCGACGTCGCGTTCACCTTGCAGGGCGGTCGTGTCGCGCCCGCCGCGCTATACCAGTTCTGGACACCTGGTAGCGGTCGGAACTCACCCGGTTTCGACAACGAAGAATTCACCACTAAGGTTCAGGAGATGGCTTCCGAATTCGATAACGAAGCACGCGCCGAGATCGCGACGGAACTGGAGGAGATGCTCTGGGAGGAGGTCCCGATCATCCCGGTCCTGTACGCGAATAGCCTCGGTGCGACCACGCAGAACGTCGAGGGATACAAGCTGGCAGTGTCCACAGCATGGTCACAACGATTCAAGAACGTGTGGTTTAACGAATAAAAAGAGCAGCCACCTCGTATCGGAGGCGGCCGACGACACGGAGACGTCGTCGGAAGACCGTACTCGGTCCCGAAGGCGAACCGTTGGGGCACCGAGCCAATACCAGCTTTTCGTTGTCCTCAGTATCTCGCGGACAGACCGTCGTCTATCGAGGACGATGCCGACCCAGCAAGTACTCTCGACGACGAGCTTACCGATGGTCCACGAGATACGCTCATCAATGGGGTATCCTCGGTGAATTACACAGCGGGAGAACTCACTATCCCTGTGGACTGGCGAAAGGTGGGATACTGAGTTTTACCAGTAAGGGACGATGGCTTCCGTTAACCGATTTTACTATGCCTGCTCCCTCTCGACGCCCCACCACTCGTCAACTGGGCGTTCGCGTCGCCTTCGTTGGTCTTCGTGCGCGAGGCGGTCGACCGTCTCAGGATCGGGATCCACACGCTCCCGAAGCCTGGCTTCGAGTCGGGAGCGAACACCGCTGTACGCCGGGTCGTCGGCGAGGTTGGTGACCTCCTGCGGGTCCGCGATCAGATCGAATAGTTGATCCGGGTTCTCCGGGTAATAGACGTACTTGTATGGGCCTTGTCTGAGCATGAATATCCCGTGGCTCGTTCCGTGCGCGTGATACTCTGAGAATACGGCCCTGGTTCGATCGGGGGGGCGTTCACCGGTTAGCACCGGCCACTGTGAGAGGCCTCGCCACTGTTCGTCAGATTCGATGTCGAGCGCGTCTGCCATTGTCGGAACGACGTCGAGTAACGACACAGGCGCCTCGACAGTAGCATTCTCGACACCCGGACCGTTCACGAGGAGGGGAATCCCGACGGACTGTTCGTACATGTTACACTTCCACCACGTCTCGTGGTCGCCGAGCGGTTCGCCGTGGTCGGACGTGTAGACGACGAGAGTGTCGTCGGAGAGTCCGAGTCGCTCTAGCGCATCGAGCACTGTCCCCACGTTATCATCCAGTTCTTCGCAGAGCGCGTAGTAGGCTCGACGGGTCCTGTGGAGAGTCGCTTCGTCCACGTCCCGCCCGTCGAAGTGGTCGCGTAACTCCTCCAAGATCGGATGATCGTCCCCTGCGGGATAGTCGTGTGGTTGGTCCTCGACGTCGGCGTAGCGCTCGTAGTAGGACCGTTCGGCCGTCAGCGGAAAGTGTGGGAGAATATAGTTGAGTGAGAGAACCCAGCCGTCTTCGTCGTTTGCCGCTTTCGACTCCAGCCACTCTACCGCCCGCTCCGTCCGTCGCCGGTCGGCGGTCTCGTGATCGCCGGGAGTGTCTGTCGGTCCGGCCCGGGTTATCCGGTCTCGCGCTCCATCACGGGTCTGCGGTGGGTCGCGATACAGTCCGTTGATGTCGGGAGCGTCGAAGTTACTCGGCAACAACTGCTCCGGAAATCCCTGGACACCGGGCTGAAAGTCCAGTTTCCCCACCGTCGTCGTCTTGACACCCTCGTTCGCGAACTGGGCCCCCCATGTCGGCGGGTCGCCGTCGTATTGGGCGGCGTTGTCCCAGGCGCCGATCTCGTGGACGTATCGGCCGGTGACGAAACTCGCTCGACTCGGTGTGCAAAGCGGACTCGAGCAATACGCGTTCGCGAAATGCGTTCCGTCCGCCGCGAGCGAGTCGAGGTGCGGTGTCGACACGTGCGGGTGATCCGACGCGCCGAGCGTATCGGGGCGGTGTTCGTCCGACAGTATCAACAGGACATTCGAGACATCCGTTGGCATAGACCGATGTGTGTTCCGCGCCGTAAAGAGTATACTGGAGGAGCTGTGCAGTCCGACGTCCCGGGCAGAACGAACTCCGGTCACAGCGGGATCGACTCCTGTTAGAACGATAGTCTGTGCCGGGCCTCGAACGGACCGTCTGCTGTGAGAACGGTGGCGACCGCGAGGAGACGGGAGAACTCCGCGATGCTGCCATCTGAACGTGGTTTCGTGACGGGCTCGTTCTGTGTCCCGACGAGTTCGTTCCGAAGTCCTGGTTCCCATAGACCTATTAGCATCTTAGGCTAACGAGAGCGTATTGACGATGGATCCGTCAGAGCATAGTCTCCATTGGGGAGACTTCCACAAACACATGACAGGACCGGGCGCCGACCACACGGAACTCGACAGGGTCGTTGGCCACGCCAAGCAGCACCTCGACGTGGTAGCGGTCCACTGTTACCCGTTCAAGATGTTTCGGAAAGGGCGAGAAGCGGGGATCCGCGAAGAATCCGTCGGACACGACCCCGAGTTCGACGAGTGGTGGGACGAGATTCAGCGTGTCGCGAGTGACCACAACGAATCAGGATCATTCGTGACCTTCCCCGCCCACGAATGGCACGGGAACCGGGCGCAGTGGGGCGACCACAACGTGTACTACCGCGAGGAAGGGTATCCGATCGATGCCTCTTGGGACCTCCCCAACCTCCTCGCGAACATGAGGTCCCGGGAGGCACTCGTCCTCCCCCACCATACCGGGTACGTCGTCGGGAACCGAGGGAAGGACTGGGACTGCTTCGACTCCGACCTGATGCCGGTGTCAGAAATCTACTCCAGTCATGGATCGAACGAATCGGTGGATAGTGCCGTGGCGATGGACGCCAACCGGTCGATGGGACCGCGAACAACGGGCAGCACGTATCAAGATGCGCTCGACCGAGGACATCGAATCGGCGTCATTGCTTCGAACGACGGCCCGGGGTTCCCGGGGACGTGGGGGAAAGGGATCGCGGGTATCTGGGCTCCCGACCTCTCACGCGAGAGCATCTGGGAGGCGTTGCAGGAGCGGCGGACGTACGGCGTGACCGGCGACCGCATACGCCTCTGGTGGACTCTGAACGGCCGTCCGATGGGGTCGGAGATCCAGTCTGTGACCGAACCCGAAGCGTCCGTCGAAGTCGACTGTCCTCGGCCGCTCGACCGGGTCGAACTCGTCCACAACGGTGAGGTCGCCGCGGTTCACAGCCACCAAGAGTACGAACACGACGGAGACAGCGACCGGTACAGATTGCTCGTTGAGTTCGGCTGGGGGCCGACACCCGAGTACGGCGACTTTGACGACGTCGAGTGCGAGTGGTCCGGAGCGATCCAGGCTACCGGCGGTGAACTGATGCGGGTGTCGCCGCGGTTCACTGGTTTTGGACAACGGTACTCGGTGGAAGACGACGGCGTCGAATTCGGCCTGCGCACGACTCGGGACAGTTCGTCTAGCGTCCTCCCGGAGGGACAGGCCGACACGTCGAAGCAGGGGTTCGTCATCGAAGTCGAAGGCGACGACGACACGGAGATCGATATCGAATTGGATGGGGTGGACCCGATCGAAACCTCGTTAGCGGAGGCGAGGAGCGAGAGCAAGGTCGTCGCATTTCTCGACGAGTCGTGGGAACGGCTCGCCGAACGGTTCGACCTCGAACGCGACGATGTCGAGAACCCGGACCTCGTCTATCACAACGCCCGCAAGGTGCGCGTATCTCGAGCGGCCCCGCGTACGGCGTGTCGCGCCACTATCACCTTCGATGGACTACCTGTGACCGACGGGCTCGACTATTACTACGTGCGGGCAGCGCAAGTCGATGGGCAGTTCGCCTGGACTTCACCCATCTGGGTCGAGCCATAAGTCCGGCTAACGTCGGATTCCCGTACCCTGGCTCCAGGTCATCGTGGGGTGAGGTCGGAGTGTGTGCCTGCCCTCTCGACAACTGCGTTCACGTTGTAGCGCTCGAAGGGACGCCTACCCGGAGTCCTGAATCGGGTGATCCATGCCAACAAATAAGCGGTCCGCCGACAGAACGGAACGTGGATACCAGTCCGGAAGAGCGACAATGCAAGCAATTGTCACGGATGGCGACGGTGAGATCTGGGCGGAAGATCGCGAGCGACCGGAGCCAGATCCGGGGGAAGTGCTCGTCCGCGTGCGGGCAGTCGGGATCTGCGGGAGCGATCTTGGTCTGATACAGGGCGAAGGACCCCCGTGGGCCAAATGGCCCATCGTTCCGGGACACGAGGTTTGCGCCGAAGTCGTCGAACTCGGCGAGAACGTGGAGGACCTCTCGGTCGGCGACCGCGTCGCCCAACACGGGTTCGTCTTCTGCGGCAGATGTTCGGCCTGTCGCGATGGGCGGTACTATCAGTGTGACGAGATCCAGGAAATCGGATTCACCATCGACGGTGGCTACCGAGAGTTCGAGGCCGTTCCGGCGTATACGCTGACCTCGCTGCCGGACGACATCTCTGACCTCGAGGCGACGCAGATAGACTCCGCTGGCTGTACGCTCCACGCATTACAGCGGGTCTCGACCCGTTTCACCGACACTGCGGCTGTCCTCGGTCCGGGGTCACTCGGATTGTTCGGCGTCCAGTTACTCGAACGGCGAGGGATCGACGACATCGTCCTGACAGGTATCCACGACGAGCGACTGGCGGCAGGACGAGAACTCGGTGCCGACGCGACCATCGACATCACCGAGGAGGACCCCGTCGAGTGGATACGAACGTACACTGACAGTCGCGGAGTCGACTTAGCACTCGAAGCGGCGGGCGCGGGAGACGTCGTAAACACGTGCCTCGAGATCGCAGCGGACCAGGGAGACGTTGTTCTGACAGGCATCTTTGACGAGGAGAAGTCGATCAACCCAAACCAGGTCATCGTCAAGGAACTGAACGTCGTGGGCGGCGTCACTGCGGCACACGCCGTCGAGCAGGTGATCGCCCTGTTCCAACGGGAAGAACTCACCGTCGACGGTATCGTCACCCACGAATTCGACCTCGAGGACTACGAGGCGGCCATCGACACGGTTCGGGAACGTCGAGATGGGGTCATCAAGGCCGTGCTGCGTCCCTGATGCCTGTCCCGGCGCAAGTATCGACCGGACAGGTGACCTCGCGACGCGGGGGTGGTCAACCGAGATACGAGCGGATCCGCTCGGTGACGTACTCGGCCTCCTCGTCTGTCAGACACATCGGATTCACCGTGAATGCGTCGTCCTGGAGGTGGTCAGGGCCGACGAATATCCGCGGCGTCTCGGAGCGGAGTTCTCGGACGAGCGCAGTGGCGTCGATCCCGGCCGCGTCTGCCTCGACGTCGATGTACGCCTCCGGTGAGACCATCAATTTCTGCCCTGCTGTGACCGTCACCGAGAGGCCTGGGACGTCCTCGAGCGAGTCAGTGACACGCTCTGTTCTGGCGGCCCACTCTGCTTGGAGGGCTTCCTGGTCTTCCTCGACAAAGATCTGGAGAGCACGGATTATCCCCGCGAGCTCCTCTTTGCCGACCTTGAGCGGTCGACCGATCCCCTGGCGTGGCACGCCGTCGAGCTGGTCGCGGTCGATGAGTTCGGCCGGCGGTTCCCAGACTTCTTCGGCGACGTGCATGTCGAGATGCTGGCAAGCGACGGACTGGATGAGATCCCGCCGACCGGCGAGGATTCCCGTCGTCTGTGGCCCACGGATCGCCTTGCCACCGCTGAACGCGACGAGGTCGGCGCCGGCGTCGACGAACCGCTCGAAGTTTTCTGTCGGTGGTAGTTCTGCGGCCGCGTCGACGATCACGGCGACGTCGTGCTCGTGGGCTACCTCCACGACGTCTTCCAGCGGGGGTTCGGAATAGGATTTCTGCATGTACGCGACCGCCACGGTCTCCTTGCCGATAGCGTCGGCTATCTCCCAGAGTTCGGTGTTTTTCGACCCGGTTCCGAGCGCGTTGTCGCTGTTCCCGACGTCGACGAGTCGCGCGCCAGCGGCGCGGAGGGCGTGGTCGTACCCGTTCCTATGAGATCGCGGCATCACGATCTCGTCTGGAACGTCTTCGGTCTGGGGTAACTGATCCATCACTCCGACGTTGTTCCCTGCGATACAGGCGGCTGCGGCCAGCGTGAGGCAGGCCGACGCCCCGCTTGCGACGTACCCTGCTTCGGCGCCCGTCACGTCGGCGATTAACTCGCTCGCCCGCGCCTGAAGGTCAGAGAGGCGAACGAACGTTCCGGCGGCTCCGGACATGGCCTCGAGGGCTTCCTCACGGACGAGACTTCCACCGATACGTGTCTTGGTGCCGGCTGCGTTGACGACGGTCGGGACGTCGAGCTCTTCGTAGATGGACGGGACGTCGGGCATGCAAAGAGAATGCAGGGCTGAGATCAAAAAGGATAGGATCGAGTCCTTAATCGCGACCGAGCGTGGGGGACCGTAGCCACACAATGATCTATTGACACGACGGTACGTCCGGCCATCACTGCTGATAGCGTTTCGAGACCGGACCGAACCACCAGATCATGTCCTCCGTCGCCCAGACGAACTACAGTTCACCGGTGACATGCGGCCACCGTCAAGGCGATGGATTTTCTGACGGACATGGGCAACTACGACGCCGTCAACGAAGTGTACGGGGATCGCATGTCCGCTCCCTACCCGGCACGGAGCGCCGTCGAAGCAAGTGACCTCCCTGTGGGCATTCGTGTCGAAATCGCGGTCGTGGCCAGTCCACGTGACGCTACTCACGACGAGTAAACCGTTGGCAACAGAATCGAGTCTTCGGTCCCAGCGTTCGTTCCCCCGCGCTTATATCGGTCGGCCGTAATCGTCCTGTATGGCGTATTGGGATGATCGCCCGACAATAGCTACTGATTTCGAGTATCGGGGGATGGAGACGGCGTTTCTCGAGAACAGACACCTTCGCATCATGGTGGTCCCGGGAAAGGGCGGCGACATTCTCGAGTTCCGCGACAAGCGGACCGACGTCGACGTGCTCTATCACGCCGACTACCAGTGGGACCCACCGGCCGAGAGGCGGATCCCGTCGACGGAGACGTCGTGGAACGAACACTATCCCGGTGGCTGGCAGGTGAACCTCCCCGTCGCCGGCGACCCGCGAGAGCTAGAAGGGACGCAGTACGGTCAGCACGGCGAGAGCGCATTGCTCGAGTGGGACTCCGAGGTCGGCCGCGACGATGACGAGGCAGTGATGTTGGAACTGACCGCCGAGTTGCGACGCTATCCGTTCACAGTCCGACGGGAACTAACGCTACCCGCCGACGCGTCCAGATTGCGTATCGAGGAGTCAGTCACGAACGAAGGGGAGTACCCACTGGAATACGTCTGGCAGCACCACGTCGCGCTCGGACGGCCGCTGGTCGGCCCGGGAGCACGACTCGACGTCCCGGCCAGTGAGAGCTACGTCGGCGATTACGACGAGAGCCACACGACGAATCGACTCCGCGGGAACCAGCTCTTCGATTGGCCGACCGCTGACGGTGTCGACGGCGAGGACGTCGACCTCCGTTCGTTCCCGCCGACCGATGCGGAGATTCACGACCAGGCGTTCCTGCTCAACGTCGACGACGGCTGGTACGCGGTGTCGAACGGCGACCTCGACCTGGGCTTCGCGCTCTCTTACCCTGCCGACCACTTCGAGACGCTGTGGTACTGGCAGGCCTTCGGGGGGATGGACGAATCGCCGTTCTGGGGGCGCAACTACAACGTTGGCCTGGAGCCGACGACCCCCCATCCCGACCACACGCTGCCCGAGACACACCGCGAGAAGAAGACGATGAAGACGCTCGCACCCGGTGAGACGAAAACGGTCGAATTGGTCGCTAGCACCTACGGTGACCGCGACACCGTTACGGGGGTCGATGCGACCGGCGCGGTCTCCGGGAACTGAGCCTGCCGACGGACTGGTCGCCTCCCCGTCTCGGCCGGAATCGACGCACGAGCAGCCATCTATAAAGGCCAATAAAGCATAGACCAGCCCATGTCTGGAGAGCGACCGAACTTCGTCTTCGTCCTGTCGGACCAGCACCAGGCCTCGGCGCTGGGATGTGCCGGGAACGCCGACGTTCAGACACCGTATTTAGACGCGTTCGCAAGACAGGGCACACGACTTGAGAACGCGTGTACGAACAGCCCCCTCTGTGGACCCAGCAGGGCCTGTCTCGTCACCGGCCAGTATCCGACGACGAACCGGGTCGTTCGGAACGACCACCCGTTGCCGACTGACGTGCCATCGGTGGCGGAAGCCTTCCAGGAAGCCGGGTATCGAACCGGGTACGTCGGGAAGTGGCACCTCGACGGCGTTCCCCGAAACCGGTTCACACCGCCCGGTCCCCGACGGCAGGGATTCGACGATTTCTGGGCCGTGTATAACTGCGCGCACGACTACTTCAACACGCGATACTATCGGGGCGACTCCGAGGAACTCGTGACGGACGACCGGTACGAACCGGTGGTCCAGACCGACCTCGCGCTCGAGGCCATCGAGGAGTTTGCCGCGGGGGACGATCCGTTCGTATTGTTCCTCTCCTGGGGACCGCCGCACGACCCGTATCACCTCGTTCCGGACCGCTACCGGGAGACGTACGATCCGAAAGACGTGACGCTCAGAGAAAACGCCCATCCCCTGCTCCCCGGCGCGATCACGGGTGCGATGGAACCCGGTCCCCCGATCAGAGAGTGGGGGCCGGTTACGTCTCTCGAGTACGAGACGGGAGAGCGATACGAATACGACGACCAGCGGGAGATCCTCGCGGATTACTACGCGGCGATCACCGCGCTCGACGAGCAGTTCGGCCGTCTCGTGGACGTGCTGGACGACCGAGGTCTCGCTTCGAGTACCGTCCTCAGTTATACCGCCGACCACGGCGATATGATGTTCTCGCACGGCATGAACCAGAAGGGGTTCCCGCACGAGGAATCGGTGAACGTTCCGTTCATCGTCCGGTGGCCCGGGGAGATACCGGCCGACGAGGTCAGCCAGATCCTGTTCAGCACGGTCGACGTCGCACCGACGCTCCTCGGACTCGCAGACGTCGACGCGCCCGACGCCATGGAAGGGAGCGATCTGTCTGACGCCCTCCGGGGCGACAGAGCCGGTCCCGATTCTGTGTTCCTGGTCGGGACGTCGTGGCGAGGCGTGCGGACCGATCGGTACACATACGTGCGGGTGGACACCGACCGGGAGGAGTACGCTCACGTTCCAGGCGGTCAGGCGATCCTCTGGGACAACGAAACCGATCAGTTGCAGCTGCAGAACGTCGTCCTCGACCCGGAATACGCCGACGAAGTCGCCGAACTGGACGCTCGCCTCGACTCGTGGCTGGACGAGGTCGGCGATCCGTTCCTCACCGGCGACGCCCTCGTCGAACATCTGGGAATCGACCGGGCCGAGGCGCAGCGAGAAGCGTACATGGAATACGTACGCGAACACGGTCGATACCCGGCCGAGGACTGGCCGCCCGACGAGGTCGAAGACGCGGCCGAGTGGGCCTGAATCGGGACGCCGCCGGTTCCCAGGTCGGAGTGTTCACTCGTCGTCGGGGAAGAGGCTCTCGGCCACGTACGCCGACACCACCCAGTTCGGTTCGTCGACGACCTCGTTGATCTTCAGGTCGACCGCGACAGAGCAGAGGACGTACGCCTCGTGCCTGCTGAGACCACGCTCCTCGTGCAAATAATCGATCATCCCCCGGATCGCCTCCTTCGTCGATTCCATCAGGTCGTCGCTGATCCCCGTCGTCACGTACGCCGGCTCGTCCCGGCCCGACGGGGTGAACGGGCCCGTGGTCTCGAACTGCGGGGAGTCGATGTCGAGGTCCGAACGGACCGTGAACCGCGCTGTGATCGTCGTCGGTGTCTCGATCGCACTGACACAGACTTCGCCGTCGCCCTGCGCGGCGTGTCCGTCGCCGATGCTGAACAACGCCTCCTCGACCGCGACAGGGAGATACACCGTCGCACCCGCCGTGAGGTGTTTGATGTCCATGTTTCCTCCGACGTGCCTGGGCGGTCCTGTGTCGTGGGGCCCCCTCCGCAGCGGGTGCGACCCCGACGACGCCTGGGAACGGCGCGAGTGGAACCTCGATACCGTCCTCGAAGTGCCCGACGTCGTCGTCGAGGTCCCAATGATACAGGAACGGATCCGCGAAGTCCTCGGGAAGCAACCCGGCCCCTCGTTCACCCGACCGTACTAGCGTGTATCCCCAGTCGTCGTGGTCGATATCTAAAAGTTCGATCTCGAGGACGTCGCCCGGTCGGGCCCCGTCGACGGCCACTGGCCCAGTGAGGTGATGACCGACGAATTCGGTCTCCGGGAGGTCCGCTGTCTCGGTCTCCGGCGTTATTCGAGGGCCGCTGTCGTTCAGGCACTCGAAGCGGACGGTATCGCCGGATTCGACGTGTAACTGCGGCGGCAGGCTGTTGTCCCACGAGGTGTGAAGGGCGTCTTCGTGACTGAGCGTCCAGTCGGTAGATATCGTCTCCGGGATCGACGGCAGAGAATTTACTCTTTCGGGTAATCCCCGCGGCTGGATACCGGCTGTGGTCGAGCAGTACACTCTCGTTGAATCAGTACGTCCGCCACCGCCAGTACCGAGTTCTCGTGGACCAGCCAGGTCGCATTACGGTGATCCGGTGAGAGTAGTCGTCGAGTTCTGCCTTCTTCTCCTCGATGGCCTCCTCGAGGTCCGTACGCCCGCGCTCGCGATCCGGGAGTTTGCGCTCGAGCTAGTCGAGGTCTGTGAACTGGGACTCGACTTCCTCGCGCTCACTCGGGAACCGCCTGAACAAATCGGTGTCGACAGGATGCATGACGACCGTCGGCGGACAAACGAATTCGGCGTCTGTCCGATCGACGATTACGACGGCCCCGGACCTTGCTCCGATCCGCAACGTTTTGTCAGTAGCCACGGACGCTACGAATATGGAGTACACTACTCTCGGGAGTACGGGAACGTCGGTCTCGCGTATTTGCCTGGGCTGTATGAGCTTCGGGTCGACTGACTGGCGCGACTGGGTGCTCGGCGAGGCGGAGAGCCGCGAGATCATCGACCGCGCGATCGACCTCGGGATCAACTTCTTCGACACGGCGAACGTGTATTCGCGGGGGCGTAGCGAGGAGATTCTCGGAGCAAGTCTCGCGGAGCGTGACCGTGACGAACTGGTGGTGGCGACGAAGGTTTTCGGTGCGATGGGCGAGGACCCCAACCGACAGGGGCTCTCGCGGAAAGCCATCGAGCAGGAACTCTCCGCATCACTCGACAGACTGGGTATGGACGTGGTCGATCTATATCAGATCCACCGCTGGGATTACGACACCCCCATCGGGACGACGCTGCGAACGCTCGATGACGCCGTTCGGCGGGGGCAGATCCGACATCTGGGCGCCTCCTCCATGTGGGCTTACCAGTTCGCCAGCGCCCTGCAGACGAGCGAGCGACTCGGCCTCGACCGCTTCGAGACGATGCAGAACCATTACAATCTCGCCTACAGGGAGGAGGAACGCGAGATGCTGCCGCTCTCAGCGTCCGAAGGGGTCGGGTCGCTTCCCTGGAGTCCGCTAGCCCGCGGCTTTCTTGCACGCCCCCACGAAGAGTTTCTCGACACCGCTCGCGGGGAGTACATGGATGCGGACGACGCCATGTCCGACCGCGTGCAGAACTACCATGCGAACGGGGGCGCGGAGATCAACGAGCGAGTCGAGGAACTTGCCGATCAGAAGGGGGTGACGATGGCCCAGATCAGCCTCGCGTGGCTTCTCCACCAGGAGGCAGTCGACGCACCGATCGTTGGGACGACGAGCGTCGAACACCTCGAAGACGCCGTCGAGGCGGTCGAAATCGATCTCTCGGAGAGCGACCAGCAGTACCTCGAAGCGCCGTACGAACCGGCCCCGATCGACGGGCACGACTGACGGCGTGGTCGTTGCAGACAAGACATACTAGTGTCGGCGGGATTGTTCCGAGGATGGGCACGGGTGGCGGCAAGATGGGTCGGGGCGAAGCGGACGACAGTTGCGGTCGGTCCGGTTTCCTCCGTTAGAACCCGCCGTGTACCATCACTCTCGAATTCATGCGTGCTCCCAGGATTTATTGAGGGAGTCGACGGAGAGACATCCATGCCTCTGGAACGGCCGAACGTGGTCTGTATCGTCGCCGACGACCTGGGTTGGCGCGACCTGGGCTGTTACGGGAGCCCATTTTACGAGACGCCGAATCTCGACCAGCTCGCTCGCGAGGGGACGCGGTTCACCGATGCCTACGCCGCAGCGCCGATATGTTCGCCGACGCGCGCGAGCATACTGACCGGGAACTACCCGGCGCGGGTGGGCGTCACCGACTGGATCGACTTCTGGGGAGAGACACATCCGGCTCGCGGCAAACTGATCGATGCGGGGTACAGTGATCACCTCCCGCATGACGAGAGGGCCCTCCCCGAGGCGCTCGGCGATGCCGGGTACGCGAGTTGCCACGTCGGGAAGTGGCACCTCGGCGGCGAGGACCAGAACTCGCTCCCCACCGACCACGGGTTCGACGAGAACGTCGCTGGCTGCGAGTGGGGGGCGCCGACCGGGGCCGGGGGGTACTTCCGGCGATGGGAGATTCCGACGCTTGACGAGAGCGACGAGGGCGAAGGGCGATACCTTCCGGACCGACTCGGCGAGGAAGCGGCCAGTGTGATCGAGGACTACGCCGGGAACGACGCCCCGTTCTTTCTCAACTACAACCCGTATCTCGTTCATACACCGCTCCAGGCTCCGGAGGAGGCAGTCGAGCGATACCGGCGAAAGCGTGCGTCGCTGGGCCTCGACGAGAGGACCGAGTTCGAACTCGGCGGCCGGTTCCCCGCTGAGCACAAGCACGATCGCAGGATCAAACGCCGCCTCGTCCAGTCGGATCCCACCTATGCGGCGATGATCGAGGCCCTCGACCGGAACGTCGGGCGCGTGGTGGACGCGCTGGAGCGGACCGGGCAGGCCGGGAACACAGTCGTCGTCTTCACCTCGGACAACGGCGGCCTCGCCACGGCCGAAGGGTCGCCGACGACCAACCGACCGCTCTCCGAGGGGAAGGGCTGGATGCAGGAGGGCGGCAACCGCGTGCCGTTCATCGTCCGGTGGCCGGGCGTCACCGACGCAGACGACGCACCCGACATGATCGATACACCGGTGACCAGTCCGGACGTCTACCCCACGCTGCTCGACGCGGCCGGCGTCCCGGTGCCCGATGGGCAGACGCGGGACGGCGAGAGTCTCCAGGCGGTACTCGCCGGCGGAGAACTCGACCGTGACGCCGTCTTCTGGCACTATCCCCACTACGGAAACCAGGGCGGGACGCCCGCGGCGGCCATCCGAGTCGGCGCTTGGAAATTGATCGAGTTCTTCGAGGACGATCACGTCGAATTGTATCATCTCGACGAGGACGTCCGCGAAGAGCGCGACATGAGCAACCACCGGCCAGATAAGACCAAGGAATTGCGCGACCGACTACGGGAGTGGCACGAGGGCGTCGGTGCACGCTTCCCCAACGAGAACCCTGCATACGAACCGTGGCCGGACCGGGCTGGCCCGCAGTAGCGGCTCTTATTCCAAGACGCACTCTCTGTTCACCCCGCCACATCTGCCCCACAGTCGGTTTGAATCCTGCAGAGGTGAGACCGTCGACGCCGCGGATCGCTAAGCGGTGTCTGAGGGTCCGTGAGTGGCACCGGGCAGGTCCAATTTTAAGTGGACGTGATCAGACGTTCTGCTATGGAGATAACAGATGTCGTGGTACACACAGTGGCTCTGTCGGAGGTTGAGGGTGAGAAGGCCGACGGCACCCAGGACGCGGCGATCATCGAGGTCGAAACCGACGAGGGGATAACGGGCATCGGCGAGGTCGACTCTTCGCCAGCTGTCGTGGACGCGGTCGTGAACGCTCCGGTCTCTCACGACAAGAGCTCGGGACTCGAGACGGTCGTCCTCGGGCGTGACCCGTTCGACGTCGAGGTGCTCTGGAACGAAATGTTCGACCGATCGTACTTCTACGGTCGGAAGGGCGCTGCTATCACCGCTATTAGCGGGATCGACATGGCGCTGTGGGATATCATCGGAAAGAGGACAGGCAAACCCGTTCACAAGCTCATCGGCGGTGCTCACCGTGAGGAAGTCCGCGCCTACGCTTCGACCCTCTTTCCCGAAGACCCTGCGAACACGGAGGCAATGCGTGACCGTGCCCAGGAGGCCGTCGAGGAGGATTTCACAGCCCTCAAGTTCGGGTGGGGTGGCTTTGGCGAGTCATACGAGACTGATCGCGCGCTGCTCGGGGCCGCACGCGATGTACTCGGAGACGAGTTCGACCTCATGGTGGACGCCGGGATGGTCTGGGGCCGTGACGTCAAGCGGGCGATCAAGGACGGTAACCGCCTCGACGAGGAGTTCGATCTCTACTGGATCGAGGAGCCCATCTATGCCGACAACCTCGAGGGCTACGCGAAGATAGCCGAAAACTGTCGCACTCGTGTCGTCGGTGGAGAGGAGGAGTACACCGCCGGCGGATTCCGGGACTTTGTTCACCGAGGCAACGTCGACGGCGTCCAGCCCGACGTCGCCCGCTCAGGCGGCATCACGCATATGAACAAAATAGCGTCCCTCGCCCGAGATGCGGGCATCCCGTTTTTACCCCACGGGTATTCGACGGACGTCGTCGTCGCGGCCAACCTCCACCTTTGTGCCGCGAACCAGAACGCGCCGTTGCTCGAGTACTGTGTCGAAGACTCACCCCTCCGGTGGGACCTCGTCGAGGAGTCGTTCCCCGTCGATGCCGGCGGCCACGTAGAGGTGCCCGACGAACCCGGTCTGGGGATCACGATCGACTGGGACACCGTGGAGAAGTACCGGACGGAATTCTAAGGTCCAGGGACTGTTCGACGACATGGATCGCCACGCAGTTCGTCGGTCCAGCGACGACTCATCCTGGTCGCGACGAAGGGTCACCGGTAACACCACAAGAATCATACAACGTAGCGCGGAACCGTTACTCATGCAGTGGACGAGATTCATCGATCCAACTGGGAGGATGAGGTACGGCGAACTGGAGAGGGATGCCGTCGTGAGCGGCGGGCAGACGTACGCACTCGAAGATATCGAGATTCTCTCGCCGACAGACCCGTCAAAGATCGTTTGTGTGGGGCTCGACTATCTCGATCACGCCGAGGAATCCGGAATGGAGGTCCCAGACCGGCCGCTCCCGTTCCTGAAGCTGACTAACGCCGTCGCCGCTCACGGAGACGAGGTACTGTTATTTGCCGGCAAAGAACGAGTCGAGTACGATGCCGAGACGGGTGCGTACATCGCACCGTCGGGACCACTACCGAATGAGTCTGGACGCTGAGACGGTCACGAGATACCTGCAAAACGAAGGCGTCGTTCCAGCTGACGCCGTAGCACGAGTCGATACTCTCGAAGGCGGTGTTTCGAATCGGGTGTTACGCGTCGACTGGGGCGACGACGCCGTCGTCGTCAAACAGCCGTTTCCGAACCTCGACGTAGACGACGACTGGCCGGCCGACGTCGAGCGTGTCCACAACGAAGCCGCAGCGGCGCGCGTCTTCGGTGACGTCGCCGCCGAATTCGACATCGAGGGGGTCGCAGTTCCGGACGTCCTCTTCGAAGACGACGAGCACGTCATCGCTATCGAGGCCGCGCCCAGAACGGCCTGGACGTGGAAGACGGACCTGCTCGACGGGACCGTGTCCGAGTCCGCCGCGGCGACCATCGGGACGTTCCTCGCCGCAACTCACGAGTTCGCTGTAGACGACTCGTCCCTCGAAGAGACCTTCGAGAGTTACGGTCCGTTCGAACAGTTGCGACTCGAACCGTACCACGAGACCGTAGCCAAGCGCCACCCCGACGTCGCGGCCCAGATCCGAGCCGAGATAAGACGGCTTCGCGAATCCCGGTCAACGCTGGTACATGGCGACTACAGTCCGAAGAATGTCCTCGTCGATCGAACCGGGGCAAAGACCACGTTGTGGTTCCTGGACTTCGAGGTGGCCCACTGGGGCGACCGTGTGTTCGACATCGCGTTCATGCTCAACCACTTATTCATAAAGGCGGTATTCCGCCCAGAGTTGCGAGATAAGTACGTCTCGGCTGCCGAATCAGTCTGGACGAACTACCAGGAAACCGCCACCGTGGAGGGGTCCTTCGAATCGGACGTGGTCAGCGAGATCGGCGTCCTCATGCTCGCCCGTGTCGACGGTAAATCGCCAGTCGAGTACGTCCAGCAAGCAGAGACGAAAGACAAGTTGCGGTCGTTAGGTAAACGTGCATTGAGGGCAGAAGGGGCAACGTTCGAGGAGTTCATCGAGACAGTTCGATCCGGAGGCGAATACCAGTGAGCGAGATAACCGAAGTCACGGCCTGGGAAGTACTCGATTCGCGCGGGAATCCCACGGTCCGCGCTGAGGTGACGACGTCGGACGGTTCGGGGCGATTCACGGTCCCCGCCGGGGCGAGCACCGGGAGGTACGAAGCCGTCGAACGCCGGGACGGCGGCGATCGGTACGGCGGCATGGGCGTGACCAACGCCGTCGCCGCGATCAACGACAACCTCGCCCCCATCGTCACTGGACGGGACGTGACCGACCAGGAGTCGCTCGATGCAGCGCTCGAACGTGCCGACGGCACCGACAGGTTCACCGAGGTAGGGGCCAACACGGCGCTCGCGGTGTCCGGTGCGGCCCTCCACGCTGCCAGCGCTGCAGTCGACAGACCGCTGTATCGATGTCTGGCCGAAGACCGCGGCGTCGAGCCGTCGATCCCGACACCCATGATTAACGTCCTCAGCGGCGGACTCCACGCCGAGGGCGGAATCGAGATCCAGGATTTTCTGGTGATCCCCCAGAATGCGGAAACTTACTCCGAGGCCCTCGAGGTGGTGTGGGACATCCGCACCGCGGTGCGCTCACTCATAGTAGACCGCGGCGAACGGCCACTGGTCGCGGACGAAGGCGGATTCGCGCCGTCGATGGACGACAGTACCGATGCGTTCGAACTCCTCGCGACCGGGACCGAAGAAGCCGGTCACGTCCTTGGTGACGACGTCGTGTTCGCCATCGACGTCGCCGCTTCGCACTTCTACGACGACGAAGCCGGAATCTATCACCTCGAGAGCGCCGGACGATCACTCGGACGCGAGGAGATGATCGCACTCGTCACCGAGTGGACTGAGTCGTATCCTATCGTCTCCGTCGAGGACCCACTCGCGGAGGACGACTGGGAAGGCTGGCGACGCCTCGCGGACCGACTCGACGACGAGGTGCAGTTGCTCGGTGACGACCTCCTCGTGACGAACAGGGAGCGGCTCGACCGAGCGATAGATCACGGCGTCGCGTCGGCCGTGCTCGTCAAGCCGAACCAAGCGGGAACCATCACGCGTGCGATGGACGTAATCGCAGACGCGAAGTCCGCCGGGTTCGAGTCCGTCGTTTCCGCCCGGTCAGGCGAGACGTGTGATGCGACTATCGCGGATATGGCAGTCGGTCTCGACGCGGGGCAGATCAAGATCGGCTCGCTTGCCCGATCAGAACGACTGGCCAAGTATAACCGGCTCCTCGAGATCGAGCGGACCACTGATTACCCGTTGAAACGGCAATAATTGTACTAAGAGTTGCTCTCGTGGTGCGATGCGTGCCACCCGGTGAAAGAAAACTCTGGCTCACAAGTCCACGGATCGAGGAACGCGGATAATACATCCTCGAATTTGTCAGGCGGGGGGAATGTGTCGACGACCCCACGTTCCAGTTGCGAGAGCGCCTACTGGAAGTTGCTCCACTTCGATCCGGACGAGGTGTTGACTGGATATTCTAGCGGAGCGCCAGCGCCATTTCCCTGCTGCTAGGCCTACCGGAGAGTCAAATGTCGGCCTGAACACACGTGTTCACCTGATCGACGGCTCGCTCCCGGTATAAGAGCCGTTGCGTCGAAAACCACGTCGAGTCCGATACTTTCGATAACGATATTTGGCCTCTCGTCGAGGTCGCCGTCGGTGAGTTCGCCCGTCTCGATCCCCATCCGTTCGACCAGTGGGATATTTTCTGGGCGCCTACCCTCAGTCGGAGACGATCACCCACACTTCCACGAAGTCGGAAACTGTAGCGACCAGCAGATCGATCGAATGGGACCCTCGGCCAGCCCAGTATTCTCGAACGAGCAATAACGATCGAAGAGACGTAGGTATGCTCGATGCTACAGTAACTTGTCAGGCCCAACATGGCTCTCCGGTCGGTCAGTGAGGGGCAAAGTGTGGCTTTGATTTCGGGTGTGGACAAAGAATATGATGCATGGTACCGTATGACAAAATAATGGACCAGGCACAACCCGGGGGTGAGTCTATCGTCCGTTCGCTCCAGACGCACGTTTTGGAACCACTATCGGAAGCCGAATCGACTGCCGAGGTGGAGTACGAGGAAATAACGGCAGAGGGTCAGGCCTTCAGCCGGTTCCGCGACCGGGTTGTTGGCATCGAGACGACGACGTGTACCGACCCCGTAGACAGTCTCCATTCCAATGTAGTCACGCGTTCGCAAGCAATAAGCCGTGTCCGGAGTGTGTTTTGTGAGACTGTTATGAATGTTGACCACTATGACGAGATATACGATGAAACACTCGAGGAATTCGTTGCTGCAGAATTCTCTGCGGATATAGCCGCAGGTCTCGATCCAACTTCGAACACGATATTCACCGAGTTATACAAGACGACGCTTTTAGCCGCTGTCGAGGATGGGATCGCAATGCGACAAACCGTTAGGGAACAACTCGAGAGAGAACTAGAGTCCATCGAGAGATGTCGGATGGCACTTGTCGATCTTCTCAAGCCCCTCGATGGGCCAAATATTCCCACTTGGTACCAGACTGATTTTAACGATGAACTCGACCAGATAGCACGGACTCGCCAGGAATCGATACAACAAGGGGTTCCGTTATCTCGCGCAGACGGACACGATCTCTGCCAGTACCTTTACCAGGATCACCGATGGACCTATCCGGTTCTCACTGCGATCACAAGATTCGACACCGCTGTAACGTAGTAACATCTCCTCCCGTGGCTGCCCCTCGTTCGGCGGGCAAGAACGCCTGGCCCCGATCATCCGGTGTGATCACGACGAATCATCTGGAACTGAAGTCCCCTCCTTATGCACCGATCGTGAGTTGCACTAGCCATTCATAAGCTGGAATCCGCAGTCCCGTCTCCTCCCCCACGTGTGCTACTCGGCGAAGGTGAACAGCGGCTTACAGGTCTGTGCATCGAGGAAGGCCGCGAATGCGTCTTCGCACTCTTCGACGGAGAAAGACGTGTCGACGATCCGTGCCGGGTCGACGACGCCACGTTCCAATAGTGAGAGGGCCTGCTGAAAGTTTCGCCAGGCCGACCCGTAGGAGGTGTTAATCTCGACCTCCTTGCGGACCGTCTGGTCCATCTCGAGGCCACTCGGCGCGCCGGGGAGCCCGATGACGACGACCTGTCCACCCTTTCGTACCAGATCGACGGCCATCTCGCTCCCAGAATGGTGACCAGTTGCGTCGAAAACCACGTCGTACCCGATGCCGTCCGTGACGTCAGCGGTTCGTTCATCGAGGTCCCTGTCGGTGATGTCGATTGTCTCGATCCCGAGGCTTTCGACCAGTGGCAGGCGGTACTCGGTGTCCACTCCAAGTCCAGAGACGATTACTGATGCTCCCATCGAGTCGGCGATCGTAGCGACGAGCAGACCGATTGGCCCAGGTCCCTCGACCAGCGCGGTATCCGCGGGCGTGAGGCACGATTGGGAGAAGACCGTCCGACTCGCGACACTGAGTGGTTCTGTGATCGCGGCGTGACGCAGTGAAACGCCGTCGGGAACGACGTGGAGGTTGTCTGCTTGTGCGACGCTGAACTCTGCATACGAACCGTCTCGATGCATACCCTTCACAGAAAAGTTCTGACAGACATTCTCCTGACCGTTCTGACACTGGAAACACGCGTTACACCGGAGCGTCGGGTCCTCCACGACGCAATCCCCCGGGGAATACTCGGACACGTCCGCTCCCACTTCGACGACCGTCCCGGCGTATTCATGGCCCATGATTCGCGGGATGTCGACCCACTCGTACCCTCCTTCGTACAGATAGGCGTGCACGTCACTTCCGCACAGACCAGCCGCATGCACTTCCACGAGTACTTCGCTGTCTTGGATGTTGGGAACGGAGCGTTCGGTCACGTCGACTGACTCGGGCCCAGTCTGGACAATAGCTTTCATATCTGAATGGTGACTTGTCTGCGTGCGGGAGCTCTCGGGCCGCGGTACTGATCAATCACGCTACGTGGTCATAATATTGCTGGCTACGGACGGGATTAGATCGCCAGAAGGACGTGAGTGATAGGAACTTCCAATCGTTACGGCCGCGAAAACTACACGGATCGGATCGATCCAAGGCTGAGATCGACTGTGATAGACGGGCGATCTTCACGTAGCGAGTCACGCGGGCGTCGACAGTCGTTCGAATGACCTCGACCGATCCGTCGAGAGTTGTGCGAGACCTATATACAAATCGATATCTTTCCCGCCCGTTCCCTCTTGAGTCGACCGTGGCTCGTCCGACTCTTCGGCAACGATCCGTTTCTGAACCCTTGCTCGACGGGCAAGTCGAGGAACGAGTTTCCATCAGAATCTCATAGGGCCGGTAATACCATTATCCGTCGGAAGCATCTCTCGATGCAGTATGACACTAATCGCTGTGACCGGCGCTGCTGGGCAGATCGGACGACAAGCGTTGGAGGCACTTTCGGACGACGATGTCAGGGCGATAACTTACCGACAGCACGACGCTATCGACTCCGTGGTCGCAGACGTGACGGACTACTCCTCGTTCGAATCGGCGATCGAGGGTGCCGATGTCCTCGTCCACCTCGCAGCGAACCCTGATTCTTCTGCATCCTGGGATGCCGTCCTCGATACGAACATCCATGGAACGTACAACGCCTTCGAGGCTGCCCGGTCGGTCGGGGTCGACCGCGTCGTGTTCGCGAGTTCGAACCATACGACGGCGATGTACAACATCGCGTCTGTCGACGAACGAGGGACGATGGTCGAAGAGGAGCAGACGGTCGTCACCCCCGACACGCCGCCCCGACCTGACGGCTACTACGGCGTGTCAAAAGTTGCGGGCGAAGCCCTCGGGTGCTATTACGCTGACCGATTCGGTATCGACGTCGTCAACTTCCGGATCGGATGGCTCCTTGACCGAGACCAGCTCCGGGAGACACAGAACCGTTCACCCGATCGCGCCAGATTCGCACGCGCCCTCTGGTTGAGTCCGCGAGACTGCAGAGAAGCCGTCCGTTGTGCGGTCCACACCGATCTGACGGAAAACCCGCTCACGGTTCACGTCGTTTCTCGCAACAGCGACCGATACGTTACTCTCACGCCCACGATGCGGGAGCTGGGATACCGACCGCAGGACGATTCGAGCGAGGTGCTAGCGGATTCGTCCACTGACTCCACCAGTTGAAGCGGGACAATCTCTGGATCACTCACGACTCGGTACGAGCGGAAGACCTGACGCCAAGGGGGAAAAACACTAGTCCTCGTGACGAGAATCGCTACATCGTTCGCATGAAAGTGACAGTGCTCGGGTCCGGTGCTCCACCTGTACCGCAAACGGAGAGAGCGGGCACCAGTATCGCGATATCGGTCGGAGACGAAACGATCCTGCTCGACTGCGGTCACCGGACGGTCCAGCGGTTGATGGAAAACAGGATAGATATGACCGAGATTACGGAGGTATTGTTCACGCACCATCATCTCGACCACAACTCCGGATTTTTCAGATTCGCCATCCTCGGGTGGGCGCTCGGCCGTTCTCATCTGAACATCTACGGGCCCCGTGGCACGACCGACCTCGTGAAAGGTATGGAGACGAGCTACCAGGAACACATCCGAAGTTGGAGAGAGTACGGCCATCCTCCAGACGAAGGCCGCGGTATCTCCGATATCGAGACGTATGAGGTCGATGCCGAGTTCACGCGTGAGTTCTCCACCTGTGACGTCACTGCATTGCCAGTGCGCCACAACGTGGAGACTGTCGCGTACCGGATAGACGACCGACAGAATTCCGATTCGATCGTCTTTTCGGGTGATACAGGATCTGGGACGGGACTCTCTGAGTTCGCCTCCGGAGCGGACGTCCTGATCCACGAGTGTAACTGGATCTCTCCAGGCACCCTGCTCGAGATGGATGACGTCGCGGAGGAATACCTCGCACCGCCGTTCAAACAGGGATATTTCGATGTGCTGTCGGATCGGCTCGGTTCGGAACCCGATGAGGAGACCGCTGCGATACATTCGACCCCCGCACAAGCAGGAGAGACAGCTTCGGCCGCCGGTGTGGATACGTTAGTTCTGACTCACCTCAATCCTTACAGAGACGCTGGAGGAATTCGACAGGAAGCCGAAGACGTATTCGATGGACGAGTAATAGTAGCGGATGATAGTTATAGTATTGAGATATAGAGCCGGTCTATAATTATACAAATATTTGGATACACGCCATTTGGAATTGTTAGATGCAGATCTAAATTTTGTCACCCGCGTAATTCAACCTTATTCTTGGATTTCTGCCATCATAGACGAGAGATGGGAAAATGTATATTTGAGGTTTGTTTAGACAATTAGACAAATTACGTATATGATAAACATACATTCGTCGTGGTCTGATCCGTCCGCCAATTCCAATTGATTTCGTCCGTGGAAATGGACGGCGCGGATGGTACGTCGTAGACGAGTCGGAATTCGACGAAAGTAACTCGTCCAAATATCCGTCTCCAACGACCTTAGGGACCGAATTTCGGTTCGAGTGGCTGTGTTGAATCGCTGTAAGGTAGTGGAATTCACTGTTTCACAGCCCGCTTGATGTTGTAGACGACACACATCAGGGCGATTTCACGGAACTCACGGAACCAGGAACGCGCTCGCACGGCGAGAGTGATCAGCGTAACCTCTGGATGAGGGTGACTCCATGAGAATCCCGCTGAAACCCCTGGAGCGTGAAGTACGTCATGGAGTCCCGAAGGTCGATCTATGACATGCACCTCCGAGTACGGGAGGGTGACGGACCTCGGATGCGAAGGAACAGGAGAATTGGGAGCGCAGCCCGGAGCGATGTCGTTCCGCTTCACGCATTCAGGACTCCAGAGGACAGCATGACCGCAACCCCTGATCACTACCTCGGCATCGATGTCCACAAACGGCAGGCTCAGGTCGCTGTCCTTGACGACGAAGGCGAAGTCACCGAAGAGGTCCGCGTCGCCAACGCGGACCTCGACGAGATCGCACAGAAGTACGCTGGAAGTAGTGCTGCGCTGGAAGCGGGAAGCAACTACTTCACGATCTACGACAGGCTTGACGAGGAGTTGGATGTGACGCTCGCCAATCCGGCCAAGGCGGATTGGCTCACTGACCAGAAGCAGAAAAATGATCGCAAGGACGCGAAGAATCTTGGGCGGTACCTTCGGTTGGGCGAAGTGCCAGAGAGCTACGTCCCACCTGAAGAATACCGGCGCTACCGCGCGCTGGCGCGCGGTCGCAAGAAGTTGGTAGACAAGCGTTCAGACTTCAAAAACGAAGTCAACTCACTGCTTGATCAGAACGGCGTCACCTACGACGGGTCGCTGTGGAGCGATCAAGGGCGTGAGTTCCTCCGCGAACTCACGCTCGACGACGCGTCGGAGTTGTTGGTAGAGCAGTGGCTGGAAGCAATCGACGAGTTCACGGTGAAGATCAAGCGGATGCAGCGGCGGATCGAAGAGGTAGCGGCTGAAGTAGACGAGCTGGATACGTTGATGTCTGCGCCTGGTATAGCGGCGTTTTCTGGGTTGATGATCCACGGTGAGGTCGGTGAGGTAGAGCGGTTTGACCGCGCAGCTGAAGTGGTGAGTTACGCCGGGTTAGACTCGGTAATCCGCGAGTCTGGCGACTCGCGGAGAGAGGGCCAAATCAGCAAGGAAGGAAACGGCTACTTGCGGTGGATCCTAGTCCAGTGTACGAACACCGCCGTACACAACGCCAAGGATCCGTACTTGAGCCAGTTCTACTGGCGGTTACAGAAGAAGCGAAACAAACCGCACAAGGTAGCGATCGTGGCGACAGCGCGGAGGCTGTTCGCCATTTTTTAAATATATTGACATTGTGGTTGGTACCAAGAGTGTACCTTAGCACTCCAGGGAGTTCCTTACTCCGTTATCGAGGGATAAATTTCAGTCTGATTTATTAACCTCTGGCGTAATGAACAACCACATGGGCAACGGAGTACCTCTGCACGATTATATTGGCGGTGAGTGATTAGACGAATGGATCTCGATGATCTGTCTGGAATGGCCCCCTCCACTCCTGACCAGAAATTGCGAGAACATATCGAGACCTTTGTTGAATCTGTTGAGACTCATCCAGATGCGACTACTAATGATGGAAGGACCATAGGAACACAACTAGCAGCTAGTGAGCTTGGACTTGGTCGAAAAGATTGGCCCCTTCCGATGATACTCTCGCCAGTCAGCGATCCTGAAGTAACTGACTTTGATGAAGTCAAAGAGCTAGTTCAATTTGTACGAGAGCAGTTTGAGTACGAGTTAGAAGAGTCGGAGCTGAAACAAATACTCGTTGACGCGCTTGGAATGGAGTTAGATGTTAATCCCGCAAATATTCAAAGAGCGTTTTCGAGATTAAACAGTCATCTGCATGGGTTCGGAAAGGGAGAAGTGATCATCCCAATCCGTGGAATACAAACGGAAAAAGGCGGGGTCATTGTCGACAGATTCCACTTTGAGTCAGTATACCCTCGATCAGTGAACAAACCGTTAGCTGGAGTGTATCAAGCCACGATCAAGGAAGAACCAATCCCTGCACATACGATTATCCGATATCCGGTAGAGTATGAACCATCCGATCCACCAAATCATGTAGAACATCACACTAACGAGTTACTCCGAGAAGTACTCCAGCTCTACACAGCAACAAAATGCGGGAATTCTGGATCCCTTTTAGACCTCTATGGACGGTACCCAGAAGGATTCTTCTCTGATCCAGAGGGGGCGCCTATGGAACCTGTCGTATTTTCTGCTCATGATGGCCGGCGATTGGAAGCTCTTCTAAAGATAGCTGTGGAATCTGTCGCTCCACCACAGTGGCGGAGTACGATTGAGCGAGCGATGTCCCACTATACTCATGCAGTCGATAGCTGGACGAATGTCTATGAGAGCATCACGTTCGCGTACATCGGCTTAGAAGCACTCTATGGGCATTTGACTACGGATCAGACGCCGAATCGAGATATCCATCGGTATGTTGGATTTCTACTCTCTACAGCGGGATGGCCGCAAAATGCAATCGAGATACGAGATCATGTCCAGAATGATTTGTATACGACGCGAAATAACTGGGTGCACGGTGGGACGACATCCTCTAGTCTTGAGATGGAACCGACAGAAGCGCAGCGTAAGGCGTGGAATTACCTACGCGCCTCTATTGTGACATTTGCTTGGATGGAGTCAAATACAAATCACTTCACCAATTCAGGTCTCCCGCTGAGTGACGCATTGATTGATGATACTGTTCGCCGACAAATCAAGGCTGATCTTGATGATTTTGATATTTCTCAATACTTGTGTATGGAATAATAGGGATGAGTCCCTATCTTTTCTCAGGAAACCACGTTGAGATAAGCCGGTCACTCCGTTGTACGGGACTAAACCTACGATATTTTCCCTTCGCTGGCTCATCGGCAAGCGTTTCATACCGAAATTTTATCAACTTGAATTCGGTGTCGAAATCGCCCAGCGTACGTCTAACTCCCGACGTTCAGTTCAACATGTCCACAACATCCTTCCATACTGTCCAACAGATCATCGACGAACCCGAGCACTACGACGCCACCCGAGTGCGAACCATTCGAAATCGCTCGACCCGAATTCGTGACTTCATCCAGTCACACCTCCCCGAGGACGCTCGTATCGATGTCATCTTGACTCCGCACGTTTCGACAGCTGCCGTTCTCCCCGTAGATATCGAAGCAATTGTCTCATCGGAGGCAGCTGATATCGACCGGGACCGAGCACAGCGACTGTTCGACAGTATCGATCCAGAGGTAGACTATCTCGTCCTGATCACTACGGACGCTGCTCCCCTAGATAGAATTCCCCTCAATGACCAGTTGACCGCCGATCACGCTCACCAATTCGGACTGGCGTTCCACGAACTCCTGCACGTCCTCAAAACGGCGATGCTCAAGATCGCCGAGTTGATCGATGACCAGGTCGATCCCGCCTATCACCAGCAGGTCCACGACCTCATCAATATCGTCGAGGACGGCGCCATCGAACAGGAAGCCATCGAGGGTTCGAATTTCAGCGACAACGCGGGCATTCGTTTGGAACTCACCCGCAGAATCCACTCTCAAACACCTGATGACATCTCGGATGGAGAGAAGGTCCACTTCACCTTCTGGGATGCTGTAACGAGTGCCCTGTACGAGTGGACCGTCTACCCGACGGGTATCACGGCGGTCTTGCTCGACGAGGACGACGACCGAATCGACTTCGCGTCCGACACCGATGCCGAGAGTTTCGAGTCGGTTCGAGAACCGCTTCAGCACCTCGCGAACGAGGCGCTCGCTATCCGAAGTACATCTCGGCAAGACACCACCCACTCTCACGACAAGAGAGCATCAGTGACGCGAGCACAGCGAGTCATCGAAACCTGGAACTCGGCGATCCTCCCACTCGTCCAGAAATCCGTTGAAGACGCCGACCAAGCACAGGGACAAGGTAACTCTGAATCCGATTCCTTGGCCACGGGCTCGAGTCCAATGGAGGGAGATGAACCTGATTCCACTCCACCTTCTGGCAAGACAACAGATGGACCGAGTGACAGCACTCGAACCAGCCCCTCGCTCGAACGGAATGCGACCCACGATCCGTTCCAGGATGTTCTCGATCAACCTGCTATCATACCCGACTCGCCTGCAGAGGTGCCATCCGAGATCGCGGATCCAGGGGTTGCAGACTCGCCGGCTGGAATCGAAAACTCTCCGGACCAGACGGAGGACGGGACACAACCCAGCGAGACTAACCGAGAGGGCCATTCTTCGGAAGAGTCAGAGTGTGGTCCCGAATCCCGAGGTCGAGCCCTTGCTCGCGCTCTCGAAGGAACTGCCGATGACTCTGCTCGGGAAGAACGTGGACAACATCCAGAGAATAGGGGGCGGGACGAAGCTGGTAACCATACTCAACAGTCTACGATAGGCGAGTTCGAGCCAAGTGACCGACTCGACGAGTCGCCGTCTATGGATCGTCCTACAGGGTCGGGTGGATCTGACGAGTCGAAGAGCGGAGACGGATCCGATATTGACAACCAACAGGTCGGGTCCGCCGAAATCAGGGGTGAATCACCTCCCGAAATTGAACCGGGTCCAGCCCATGCCGGAGCCGTCGAACATGAGACGTCGGAGGCAGAGCAGGCCTACGAGGAAGCGCTGGCCCCGGATCAGACGGCAGCACACGACGAAGCGAAGCGGGAACGTATCGACGCTGACGAACTCGAACGAGAACTCGATACCCTGGAACGTCGTCTCGACCGAGATGACGACTCCGGAGACCAAGACACAGGAGGGTCCACCGGTGGTCCCGGCTGTCTCGACGACCTTCAGGTACTCCCTGTTTCCGACGAGGTTGTCTCCCCCCCGGACTGGGATGCTATCGAAGACGGAGCAGCGCACGTCGCCGGCACGCTCGAAAAACAGCTTCGGCTCAATCGTCGACGAGGCGTCCGTCGTGGATTGACCGCCGGGGGGTACGACACCACGGCGGGCCACCGACTCCTGATCGGCGATCCGCAGGTCTGCAAAGTCGATACTCTGGGGCGTGAGAAACGCTATGCGCTGGTGTTGGTCCTCGACCGTTCCGGGTCGATGCGGAATGGGACTCCCTCGAAGATCGAGGTCGCGACGCAGGCACTCACTCGCTTTGCCGTCGCTGCGGAAGCACTTGGGATCGAGGTCGGGATCATCGACTTCATCCACGGGCACGCACGCCTCGTCAAACCGTTCGCCGTCGAGACCCGGTACGTTCAGACCACGTTGCTCGATACGGACTGTGGCGGTGGAACGCCGCTCGCGGATGCGCTGGCACTCGCCCGGACACTCGTCGACGGGCAACGCGACGAACCGCTCATCGTTGCAGTGACTGACGACGAACCGAGCAGCGTTGACGACGTCGTTGAGCAGATACAAGCTTCGCACGCCCCGGTGTGCTCGCTGACCATCGCGACGGACGCACAACCGGGAACACTGTCCGCTGATGCCTCTGAACTCACGAGCTACTACGAGCGCCAGGCGACAGTTTACGACGACTCGCAGTTAGACCAGCGTCTCGACCAGTTCGCTAGCCTCCTCGCCGGATTCTGAGGACGGTTTCCGCCCACCGGAATTTATCATCCCGAAATACGGTACAGGCGCGGTTCTCGACCTCGCCTTCTCATACGTATGCCCTGCAGAAACATTCGCTCAGACGCCTCGAATCTCCCGTCACTATCGCTTCCACCCGGTGCCGTCGCTGACGGGGATGCCACACACGAGTACGATGTCACGGGAGATCCGCCAGCTATCGAGCCGGTCGAACACGAGATCCGACTCGATTTCATGGCTGGTGGCCCGATCCGTCACGGCCACCTCCTCACCGAGTACAACTCGTGGGGCAGTGGACCGGATGACCAGGACCCTTGGCGGAAACACGGGCTGTCGAAACCGCGCGGTCTCAAATACGCAGAGGGCACTTGTCGACGTCGTCTTGACGAGGAGGCCCTGTACTACGATCTCTATGATGACGATCGTGCATTAGCCGGCGTACCCGCGTTTCTGGCGCACCGATTGCGACAGTGTCGAACCGCGGAGCGCCCCGAGGAAGCGCTTCGTGCGGAACGGACGCGCCGCGAGAACTGGTACGAGACGCTCATTCCCTGGCTCAATCTTTATCAGGTACTCAAACGGTCATCCTACGGGACGCTCGTTGCTGACGTCGTCGGACCCACGTACGATGCAGGGACGCTCACGACGGAGAACGAGTTCGTCGGTATGGTCGTTTTGGGCGACGAGGATCCGGAATCCGAGGAATACGCCCGTGAGCACGAACTCTCGGCCGAATACGTGGTGAAAGAGAGCGAACTATCCTGTGCAGAGCATGAATCCGCACCGAGTCCCAGTGAGTATGGAATTGAACTACCTGCACCGTTGCTGATCGGACGGTATGCAAGTGGGAGTCGGTATCCGTTCCTCCCGTGGTCGGACGGGCTGGTCTGCTCGTGTCCCTACAAGCACGACCAGCCGTGGCGAGTGCTCTGCAAACACGAATTACTGGCTGCTATCGTCGCGGGCGATATGGATACCATCTTCCTGCCGGTGACGGATGGACTTTCAGTTCCGCATAGAGCACGACGCTTTGTGAGTCCTGATATCGCCAGTACTCACACACCCAGAGTTCCCAGTAAGGGCCAACCGTGACGTCGTCCCCCTGTATAATTGACCCAGTTCGTTCCCGAGAGTGTATTCTTGGTCGGGTTCCGTCGTCTGTGGGTTTACCCCACAAGAGAGGATCATCTCCGGAGTGTGGGGTAACGAGAAGCACCGCCGGCTGAAGGGGTTGGATCCCATAGAGGGTGAAAGAGTAGAGTTCTGTACTGTCTGTAGGAGACACATTCATGCTCGATGACGACGGATCTTCCGACATACTGAGGCCGTCACAATGCCAGAGTATCCCGGATCAGAGAGTGGGCAAGATTTCGTAACGATCTTCAAAACTGGCTCTGTCGACCGAGACGAGTACCCGGACCTCGCGACGTCGCTTCTCGAAGGGAGGACCCAACTCGTAGCAGAAACCGGATATCTGATGAAATTCGGGAACGTATCACATCGGAGCCTAACACCGTTCGATGTGGCTTCATTGCAGGATGTCCCTGCGTATCCGTTGCCGAAGACTGCACTGGAGTCACTGCCTGCTAATGTCCGAGCAGACCTCGAACAGACTGGAGCGATCCAGATGTTCGCCCGGTACAATAGAGACGATCACCAATTCGAAGACGTCGCTCTCGCTTGGGAAGACCAGAACTTTCTTGAGCGAATCGCTGAGCTAGTCGCTGGCGATCTCTCGTTGCACGAGGCTGTCGACTGGACTGTCGTCGAAGAGGTAGAACGATATACGATCAGCCAGTGGGCCAGAATCCGCGACGTGAGCGAAGAAGCAATCCGGTCGAACGTGAACTCAGCTCGTGAGAAACTCCTCGCCGAAGAAGATCGCGAATGATACGGAATTCGATAACGGAGCCTCTGTCATAGCCACCGAGTGCGTTCTGGGTCTCGATTTTATCGTCTCTAACAGGTTGTAGTAGGAGATACTGTAGTTATCGCTCCTACCGTAGCAACCCATGGCAGTCATCAATTCATCGCCAACACAGCATAGCGAAGCCGAACAGCGGTCACGGGACGATAATCGAACCCGACGAGCACAAGAGGAGGAGATGAACGTGGCGCTGCTCCGTAAGGGTGGGGTCTACGAAATCGACTCGTCATCGGGCAACACCTACGAGATCGATATCCTGAACGAGACCTGTAGCTGTCCGGACCACCAGAACCCGGAGACACCGTTCCCCTGCAAGCATTTTCAGCGGGTCCAACTCGAACTCGATGCAGGACGAATTCCTCGTCCCGATGGACGACTCCCTGAATCCCCGGGGATGAAGCACTCATTGGGGGGCAGTTCCGGTGAGTGTCTCGCGTCAGCACTCAGAATGCGAATACGAGAGCGAGAAGACCGAATCGCGACTCTTGAGGCGGAAATCCAGGCGCTCCAGTTCGTCTGTGATGTCGTTGAAGAAGTCGGAGAGGGTGAAAAGTTTGATCTCAAGCAACTCCTGGCTGACGAATACGGGCCGGCGAGTCAGTTGTGAGTAATCAAACATCTCGACGATCGTAACTAAGGAGTCAGTTACTGGGACGTATTTGAGGTGAAGTGATAATATTACGAATTCATGTAACAAGCAAACATTCATTTCATCTAATAACCTATGGAGTAGCGGTAGTTACACGATGACTCCCGCGGAACTACTCCAGGCACTACTTGACTCGCGGGTTCAGCTACCTCCGACTCAGGCCAAGAACTCAGCCTTACCGACCCGAATTCGAGTACTGCGGGCGCTTCGCACCCGTGAATACAGTGTGTCTGAAGTGGCTGAACAACTACATATCACTCGTCAAACCGCATATCAGGCGATCAAACCGAGTCAAGAGGCAGGACTCGTTCGAGAAGTTGACGCTGGGTATACTCTCAGCTGTTCCGGGGCGGCGCTCCTTGACGTGTACGACCGTTTCGAAGATCAGGTGATAGCTGACTCACTGTCACGTCTCTCCCGCTCTGAACACCAGCGCTGGATACTGCGTGCCCTGCGGGAACAACCGGAGAGAAAAGCCACGCTCGCAACGAGGGCCGTAGCTGAGGATGGCCCCTCTCGCACCACGATCCATCGTATTATCTATGCACTTCGTGACTGTGGGTACGTCACCGAAGCCAGAGGCTCCTGCGAGCTGACCGATACAGGACGCCTGCTGTTGGAAGCCTACGAAGAGCTTCGAATTACCGCTGAACAAGCTATTGAGAAGCGTGCGTTTCTCAGGTGGCTTCCCGCTGAGATTGAGGGATTCCCGGTCATTGCGCTCGCCGAAGCAACTGTAATCCACAACACGCCCGACCAGCCCCACAACGTGCTGAATACGTTCATGAGTGCCGCTGACCTGGGTCTGGAGACGTTCTGTGGGATGGCCACGATAATGAGTCCGGCGCTCAATCAGGCCCATCAACCGATCCTGACTGGGGAGACGACCGTCACACTCGTCTTTACTGAGAACGTTCTCGGGCAACTCCATCAGGACCCCGAGTTTGTCGACTATGTAGCCAGTGCAGACTACGGGTCCTACCTTGAAGACGGGGTTGCGCCACAGAACGTGAATATCTCGTTTGTTCGGGAGTCACCCCCTCTCCACATCGGCATCTACGACAACGAACGTGTGATCATGGCTCCGGCCTCGTCGACGGATGTTCCCGAGATCGAGACTGCTGCAGTCTGTTCAACCGATTCCCGTCTTGTCGACTGGGCTATCCAGTGCTTCAAGAAATCTCAGGTCACGGGACGACCCCCGCTGCAGGTGTTTCGTGATCAGATTAGGGAGCAGAAATCCAGTTCCGATCCAGCCTTCGAACACGCCTCGGCACACGAGTGAACTGATTCGGTCGAGACAGGTCGTCCCACAACTCGTTACACTGGCTGAAGAGATGACTAATTGATAGCTGTGGCTCGTGGTATCGGTATGGCCGAGAAGAAGACACGGTCTGGCACGGCCGCTGATACCAGTCCCAGCCAGAACGAGGGGGGACAGCAGTTGCATTCTCGACAACCGGGCGACGACGCTGAGTCATCACCAGGGGAGTGGTACTCGGTCGTGTTTTCCCTTCCATGGATCGTGCGAGGGGCAAAAACGGGGCAAGACGCCATCAATATCGCCGTCAGTGAAGTTGGGGGACGGATCACTTCATGCGGAAGTCGAATACGGAACGCCGACATCAGCATTCAACAGCTCGACTGCAACGACTGTGGAACCAGAACAGATGCTTTGCTTGTAGTATCGGAGACCGCGCTTGTTGGGCTTCGACTTGAGATCGAAGTCCAGAGTAACTCGCTCGAGGGCGCCGAAAAGACCGCTCGACACGAAATCGGGCCATATCTCGACGATACTCCGTTGACTACTGGCACTCCGGATATATCCGGTTAACCGAGTTCACTGGACGGCAGAATCAAGTGGTCTGCCCGGCGTATACGATTCACGGAGACCACTCATGGAAATATCTGACCGCCTTCGCTGTCTGTATTCCGCGCCAGTTGAGGAACGAGACGGCGAGTACGTTGTCGAAGTACCAGAGCAAGAAATCCGGCTCGGTGATCTCGAAGCGGGCGAGGCCTACCGAATTGCGCTCTTGCCGGGGCCGTCCGCATCCGAGACCGGGACTGAAGAACCACCCGCTACGCCTACACGCGACCGGAGTCCACCAGAACCACCCGTCGACGAGGGCGAGCAACGCGATGTCGAGATCGAAGATATTGGCGAACAGGGTGACGGGATCACTCGTGTTGAGCGGGGCTTCGTCGTTATCGTTCCAGACACGTCCCAGGGCGAGCGCGTCACCGTCGAGATTACAGATGTCCGAGAGAACGTCGCCTTCGCCGAAGTTGTAAGCCGGGAAGCCTACTTCGAATAGAGCCAGGCCCGGTCCGGACACCTCAGATCGGTCGCACACCCACTGTCTCTCTGCCTCTCGCGACAGTATTATCCCGATAGAGATACTACCAGAATGCAGACTGATGTACGACCTGACAGGCTTCCAGCGCGACCTCCTGTACACGATCGCCGGCAAAGATGAACCACACGGCCTCGCCATCAAGGAAGAACTCGAAGAGTACTACGAGAAGGAGATCCACCACGGCCGACTCTACCCGAATCTGGACACACTCGTCGACAAGGGCCTCGTGGAAAAAGGCCAACGCGACCGCCGGACGAACTACTACAGTCTCACCCGGCGGGGACGGCGTGAAATCGAAGCGCGCCGGGAGTGGGAATCACAGTATGTCGATCCCGAGGGACAGACTGCCTGAAGTATCGAGAACAGACGGTTCCCCCACTCCAGAATATTGGACAGCTACTCGTGCCGAACGAGTCGTGGCTGTCGAAAGGGGGCCTCAATCTGCGTGATCAGTCCGTGTTGGATCACCTTCAAGTGCAGCCCGAGCGGTCGATACTGTACGTTCGAAGAGGACACTGATACTGTCTCGTCGCATGATGAACAGCCCGATACCGAGGACGACGTAGACTGCAGTGTAGGCGTAGAGGATCGCCATACTGATCTCTGTCGCCGCTGATTCGCTGTAGGCTTGGATAACGTAGAACTCCGCAGCAACCTGCGTCGCGAACAGCGCGAGCAACGCAACTGCCTCGCGAGTACTGATCTCGAAGTTTGCCAGGATAGCGATCGCGAAGAAGCTCTGGGCGGCGGTGATCCAGATCTCCGCGGCCTGTTTCGAATCGAACGGGAGTGTTCCGATAGCTCCGGCAGAGATGGAGTAGACAACTGCGAGCGTCCCGATGAGCAGTGTCCACTGGTTGAGCTTCGAGGAGATGAGCGCGTTGAAGCCTGCAGTCGTCCGGGCTTTGTTCACGAGATAGGCGACGACGATCAGTTCGGGACTTTCGGACGCGAGCGGCGCGAGCCATTGAACCATGAAGAACTTGGGCACGCCGTACTGGAGGCCGACCAATTCGAGGCCTTCGGCGAAAGGGTGCACTGCCGTGAAGATCATCGCGCCGGAGAACGCGAACCCAAAGAGGACGACCAGAACGCGCGGGACTTTGGGAAACCGCTGAAAGTACGCCGGGACACCGACGTGTTCCTCGGACTCTTCGACGTCACCGCGGATGATGACGAGTAAGTAGACTAGGTAGAGCCCGACGAGGACGAGCGTATCGAGCGGTCCGATACCACCCAGGAACGGGACGAAAAATGCGTATGCCGTCGCTGCGAGCAAGAAAGTAATCTCCAGTGAGATATCGCGGTCGAGTGTGACGACGTCGGCGAGAAATCCCTTGCGGTGGTCGACAGCGGGATCTGAAGACTGCTTCGCCCGGTAGATACTGAACAGGGCGATACCGGACCACCCGATTCCGATGAGGATCCGGTTCGCACCGGTCATGTTGGCCACTGCGAGGTTGGCTGCTTCGCTGGACCCTGTCCCGGCCTCCCACGCGTACAAGGCGTCGACAGCGTACTCGGGTGCTACGGCCAATACCGCCAACACGGCGATAGCAAACGCTCTCGGAACGTCTTTTTCGGCGATCTCGGCCGCCCACGCGAGCAAGAACGCTGCTCCGAGGACTCCCAACCCGCCGACGAGGACTGCTAGAACCGGTGCGATATTTTCGCCGGGGTGGACGGTGCCGTACCCGCCGTAGGAAACGAACGTTGCGATCCATGGAACTGTCAGGACCAGCGTGGCGGCGACGGCGATGAGCGGATGACGCAATCGGGACGACATTGGTTGGTCGTGGACAGACTGGCCGGACGTATAATCCACAAGATATCCTAGACGAGCCTGTATTCGACGTTCTGGCCGTCTGAGTGGCCGGAATTCGAACTTCACCGGTAGTTCCGAAATTTCGTACAGGAACGGGCTGATACATCAATATTCGGGTGTTTCGGGCCTAGAGGGATATCGGTCTCTATCTCTCACCGGAAGAGAACCTAAGACATAGTCCTCCGCAGTTGAGTATCAGTACCTCACAAAGCCTGTTAGTGAGAACGTCTGCTTGCTGAAGATGTGTCCAAGCACCAGCAGCAAGCAGACAGTGAAATACACGAAGACCAGCTCCTTAACTTCCTCGTCAACCAGCTTGACG